>JAABVA010006838.1_pt1 | contig 10033 bp, 7 predicted proteins | sample 5560331 | NCBI WGS metagenome assembly JAABVA01 (sample SAMN12812661, study PRJNA571458) | rock metagenome | isolation source: Antarctica rocks | place: Antarctica: Victoria Land, Mt New Zealand sud | collected 2016-01-07 | reverse complement strand
TACGCGCCGCGCTCGAACGCGAGGTCGCACAGCCTGTCAGTGACACCTGCCATGATGAAGAAGTGAAAGTGGCCTGATGCTCAACCGGGCCGCCACCGAAGTTCCACGGAACTCGGGACATCCTCGCAGATGATGACCTTGACTGATTTCCTCGTCTTGTTCGCCTTCTCGTAGATGGCGATCTGGTTCTCCAAGTTCCGCTTCAGTGCGGTGTTGCTCGCGAGTTTGAACTCGATCAGCGACTTGTCCCCCGACCCGTAGCTGACCTTGAAGTCCACCGGCCCGCGGCCGTTGTTGGGCTCCCGGTTGACGTCGAAGTCGGTACCGCACCACAGCAGACCGAAGAAGAGTTGCACTTCGTCTTCGCGCGAGAAGGGCTTACCTGCGCGGTTGATGAGCTTGTAGCCGTCGTTGTCCTCGACGTACGCCTTGAAGAGTTGGACGCGCTCCAGCGCTTCGTCGTAGCTGGTCCAGGACTGGTCGTAGAACTTGGACTTTGCCGCAAGGTCAGCCACTGCAAGCCGAAGCTGGCTTACTAGCACCTCATGGGTATCGTCGACCTTCTTCGAGCTGGCCGCAACCGCCTCATCGCCGGCGTCTTCCTTGGTCTTGATGTAGTAATCGATGAGCTCCGGGAACTCGCGGATCGTGCTCCGAGCCGCAGCGGCCCGAACCTTGGCCGTTGGCTTCTTCCCGAGCCTCTGTCGGAAGTAGTTGTTGACCTGAGCCCGGAGTTCACCGTCCGCAACTGCGTACGGCAACTTCTCGAAGCCGCGGAGCATGTCTGACTGACTGATCCACGTGTCATCCCGGGTGAGCATGTCAACAGGAGTCAGCAGCACGAAGTCGTCACCGAGGCGAGGTAAGGCATACTTACGAGTTTCCCATGACTCGGTATCGTAGTTAAACGCCGCTCGTGTAACCGCGAAAATGTCGACCTTCTGCGGAGCCAAATACGCCTTCGCGAACTTCTCGGTGTACTCAAGCAGGAAGTCTTTTATGAGGTTGGTTGCGAAGTCGCTGATGTTATCTCGTCCTACACCCGATTGCATTAAAGCGAGCTTCTCCAGGTGAGCGCTGGCTGTGACCTGTTCCGAGCCGAAGTTGCTGAGGATCGAGCCGAGAGACCCGTGCAGTGAGGATGCGAACTTGCCGCCCAACCCACTGCCGCCGTTGCCAAGGACCGTGAAGCCGAGCCAGTTCTGTTTGACCTCCTTGAACCGATACCAACTCTTGATGAGGTTGGGTTCGAGCCCGGGAGTTGCCTTGTCGCGCAGGAAGTACAGATACTTGAGGATCTGCTCGTGGAGGGCCTGGTGCTCGGGCTTGTCGCTGTTGAACAGTAAGAACGGATCGATGAAGAGCGGCAGGTCCGAAACGATGCTGACATCGAAGGCTCCGTACTGTTCTAAAACGGCAGGGTCGACGTCAAATTGTTCGGAGAAATATAGGTTGACGTCCGTCATCGGCCAGCCTCGCTTGCTCGCTGCAGATCAGCCAGCGCAGCATGCAGGACCTGCTGCGCGATCCTCGCTGTCGCGATGCGCGGCTCAAACCCTTCGGTCAACTGCTGTCGCGGGTGAATGTAATTCCGGAAGTTTCGAACGTGATCAGCGAACATGCTGACGTCGGCGCTAAGGATACCCAAGCTGTGAGCTACCGTGATTAAATCAGCCAGTCTCCATCGGTCGAGCGGCCTGACTCGTCCGCGTTCCTTGGGTGCTGACGGCGCTGCGGTGAACTCGGCTGCGTTGGCCATCGCGAGCTCCATCAGCAGACCCTCAAGCGTGCTACCGACCAGGAAGATCACCGCTAGGGGCGCTTTTGCTTCCTGGCAGGCATCGATTTCTCGGAGGCGTGCCTCGACTATCGCTTGAGAGGTCAACGATCGCGGAAGGAGCGCAAGGTCGACGTCGCTGAAGTCCTTGGCAAGGAAGCCGGTACTCGCGGCGTCAGTGTTCTCCACGAGAGGCGCAAACTTTGCCTGTAACTCCTCGTACAGTGTGACCTCGAACGCGGTCGGCCCCTCCTTCGCAACCGATTTCCCGATTCGCCAATGCTCCAGTAGTTCGAGGCTCAGCTTGGCGACAAGAGCCATCGGCTCGGTGTTCCAGATAGTTCGAAGCAGTACCGCTTTGGAACCTGGTTGGTACCGCTCGTACGGATCAATCCCAATCGAAGTTCGAACGAAGTCCGCGAACGACGCGTTGCTGAAGTCGAGAACATAGCCGCCCGCCATGCCGAAGAGAGATTCGAGTTTCCGCTTGGTGGCGTTATCGAGCTCAGGCACGATCAGCCCACTCTTCATCTGCGAGAGGCGCGCCGTTCAGCTGTTCGCGCCGGGATCGCCAATCGGGAAGGTGGCCGTCCATGAGCTTGGTGAACCGCTCCCCGTGGTTGCGTTCGAGCAAGTGCATCATCTCATGAACGACGATGTACTCCAGACAATCGGGATGCTTCTTGGCCAGTTCCAGGTTGAACCAGATGTGCCCCGTTTTGCGGTTGCATGAGCCCCACTTGGTCTTCATGCGACGGATACTCCAGCGCGGCACCGTGCGCCCAATCACGGGCTCCCAGAGCGAGATGAACTCAGGGATGCGCGCGCAGAGTCGTGCACGCTGCCAGCGCTGCAGAATATCCAGTCGGGCAGCTCGATCGGTGCCTTCGGGAACGTACAACAGCAGGCGCTCACCGTCGATCTCGACGTGGGCACGGCCTGGTCGCTCGATCACCTTCAGGCGGTGCCGGATACCCCACACGTAGTGCGACTCGCCGGTGATCATCTCGCGCTCGGACTGCCGCTCGGCCGAACGGAGTTGCTCGCGTTGCTTCTTGATCCAAGGTAGGCGCTGGATGACGGCGAGACGGACTCGGTCGTCGTCGAGCTTGAGTGGTGCCGCGACTCGGACACGACCCAGTGGCGGATAGACGCCGATGTGCAGGTTCTTGATGTCCTTATAAATGACGTCGATGTCGATGCCGCGGACGGTCAGGTACGCGCTAGCGGTACTCATGGCGTGCCTTCACCAATTCGAACAGCTCATCGAGGCGGTCGAAGTCGCCTGGGAGGGCCGAGGCGAGTGCGCGACGCACCTTCTTCTCCTTGATCGGGTTGCCGACCCACGAGTCGGGCTTGGTATGCCTGATAGTCGTATCGATTTCGACCGCGGTCTCGGTCTTCGGGAAGAAGAAGTCGACGAGCGCACGGCGGGCGCCGTTGTCGGCCCAGTCTGGGTAGGGGGTATCAGACTCGCCCTTTCCGAGCTTGGCTGCGTGTTCGAGAAGCTTGGCTAGGTAATCCTTGTAGTCCAGGGCGCCCTGTCGCCGTTGTTCGAGGATGGCGTCGAGCAGCTCGGACATCTTGTCGTAGTACTTCGGGTTCATCGCGTGCTCGTCGATGATCACCTTGCGGATGTTGTTGGTGATGGTTTCGGCGACGGCCTCGGGGTCCTTCTTGATGGCCGTGGGTAGTTTTTCGACGGCCCCCGCGCCCAACTGGACGATGAGCTGGATGAGTCCGGTGTTCTTGAAGTCGGAGATGACCTCGGACGGCTTGGCGCTAATGTAGGTGTCGGGCAGGTGGCGCATGCCGGCCTCGTACTGCTTGAAGTCGACGTCCTCGCCGGCGCCGAGTTTCACCTCCTCACGCACGTTGGCGTAGTGAGCGATCTCCGCCTTGATTGAGGCCGCCTCGGCGTCGCTGTAGCCCGCCTCGGCCATCTCGTTGGCCAGGTTGGCGTAGGTGCGGGTGACGGCGGCGACGGCCTTGTAGAGCTCGACACGCTTGGGCTCGTTGGCCTTGAGCTGTTCGGCGTTGCCCTGCTCAAGTGCGCAGAAGTAGCGCTGGTACTGCAGGGTGTTCTTCGGTGGCTCGACCGGTTCACAAAGCGCACGGATGGTCTCCAGCGCCTCGTCGAGATCTTCGCGGGCCTTCTCGATGCGGTCAGACAGCAGTCCTTCGATGTCGCTCTTCTCGTACCCGTCGAGGGCGCCGCTGGTGTAGTCGGTGATGGCGGTCTCAAGCGAGTTGAACAGGTCGCGGTAGTCAACGATGTAGCCGTAGTCCTTGTCGTCGCCGTCGAGGCGGTTGACCCGGCAGATGGCCTGGAACAGGCCGTGGTCCTGCATCTTCTTGTCGATGTACAGGTAGGTCGCAGAGGGCGCGTCGAAGCCGGTCAGCAGCTTGTCGACCACGATGAGCAGGCGCATCTGGCCCGGGTGCTGGATGAAGCGTTCCTTGACCTCGCGCTCGAACTGCTCGACCTTGCCCATGGCTTGGTCGGCTGGTTCGCCAAAATAGTCCGAGAGCATCTGCCGGTAGATGTCGTACTGGCGCAGCTTCTCGGTCGCGCCCGCCCCGGAGTCTTCCTTGGAGATGTCACCCGCCTGAGGCGCATAGGAGGTGACGATGGCGCACTTGCTCTTGAAGCCCGCCTGCGTGAACAGCTCGTAGAACTTGCATGCCTGGTAGATGCTCGAGCCGACCAGCATGGCGTTGCCCCGCCCGTCGGACAGGCGCGGTTTGGTCTCCATGTCCAGCAGGATGTCGTCGACGATCTGCCGGGCGCGTGGCTCGCTGGAGACGACCTTCTGCATGGTCCCCCACCGCTTCTTGAGCTCGGCGCGGGACAGGTCGGTCATACCCTTGGTCTTGGTTTCGAACCACTTGTCGACCTTCTCCGGGGAGGTCAGGTCCTGGTCGATATTGCGGGCCTCGTAGCGCAGGTCGAGCACCACCCCGTCCTCGACAGCCTCGTCGAACTTGTAGGTGTGGATGAACGATCCGAAGGTCTCGATGCTGGTGGCCTTGTCGGCCTTGAGCAGCGGCGTACCGGTAAAGCCGATGAACATCGCGCCGGGCAGCAACTGCTTCATGGCGGTGTGCATCTTGCCGGACTGGGTGCGGTGGGCCTCGTCGACGAACACGAATAGGTTGCCCTTGGCGCTGCAGCCCTTCGGCACGCTGGCGCTCAGCCCGCTTAGGAAGTCGCCATCGGCCTGATCGCGAGCGGAGTCGTCATCGGAGCCGCGGAACTTGTGGACCAGAGAGCAGATCAGCCACTCCTGGCTCGCGTTGAGGGTGGCCAGCATGTCGGCGCCGCTCTTGGTGCGGTAGATCGTCTCGTCGACACCGCCGAAGACCTTCTCGATCTGGTCGTCGAGCTCGGTACGGTCCGTGATCAGGAGGACTCGGGCATCCTTCTGGTGCTCGCGGACCCACTTGGCCAGCCACACCATGATCAACGACTTCCCCGAACCCTGGGTGTGCCAGATGATGCCACCCTCGCGCTTGGCGATGCGCCCTTGTGCCGCCTTCACGCCGAAGTACTGATTGTGGCGAGCGGTCTTCTTGGTCCCTGAGTCGAACACCATGAAGTCGTGGATCAGTTCGATTCGAGCAGCCGCTGTTTAGAACAAAGCTGCGTGAGAGCCCGGTCGAGCGGGTCCGCGATGCCTGAGGGCTCGCGCCAGGACAGCCAGTACTTTTCCGGCGTATCGATGACGCCGTAGCGCAGGCCCTCGACGTCGTTGCCGGCCATCACGAACTGCACCGTCGTGAAGAACGGCCGGATGAACTCGGCCTTCTGGTTGCCGATGGTCTGCCGAATACCTTCCGACGCCGCGACCTTGGAACGCTTGAGCTCCAACGTCACGAGGGCGATGCCATTGACGTACAGCACCACGTCCGGACGCTTGGTGTGCTGCCCGAGCACGGTCACTTCCTCGGCCACGGTGAAGTGGTTGGCGTCCGGGTTGCTCCAGTCGATCAGCCAGACCGTCTCCGTCTGCTCACCGATACCAGCCTTGACCTTCACGCCGTAGCGCAGCAGACCGTACACATCCCGGTTCGCCTCGTAGAGCCCACGACCACCGCCGAGGGAGGCGTCGCTTTTCAGCTTATCTATCGCCTTAGTGATCAGGACCGCGCTGTAGCCACGAGCCCGAAGGTTCTGCGACAGCAACCCGACCTCAACGTTCGAGTTGACCTCGCGGTATTCCCAGTTGCCCGAATACTCGTACCCGAGCGCGTCACGGAACAAGCCAACCACGCGATCCTGAGCGAGGCGTTCGACCTGTCCTACGTTGCTCATGCTGCGTCCTCCACAACGGCGAGGCGTGTGCGGCCAGTCAGGAGCTGCTGCATCATGCCGCTCTTTAGATGGCGAGCCTTCACCAGTCTCAGCTCAAGGGCTTGCAATCCAGAATCGACGTCTATGCAAACGCCCCCGATGGCGTGCTGCTCTTCTAGCGGGGGCAGATTTACGGATATCCCCCTAAGGATAGAAGTATTCAAGGAAGGCATAGTCTGGCCGACCGCCACGGCCCGCACATCATTGATAAAGCCCGAACTGCGAAACTGGGCGCTCATGAAACGCGGGTCAGCGAGATTCGGATCGAAACGAACCCTGAGAAGCCGCCCCGAGAACAGCCAATTCGCCTCTTCTTTGGACACATACGAATTTCGATCAATCGAACCAACCCGACTGAAGACGATATCCCCTTCCTTAAGGAGATACGCACGGAGCCGACGAAAGTCAGCATCCGACACCATTGGTGCCCCCTCACCAACGACTCCGTACTCACCAAGGTGCTCTACCGTGATAATCGGGGTGCCGCGGGCAACGTAGTCGCGCTCGTGGAGGGTGCTCCCGAAGGGCCCCGTGCGAACATCTGCGACCGCCCCGACAGTGGATCTTCTCCACTGCCCCGAAAACCCCGGAAGGCGAGTACTTCCCGACAGCAACTGCTGCATCATGCCCTGCTTGATTGCCTTCTTCTTTGCGACCAGACGCCTCAAGGTAACGATCAGTTCATCAGCGTGAGCGAGCGTCTCCGCGATCTTTCGCTGCTCGGTGACACTTTCGGGGATTAGTAGCGGGATGGAACGAAGTTGGCCACCATTCAGTGACGGCAAGGCCGTGGTTGATACGAGGCTTGACAACCGGAAGGCAGTTAAGAGGTAGTGAGCAAAGCGGACGTCAATCCGCGCGCTATCAATCATGAAGGCAGCCATGTTATTGTCAATGCAACTGTCCTGAGCCAGGATGCGCTTACGCTCAAGAAATACGGCGGCACCGACCTTGGCGAACACGATCGCACCCGCAGGAATTCGAACCGCACCGATAGCCTTGCGCTGTCCCTCACTGATGTAGTTATTGGCGCGGAGCATGAATAGTTCATTGCCCGGGTTATTCATGTCCGACACCTTGAAGAATGGCAGATCTCCAGACTTGCGGCCCTGGTACCGCCCTGGTACCGAGTCGGAAACCCGCTCCCACCTCGGAACGTGCCGATCTCGCCGGCTGTGAGCATGTCGAGGGCGGGCATGGTCAACGCACCCCCATTTCGGCCAGATGGTCGTCGACTTTTGCATCGAGCTTTTCCAGCTCGGCGGCGAGCGCGCTAGCCGTGCCGAGATAACGCTCACCGAGCTCCTGGATCCTTCCGACCAAGTCCTGGGTGAGCTCGTTGACCTCACTTTCGACGAGAGTCGTCACCGTGGCACGCCACTTGTCTTCAAGCACGAGCTGCTTGACCTCTGGCATCGTCAGCTCGCCGTACTTCTTCAGGGTCGCAAGATCGAGCGCAGCCTGTGCATCCTTGGCTGCCTTTTTACTCACCCCTTCGTCGCTGTAGAGGCCGAGTAGGTGAAGCAGCGCCTGGATCTCTTCTGCTTCCACTCGCTCCCGCTTGGCAACCTTCAGTCGGGCGCTCACCAACAGCTTGCTGATCTTATCGTCGTCCAAGGCGTCGGCCAAAAGGCCGTCTTCGACGGCATGCTCTTCGACGTACTCCTCGACGGCGCGTGTCGCCTCTTCGGCTGCGGCGTTGAGGTCGTCAACCTTGGCCTGCTCATCGGCAAGGAACCGTGCCACGATCAGTGTTGGCGGGATGAGGTCCATCTTGTACTTGGCGGCACTGCGGCCTGAACCGACAACGAGGTCGGGGGTCTCTGAGAGCTTGCGTTCCTTGTCATCGAGGGTCTTGCGCGGCTTGGCCGCATCCATCCACCCCTCACCCATGACGAGCGAAACGTCGTCGTGCATGACGGCGTGCCAGTAGGTCATCAGCTGTTCGTAGACGTCGTACGCGTCGAGCAGCGGGGTGTGCTTGAACCGAGATAGAAGGTCGTCGCCGATACGGGCAATGAGGTCCTGCGGCTTGGTCTGCTCGTCGATGCCCTGAAGGATCGGGCGGTGCGTCGCGAACCAGTCGTCGACTTTGCTGCGGACGTCGGTGGCGAACTTCTTGAACTCGTCTGAGTCGAGCACGGCCTGCTGGACGTCGGTCACTGGGATAGCAAGATCGCTGTAGCCCGGCCGGTTCGGCTTGAACAGCCCCAAGCGCAGGCTTGGGAAGGCGTCCCAGTACCCCTCGAGCGCGTCGAGGTCGCGGTCCGGGATGCCGCCGTGCAGGTGGGAGTGCAGGTCTTGGATGTCCTCGGGTTCGGAGGAGTCGATGTAGCGCGGGATGTTGAGGTTGTAGTCGTTCCTCGGATCGGCGATCTCGGCCAGCGGCACCATCCGGGCGAAGCGCTCGACCTCGGTCTGCTTGGTGAAGACATCGACGATCTTGTGGATGTCTTGTGAGCGGAGCCGGTTCTTCGGGCCGTCCTTGGTGAAGCCCTTGGACGCGTCGATCATGAAGACGCCGGTGCGGGCCTGGGCGTTCTCCTTGTCGAGGATGAGGATGCAGGCCGGGATTCCGGTGCCGTAAAACAGGTTGGCCGGCAGTCCGATGATGCCCTTGATGTAGCCACGTCGCAGGAGCTGCTTGCGTATGGCGGCCTCGGCGTTGCCACGGAAAAGCACGCCGTGGGGCAGGATGATTGCGCCCCGGCCGGCACTCTTCAGTGACTTGAGGGCATGGAGCAGAAACGCGAAGTCACCATTCTTTTCCGGTGGGCGCCCAAATTCAAAGCGGCCATAGTCATTTTCTACCCCTGTGGTCCAAGCTTTGTCTGAAAACGGCGGGTTCATAACTACATAGTCGAAGGTCTTAAGCTGGGCCGCCTCGGTGAACTGGGGATTGGCGAGCGAGTTCCCCTTGCGGATGTCAGCTATCTCGTTGCCATGGAGGATCATGTTCATCTTCGACAGTGCCCAAGTGGCGTTGTCCTTTTCCTGACCGTAGATCGTCATGCCGCGCGGCGCCTCAGCAGCAGCCTTCAACAGCAGCGAACCCGAGCCACAGGCCGGGTCGTAGACGGTCGCGTCTTGCCGGGTGTTTGCGCCGATGCCGACCACCTTGGCGAGGATCCGAGAGACCTCGGCTGGGGTGTAAAACTGGCCCTTGCTCTTGCCGGACTCGGTGGCGAAGTGCCGCATCAGGTACTCGTAGGCGTCGCCGAGCAGGTCGTCGCCCTCGGCGCGGCTACCGCGGAAGTCCAGGTCGGAGAAGATCGTCGCAAGCTTGGACAGGCGGTCCTGCATCTCCTTGCCCTTGCCGAGTTTCTCCTCGTCGTTGAAGTCGGCCAGGTCGATGACCTTCTCCAGACCGTTGGCCTCGGCCAGCTTGGCAATGATCTTGTTGATCCGGTCGCCGATCTCCTTGTCGCCCTTGGCGGCGATCATGTCGTCGAACGAACCGCCGGCCGGGACATCGATGAGGCTGTTGCGGTCGCTTTTAGCCTTATCCGTCACGTACTTCACGAACAGCATCGTGAGGATGTAGTCCTTGTATTGACTCGCGTCCATGCCACCGCGCAGCTCATCGCAACTTCGCCATAGCGAACTGTACAGGTCAGACTTCTTTAGGACCACGAAGTAACTCCTGCGTGAAGGCATTAGAAGCGTTGTGACTAAATATTAGCACGATGCTTGGATTAAGGAGCCGCTCGCCGCGATGCTACTGCGCGATATTGGCACGACAGGCCCACCAATGACGTTCCCAGGTCGTCCGAGGCTCAACCCGGATCCACCGCCTCGGATTTTCTATGTAGGCGGTTAGCTTCGCCGGGTGGGTGATCTGCGGGCGGGCGTGGGGTGACCGCCGGTCTGTCCGGCTCTTCCACGTGGGTCCTTGCTCGTGC
>JAABVA010006837.1_pt1 | contig 10033 bp, 7 predicted proteins | sample 5560331 | NCBI WGS metagenome assembly JAABVA01 (sample SAMN12812661, study PRJNA571458) | rock metagenome | isolation source: Antarctica rocks | place: Antarctica: Victoria Land, Mt New Zealand sud | collected 2016-01-07 | reverse complement strand
TGCCTCACCTGCAAGCCAGGCGTACGCAATGAGATCCGCTTTGTGAACCAACTCTTCCAAGTTGCCGCCTGAACTCTCGCCCGGATGCAGGCGGACTGCGCTCCAGCTAGTTAATGCAACAGAGCCTAGAAAAGGGCTTCCAGCTCCGCCGACGGAGCTCAATGAAGAGGCATCGTGGCATTGGATACTGGACTGGATGGGGTGGAAGCCGAAGAACTGAAAAAGAAACGAGCCTTTGAAGAGGAGCCTTCATGCCCCGTCGCTCCATCCTTTCCGCTCCGAGCGGGAGAGTTTGATTGCCCTGTTGGACACGCAAGAGAATCTGATCCGCCGGTGGCTGAAGCGTGTCGACGATCTGCTGGACCCGGCCACGTCATGCCATTCTCGTCCGACTTGCCGAATAGAGACGGGCCAGTGGAAGATTGACGCTGCTTCGGTCCGTTTAGCTAGCCCGGAACTGGTCGTGACGCAGTTCAACGATGCGCTGCTCGGGCACGGGTGCTGCCGGGGTGAAACAGTCCAGCGTCACTTTAGTAAGCTTGCCCCTGAAGTGCACGAGCACCTCTTCCATGACCTCTCGCACCCGTTCCGGGGCTCCGATAGCGCGAAGGTTCAGCAGCAGTTCGTGCCTCGAAGCGGGCGACGCATCCAGGTTACCCTCCAGTCGCGGCTCTTCGCCATTGCTGCACAAGGCAGCCTTGACGTAACCCGCCTCCGATGTCATCACTGCTTTGAGATGAACGATGGCCACTCCGGCGACCGTCAACTCTCTATCAGCAGCATCCAATAGTGGACCAAGCAGCATGGCCGGTGAAAGTGGAACCTCCGGTTGGAAGGTCCCTTCAAAATTTAGCCAAGCCAGTGCTGCCTCAGCCCGTGCATACTGCTCGTAGTCGATATCTAAAAACTGACCGCCGCTGACAAGGGATCCTGAGAGCACCTCATCAAGCCATGCAAGCACGCCCTGACCCGTGACCGCAGAGACCTGACGCACAGGGTACCCCGGGATTTGTGTGCAATGCGGGTGCAGATCTGACTTCGTGAAACAGATTAGGTCCGCTTCCTCGATCTGCTTTCGAAAAAGGAAGTTCATGCTGGCATCGACATTACCTTCCACAATCGACTCCATCCGTCTGGGATCAAGAAGAACCGTGAACGGCGCCACTCGGTAGTCGTGCTGCACATTTTGGAGTGGCCGCACTACAGTGGCAACTATATCCGCGCAGCTTCCTGCCGGCTCGGCAAAGATCACATGCGGCGCGTAGAGGCGGAGTGAACCCGCCACATCCAGCAGGTCTGAGAGGTTGCAGCAGAAGCATCCACCGGTCACCTCCCCGGACTGCATGCCTTGAATATCAGTGAGACGTGTGTCCACCAGCGCTGATCCCTGATCATTCAAGATGACAGCGCACCGTTTGCCCACCCGTTCCAATTCCCGTGCTGCAGCAAGGATCAGGGTGGTCTTGCCGGCCCCAAGAAAGCCGCCCACCACCACGATCCATGGCCGGATGGGCATGGTGTCGTTCATCATGCTTCGGCTTCAATCTGGAGAACATCGCCGTCGTTCAGCATCATCGCATGGTTGAAGCGAACCACGGATCGCTCACCCCGGTTTTCGCTGGTGTGGGTGAGCGCCTTGCCTTGCAACCGCACCGAAAGGACCGCGCGCGCAGCGCTGATCTCGCAGGAGCGCTGCGGCAGAGTTCCGGACAGTACCCGTAGCGTGAAGAGCCGGCCGCCTCTGCTTGATCGCGCATAGGTAAAGGTGCCCCAGCCGGTGCCGGTCGCCCAGAAGCAATGGAAACTACCATGTGGCAAACGGGGGACCGCCGTCACTGCGCCACTCAGCCCGTCATACGTGAAGCCGCTCAACGCGACCAGGCTCGTCCACGAGGCCATCGCGCGCGCATAGTGGTGACCGCATTCGGCCTCATCCCACGGGTTGCGCTTCTCGCCGTCGTATCGCGCCCGGATATTGCCGATGCATTCCAGGCCCTCCGCCACTTTGCCGGAATACATCATCAGCGCTGCAGCGGAATGCTCGAACCCGGTCATCACCTCGGCATAGTAAGGGAACGGAATGCGGGGCCGCGACGCCTGACCATAGTCACAGATAACCATGGCTGCTTCGTCGTTCAGCGCAAACGTTCGCTCAACGTTGTTGTGGTGGACGAGGGTGCGCTTGTAGTTGAAGCGATAGAGCGCGTCCAGCGTCTTCCGGACATGCTCGGTTGAAACCAAGGCTCCCAGCCCTGCCACCTCAGCCAGATACTGCCCGACGAGCTGATCGATCAGGCAGCCCTCACCAACCTGATATTGGGGATGCTCGGTCTCCTCTGACCCCATGTCACTCTGGAGATGCGGAGCGATCTGGTCTTGTCGATAGCCCACAATCTGCTGAATGTAGAACTCGCCGTTGAAGAGGTTCGCATCGACCCATCGGCTGCCTTGATCGAAGAGGTGCTTGTACCGATCGGCGGATGTTTGATCCCCCAGCGCGCGAGCCATCTCTTCGCACGCACGCAGCGCGCCCAGGTACCAGATGCTGCACATGGGATTTGGCCCGTAGAACTCCACGTCATAGGTGTTGTGCTGCACACCTGTCAGCACACCTTTGCGTCCTGCGTCCCATCCCCCTGGCTCCCATGCGAACGCAATGGCCTTCTGAATGCGTGGCCACATCTCCTGCGCCCACGCGTGATCTCCGGAAAGCTTCCAGTCCAGATACGCATGCATGATCTGGCCCATCTGCCCGTCAGCAGCAGCGAAACCAAAGCGCGCATAGCCGTCCGGCAGTAGCTGTCGAAAGCGCATGCCGCCCTCTTCGTCCATGGAATAGCCAAAGGACGCCTTGCGCAGAGAACGTGCGAACGATGGAAATAGAAACGTGGTCGCGGTCTCATAATTCCACACGTGGGTGCAATTGCCAAAACAACAGCCCAGGGAGTCATTGCTACCCTCAAAGCCGTGGAACTCCCCATCCACTGTGCGGAAGCACGTGGTGGATGCGAGTGTGGAAAGATTCGCGGTGGCGGCTTCTCGAACAATGGCGGGCACTGTACTCTCCCGGAGCGCTGTTGCAAAAAGTCGCGTCCGGCTCTCCAGCTGATTCAGATTTTTAGCCAGATACTCTGCAGCCGCCCATGCATCCTTGAAACGAGTAGCGTAGTAGTTGCCGATCACCGTCTTCCCTTTACCTTCGGGCGCAGTCCAGCCGCACCAATCCGGCGTCCGATTCGGGAAATGCCAGGCCAGCACAAACGTAAACGTTGCGCTCTGGCCCGGAGCAATAGTGCGCTTCTGACACAGGGCTCCCACCGCGTTATGCGGATCGGGATTCGCGACTAACTCTCCCGCGATAGAGAACACATCCCAAAACAACATCGGCGAGTTCCACCACCGACCTTTGGGCCATCCCTGCAAATGAGAAAAGCTGATGCCCGGAGAGGGGATAGCAGCTAGCAGGAAGCTGCCAGACATCGGATCGTCCTCAGCGACCGCCGGATTAGTCATGAGCAACCCTGCCAGAGACGAACTCTCTCGGTAGTCATTGCGGCGCGTGTCCTTCTCCGGCCGCGTTCGGTCCGCTGGCGGCGTCACCTTCACGGGATTCTCAATAGAAAAGACGATGCCGACTTCGGCCGCAGTGAGACCGTGGTTCGCCACGCGATAGCGCAGCACAGTCGCGGGCAAACCAGAATCGTCCGCATCGTGAGGAATGAACGGAGAGAATGCATCCAGTTCTACTTTCACCGGCAGCGCAGAATCCTCGAAGTCGATGTGAGCCAGCGGATACTCGCCGGTAAAGACCGCAGACTCGAGGCGGCTCAGGCCGGGTGCATTATCAGATCCCAGGCCGTCCTGACCCTGATAAGGCGGAAGGATGCGCGCTTCCAGCACCCGGGCGACGGAGTTTGCACTACCGGCCTGAGCCCAAATCGCTGGAAACGCATACGCCGGTGAAAAGCCTTGGTTCGGCCGGTTGAAAATCTCCCAGTCGCGCAGCTGTCCTCTACCCCCCAGCCCCAGGCTTCCCGCCGCAACCCCACCCAACGGGAACGAGATCATCTGCAACTGCTGGCCGTGGAATCGGCGTGGATAGGTAAAGGCCCCTACCCCCTGGCCCTGTGCATAATCTTCGCGGGTTGAACTTTCGTGTTGTTGCGCGTCCGCGTACGTCGGCCAGCTGCCCAGTTGGGTCGCAGCTCCCAGCGTTCCTGCGGCTTGCTTCAAAAACGAGCGCCGCGGCAGCTTGCCTTCTTCGCTCATGCTCGCTCCTGCGCTTGGAAATAGGTATCCGCCGAGACCAATCTACACTCCTCTTGGCCAAACCCCATGGAGCAGATCCATCGAAGGTTCTCTGCAACGTATGTTGAATCAGCAGTGCCTCCCACCACACCAGAGCAAGCGTGGCTACTCTCCACCCCTCTCGCAAAGATCGCGTGTGCTTGCGGCCTATCGAGAAAGCCAACAGACTCCTGCCTCTTTTTCAGTTGCGATCTAGAGATGACAGCCAGGGGTGTCCCCCGGAAGATCTAAGGAGTTGATGACTGCGATTCGCCGAGAATTTTTCTTACGGGTATAGCATTCAGCCACCCGTAGACGTTCGATAGATATAGAGTTCCACCGACAATGACGGGTGAGGACGGGCCAAACGAGCCACCGATGTGCATCTTGTTAAGAAGTTTCCCATCAGAGATGCGAATAGCTGCAATGTCGCCAGAGTGATAGGGAACGTAGGCGACGCCATCGAGCACTGCCGCACCAGAACGGATTTGGCTTCCGAGGTGCACAGTCCAGAGTTTATGGCCTGTCTTCAGATCGAAGGCATGGTAGTCGCCACTTACCGGGCTACCTTCATACACTACATTGTCGTAGATCATGGGCGTTGCGGTCTTCATGGCGGGCGGTACAGGTCCATTCGCCATTCGATCCTGCCACAGGATGGTGCCGGTCTTTCCATCCAGGGCAAGAAGGACGTTTGCCACCGGCTTCGTGCTGTCACCAGACTCGACTGTAGCCTCCTGAACCACAATTCCCGACGCGTATGCTGGAGTACAGTCGCTGATACCAGTGGCTACGAGGCCCGGGATGGTAACCTTCCACATTACTTTTCCGCTGGCCTGGTCGAGCGCGTAGAAGTAGTTGGGGTAGGTTCCGCCGAGAAAGATATCGCCGTTGCCCTCAACGGGCGACGACATACTGACGAAGGACTCGATGTCAGACGTCCAAACCATCTTTCCGTTTTCTGCATTCAACTTGTAGACATGGCCGTCTCCGGTTCCCACATAGAGAAAACCATCCACTTCTACGGGAGTAGGCATCACTTCGCCTGGGGTGTGATACGTCCAGATCTCTCTACCCGTCTGGCGATCCAGTGCGTAAATCGAGTTCAGGCCCGGGCCTCGCACAGACCTCTTGCCTTTCACGTACTTCATGGTCTCTGCATAGTTGAAATAAGCGTTTCCTGTGGAGACGAAGACCCGGTTTCCATCCACCAGGGGGTTACTCATATTCATATTCCAGTCGTAGTGCGCCCAAATCAGCTTGCCTGTTATCGCGTTGACCGCATAGGTATAACCGTTGTCGTCTCCTTGGTAGACAATTCCCCCGACCACCGAAGGACCAACCGCCATGCCGATGGTGTAGGCGGTCGTCTTGAAGTCCTTGTCAATTGGTGGCCCATTCAGGGGGATTGCTCCGGCTCCAGAGAACGCCCATTCCACGCCCTTCCGAAGAAGTTCAGGAGCGGACCCGGGCAGGGAAAACACGGCATTCCGTCCTGCTGAGGAGCCGTACGTCTGCCATTTCTGCGGGTAAAAAGAAACCATGGCGGAATCAGGGAGATTCTCAGGGAAATTCTGGTTTAGAAACTCCTGGGCCACAGGATTCGGGCTGGTGCTGGATTGAGCAAGCAGGTGGCCTGCTCCTCCAGCAGCAGTTGCGAAAAAAGCAACAATCACAATGCGAGCTACCTTCACGAGAAAACCTAGTTCGCTGGCTGATTCAGGACTGCTTCTTTGGAAATTCAACTTGCACCTCGGTGGGTAATACGGGAGTCTTTCTAGGGAGGGAAATGGCTCTGCTTACGCAAGTATTGCGGTTGAAGTGGGCACTTTCAACAACGCCGCGCAGCCATGGCCTGCTGAGCGTCAATCCCACGAACCGGATGCCACGTGGTGACAAGCGCGAAAGCCAGAAGCATCTCGGCGATATCCCCGCCGTAATACATCAATTCCGCTGCGTGCTGGAGCTGAGAGGTCGGAACGGAAACGGCTACGTGCCATCCCGAGTACAGGAGTTGCGATAGAACCGAATGGATGACAACTGCTACGCCAAGCACAACCAGCCGCACGGGAACGGAGGGCCGGTGCGGAGCTGGATCGGGTCCAGCAATAACCCAGGTATACAGACAGCCGGCCGCAACAAAGTGGAGATGCATGAGATAGTGCAGGGCAGGGTGCATCATCATCGCCATGTAGAGTGGCGTGAAGTAGAGAGCAGCCATGCCGCCGAGATCGAGGACCAATGCAACGACGGGATTGGCGATGATCTGCAGGAAAGGACTGCGCAGAAAGCGAGTGATCACACGCCCATAGCGTGACGGCAACGTGCGCAAAACGAGCGTGACGGGCGCAGCCATCACCAGTCCCAAAAGGGGCCAACATCGCCACGAGTAGATGCGCAAGCATGTGCTTGCGAAAGTCGCCTTCAGGAAAGGGCAGCCAGTGTGGGGAGAATCCCAAAATCAGAAAGCCGCAGCCGATTAAGAAGAGCGCAGTTTCCATGAGGCCCAGCCGCGAGGACCTGCCTGCTGGCGCAATGCAAGCACCAGATACGACGCTGCGATGATAGCGACGAGGAGAATGGGAACAAACATCGAGGGGTCGTTGTGTGGCATCACTAGAACTCCTAGGTTCACATGCTCCCCGCCCCTAGGGACACGGCGTTACCACGCCGGGCAAGCATCCAGCCAACAACGATGAAGATCACCCCGGAGGCAAGAAAGCTCATGTCATAGACGAACTGGTGTGGCCCGGAGTGCACGTGGTGAATACCCAGGATCTGATGATCGATGAGACCTTCGACCAGGTTGAACCACCCCCATCCGCACAGAATCCAGGACCAGAAAACTCCCGAAGTCCAGACCTCCCGGCGAGCATGGGTGACCCGTGAATAAAGAATGCCCAGCCCGGCTAATACAGAGAGCCAGGTGACGACATGAAAGAAGCCGTCCCCCAACGTGTTCATCCGCAGGCCGGGAACGGTGTCCACCGGATAGATACTGCTGAACATGTGGTGCCACTGGAACACCTGATGGAGAAAGATCCCGTCGAAGAAGCCGCCGAGACCGACCCCGAGCACGATACCCGGGAGTTTGATTGGAAGGGCCTGTTCGTTCCCTGGCTTGCCTGTTTCTGTGATGGGGATCCCTCGATTCATTCCGGTTGCGTAATGTCCGGGGAAGCTTTGGCGAAGTCGCCGCGCAACGCCTTCACCGCACACCTCTCGCCATTAATCTCTTTGCGCGTGCGCACGCCTTGCGCGCGAAGCGTGGCATCTGTGGCACCATTCCTGAAGTCCGTGCTGCAGGAGAAAGGCAAGACAACATAGATTCGTTTGACTGCCGCGGAGCCGCCTGGCGCGATTGCCTCGAGGCGGAAGCTGCGGTACTCCCGATCTGATCCCGGAATACCTGGTGGGAAGTAACTGCCTGGGATCCTTGCGCGTCCCATGAGGTACGGGTAGCGGGCCCGTTTGTCGCGGAGGCAAAGCAATGCGGAAGAACTCTCTTTGGGCAGGATTGGCCGCCGGAATTGCGGGTGCGAGCGTCGCGATGGCGACCGAGCCGCGTCGCACATTCCGGGATGCGAACCCCGGGTGGGGAACCGGAGCACGGCTCGGTATCGGTGCAGCTGCGGGCACGTTGCTCGGTGTGGCAGCTGAAGCACTGTCCCGGATGCCTGAGAAGCTGGCGTTGATGGAAGAGTTGATGCCGAAGGCACAGATGGTATTTTCTTCTCCTCATGTGCTCAAGGCAGTTCCCGATGAGATCTTTTCCCCCAAGGGCAGTGGCACCGACTATGAGACCCGTCCCTCAGCGTGGGGCGGGTTCATCACCTCGAACGAGCGATTCTATATTCGCAGCCACAGTCCGGTTCCTAAGATCGATGTATCATCCTGGCGCCTGCGGATCGATGGAACAGGAGTTGAACGGACGATTGAACTCACATATGAGGATCTGGAGAAGTTGCCGCAGGTGACCCTCACCCGCACGATGGAATGCGCAGGCAATGGCCGACGCTTCTACAAGGAACATTTTGGGGTGGAGGCCGAGGGTGGGCAATGGCGTACCGGGGCCATGGGAAATGCAGAGTGGACAGGTGTGCGGCTTCGGGATGTTCTGGAACTTGCCGGATTAAAGGAAAGCGCCCGTGACGTGATGCCAATAGGGCTCGACGATCACGAGGTGCGCCGTCCTATGCCGTTGGACAAAGCCACGCGCGAAGACACGCTTTTGGTGTTGAAGATGAACGGCGAGACACTGCCCATCGATCATGGATTTCCGGCGCGGGTCCTCGGCACAGGTTGGACAGGCACCGCGAGCATCAAGTGGGTCGGCCGCATCGAAGTGGCAGAGGAGTCGCTGTATTCGCCATATAACACTATGGAGTACATCATGGTTGGCCCCGAGTACCCGATGGCGTTTCCGGCACTGGGACCAGCGATCACCGAGATGCCGGTCATGAGCGTGCTCGATCTGGACTGGCCCGCGGAGATCTCTGCGGATACGAAGCAGATCCATGGCCGCTCCTACGCTGGCGAAGGCAATGTCCGCGAGGTCGTGTACAGCATCGATGATGGTGTCTGGGAGACGGCGGAACTCGCCGGCCAGAACATCGAGGGCTGCTGGCGTCAGTGGAGCTTCGCATGGGAGCCGACACCTGGTAAGCATGAAATCAGGGTCCGCGCGACGGACGAACGTGGAAGAACGCAGCCGGACTCGGTGCCCTGGAACCACCACGGCTATCTCTATAACGCGGTAATCGCTCATCCTGTGACCGTTTCATGAGCGTCGATGCTGAGGAGAAGGTCTATGTTTCTTCGTTTAGTAGGTGAGGCGCTGCTTGGGTCCGGGCTAAGCGTTGTCGATATGAGGACGGCGGAGAAGGTGGAACAGAAACTTGCGGGCGGCCGAGCGCTGACGGTACGAAGCATGATGTCGCGCCAAACGCTCATGGCTCTGTTGCACCGCAAAGTGAAGGAGCACAAGCAGGCTCGGCAGGAAGCGAAAGCGACGACCTAAGCCCCTCGCGTACGATTCGAATGAGTGATCGAACTTATCCGGGCTCTGTGTGACGGTCACAGCCCCGAGAATCCGGCACGAAATGGCGGCGATCAACCGGCTCTCCTGCTCAAGCGGCGAGACAGGGGATTCCAGACTGAGGTGGGCTGCCAATAGGTTTCGGCGTCCGGCGAAGTATTGGCCCTCACCCGGTCGGGCTCGGCAGCATGCTGGATTGCAACAGACATCGACTCCTCCAATTCCGGGTCGATTCCCGGGCCGTGTCGGCCGGTTGCCCTCACCCCACCTGAGCGAAGCTCTCACCGGTTCGCGTGGCCGGCCTTATAGTACGTCCAGAACACGGGAGCACATCTGATTAGTGCGGCTAGGGCGCTCTCGGAGAGCTTCCGTCTTCAGAAATCCGGCCCTCCATACAACGGTGCGCCGGAACCTATCGGCAGTCCACCACAGGGTGAAAGGTTGATTCGAATTTTCCGGAGCTCCTATCGAGCCTGGTGTTGGAGTAGTGAAAAGATGGATTTTCTAAAAGCTGTGGCCTATCGGGAATAAAACGAGCTGTTTATGCCACTTTCTTTGTACGGCTTCGAGTCGAGGCTGAAGTGGCCTGCCCGATCTTTTGTACCAAGTGAAGAGTTAGTGTAACGCGGTTAACGGTGTTGCTCGATAGCCGCCGTCGGGGGTGTGGGGAAGTGGGAAGCGCGTAGCGGTTTCCACTTCCCCATACCC
>JAABVA010006836.1_pt1 | contig 10033 bp, 5 predicted proteins | sample 5560331 | NCBI WGS metagenome assembly JAABVA01 (sample SAMN12812661, study PRJNA571458) | rock metagenome | isolation source: Antarctica rocks | place: Antarctica: Victoria Land, Mt New Zealand sud | collected 2016-01-07 | reverse complement strand
GGAAAGGCTCCTCAGTATATGTTTCCTCTTCTGGCTGCTGAGGAAGAGCTAGCTGCGTCTCATCAGCCGCTAGTTCTTGCCCCTGTGACTGTGCAATGGCCGACAAAGAGTTCGGTTCGAGAGGCACGAATCCCTGTGAGCGCAGATTGTCTTCCAGACCTTCCAGGGTATTTACAAGCGTTTGCTCAGGCTGATCCGCTGACGGGAGTTCAGGTGACAAATTCTGCTCTTGAACGTCAGCACCTATTTCTGTTGCCCCTAGAGACTTCAACCACTCTGGCCCAAAGGAAAGTGTCTCTTCATCAGTTTCATCAGAAGTTAGTGTATCTGTTGTATTCAACGATGCCTGCAAAGCTGCACGCCATTCTGCGCTCGAAGAATCATCAGCAGGAGTCATCTCTACCGACTGTGGGAGAGCGGGAGACGCTGGCATCTCCACCGATGGTTGTTTTTGCTCATGTTCTACAACAGGAAGTATTGCTTCATTCTGTTGTGACGACGTTTTCTGCTCATCTTGTGTCAACATGCTGAGCCAAGCAGGGGCGGCATTACTCGTTTCATCCTGCATTGCAGGCATCCACGATGGGTTTACACTCTCTACCTGATTGTTCTCCTGTCGCAATGCCTCGTCGCTAGTATGCTCTGAAAGATGACTCACGTCACCATTCCATACTTGCGGCTCCTGCTGTTCAGAAGTGGGTGGCACATTGTTCTGGGTAGGCACGGACCAGGAGTCAAACTGGAAGCCATCCAGAGCCTGCACAGGAAAAGGCGGTGCGTCTTGTTCTCTTTGTGGTTGCTCAGGGAGTGTCCATGTATCGTTACTAGAGAAGGTCTCATGGGACCATGTGGGAAGTGCTGATACATCCGATACAGACTGCTCATTTGGCTCCAGTGTGGTAAGCGTGTCAACTCCACTGTTCCAGGTATCCAGACTACTCCATTCAAATGGGCTGCTAGAAGGTGCCATGCCGTTCAGGAGAGCATCAGGGACAACTACAGGTCCCTCTGATACAGGTACTTGTGCAAATGCCGATTCAGCACCACGCGAACTGGAAACTGGTGAGTTGAAGTCTTGTTTCGTATCTACTACAGCAGGAGTCTTCCGCAAAAGTTTAAGAAAGGGATGTCCTGGCTGGCTCATCATCATATCTTCAAAGAGTTCTTGCGCCATCGAGAGGTCAGGGTCCAGTAGCTCGGCACGCTGAACATATTCCTGGGCCTGCTGCATGTTTTTAGGAGCGGTAATATGAGCCAGGATTAGCAATGCTTTGACGCATCCTGGTACATCTTGTAGCGTTTGCAAGGCAACTTGCTCCGCGTCATCAAATTGTTCCTCACGCCAGTACGTTTCGAGTAGTCCTGTTCGGGCATCAAGTCGATCAGGATTAACGGCGAGGACTGCATTCCACTCTTGAGCCGCCTGTGGCAGGAGTCCGCCGCGCATGTAAAGCCGTGCAAGCCCTGCTCGTGAGAACATGAATCCTTGCTGCCCCGCTTTTGCGCTCAACATGTTAAACTGTTGACGTATGTGTCGATTGCCCCGGCTCAACTCGTATGCCTGTTGATAACAGTCTAATGCAGTGTCAAAGTCGGAGATGCGCTCGCTGATAAGCGCACGGTCACAGTAGGCAATCACGTTTTCTGGATCATTGGTCAATATCCAATCAAGAGCCTGCTGCGCCTCCTCCATATGGCCCTGTGCAAGATACACTTCACCTAGAAGTCTCTGTACCTCTAAAGATTCTGGAAATTGAACAAGAACATCCTGACACTGTCGGGAGGCACTCTCAACATGCCCTGAGCTAAGCGCATCTTCTATCTCTTGTAAATACTCACGAAGCGTTACTTGTGCCATAAAGCCTGATCTCCTCTTCCCGCTTTACTCGTTTATGAGCAGTCTCATTACGTTGTTTGTCTGATATCCACTCCCTGGCCCAATAATAGCCAGGCGACGCCATTCAGGAGCAAAGCAGGTTTGCGCGACACGCAAAATGTCTTGTGCCGTCACTGCCTCGACAAGAGCTACCATCTCCTCGATATCGCGCACGCTATTCCGCAAACATTCCTGGCCCCCTAGCGAGGAAGCGACTTGTTGTGTCCCCTCCAAGCCTAGCAAGATACCACCTCGTACATAGGCTTTGATGCGCCTTAACTCGTCGGCTGGCACAGGAGTCTCAGAGAGGCGTCTCAACTCTATGCCAATAGCACGTATGACACCTTCGGTTTCTGAAGGATCAACGCCAGCACTAATCACAAGACTACCCGTCTCAGCATAACTATTCAAATAACTACCGATATCATATGCCAGCCCTTGTTCTTCACGGATAGATTGAAAAAGGCGAGAACTCATGCCATCACCGAGGATGGCATTGATAAGCATCAAGGGATAGTAGTCAGGTGATCTATAAGCGGTACCTAATGTTGCTAAGCAGACGTTCGTTTGTTCGGTATCCTTTTGGACGATACGTAGCGGATTCACCTCGCGCGGAGGAAAGCTTTCAGGATACGAAGGTACCTCTCGTCGCTCCCAATCACCAAAAAGGTGTTCGATAAGTTCAAGAACTTGCTGATGTTCCACGTTACCCGCAACGCTAATGACAAGCGAATTGGGACGATAGTAGGTCTCCAAGTACGTGAGCATATCCCTACGTTGTAGCCCTGTCACCGATTCGATTGTTCCAGCATCATCTCTTCCTAGAGGGAGATTAGGCCACATAGCTTCATCAACGAGCAGGTTTACCCATTCCTGGGGGTCATCGCGTGTTGCGCTGAGTTCCTCGATAATGACACTACGCTCTTTCTCAATCTCGGCGGGGTCAAATAGCGAGTAGCGTATCATATCTGCTAGCACCGTCATTACGGCTGGCAACTCCTCCCCTGGCACGCGAGCGGTGTAGCTGGTAATCTCTTTACCTGTACTGCCATTGAACGTACCACCAACACCCTCAATTGCCTCTGAGATGAGTCGGGCGGTCGGATAATTGCGCGTCCCTTTGAAAAGCATATGTTCAATAAAGTGTGAGACGCCCGCGATATTGTCTTGCTCATAACGTGAACCGCATCTAAAAAAGAAAGCAATACTGGCGGAGCGCATTCCTGGCATAGCGGCAGTAAGTAAACGTAAACCATTAGGTAGCGTTGTTCGCTCATAATTCATTAAAAAATTTGTTACGGCATCTCTTTCATGAGGAAAGAGGGTGCCGCTTCTCCTTATATACCCTGGCTAATAACCTATATACATATCAACGATCACAACGACATTGTTTTTAGCATGTTTATCTTATCTCGCAGTATTATAGACTGTTTACAACACCATCGCAACACAATCTCATGAGAGGGGGTACGATAATAGCCCATTTGGATATAGGCAAGTCAAGTGGAGGCATGACAGCAAGGGCACCCGCAAGGGGACGCCCTAGTTCCCCATCCGATGCTAAAGTTGGTGCGTATGGGCGTTATGAAGAAAGGCCCCTACATTTACCTTGTGTACTGAGAGATTTTGGGACTAGAACAGGCCAACGTCGTTTGCGATATCACCCAAACCGCCAAGCAGCCCTTCCTCTTCCCGACGATGGTGGTGGCGATGTTCATAATCGTCATACCCATAGCCCCTATCACCATCTATAGAGTTCTCGACACCGTGCAAGAGCATTTCGCCACCTATAACTGCGGCGGCACCACCGAGCGCACCCATTGCCATTTTGCCGTTATTGCCTTGTAGGAAGTTACCAACACCCCCACCTAGCATTCCTTGCTGCCCCTGTTGAGCCAGGTTTGCAGGTGTAGGGACCACACCGGCCAGGCTTGTATGACAGCTTGGACAAGCTGGCGTTCCCAGCGGTGCCATCGCCATACAGACGGGACAACGGAGCGTCATAGGCTGCTGACCCACCATTGGTTGCTGCACATACCCACCTTGATTATACTGCCCATATTGCTGCTGTTGTGGATATTGTGGCTGACCATATTGAGGTTGCCCGTACTGTTGTTGCGGATATTGCCCTACTTGCGGTGGATATTGTCCCTGCTGTCCGTACTGCGGTTGTGCATACTGTCCTTGTTGTGTAGGAAGTGGACTACCACAGCCACCGCAGAATTTCATATCAGGGGTATTTTGTTTGCCACAGTTGTTGCAGAATATCGGTGCCGTTGCTACGGGTTGTGCTGCGGCAACAGAGGTATTCATATTCTGCCCACAATGAACGCAGAACGCGCTATTCAGTGGCACTTCCTGCTGGCAAGCTGGACAAGGGCGCGTCGTGGGTTGTGCCTGCATCTGAGCGACAGGTTGAGCCGCATGGAGTGCTGAGCCACAATGCATGCAGAAGGCAGTATTAGCCTTCACCTCGCCTCCACAGCGCGGACAGGTTGCCATCGCGGATGCGTTTAGTGCAGGAGCCGCACTTGATTGCACAGGAGTCCCACATTGCGGGCAAAATTTCTTTCCAGTGACATCGCTACCACAAGATACACAGGTTGTCATAGAGTTTTCCTGCCTTTCGCATGCTGCAAGAATATCTGTTATGTATTTTCTCTATCTCTTTTGTTGGACGTAGTGTAGCATAGTTTTTCCAATTCGTCGAGATTATGTAGTATGCTTAGTTGCCATCCGTGCCGCATGCGGCACGGATGGCAACTAAGCATACTACAGAGTTATTCGGCTAACAATTCCTCAATCTTTTCCTCAATTGTCACGGCTGAGGGAAAGAACTCCTCCTCCTCGGCAGCATTGTATGGTGCAGCAGGAGCATTGATTGCTGAAATGAAGGCAGGTGTGCTGTCCAGATCGTAGAAGCAGTTTTCGACAATCCAGGAATGGATGTGGCGTCCATAGCTTGTCAAATCGGCCTCTTCCGTCACGACAAGCACCCGGTTAGCGTCCTTTGCAGCCGCAGCTACCGCCGCCTCGTCGAATGGTGCAAGAGTACGCAGGTCTACAACCTCGATAGCACCACCCTCTTGCTGCACGATGTTTGCAGCGGCGGTACATGCCTCTAGTACCATCACACCCCATGCGATAATCGCGAGCTTTGTCGGTCCTTCGCCAATGCGTAGACGCCGCGCCTTCCCAAGTGGGAGCGTATAGTAGCCATCGGGCACATTCCAATATTGCGCCATTGCTGCAATGATTTGACCATTGCTATCCTTTGGCGGCTCAGAGCGATACAAGCGTCCACGCTCAAGAAACACTACAGGAGATTGTGCGCGTGCCGACTCTAAAAGTAGCCCTTTGGCATCGAAGGGAGTTGAGGGGCATACGGTAATCATCCCCGGTACCGTCGTGAACCACTGCTCACCCGCGTTAGAATGCCCATAGGCACCACCACCGGAACCGCTACTCGAAATGGGACCACCACCACCGCTACCAGATTTTGTGCGGATGAGAAGCGGCACATTCCAGTCACCATAACTCTGATAGGCGACGCGAGCCGCTAAACGTATAGTTTGCGTGGCAGATTGATAGTAGTCCACAAACTGGATTTCTGCACAGCGTGCTTTCCCATCTTTCATTCCTGCACCAGCGACGATGCCCACAATTAACTGCTCGTTGAGTGGGCTACTGATAGCACGACCCGGAAACTGCGAAACAAGTGTGGCGGTGGCTCCAAAGACACCACCCTTTGGACTACCCACATCTTGCCCATAGACAAAAAAGTTCTGATCACGTTGCGCTAGCTCTGTGAGGGCCTCATTAATCGCACCAAGCATTGTTGTCGGACGCGCTGCGCCACGTGGAGTATTTTCTTGCCACTGCGGAACGTATAGCACATGGTGCATCACACGGTCAGCCGTTGGCTCTGGCTCCTGGAGTATTTCAGCCTCGATACGCTCTAACTCGTTGCGAATCTCGCGACGGATGGCGTCGATATCATGCTCCTGTAATTGTCCATGCTCCACCAGCCAACGACCGAAATTCTTCACAGGGTCTTTTGTCGCGGTTGTCAGTTCAATCTCCTCGCGCTTACGATACGCTTTAATATCAGTACTACTCGAATGTGCGTCAAGCAAGCCGAGACGGAGGTGCATCAAGACAGGACCTTCACCAGAGCGCACATGTTGTGCAAGCCGACGCGCCGCCTCGTAGCTTGCCATGACATCGGTACCATCAACCTCTTCCGCGTAGAGTCCTGCACCTTTTGCGAAATCGACGAGCGAGCCGCCCCATTGAATAGGTGATTGAGCGGTAATCGCCCAGCCATTATCTTCAACGACCATGAGAACTGGTAACTGGTGAACCCCCGCCTGACGGAGAAGGACATTGAAATCGTTCGTCGCGACGGCACCATCGCCACCCGTGTAGAGAATAATTTCGTGTCCACCTTCGCGCTTAATTGCATAGCCAAAGCCACCTGCGAAGGGAGCAAGGCCAGCAATCTCGCTGAAGCTTGGTAAGATACGATGACGTTTACTACTATAATGTGATGGCATGTTGCGACCAGCAATCGGTCCGGTAATGCGTGAATACGCTTCACGCAATGGTCCTGCCATATCGCCCGTTCGTTGTAGCCATGCCGCCAAATCGCGATAATATAATGCAAGCCAGTCATCGTTGTTGAGCGCGGCAACAACGGCGGCCATTGTTTCATGTCCTGCACAACCAATATAAAAAGGATATTTACCCTGCGTTTTACGTGTTTTTAGCAAATCATTCGTCACTCTAGCAGTTACCATTGTGCGATAGAGCGCAACCACATCCAGCGACGGTGCAGGCGTGTCCGTCTCTACTGATTGAGTATGTATTGTCATAAAAGCATATCTCCTTATGTCGTCGTTGACATTTTTGACTTCACCGCTAGTCTTAACTACATTCCACACAGCCATTTTGACATATTTCCATCTCATTTTCAATAGGATGATCAGAAAAGCGGAAATGGTCTTGACGCAACTTCCCAAAGATTGCTTCTGGTAAGAAGAACGTGTGACTGAGCAATAATTAACCATTTTACCTTGAGCAGTATAACACTACACAACAATTGGTATGGCATCTATCTTGAAAGTGGGTAAGATTTTTTTGTTGCATCTCTTCCTTCCAAGTCGTACAATGTACCTACCTTGCCAATACCATAGCTTTAGGCTATAGGAAATACAAAGTCATATGAAAGATGAGTCCTTGGCACTATCTTCTTCCCCATTGCCTGCTATGTTTGCGAAAAATCTTTACGAGCGCATGTTGCTCACGCGACTGGTTGATGAACACGCTTGTCAATTACAGGATGATGAGTACACAACGACATGCACCAGTTGTCGCGGTTCTGAGGCGGCACAGATTGGTAGCGCAGTATGCATTGAAGTAGGACAAGATTTTACCTTGCCCTCATCTCGTGATCTCGGCGTGGTTTTGGCTATAGGAATGACGCCATATGAGGTCTTTCGTACCTACCTTGACCGAGAGACAGTCAGTGGAACACTCCAACAAGCTCATTGGAGCTATCACAAACACAATACGGTGACTGGTCCCACTCCGGTCGCCACACAAATTTTACACGCTGCCGGCATCGCATTTGCCTCCAAATTGCGAAAAGCCCATGCCGTCACAATCGCCTATTGCAGCAATGATGTGGTTGTGGAGCCAGATTTTCTCGAAGGTATTCGCTTCTCCGCCCACCATAACCTGCCCATTTTATTTATTTGCGAACATACCTGCCAGGACACATTGTCGAATATGACCTCTTGTCTAGACGAAAAACTATTGCCAGAGAACCTGACTCATCACGCTATCAGTGGAGTAGATGTGACACAGGTCTATACGACAATGCAACATGCCATGCATCACGCACGCGAGGGACAAGGAGCAGTGTTGCTTGAGATATTTGTTTCGCAGCCACCGTTTTCGCAGTTTTCCGATAACCAGGATCCGCTTCTCCACTGCAAACAGCTATTACAGGTGCAAGGGACCTGGGGCGAGGAATGGGCTACGCAACTGCAATCGCGCCTACGTATCGAAGTAGAGCAGGCATTGCGCGATGCAGTACAAGATGCTCAGGAGAGCAACGGGAAGGGGCATATTTCCTCTTCTCGCATTTCATAGGAAAGATGTATTCATGGCACGAACTATTTTCCCGACAACACTCTATTATGGTGGCGATTATAACCCGGAACAGTGGCCGGAAGCTATATGGACAGAAGATATGCGCCTGATGAAGCTCGCGCACGTCAACATGGCGTCGGTCAACATTTTCTCGTGGGCGATGCTTGAACCCAGACCAGACCACTATTCCTTCGAGCAACTTGACCGCATCATGGATATGCTGGCTCACAATGGCATTGCCGCCGACCTTGCAACGGGCACAGCGTCACCACCAACATGGATGGACCGCCTCTATCCTTCAATGCTCCCCGTCACACGTAACGGGAGAAGAATGTTGCATGGTTCACGCCAGCATTATTGCCCCAATAGTCCCGACTTTCGCCGCAAGTCTGCTGCGCTTGTGCAGAGACTTGCCGAACGCTATGCACAACATCCGGCCCTCACCATGTGGCATCTGAACAATGAATATGGCTGTCACACGCCTGTTTGTTATTGCGACAATTGTGCTGCTGCATTTCACGTATGGTTGCAGGAACGTTATCAATCGCTGGAAAGTCTCAACGAGGCATGGGGCACGAGTTTCTGGAGCCAGCGTTACTACGATTGGGAGGATGTGCTGCCACCACGCGCTACGCCAGCACAAAACAATCCGACGCACAGCCTCGATTACTGGCATTTTATGTCTGAATCATTGCTCGGTTGTTATCGTGTCGAAGAGGACATACTACGAGCGGTGACGCCAACTATTCCCTTGACCACAAACTTAATGGTTGCATTCAAACCCGTCGATGCATTCGCATGGGCACTCCATATGGATATTGTCTCGTTCGACATGTATCCCCCTGTATCAGCGCAACCCTGGCAAACGGCCTTTCCACATGATCTGATGCGCTCGCTCAAAGGTGGGAAACCGCATATGGTGATGGAGCAAAGCCCTAGCCAGGTCAACTGGATGCCGCAGAATCCACATAAGCGGCCAGGACGTATGCGCTTGCATAGCTTACAGGCAGTCGCACATGGTGCAGATGGCGTAATGTTCTTTCAGTGGCGTCAGTCAGAGGCAGGTGCGGAGAAGTTCCATAGTGCCATTGTGACACATGATGGTAACGAACATACACGCATTTTTCAGCAAGCAGCACAGGTTGGTGACTACTTACAGAAACTTTCACCTGATGTGGTTGGTTCGCGTGTTCCCGCGCAGGTCGCTATCGTGATGGATTGGCAGAATTGGTGGGACGTTGAATATCTGCCGGGTCCAAGTGACCGCCTGCACTACTGGAAACAACTCCTGACCTACTATCGCGCATTTCATAAGTACAATATCGCGGTCGATGTTGTCGAGCCTGATAGCGATTTGAGCAAGTATAGCCTTGTCGTCGCGCCGCTACTGCATATGCTTCGTCCTGGTGTTGCCAGAAACCTTGAGCATTTTGTCGAGCGAGGCGGCACATTTTTGACAACGTTTTTTAGTGGCATCGTTGACCAGCACGATCATGTTGGATTAGGTGGCTATCCGGCAGAGCTACGCAAACTGCTAGGGATTCACGTCGAGGAGTTCGACCCTCTGACGCCAGAGATGAGCAATCAGCTTGTGATCAAAGAGGGACCATTACAGGGTACTTATCCTGCGACCCTCTGGGGCGAGCTTATTCATCTCGAAGGAGCGCAGGTTCTCGGCGTCTTTGCCAGTGATTATTATGCGAACAACCCTGCGCTGACCGTCAATTCCTATGGACAGGGACAAGCCTACTATATTGCAACGCAAACCAACGAAGAACTGCTAGATAAGTTAACGCAACTGCTTTGTGAGCAAGCGCAGGTACAACCTGTCTTAGCGGCTCCTGAAGGTGTCGAAGTCACCAGAAGAGTAAGAGATGATGGGAAGACCGTGTACTTTTTGCTCAATCATACGGAGAAGATTCAACTGGTAACGTTGCCAAACGGAAACTTCACATCACTGCTCGATGGCAAGAGTGTTGAAGGGCAGGTAAGTGTGGAAGC
>JAABVA010006835.1_pt1 | contig 10034 bp, 12 predicted proteins | sample 5560331 | NCBI WGS metagenome assembly JAABVA01 (sample SAMN12812661, study PRJNA571458) | rock metagenome | isolation source: Antarctica rocks | place: Antarctica: Victoria Land, Mt New Zealand sud | collected 2016-01-07 | reverse complement strand
CTCGCTGCGCGCCCTCTTGGCCAGGTGGTCGGCCTCCGCGATCTTCTGCGCGAACGCCAGCCCCTGCCGCGACAGCCCGTCCGCCTCGCCGCACGCCGGCCGCGCGTCGGCCACAGCACGCATCGCCGTCGCGTCCTCCTCGCTCGCGCCCTCCGCAAACACGCCCACCACCTGCCGCGCAGGCGGTGTGAATGGGCTTAGGGCAGGTCACGGATCCAGTCCCCCAAGTTGCCCCGGGTGGTACGCGCCGTACACGCCCACCACCTGCCGCGCGGCGGCACCGAGCGACCCGCTCGCGCGCGCGAGCACACCCAGGGCGCCGCCGAGGCAAGCGGCACAGCGCCTGCTCCATGACAGGCTTGCGCCGGGTCACATGCGCGGCCTGCAGTACTGTGTGTTTGGCAAGTCAACATGCACGCCCATGGCCCGCCGCGCAGGCGCCATCACAAGAGGCACCCATTGCGCCTGCTGCACTGTTGCGCCCGTCACCACGCACACCACAGCCGACACACACGCACCCTGAGCTGCTGCTGCCATCACAGAAGCGAGCACGCGCGCGCGCGCACCTTGCCGACCTTCGCAAAGTAGCAGCCGAGCTTGCCCTCGGCCTGGCCGCCACAGCAGACTGGCTTGGGGTAGGGATAGGGGTAGGGCAGACGCGCGCGCACCCTGCCACCCTTCACAAAGTAGCAGCCGAACTTGCCCTCGGCCTTGTCGCCAAAGTAGACCGGCTCGCCCGACTGGTCGCCGTACAGCTTCCAGCCCAGGTCGAACTCGCGGCTGCGCGGCGCGCGGCGCGCGCCTCTCAGCTGCGGCTGCCATGCGGAGCGCAGGTCGCTCGAAGCGCGCGCCGCCCCACCCGCGACAACGCCGTGCACCGTCAGGGCGGCAGGTCGCGGCTGTATGAGGGCGCGTACGCAGGGCAGGCCGGCTGCGCATCGCCGCCGCGCAGCGCAGGCACGCCGGGCCCCCATGCTGGACAGTGCCGCGCCCGCATGCTCCCGCGGGCGCGGCCGCCTGGCCAGGGCTGCTGCAGCGCTGGCGACAGGAGCCTGCAGCTGGCACGATGCAAGGGCGCCCAAGGCGCGGCACAGGCGCCTGGGTCGCATGCCGCGTCACGGGCGCGCGGGACGGACCTGTAGAAGTAGGGCAGGTAGTCGTAGCTCCCGTGGCCGGCGCCCATGATCGCGCTCGCGGCGTGCTTCGCAGAGTCCCTGGCGCGCCGCGCAGCTGAAGCGGCTTGAGCGAGCTCATCGCGCGCTCACGGCGCCCCGGAAGCCCTGGTAGGACTGTGGCACCCTGAAAGCCCTGGTGAGGTCGTGGCGCCCTGCAGGCCCTGGCCGGATCGCGGCAGCCCAAAAGCCGTAATGGGATCAAGGCGCCCTGCCAGCTGCACGCCGGCCGCCCCAGGGGCGTCACTGTTGGGGGCGCCGAGGGCCAGGCGCACAGTGGACGCGGGTGCACGCCCCGCGCGGCGCGCAGCACGTACCCACGGTAGACCGCCGACAGGCACCCAAGGGGCGTCCTCCTCTCCAGTGCAGTGCATGCGCCCACACCGCGCAGGGCGCGCGAGCGTGCACAAGGGTGATCCTCCTGCTGCCCTCCCCGGTGCATGCAGGGGCGTGGGTCGCACGCGGGGGCGTAGGCGGGGGTGGATGCGGAATATTGTAGGGTAGTGTACATTAGGGTACATCCTATACCCACCCCTCCACGCAGGCAGGGGCGCGCCGCGCGTGCTGCACGTGCTGGATGTTGCACAGGTCGCCGCCATTGCGCTGCAGCGGGAAGCACGCGGCGTCACCGATGACGTAGACGCCGCTCTCCTCGTGCCCGACCCTGCGCATCGGCATGGGCTGGCAGGTCATGCCGGACGAAGGCGCGAGCTGCAAGTGCGGCAGGTACCGGCCAGCCAGTAGGGCTGAGCGCCCAGCGTTCAAAGACAAGCAGGCTGCCTACATGGGCATCTCAGGCTGCCGCTCGCTGTGATTGTTTTCATTATCAGTTCCACCCGGCGTAGATGACTTTTGCCGAAGGAGCATTGTAGGCAGGGCGCCATTTTGGCAGGCTCACGGGCCGCACTGGCGAACAACAGTGTGCTTGCCTTCACTCCTGGTCGGCGGCAGGCAACCAGGGAAGACAGTGTTAGAGAATCCCCCCCGCGATTCACTTCATAACGAACCTTCCGACACAGAGGGGGCGCATAAGGGCGCACAGCCGCATAAGGGCGCGCGCGCGGCCAGCCAGTGATGTTATACCCTACGGGAAGCATGAGGTCGCGCGGCCAAAGGCCGTCCTCACATGATACGTCACCCTACCAGCAGGGAGGCGGGCGGGAGGGCGCACGGCCGCAGGCGGTCGTCGACGCGGATGCCGCCGCTCTCCGCCATTGGCAGCTGCTCCTTGAACAGCTCCACCTCCGGCTTCACGCCCACGCCGACCACCACCAGCGAGGCCGGCAGCTGCGCGCGCGCGCGGGGCCTGGCAGGGGTAGAATTAAGGTACGTTGGGGTAGGGCATGCCGCCGCTGGGCAGCCTCGAACGGCGAGCGGGGTGCCTCGCAGAGGCACGCTGGGGCCGGGACAGGCGACGCGGCACACGGGGTCCGCAGGCTCGCATCCCGTGCACTCCTCAGCACAGTGCCCGGCGCCAGCTGCGACCTCCAGACACTGTCCTCTGCCCACATCGCTGGGGCATCTCTTCACGCCCTAATGCTGCAGTACCCTCAGGATGCCTGAGGCGCGCCTTGGTCCCGCTCTTCAGCTCCACCGTGCCGACGCGCCCGTTGCCGGCATCCACAAAGCGCACCGCGCGGTCGTTCTTGATGATCTTGATGCCGTTCTGCGCGCGTGCGGGACCGCGCGCATCACGCCAGGCACGGCATGCTTCAGCAACCTGTGGCAGGCAGCGACGAAAGGCACGGCCAGCATGGGATGCCTGTGCCTGCGCAGTCGTGCGAGAGCTCCGGCCGCACCTTGGCGAACTCGTCCTCGTAAAAGGCGGAGATCTCTGGCGTAAAGAGCCTGGGGAAGAGGCGGTCGCCCGATGCCACCATGGTCACTGCCGCCACCCAAACCCGTTTCCTTTGCCTGGTCGCAGTGACACCCCACACCTTTTCTGCTACTCCCAGACAGCCGTGTTGACGCGCCGCTGGACAGCAGATCGGATGCCATGCACCAATCAACCTCCCGCATGGTGCTCCAAGCAACAGCAGTTATGCACAGCATCGCCGAGAGCCGTGTGTGAGTTCGCAGTATGTGCCACGCCTCAGTCAAAATGGCAGCCATGTGCATCGCCCATCCCGTCTACGTTGGAAAGGAGCTCCCGCTCGACCGTGCGCCGTAAATACAGCGCGGCGCACCTTCTATGCCGTTTGAGGCCACGCTCGCGCCGCACTCCATGCCGATGTACGAGGCGCCGATCACGACGCAGTGCCCCTTGCGGCTCTTGCACTCCTGCGCCCCCGCACGCCCCTCACATAACAGGTCCGCCCCTCGATGGATACCTGGCGGTCACTCTTCACACCTCTGCACAGCTGCACAACCATGAAGCGCTGCCGAAAGCACGCAGTTTGTCAACACTCGCATTACAACAGGAAACGCGGTGCGAGGGTGCTGTTTGCAGCGACCACCGCATGTGCTCGAACAGACTTCACACTAGCACGAATGCCTGCACAGTCAGAGTCCACGTGCATTCCCTGCTGCAGCCAGCCTTGGCATAACGCCGTCACGCACCTGCCTGATCAGCCCACTTTCATTTATCTCACACGCACGCTGTGTGACATGTAAATTCCCCCGCCCCGCTGCACTTGTTGCGCGAATTGACAACATGCATGCTGTGTGAGACATAACCATCCCCGCTGCACGTGCTGCGCAGTCCTACAAACATGCGGAGGAGCAGCCCACCTGCATCTCCGCGATCAGGTCGTCGGCCTCGCCGACCGTGCGCAGGTACACGATACCCTTCAGGTCGTGCCCCTCCGCCTTGTCCAGCGTGATCAGCTGCGCGCGCCCCAGCCAGACTTGGGCCGCGACAGAAACCAACCTCATATGTTCCCACCTACTGGCAGAAACTGTATAACCAGCGTCAGGGCAGCTGTCCTGCTAGGAGCGCTTTCAGTGCCCTTGCGGCAGCGAGCAGGCTATGTCCGCATCCAAGCCGCGGCGGCGGTACGACGCCGGTGCGCGCTGCTGCATGACAGGGCAGGGGTGGCTGTGCTGTCTCGGGTCATGCTCCGGCTATCGGGACCACCCGCTCCACACTCCTGCGCTCACACACGCAGCTCCGGGCACAGAAAGCGCAGGCGCTTGCAGCACGGGCCAGACCTTGCTGCCGGTGGCAATGATCAAGTAGTCCCAGGTCACGTTGTGCCGCCGCGGGCCGGGCGCCTCGGCCACCAGCGCCTTGCCCTTGATGTCCACAGAGGTCACGCGCGTCTTCAGCTTCACGTCGATGCCTGCGGTCGTGAGCCCGAAAGCCTTTTTTGAAAAGCACAGCCCGCGAGACAGACAGCGGCGGTGAACAGGCGCATTCAAACGCTCGTTGCTGCGCTGCGCAGCCCCGCACAGGGCGCGCGCGCCTCGCTGCTGCTGCAGCGTTCAGGCAAAGGGCAGGTGAACAAGCGCTCGGACGGCGTCAAAGGGCGTGCCGTGGGTGAAGTACCAGGTCGCCGTCTGCATCGGCGCGCCGGGCGTGTTGGAGCACGTGTGAAACTTGGGCAGCCTGCGCCAGGCGGGTCCTCGCCACACGCCCCAACGGCTAAAACAGCCTTTGCGCTGCCAGCGCTGCCAATACAATACGGCGTCCTTACCTGGCTGGCCCGGACGGCTTCAGGTAGCCCTTGCTCAGCGCGGGCCGCTCGTAAGGAAGCGCCTGCGTGGGGCTCCACTATTTCACACTGGCAGTGCTGCCAGTGCAGCCCACCTCGGGCGCGTGAGAGAACGTCGTTTTACAAGCATATGCATGAGCTCGGCTAGCACAGCCCGCCATCCTTTTCACTTTCCTGTCTTGCGTCCGCGCGCAGAATGCGCTTGCACTTTCCCACAACATCAAGAAAGCCGTGTTGTATGCCAGCAGAGATATACCTGGTCGCTGCTGATGATGCACAGCTCCTTGGATTTCAGCCCACGCTCCACAAACTCGGCAGCTGCATAGCCTGCACGATGCCTCACAGCACATGGTGGGTATGAGCATTGCCAGCTGGTCCATGACAAATCAGAAGCACAGGTGATAGCGAAACTAGCTTGCGTGCATGCGCATGCATGCAGAGCCCACTCATGGCGGAAGGCAAGTAGCCAGTAAGAGGCAGTCCAAGCTGCTGGAGCGCACCAGCACCCACGCCACCGCCGATCACAACATACTTGAAATGCTCCTGTGCATCCCCGACAACCTGCTGGCCCGCGGCAGCAACTGTTTCCGTCACAGCTGCCGCCGCGTTCTTCACTACTGATGTCATTGGAAGCTTAGTGTGGAATTAATCTGACAGACAGCAACTGAATAGAGAAAAACCGCAGTTTGACAAGAGGACCACGGCTGTCGATAGCAATTATGAGAGCCCCGTTCAGGGTGCCTCGAGCCTCGAGGGAGTTATTTTATCATGTAGCAGCCATGCATGGGATTGCCGGCGTGCCGCAACAGATGCATGGCTGTTGGTCCGCTATGTCAAAGGGCAAGCCAGGTGAGCACCAGCCTGAAGATGCAGCCACAGGTGCTGTGCTGTGTGCTCCTGCATACCCCCTTGGCTTACACAATCAGGCTGACAACACGCCTGCCGCTCCCGATCACACCGTATGCTCTGGCGATGCACGCCCCTGACGATGACTCCTCATGCACTGCCTGTAAGCTACAAAAGCCAGGTTGTCCAGCCCAGTGCTCCAAGCTTTGAGCGTCAGGCCGCGCACGACAACACTAGCTGCCACCAGCACGGCCGCCAGCCTTGACCGCAGAGCGTGTCCGCTTCAACTGGGCTGGCCTAACTCGCCATCAACCTGCTGGTCATGCTCCAGGTCGCGCAGCGCAGCTGCCGCCCACTCATGCGCCGCCGCCGAGCTGGCGCATGCAAGCACAGACTCTAGGGCAGCAGCGCCCCCGCATGCCCTGGCTGCCTCCCGGCATTCCTTGCTCTCGCTGGTCAGGTTCACGAGCGCGCCGGCAGCCTGCTTATGCACGCCAGCCGAGCCGCCAGGCGCCAGCAGCGCAAGCAGCGCCGCAACGCCCCCGTGTGCCCTGACTGCCTCCCGGCATTGTTCACTCTCGCTAGTCAGATTCGCGAGCGCGCCGGCAGCATACACATGCATGGCAGCCGAGCTGCCAGGCGCCAGCAGCGCGACCAGCGCCGCAACGCCCCCGCATGCCCTGACTGCCTTCCGGCATTGCTCACTCCCGTAAGTCAAAGTGGCAAGCGCAGCGGCGGCGTTCTCGTGCACAGCAGCAGGACACGCGCGCGTTAGCAAGCCCACCAGCACCGCGACGCCCCCGCACTCCCGCACGATGTCGCAGGTCTCAGTACTATCCCAGCACACATTCCGCAGCGCCTTGGCAGCCTGCTCATGCAGAGCCGCAGAGCCGCCCCGCGCCAGCAGCTCGACCAGCGCCGCGACGCCCCCGCACTCCCTCACGCCGTCGCGAATCTGGGCGTTGTCAGAGCACAGGTTTGCCAATGCCGCAGCAGCCTGCTCATGCACGGCAGCAGGGCTGCCAGGCGCCAGCAGCCCCACAAGCGGAGCAATGCCTCCGAACCACCGCATGCACACCGCGTTGTGGGCGTTGTCTATGCACACATTCCGCAGCGCCTGGGCCGCCAGGCTCATGCACAGCCCATGGGCGCCAGCAGCCTGACCAGCGCCGCAACGCCCCCGGACTCCCTCACGCCGTCGCAGTTTGCGGCATTGTCAGAGCACAGGTTTGCCAGCGCCGCAGCAGCCTGCTCATGCACGGCAGCAGGGCTGCCAGGCGCCAGCAGCCCCACCAACGGCACAAATGGCTCAGCGCCCCGGCCGCTCGCTCATACACGACCGCGGAGCCGCCCGGCGCCAGCAGTGCGACCAGCGCGGAAATGCCCCCGCACTCCCGCACGCTGTCCTGGTTCTCTGTGCTCCCAAAGCACAAGTTGCACAGCGCCCCGGCCGCCTCCCGATGCACGGCCGCGGAGCTGTCGGGGGCCAGCAGCGCGACCAGCGCGGTGACGCCCCCACACTCCCGCACGCTGTTCTGGTTTCGGGTGTTACTGAGGCACACATCTACCAGCGCCGCGGCAGCCCGCTCGTGCACAGCAGGTGAGCCGCCGGGCGCCAGCAGGCCGACCAGCGCCGCGACGCCCCCGCACTCGCGCAAGCAGTCCTGATCCTGTCTGTCTTCAAGGCACAGACTTGCCAGCGTGCCTGCAGCCTCCTCTTGCACAGCAGCAGGGCCGCCGGGCGCCAGCAGCACGACCAGCGCCGCGATGCCCCCGCACTCCCGCACGCTGTCTCTGTTCTGCATTGTCATTGCACAGGCTGCACAGCGCCGCAGCGGCCTGCGCGTGCACCGCATCCGTCCCGCCAGGCGTGAGCAGCCCCACAAGCGCCGCGACGCCCCCGCACTCCCTGACGCTGTCGCAGTTCTGGGCATGGCCCCTGCACAGGCTAGCCAGTGCAGCAGCAGCCTGCTCATGCACAGCAGCAGCCCCGCCGGGCGCCAGCAGGGCGACCAGCGCCGCGACGCCCCCGCACTCCCAGACGCCATCGCGGTTGTGTCCATTATTGATGCAGAGGTACCGCAGCGCCCGCGCGGCCTGCCTGTGCACGGCAGCAGAGCCGCCGGGCGCCAGCAGCCCGACTAGCGCCGCGATGCCCCCGCATCCTCTCACATACGCCCTGCATGGGCTGTTTTTTTGATGCCCAGGCGCGCCAGCGCGCGCGCAGCCTCCGCTTGGTCAGCAGCAGAGCCGCCGGGCGCCAGCCGTCTGACCAGTGCGGCGACATGTGCACGTTCACCGCCTTTCGCCATCGTGGCGGCGCCCCTGCACGTGCCACACACATGGCCACCACTCAGGCTCTGTGGCGCGCACAGCATGTATGCGCCTTGTGGGACACGGGCGGGCTGTCTGCATGCGGACAGCCTGTGGCACGCAGCGCATAACAGCCTGGAAGCCACAGGACGCTGAAATGAGCATGCGTGGCCACCGCCAGACTGGTATGCAGCGGGCTGGCCATGCATGGTGTGGCTATAACACTTTGTGGCATATGGCCCGCCTGGGTGGCCATCGGTCAGACTGGCCGCACGCCTGTGCATGCAGGAGGGCGCAGGAGAAGACACGGGAATGCAGCAGCTGCCGACAAGGCACCGTTCACACTGTCCACTGGTCAAGGCACCCAAGGCCCAGCCTGCAGCCTGCAGCTCGACAGCCTGCAGTGTGGACGCTGTGACGTGCGGCGCGCACCCCGCTTGGCGCAGCCGCGCACACGAACGGGCTTGACCTGACCGTGGCTGGCACTTGTGCGGCCTGCTCCTGCGCGGCCCGCACGCGCGCGCGTGTGATCACGCTGCAAGCGCAGACTGCTGCAGCACCTTGGCTGCCATTATGGCAGCACACAGCACGCAGGCACACTGCATCAAGCTCACGGGCTCAAGGTGCGCAGCCATTGCTGTGCGGACCGCCTCGGAGTTGGTGACAACGCAGCGCGCCGGCATTGGAGGGCCGTGTGCAGCTTGTCCGGCCGTATACAAGGAGATTGCAGCCGTTTTGCTCTAACAAGGCACGATGTGCGTCTGGTCTGTCGGGTGAGCAAGCTTCTTCGGACGAGGCACATTCCCTAGACTCCTGACCCTTTCTCAACGGCCTGCAGCAAGTTTTCGCACCTGGCAGTTAATGTTCGTTCAAGCGCAAGGGCCGAAGGCGGGAGCGCAATGGTCCTGCACACAGTGCCACAGGCTTTGGAGACGCAGCAACAGCCTCACCTGCCCTGCTGTTGGACCCCGCGTGCTCAACCTTGCAAGGACGCCAACCAGCAGGCCGTGCGCAGGCTGTGACCTGCGGGACTGCTTGCCCCTCATGTCATGCTCAACAGCACGGCTACCGCGCCGCAGTCGACCTTCACTGGGGAGGGGGTGAGACAGCTGCACGACGTGGACTACACAAGCAATGGGTGCTGACCGTGAGCACAGTGTCTGTGCTTGCATGATGTATTGCACAGCGTGAGATGCAAATAGTTATTTTTAGGTGTTATTTCATCGACAACGGCATGTAGCAGCCATGCATGGGATGCTGGCATGCCGCAACAGATGCATGGCTGTTGGTCCGCTATGTCAAAGCTGAGCACCCACCTGAACATGCTGCCACCGATTCTGTGGTATGTGCTCCTGCGTACCCCCTTCGCTTACAACATCAGGCATACAACACGCCTGGCTGCGCTCCCGTCTACACCGCATGCTCTGGCAATGCCCGCCCCTGACAATGACTCCTCATGCACTGCCTGTAAGCTATACGCAAGCCAGGTTGCCCAGCCCAGTGCTCCAAGCTTTGAGTGTCAGGCCGCGCACAACAAGCTAGTACTGCCACCAGCAATTGCGGCCAGCCCTACTCGTAGAGCATGCCCGCTTCAACTGGGCTGGCCTGACTCGCCAACACCCTGCTGATCATGCCCCAGGTTGCGCAGCGCAGCCGCCACCCACTCGTGCGCCGCCGCTGAGCTGGCGCATGCAAGCACACGCTCCAGGGCCGCAACGCCCCCGCATGCCCTGACGGCCTCCCGGCATTGCTCACTCTCGCTGGTCAGGTGCACGAGCGCGCCGGCAGCCTGCTTATGCACGCCAGCCAAGCCGCCAGGCGCCAGCAGCGCGACCAGCGTCGCAACGCCCCCGCATGCCCTGACTGCCTCCGGGCATGGCTCACAATCGCTTGTCAGGTTTACGAGCGCGCCGGCAGCATACTCATGCATGGCAGCCGAGCCGCTAGGCGCCAGCAGCGCGACCAGCGCAGCAATGCCCCCGCATTTTCTCAGGCAGTCCTTGTCAATAATTGCACTTTCATAGCAAAGATTCCTTAGCGCGCCGGCAGC
>JAABVA010006832.1_pt1 | contig 10036 bp, 7 predicted proteins | sample 5560331 | NCBI WGS metagenome assembly JAABVA01 (sample SAMN12812661, study PRJNA571458) | rock metagenome | isolation source: Antarctica rocks | place: Antarctica: Victoria Land, Mt New Zealand sud | collected 2016-01-07 | reverse complement strand
GGGCGAGGGGGGCGACGCGAGATCGCGCCTGATGTGGAGGTGCTCGTACCGCAACAAACACGTGGCGGCGATGTCGACGGACGTGGGGCTCAGCTTGACGACGACGGGGAACGGCATGTCGCCGCGTTGTCTGTGATCTCGTGGCATAGGTACACGTCTCCTATGCCCGGCCGCAGCCCCCGCCTCGGGCGGGGGCGTGAGGGTACACTTATGGTGCCGGCCGGGTCTGTAGCGGGTTCGGTCGGTGTGTGCGGGAGGTGACGGCCTCCCGTCGCGAGGTTGGGGGGCGTGTCGCAAACACGCCCCCGGCCTTCTACGGCCTCATATCCTTTGGCCCCGGTGTTATCATCATGGCCCCATGTCTCGCCCTTCACCCTCATATGCCCTCCATGGCCTCCCGCTGTGGATAAGCCATAAAACATCAGTTCTAACATCTACGATACTCCTGCCGTCACCCGGCTGTAAAGACCTAAGTACGTCCGAACATCGCGCGGGTGGGCGGTGCCCGCCAGAGACGCGGGGAGGAGCGATGGAAGGTGAGGCGGGGGCACAAGGCCACAAGACGATAGCGCACGGCGTCACCTCCCGCACACTGACGGCGCGCCCGGTCTCGTATACGTGCGTGCGATGCGGGATGCCGGAGACGACGGATCGCTATCCCGGTCCGACGCCTCGCTACTGCGGCGCGTGCAAAGCCATCCGCGATGCCGAGGATGCCGACGCGGATCGCCGCGCCGCGCGCGCGCGCATGCGACGCCTCAGGCAACAGCGCAAGCATGAGGACGAGGAGCGCGCGGCCCGATTACCGCCCGTCTTCTAGCCGGTTATGCCGTCGCGGGCGCGGGGTCTGCCGATGATCCCTCCGCTTGCGCGGCGCACCGAGGGCGAATCGTCTCCCCGATTCGCTCGGGATTCGGCGGATGTCGCCCGGTCACGCGTGAGACGCGCGTAGTCGGGCTGTCGACAGGCGGGCGTCACTGCTCTTGTGGCTCGGGCGGACCCGTGTTGCCATCCTCAGCGGTGTCCGCGGACACGCCGGCGAAGAGGGACTCTATTGATAACCCGAAGGCGTCCGCGATGCGTCCGATAGTCGCGAGCGTCACGTTGCGGCCGCCGTTCTCCACGGAATTGATGTAGGTCCGCTGCAACCCGACCTCGGCCCCCATCCGGCTCTGCGACCAACCCCGGGCCTCGCGCAGTTCGCGGACCCTCCGGCCGAATGACCGGGCCAATGCCCCGGCTAATGCGTCATCATCTGCCACGTCTCGATTGTGGCGGATCGGGACGCCTTGACTGTCTACTAGGAGTTACCTGTATAATGCGAGTTACATCGAGCGATAACGCTGGAGGTGCGGTCCCTCATGTGAGACATGCGCGACACGGGATAGCGGACAATGGACATGCCCCGTATATGGCCGGGACATGCTCCCAGCCCGCCCTCGATGACCGTGGTGCGTCGGATGGCGAGGCTGTGCGCGGCCTATGACTTCTTATCGGCGACGATAATGCCATATCATCGGTCGCCCCGCGCACGCCATAGGGTTGCCTATTCTTTAGAACGACATGACCGCTCGCCCACCCGGGGCTACCGCGCGGATCGCCGGTAGGTCTCGGTGCGCGACGGGGGCGCCGCGTGATCGTACGACGCGCATCACACGGCGCACGGCGGGAGGATGGGAGACGTCCTCCCAGAGGGGATCCGTGTCCGCTGGTGCGGACACGACGGGAGGTGGCACATGGTCGATTACAGGTACGGGGCGGGCACGGCTTCGGGTCCGCTGGGGAGTACGGGTGTTGGCGCTGGCACGGGCATCGGCAGTCGCATCATTCGGGCGGGTAGTTTCATCCCCACGGGCGCGTTTCTCATCCTCTATGCCGCCGCGTTGCCGAAGATCGTGATCCCGATCATGGTGGTCGTGGCGATCGTCGCGCGCACGCGCCTCTTGATCCTGGCCCCCATCGCGGGCGTCCTCTGGATCGGCGCGATCGCTACGTGTGGCATACTTGTACAAGTCGCGCCTTCGGCGGCTGATGACGCCGCTATCGCGACGTTTGCGCAACGTCTCGAGCCCCACACCTCGCTGCTACCCGCGCCGACCAACGAGCGGTTTACGGTCGTCCTCTGGTGCCTTCTTGTGGTCTGGATATGCGCCATCACCCTCCTCACGTGGGCTGTCTATCGATGGGACAAGCATCGCGCGGAGCATGGGTGGACACGGGTGCCAGAACGACGCCTGCTCGCGTTAGCGGCCCTTGGCGGTGGGCTCGGCGCGATACTAGGGGTCTACGGGCACTATCGCCGCCACAAAGCGGCGAAACGCGCATTTATGTTCGTGTTGATGCTCATCCTTGGCCTCTACGTCGGGCTTGGGGTCTGGCTCTTCCATGCCAACGGCATCCCCATCTATCAGTAAGATGCGCCTGCAACGCCTCGCGCCCCCCTTTCCCATGCGCCGCCCAACTGCCCCGTATCGGTGCGCTGCCCACTGCCCGCGCTAGTCACCGATCATCGAGAGCGTCATGGGACGCGACCGGGTACGTCGTCTGCCAGGGATATCGGAGATTGTGTGGCCAGATTCTCCGAGATCGCACGGACAACGGGTGCGTCCAGGTACCTGACACCTGCGTGGACACCGACGTAAGCGCCAGCCTCACGGTACTGTGCCATCACGATGGCAGACAAGCGGCGCGCCGTGTCGGCATGCATCCGCAGGAGGCAGCCGTCTCTCTTGAGCAGGCATAACCGGAGAAGGACATAGACATCGGTCATGGGCATCGCGTAATCGGGTCCGTCGGGTTCATCCGCCAAGGCATCGGCGAGATACTGGAAGGCCACGTAGCGCACAGGCATGAGGATAGTCCCTTCGTCGATAGCCGGAGACACAGGGCACGTGGGACAGCGAGGGCGCAGCGCGTGGGTAGGCATGCGAACTGCGGGGGTGCCGGGGTGCCGGGGTGCCGGGGTGCCGGGGTGCCGGGGGCTTGTCTAGGAATCGGCTGTTGAGAGGTGCGAGCGATACCGACCATCGCCGCGATCGATATCCTACCATGGGATGGCGGCCGCGTTCAAGCGAGAGCACAACCGGCCGCTTTCGCTGTCCCACATCCCCCCGCGACAGATGTGCCCCTTGACAACGCGTCATGCGTACCCCTATGATTTCAATCGAATACGACACGGTGGCGTGGACCACCCCCTTGTACGGGTGCGGCGACCTGAATGGTTGTGCGTACCCGTATGGGAGGCGGTACCGGCACCAGGTACAGCCGTTCGGTCCCAGTCCAATCCGGGCGGCCAACCCGTCGCACCATGCGCCGACGACCATCAACAGCCGTGGTCATCGCGCGCATGGTGGGGACGGGCGTGTGCGTCCGCGCCGTTCCGGCGACGCAGGCGCTTATCGGCGACGGCGACATCCCCCGCACGGACCCTCAGACAATCGGGTGCCAGCGGGGCGGTGTCGCGCGCATAGCGAGAGAGCAGCGGGACCGTCATGGATGTGTTCGACCTACGCACGCGCGTCGTCGAGGAATACAGCGCCTATATAAGGAGCTTCCTGCGGATCAAAGACCCGGACATCAAGGCCTTCGTCGACGACGAGTTGGACTCCGGGCGGTTGTGGCCCGACCCGCTGGTCCAACTCAACCCCTCCTTCGAGCCCGGCGAGACCGTCGACCGCCTCGTGGCGGACGGCGTCCTGGCGTCGGAGTGCGCCCGCATCTTCCGCCGCGACAAGGACGACGCCGGCTTCGGCCAGCCCTTGCGCCTGCATCGCCACCAGCAGGAGGCTGTCAAGGCCGCGCGGCGCGGCGGCTCCTACGTCCTGACCACCGGGACCGGCTCGGGCAAGAGCCTCTCCTATTTCATCCCCATCGTCGACCACGTCCTGCGCCACGGGTCGCGACGCGGCATCCAGGCCATCGTCGTCTATCCCATGAACGCCCTCTGCAACAGCCAGATGGAGGAACTCCGCAAGTTCCTGCGCCGCGGCTACCGCGCGGACGGCGAGCCCGTCACCTTCGCCCGATACACGGGCCAGGAGTCCGACCAGGAGCGCGGGCACATCGCCGCCAACCCGCCCGACATCCTGCTCACGAACTACATGATGCTCGAACTCCTGCTCACGCGCATGGCGCCGCACGACCAGCAGGTCATCGCCGCCGCGTCCGACCTCCAGTTCCTCGTCCTCGACGAGTTGCACACCTATCGCGGCCGGCAGGGCGCGGACGTGGCGATGCTCGTGCGCCGCGTCAGGGAGCGGTGCGGGGCCGCGACCATGCGCTGTGTGGGCACGAGCGCCACCATGGCCGGCGGCGGCACGCGCGAGAGTCGCGCCGCGGACGTCGCGGAGGTCGCCGGGCGCCTGTTCGGCGACCATGTCCCGCTCGAGAACGTCATCGGCGAGACGTTGCGGCCCGCGGTCACGCGCCCCGAGCCGAGCGTCGACGAATTGCGCGCCGCCCTCGTCGGCGCGCCGGACTACCCCGACGATTTCGCGGCGCTCGCCGCACACCCACTCGCCGCGTGGGCCGAGTCGACCTTCGGGCTCGCGCGGGACGAACGCGGCCGCCTCGAGCGGCGCCAGCCCGTCACGATGCGCGTCGCGGCGACGGCCCTGGCCGAGGAAACGGGCGCGGACCGCGCGGCGTGTCGCGCGCACCTGCAGGCGCTGCTGCTGGCCGGCTATCGGGCGACCAACCCCGAGACGGGCGCGCCGCTCTTCGCCTTCCGCCTCCATCAGTTCATCAGCCGCGGTGACACCGTGTACGCCTCGATCGAACCGCCCGCGCCCGAGGGGGATCGCGCGCTGGCGTTGGAGGGCCAGGTCTTCGTGCCCGGCGACCGCGCGCGCCGCCTCTACCCGCTTGTCTTCTGCCGCGAGTGCGGCCAGCACTACTACGTCGTGGACCGCCCCGCGATCGGCCCCCTCCAGCGGCGCGACCTCGGCAGCCTGTCCGACGACCCGCATCAGGCCGCCTCGGGCTTCATCCTGCCCGATCCCGACGGCCGCTACACGGTCGATGATCCCGACATCCTGCCCGAGGATTGGGTGGAACTGCGCAAGGACGGCACGCCCGCCGTCCGCCGCTCGAACAGGGCGTGGCTCCCGCGGCCGGTCTACGTGACGCCCGACGGGATGTGCGACGCCGCGGGCGGGGCGGGCGCCATGCCCGCCTGGTTCGTCCCCGCCCCCTTCCGCTTCTGCATGGAATGCCACGTCAGCTACGCCTCGGCCCAGCGCAGCGACTTCGGCAAGCTGGCCTCGCTCTCGACCGAAGGGCGCAGCACGGCGACGACGATCCTGTCGCTCTCCGTCGTGCGGGCCCTGCGCGAGGCCCGGGATCTCCCGCCGCGCGCGCGCAAGATGCTCTCGTTCACCGACAATCGTCAGGACGCCAGCCTGCAGGCCGGGCACTTCAACGACTTCGTGGGCATCGGACTCGTCCGCGCGGCCCTCTACGCCGCCGTGCGCGCCGCCGGGCCCGACGGCCTGACCCACGACATCGTCGCGCGCGCCGCCACGGAACAACTGGGCCTCGACTTCGCCGCCTACTCGGCCAATCCCGAGGCGCGGTTCATGGCCAGGCAAAAATCGAGGGGACCTTGCGCGACGCGATCGGCTATCGCATCTACCGGGACCAGGAACGCGGCTGGCGCGTGACGGCGCCGAACCTGGAGCAGGTGGGCCTCCTGCGCGTGCGCTACGACGCCCTGGACGACCTCTGCGCGGCCGACGACGTGTGGGAGGGGCGCAACCCCATCCTCGCCGCGGCCACGCCTCAGGAGCGCGCCCATGCCTGCGCGGTGGTGCTCGATATGCTGCGGCGCGAACTCGCCATGAAGGTCCCCTCCCTCGACCCCCAGCAACAGGAGACGCTGTTGCAGAACAGCTTCCAGTATCTGCGTGAGCCGTGGGCGTTGGAAGAGGACGACCTGAAGCAGGCCCCCGTCGTCCGCGTCGGGCCGCGCACGCACCGCGGGGAGATCGGCGTCTCGGCGACGAGCGGCCTCGGCCACTACCTGCGCCGCCCCTCCACATGGGCCTCGACCCTCGTCGCCGAGGGTAGGGGCAAACTGGCTGCGGCCGACCTCGCTCCGCTGGCTCAGGACCTCTTCGACGCGCTGGTCATCGGTGGCCATCTCGCCGTGGTCGACGAGGATAGGCACGGGCGGACGTACCGGCTGCAGGCCGGCTGCATCCGCTGGGTCGCGGGCGACGGCGCGCCGCCCCCGCCCGACCCCACGCGCGTCCCGCGCGCCGCGGTCGCCGGGAGCGGCGAGACCAACGCCTTCTTCCGCGACTTCTACACGCACCTCGCCCTATTCCTCCACGGCGCCGAGGCGCGGGAGCACACGGCGCAGGTCCCGGCGGAGGTGCGCGAGGCGCGCGAGCGGCGCTTCCGCGATGGCGACCTCCCCGTGTTGTACTGCTCGCCGACGATGGAACTCGGTGTGGACATCAGCGACCTGAACGCGGTCAACATGCGCAACGTGCCGCCGACGCCGGCCAACTACGCCCAGCGTTCGGGCCGCGCCGGCCGTAGCGGGCAGCCCGCCCTGGTGCTCACGTACTGTTCCTCCAACAGCCCGCACGACCAGTACTTCTTCCGGCGGCAGGGGCGCATGGTCGCCGGCCAGGTGACGCCCCCGCGCCTGGATATCGCGAACGAGGACCTCGTCCGCGCGCACCTGCACGCCGTCTGGCTGGCCGAGACGGGCCAGTCGCTCGGGGTCTCGCTGCGCGACATCCTCGACCTCGATGGGTCGGACCCCTCGTTCGACGTGCGCGAATCGGTCGCGGTAAACCTGCGCGATCCGCACGCCCGACGGCGGGCCGCCGGGCGCTGCGGGCGCATCCTCGCCGCGATGGCCGGCGACCTCGCCGGGACGACGTGGTACCGCGAGGGGTGGGTGGAGGGCGTGATCAACGGCGCCTTCCGGCAATTCGACCAGGCCTGCGACCGGTGGCGCGCGCTCTATCGCGCGGCCTGCCGCCAGCGCGACGCACAGAACAAGATCGTGACCGACGCCTCGGTGAGCCCCGAGAGCAGGGACATCGCCAAGCGCCTGCGCAATGAGGCGGAGACGCAGATCAGGCTGCTCCTCGACGACGTGCAGGAGGTACAGTCCGATTTCTACAGCTACCGCTACTTCGCCGGCGAGGGCTTCCTGCCGGGGTACAACTTCCCGCGCCTGCCCCTCGCGGCTTACCTACCTGGGCGGACGCGCGGCGCGGGGCGCGACGAATTCGTCTCGCGCCCGCGCTTCATGGCCGTGTCGGAGTTCGGGCCAGGGGCCGTCATCTACCACGAGGGGAGCCGCTACCGCGTCACGCGCGTGCTGCTGCCGGTGCAGCAGGAGAACGGCGAGCGCACCACCACGGCGAAGTTCTGCGGCAACTGCGGCTACGGACACCTCGGCGACGTGACCGGCGACGAGGTGTGCCGCTTCTGTGGCGCGCTCCTCGCGGGGCGCGGCGTATTGTACTTCTCCAACCTGCTCAAACTCGACAACGTGGCGACGCAACGGGTCGACCGCATCACCTCGGACGAGGAGGAGCGGATGCGGCGTGGCTACGAGATGAAGACGGCCCTGCGCTTCGCCGAGACCGCCGACGGGTTGGCCTGCACCCACGCCGCCGTATCCGGCGCGGGGGGTGAGATCGCGCGCTTGACCTACGCCCCGACGGCGACCCTGTGGCGGCTCAACCTGGGCTGGGTCCGGCGTAAGGACAAGACCCAGTACGGCTTCATGCTCGACATGGAGAAGGGCGAGTGGAGCAAGCGCGAACGCGACGACGCGACTACTCCCGTCGGGGACGACGGCGACGGCGAGTTGGCGATGGCGCGCGTCGTGCCGTTCGTCGAGGATCGCCGCAACGCGCTCGTCCTGCACCTGCTCAAGGGCGAGGACGCGGGCTACCTGGCCACCCTGCAGTACGCCCTCAAGCGCGGCATCGAGGCGCTGTTCCAGATCGAGGATCGTGAACTCGCGGCCGAGCCCCTGCCGTCGATGGCGGATCGCCGGCGCATCCTGTTCTATGAGTCGTCCGAGGGCGGCGCCGGGGTGCTCTCACGCCTCGTCGAGGAACCGGACGCGCTGGCGCGGGTGGCGCGCGAGGCGCTGCGGGTGTGCCATTTCGACCCCGACACGGGCCGCGACCTACGCCAGGTCGAGGGTGCCGCCGAGGAGTGCGAGGCGGCCTGCTACAACTGTTTGATGGGGTATACAAATCAGCGCGAACACGACCTGCTCGACCGCCACCGCGTGTGCGACCTACTCGTGCACCTCGCCTCGGCGCGGACGGAATCGGGCACGGGGCTGCGCGACCGTACGGATGCCCTCGCGACGCTCGAGACGCGCTCAGGGTCGGACTTGGAGCGCCGCTTCCTGCGGTTCCTCGCTGCAGGCGGCCATCGCCTGCCCGACCACGCGTCGGCGGTCATCGAGGGATACGGTACGCGTCCGGACTTCTACTACGACGAGATGCAAGCCTGCGTGTACGTCGACGGCCCGGTGCACGACTACCCGGATCGCCAGGAACGGGACGCGGCTGTCACGGCCCGGCTGGAAGACGGCGGATACACGGTGGTACGCGTCGAGGGTCCGGAGACGTGGGAGCGGGCTGTGCGCGCGTACTCCTGGGTCTTCGGCCCTGGACGAATCTTTGATGCCTCGGCATGAACATGCGGCCATTCGTTTCGCTCAATTTTCTTGCCCGTATGCATACCCAACAGGTATGTAAACATCGGTATTTTGTGACAAGTCGACGTGGGGAGGGAATTCGGCGTGCACGAAGACGATGAGGATGGCGATGTCATCGACGTGAATCTGCTATTTGCCTTTGAGAGTGTGTTATGCATGCACACCGAAAAGATGGAATACGCTCTCGACACCGCGAGACGCGAGAGGAGCCCACAAGCCTTACAACAGGCCGCGGCCGTGGGCTGTAGAGCTTTGCGGGATGTCCTGAGCAACCCCTCATTCGATCGGGCGCTCATCGCCTTCCATCGACGTGGTCAAACGTCGACAAGGTCGCAGCGCCGCGCGCGAACAGTTGCCAACGAGTTCCTCACGGGCCATTTCGAGAGGTTTCTCCAAGTGGAACGAGACCTACTAATGCTGTACGTACCCTTATCCGATGAACGCGTGGAGGGGATTCTCCAGCAGTGTCGCGAGGCGTCGCAGAGTGGCATAGATACGCGCGCATCGGTAGGCAGCGCAGAGAACTTCGTAGAGCGCGTTCGAGCCGTCGTGCGTTACCTGCGAAACCAAGTGTGTGGCATACGGGACTCTCTGCAAGTAAGGAATCAGGCTGGGGCGTCGGGAACGGATTATTACTCGTCGGATGACGAAATCGTTATGACCAACGTGCTGCGCGCAATGGGCGGCCTGATCGTCATTGGCGTGAATTTCGCCGTAGATGCTATCGTTCTCGGGCTCTCGCCAATTGCCACCAGCCTATCGGGCTCTGTCGGGTACGACCTATTCATTAAAGGATCTGCGACTGCGGTGGGTCTGAGTCCGCAGACTGTCCGCAATTGGATCAGGGAAGGCCCTATCGCCGTCGAGGTCGATCCGACAGCCGCAATGATCGTAGGTGGAGAGCCCGATCCAGGTGGAGGAAATGACGCTACGGATCTAGGTGCGTCAAGGGAAGAAACCGTGTCAAGTTGGGACGAAGGTGCGCAGGCTGCGGCGTTCTTCGGCTCGCAGCTCAATAGTCCATCTTCGTAATACTGTGAGAGGTTTTATGCGGCATTATCCGACCCCTTCGAGGTCATTCGAAGCCTTACCCGACGTTGATCGCGGCGCTAGCAGCCTCTCATTGCACCGAGCGCTCCAGAAATGGGACGTGGACCCCCGTTATTACGAAGATTAACTAATAGCTGACTAGTTGATTGTAGAGCCATATTACGTTCGTGTCGCACAGACACATCACTTTGGAGCTACGCGAATTGTCCGCGATCGGAGAATTGTTGGATAACGCACAACCGACAGTGCGGCGCTACGTCCCGGGATCACTCGTGCGTGCTC
>JAABVA010006831.1_pt1 | contig 10036 bp, 5 predicted proteins | sample 5560331 | NCBI WGS metagenome assembly JAABVA01 (sample SAMN12812661, study PRJNA571458) | rock metagenome | isolation source: Antarctica rocks | place: Antarctica: Victoria Land, Mt New Zealand sud | collected 2016-01-07 | reverse complement strand
TTACAAGATGCAGAGCTTAATTATTCTGTTTATAAAAAGAAGTTATTGATCATTAAGCATGCACTTTGAACTTGACAGTACTATATTGAAAATGATTATACTACAATTATCATTATGAATTACAAAGATCTACAATATTTAAAGAATACACTGCACTCATTTAAATGATTAGCTCAATGAATTGATGAATTTCAGCAACATAATCTTGACATTCAATATTGATCTGAAGCTCAAGCTGTTGTATTAAATTTAATTAATTGTTAACTCAATTTTATAGAGAAAGACTCAGCAAATAGAGTGTTCTTAAATGCTTTGTAAGAGCTAGACAATGTGAAATAGAAGAAAGCAATGATACTGTATCTGAAAGATGATACAGAATCTGAAAAGTTACTGCTTTGCAAGCATGTATGCAAAAATGATGTGATGAATCAATTTTAGCTGCATTATAATTTGAAATTAAATGATCTGTATTTGATTTAAAAGTAAAATGACAGCAAAGTATCATTTCTACAGTTTCAGTATTATGCAGACTTTTTAAAACATATATACATTAAATATGAGCATCTAAAAGTGTCAGAACTGCTAAAAGTCATTTGACTTCAAACTTAATGACATAAACTATTGTAAAATATTAAATTGTTTATAAAGCATTGTTTTAATTGTTAAGTTGCTCAACAATCTTGAAAACATTAAGAGATTAAAGAACATTTATATTTAGCTTATAAGAATTTATTACTGTTTAAAAGATGAGAAATCAATATGATAAACATATTATCTTAAATGTCTTGAGAAAACTGCTGAATTATAATGACAATTAACTATGTTACAGACTGATCTGTGACTAAAGCTGTTCTGAATGCAATGAAAACAATAGTTGCAGATTTTCTGTGTAATAAAATCTTTATAAATTATAGTTTATTAAGAGAGTTACTATTTAATAACAGTACAAACTTTCTCAGCTGTGTTGTAATTTACTATTTGAAAAAGCTTGAGACTCAGCATAGAATAATGACTCTTTATCATCTCTGCATAAATGAAAAGATAGAAAATCTAAATAAAATATTGAACTTTATGTTTACAAAATATCTTATGAATAAATCAACTCAATTATGAGATAAATACTTACTGCAAATATTTTTTATGACTTAAATCTGAGTTTATAATACAACTAAACAGAGCTCATTCTATTTACTGTATAAGATAAATTTACAATTATCAGACAACTTAAACAATCTCTGATTGCTGAGAGAAATTGACTTTGAAGATCAGTTAAAATGAGTCTGATAGATACAGATAATTTGAGCAATTATTAACAAAATTCTTTTATGAAAGACTATTAAATCAAAAATGATTTATAATGAAACAGTATGATTAAGCATTACAAAGAAAGAAGACTAAGTGCTTATACAAAATGAAGAGTCTCAGAAGTTTAAAGCTAAATGATTTGAGTCTTATAAGATATTGAAAACTCATTCATTAGAAATTTATGCATTAAAAATGTTTACAGAGTGTATTTTATGAAATTTAATTCATAATAATCAGCTTATGAAAGCACATATCTTTGATGTCAATGAATTTTGAACTAATTCAGAGCTGCAAAGCAGTCTGAAACAAGCTAAACTATCTGTGCAGTAATTAAGCTCTAAAATTAACAAGATTCTTAAACAGAAAGAGTCACTGTTGTCTTTTTATGAAGAATTCTTAATTATATCTTAAATTAAATGAGATTATAGACAAAAGAAAGAAGATCTTTCTTAGAAGACAATTTATAAGATATAAAAATGTTATGAATGAATAAATTTATCTATATTCTCATTACAAAACATTTTGAAAATATATTGAAGTGTTGCTTCTTCTGAACTGATCTTGACTGAAGTAAATGATATAATGAATGCATTACAGAAGACTATTAAAAGCTGAAGAAATGCTGATGACTTGACTTCAACATTTATGATAGAAGAAAGACATAACTGAAAGAAAGTGAAAGTTCTGATATCACATAATATTAAGAAAAAACTGAATGATTAAAAACAATTCAGTAAAGATTTACAACAATAACATAATGAGTTGAAGTTGAAGCAAACAAGAAATAAATCTAAAAAGAAAGATCAAAAAGCCTTAAACTTCAGTAATGATCAATAGTGATTTGATGATGATCTGTAAAAGAAATATAAACTTATATAATCTATATGAAAGACTTAAGAAAAAGGTTCTTATAGATTAGAAGATGATAGTATTAGAAGCAAAGCAATTTCATTAATTATTTATTTATTAAAAAAAAAAGTTATGAGCTGAGCACAGACTGTATTCAAGGCAAAATTACTGTTCACTGCAATGATGCAACAACAAATAAAAATGCAACTGATGCAGACAGAACAGCAACACAAGTAAAGTAATAAATACATTGATGTTAAGTTTTTCAGCTCAACAATAAAGAATCTTAACAGCTATCTTTAACTTATCTACAGTGCTTGAAACATTCTCTGTTGATGAGTAATTGTAGTTGACAGAAAGTATAATGTTATTAATGATGATGATGAGAGCAGTAAATAAAGCAATAACATAATGACAATGAGAAGTTGCTGAATCAGCAGACAAAGAGAATTTGAACTTTATATAATTTAAAATAATAAGCAGTCATCATATTAGTATAAATTCATATTTATAAAAGCTGCATTAAATATTCTGTGCATCTCAATGACAGTTTGTACATGAACTGCAAAGAAGATGATGATCATTGAATTTAATCTAAATACATATTGTAAATAACTTATCTTTATGCATACAGTTGTTGCAGACAGTCAGCTCACATTTCTTATAAATATAAGTAATAATGACTTTATAATATGTCTAATGAGCATAAAAACAATCTGAATTCATATTAATGCATAAAATTAATTATCAAATTATTAACAACATCTTAAGCTTAGCTTCAAGTCAATTCTTTAATGACAGATCAGTCAGAGCATTAAGTAATGAGAAGTTAAGCTGATTAATAGTTAATTCATTAAAGAGAGAAAAAAAAGCAACATTAAAAATAGAATGCTTAATCAATTCTATGTATTGTTAATCTTTAAATTAAAATTGAAACAACAACATATCAAGAGAAGAGTTTTGCAAGCTTTTCTTAAGATAAGAATAATTAATAGTTTTATAAACATAATTAGAAGTAAACTTCTTCTAATTTAAGTTATTGTTATCTGTATCTGACAATGAAGTGACAGCAGCACAATGTGAAACACAGATCTTAAGAAATGATTTATGAAACATTAATGATACATTGTAAACATATTATGAAAGTTTACATGATGATAGAGTGAATAAAAAATTGATAAGTTGATGAAGTAATGATTAAAAGTTGAAGTGTGATCAAAAATTAAAGAAAGAAGAAGAGAATTTCTTTTGAAAAATTGTAATTAATGATATAGATAAACAGTGTAAACAGTGAATAATTCATCTTATTGTTATAACAACAATAATCTGCACTTCTAGCTGCTTTTGAATGACAATAGTGATGTGAAGTAAGATAATACAATGTGAATGTGAACTGCAGACAGAAATTTTACAGAATGTTAAGCAAATCTCTGCATTTACATCAGTGAACTGTTGTGACTATGCAGTAGAAAAGAATATGATATTATTGCTTACTCATCTCTTATTAAGTGCTTTTATTTATGTCTTAGTCATCATTTTCTATATATACTCTACATAGTGTAAATGAATAGAGACAACTTTCTATGAACTGATTTACAGAGATATAGAATGAGAATGATGCAGCTCAATATACATCTTGAATAGCTTCTGTCATGATAGATGATGGATGCTGTTACTCTGCATGAGTTTCTTCATGCTCACAATAGAATTGATATTGTAGCTAAAGCTTGACACTAAGTCACTATGATATCTAGTGTGAGTTTTGCGCAACTCAAGACCAGCATAAGTGTAATTAACTAATCATTGTATGCTATAGATAGATAGATAGATTTCATTATGCTCAGAGACACTAAGTCTAAAGAGCACTAGTACTATTCTACATAGCCTGAGCTTCTTTAATGAATGTCATAAACTTCTGAAAGCTTATACTATATCATTGTATATCATATCTAGGTACTTATGCAGCCAACAAGTTCTGATATTACATGTTACTTATGGGTCAGACTGTGAATCAGTTCATAGAAAGTTGTTTTTATTCATTTATGCTATGTAAAGTATATATAGAAAATGATGACTAAGATGTAAATAGAGACACTTAGTAAAAGATAAGTAAGCAATGATATTACATTCTTCTTTACTGCATAGTCACAACAGTTCACTGATGTGAGTGCAGAGATTTGCTTGACATTTTATAAAATTTCTGTCTGTAATTTACATTCACATTGTTTTATCTCACTTCACATTGCTATTGTCATTCAAAAGCAGCTAGAAGTACAGATCATTGTTGTTATGATAATAAGATAAATTATTCACTGTTTACACTGTCTATCTATATCATTAATTATAATTTCTTAAAAAAAATTCTCTTCTTCTTTCTTTAATTTTTGATCACACTCTGACTTTTAATCATTACTTCATCAGCTTATCAATTTTTTATTTACTTTATCATCATGTGAACTTCTGTAATATGTTTACAGTGTATTGCTAATGTTTTATAAATCATCTCTTAAAATTTATGTTTCACATTGTGCTGCTGCTGCTTCATCATCAGATGCAGATGACAACAATTCAAACTGAAAGAAGTCTACTTTTAATTATGTTTACAAGATTACTAATCATTTTTATCTTAAGAAAAGCTTGCAAAACTCTTTTCTTAATATGTTGTTGTCTTAATTTCAGTTTAAAGATTAACAATACATAAAGCTGATTAAGCATTCTATTTCTAATATTGCTTTCTCTTTTCTTTCTAATGAATTAACTAATAATCAGCTCAGCTTCTCATTACTTAATGTTCTGATCAATCTATTGTTGAAGAATTGACTCAGAGCTGAGCTTAAGATGTTGTTAATAATTTAGTAGTTAATTCTGCACATCAATATAAATCTAGATCATTTTTATGCTCATTAAACATATTGTGAAGCTGCTGTTACTCATGTTCATAAGAAATGTGAGTCAGTTGTCTGTGACAACTATGTGTATGAAGACAGATCATTTACAATATGCATTTAAACTGAGTTTAATAATCATTATCTTCTCTGCAGTTCATGTACAAACTGTCATTGAGATGCACAGAGTATTTAGTGCAGCTTTTGTAAATATAAATCTATATTAATATAATGACTACTTATTGTTCTAGATTATGCAGAGTTCAAATTCTCTTCATTTACTAATTTAATAACTTCTTATCATCATTGTGTTACTGTTCTATTCACTATTCTTATCATCATCATCAGTGATGTTATGCTCTCTGTTAACTACAATTACTCATCAACAGAGAATGTTTTAAGCACTGTAAATGAGTTAAAGACAGCTGCTAAGATTCTTTGTTGTTGAGCTGAAAAATTTAATATTAATGTGTTTGTTGCTCTGCTTATGTCATTACTCTATCTGCATCAGTTGCATTTCTGCTCACTGTTGCATCATTGTAATGAACAGTAATTTTGTCTTGAATACAGTTTGTGCTCAGCTCATGACTTTTTTTTTTTTTTAATAGATAGATAATTAATGAAATTGCTTTGCTTCTGATACTATTATCTTCTAGTCTACAAGAATCTTTTTCTTAAGTCTCTTATGTAGATTATATGAGTTCATATTTCTTTCACAGATCATCATCAGACTGCTGTTAATCATTATTGAAGTTAAGACTTTTTGATCTTTCTTTTCAGATTTACTTCTTGTTTACTTTAACTTCAACTCATCATGTCATTGTTGCAAGTCTTTATCAAATCATTTTTGATCATTCAGTTTTTTCTTAATATTATGTAATGCTGAGACTTTCACTCTCTCTTAGTTATGTCTCTCTTCTGTTATAAATGTTAAAGTCAAGTCATCAGCATTTCTTTGACTTTCAATAATCTTCTATAATGCATTCATTACATTATTCACTTCAGTCAAGATCAGTTTGAAAGAAGCAACACTTTAATGTGCTTTTGAAATGTTCTGTAATGAGAATACAGATGAATTTACTCATTTATAACATTTTTATATCTTATAAATTGTCTTCTGAAAGAGATCTTCTTTCTTCTTTACTAAGAGCTTATATAGTCCTTTCTTTTGTCTGCAATCTCATTTGACTCAAGATATGATCAAGAGTTCTTTATAAAAAGACAATGATGACTCTTTCTGTTTGAGAATCTCATCAACTTTAAGATTTAATCACTGCACAGATAATTTAGCTCATTTCAGACTGTTTTGCAGCTCTGAACTAGCTCAAAATTCATTGACATCAAAGATATGTGCTTTTACAAGCTAATTATCATAAATTAAATTTTGTAGAACATGTTCTGTAAACATTTCTAATGCATAAGTTTTTAATGAATGAGTTTTCAATATCTTATAAGACTTAAATCATTTAGCTTTAAACTTCTGAGACTCTTCATTTCATATAAATACTCAATCTTCTTTCTTTGTAATGCTTAACTGCACTGTTTCATCACAAATTATTTTTGATTTGATAATCTTTTATAAAAGAATTTCATTAATGATTGCTTGAACTGTCTGTACCTATCTGATTCATTTTAACTGATCTTCAAAGTCAGTTTCTCTCAGCAGTCAGAAATTGTTCAAGTTGTTTAATAGTTGTAAATTTATCTTATACAGTAAATAGAATGAGCTCTGTTTAGTTGTACTATGAGCTTGAATTTGAGTCACAAAAAGTGCTTATGATAAGTATTTGTTTCATAATTGAGTTGATTTACTCATAAAATATTTTGTAAGCATGAAACTTAATGTTTCATTTAGATTTTCTATCTTTTCATTTGTGCAGAGATAATAGAGAGTCATTGTTCTATATTGAGTTTTGAGCTTTTTCAAATAGTAAGTCACAACACAGCTGAGAAAGTTTATACTGTTATTGAATAGTAATTCTCTTGATGAATCATAATTTGTAAAGATTTTGTTACACAGAAAATCTGCAACTGTTGCTTTCATTGCATTCAGAACAGCTTTAGTCACAGATCAGTCTGTAATATAGTTAATTGTCATTATAATTCAGCAGTTTTCTCAAGACATTTAAGATAATATGTTTATCATATTGATTTCTTATCTTTTAAACAGTAATAAATTCTTACAAGTTAAATATGAATATTCTTTGATCTCTTAATGTTTTTAAGGTCATTGAGCAACTTAACAGTTGAGATAATGCTTTATAAATAATTTAATATTCTACAATAATTTATATCATTAAGCTTAAAGTCAAATGACTTTTAGCGGTCTCAGCACTTCTAGATGCTTATATTTGATATATATATGTTTTAAAAAGTCTGCACAGTACTGAAACTGTAGAAATGATGCTTTGCTGTTGTCTTACTTTTGAATCAAATATGAATCATTTGATTTCAAATTGTAATGCAGTCAAAATTGATTCATCACATCATTTTTACACACATACTTGCAAAGCAATGACTTTTCAGATTCTGTATCATCTTTTAAATACAGTATCATTGCTTTCTTCTATTTCACATTGTCTAGTTTTCACAGAGCATTTAAGAACACTTTATTTGCTGAGTCTTTCTCTATGAAATTGAGTTAATAACTAATTGAATCTGATACAACAGCCTGAGCTTCAGGTCAATATTGAATGTCAAGATTATATTGCTGAAATTTGTTAATTTATTGAGCTAGTCATTTAAATGAATGTGATGTATTCTTTAAATATTGTAGATCTTCATAATTCATAATAATAGTTGTAATATGATCATTTTCAATATAGTACTGCTGAGTTTGAAGTGCATGCTTAATGATCAATAACTTCTTTTTATAAACAAAATAATTGAGCTTTGCATCTTGTAACTTCTGATCATCATAAATAACTGAATGATGTTTCTCATCTATTTCATTCTGCATCAGAACACAGTCAATTGCCTATTTGAAAGTGTCTGTTTTGATAGTAAATGATTTGTATACAGTTACTTAAATAAGTATTGATTCAGATATGAATGCATTTTTAAGCTGTTGAAAGACACTGTTACATAATGTATTTCAGACAATAAATTGATTCTTCTTTATATACAACTCAATGTTGTTCTTCTTAAGCAAATCTGATAATGATGCTGTGATCTATGCAAATCCTTATACAAACTGTTAATAATACAAAGTCAGTTCAAGAAACTGCTGTACATAATGTGCTGTCTTTGAGACAGATTAATTCTTAATGACTAATATCTTGACAGAGATCAGTCATAATGTGTCTTATCTCATAATATGTTTACAAAACTTAAGAATTTTCATCTCAACAGTGCACTTACTAGACTTAACATATAGCTTATGTTTCTTTAAGATATTAAAAACAGTCTGTAAGTGTTTCTGATGATCTGAAATTGAGTTGAAAAAGATCAGTATGTTGTTGAGATATATTAGACAGAATTTGTTGAGTAAGTTCTGTAATATAGAGTTCATCATTAACTGAAATGTTGTTGAGACATTGTATAGCTCAAAGAGCATAGTCATGAACTTATATTTATTATAATGAATGTTGAAGACAGTCTTTTTCATATTGTTTTTGATTATACAAACTTAATAATAGCTCAAAGTGAGATTAAACTTGATTAAATATCAGGCTTTGCCAATTCAATTTAGACATTTCTGAATTTAAGAAAGTGAATATTCATTTTTAACAGTAATGTTGTTTAATGCTCTGTAATCAATGCACATTCATCATGTATTCTTCTTCTTTTTAACAAACAGAATCAAGAAGCCTCATAGACTTGCAGACTTATAAATTAAATCTTTGTTCAGTAGCTTTATTATCTGTTTAGTCTGTTTATTTAGCTGTAGCTGTGACAGAGAGTAAGCATTTATGTTGATAGACTTAATGTTGCTGATGTTAATGCTATGTTTAAACATCTGTTTAGATGATAGTTCATCTAATAAAGTCAATCTAAATATGAATTGAAACTCTTTAATAACAGTTCATAATTATTTATTCATAATAACTGACAGTTCAGCTTCTGACTTCTCTGAGTTCTGTTAAATCACTAATAAGTGTCTGACAGTTCTGTAATTTTGAAGTGTCTTCATAGCTGTGTGCTCTTCAATCACATTTAATGTTGACTCATTTACAGCTCATTGCTGCTTTTTCAGAAACAAATAATGATGTTTTTATTGTCAATTTTAAATTGTCATACAGTTCATAGCTTAATCAATCTGAGAATTAGTGACTTTCAGTCAGATTAATCTCAGAATAAGATTATGTTCTTAAAGATTCACAATTTATGCTTTTAATTGTTGTTGAAAGCTATTTATCTTGAGATGAAAGATTAGCTTTATAGTTAATTAAATGATCTATCTGTTTAGCAAGAATATCTTAAGTAATTTGATTTCATATTGACTATCAATTGACATTTAATTGACAACTGTTAAGAAAATATATATTCAGTTTACATCTAAATCAATTAATACTTTCATGTTTATCTCATTCAGTCTGCCTCAAATGCAGCCTGCAAGAATGTATGCATTCAAATTGAGAGTGTTGATTTGACTGAAGATCATACTTAATAATAAGAATTTCAGGCTATTTAATGTGAATGCTTCACTCAGATCATTATTGAGTTGAATAGAAGCTTCTGTTAACTTGTTCATGAACATTTCTATATTTATGAACAACTTTAATTTTCTGAATCATTCAAATCAACTTCAACACTCTTTAACTTCTTCTTGTCTTTACTTTTTTTCTTATTCTTATTCTTATTCTTATTTTTACTCTTATCTTTATTCTTATCAGTGTTCTTGTTGTCTCAGCAGTCTTTAGCTATATGCAAGAACTTTTTATAATGAAAGTATGCTTTATTCTTTTTACATTAGATTCAATAAATTTTCATATTCAACTTATTTAATTTAAATGTAGTTGATCTTTCATGACTTTAAGACTGATCTTAAGAATTAA
>JAABVA010006829.1_pt1 | contig 10037 bp, 7 predicted proteins | sample 5560331 | NCBI WGS metagenome assembly JAABVA01 (sample SAMN12812661, study PRJNA571458) | rock metagenome | isolation source: Antarctica rocks | place: Antarctica: Victoria Land, Mt New Zealand sud | collected 2016-01-07 | reverse complement strand
GGTGAGAGTCGCACGCCGGGTTCGGCGAGCGGCCTGGGGAAACGGACCGAGAGCAATCTCGGCACCGCGCCCCAGGCCGACTCAACCCTTCCCGACCCCATCCACAGGTTTCAAGCATTGCTCTCGGATGTGCTGGTGACGCTGAGGTCTTTGGCGTGAGGCTTCCGGGTGAGCGTCACCGAGCGCAGATCTCAACCCGGCTGATCAACCTCCGTCGGCTGATTCGTAGCCATGTTGTCGGCGCCGCTCCCGCCTAGACCTCTGTGGGGGGCGCGGCCTTGAGAGGCTAGTCCGGTAGGTCTTTTGGACAAGGGGCTAGCCAAAAGCCAAGGAAACCTGCAATTTCCGCCAATCCGCGGGCCCAGTTGGAACCGAATACCTGTCGACGGCGCCGCTCCCGCCTAGACCCCAGTGAGCGGCGCCGCCCAGGGGTCCCGCCGCGGCACGGCCAGTGCCAACACGGCTGAACGGCGGCGAGACGACGATCTACGTTGCACCCCCCGACGTTGAAGGCGAGTCACTCCACGCCGTGTCCGAGGTGGGTCGATGCGCTGTTCGTGCGTGTGGGTGGCCGCACAGGGGCATTTACCTCGAAATGCCCTTAACTGAGTTGCGTTCAGGTAGCCTTTCTCAGGTGTCGGCGCCGCCCCCGCCTAGATGAATGATTCCCGGTGGTGTGACTGGTGTGGCTTGTGTGATTTGGGGGCAAGGGCGTCCAGAGTCGGTGTTGGAATCCCAACACGAGCCTGGAGGCCCACGTGGACACCGGTCTGGACGCCCTTGCCGTTCCTGCGACCCCTTGACCCCCAGTCATCGGCAGCGCGTCCGTCTCAATCCGCCATCGTCCGATTCGTGCTCAGGACAAGGGTTTTGGACAGTGCCGAACACCCCCGGACAAGCGGTGATGGTGGTCAAAATGGTGGTCAAAGACGACCGCGTGCGAGACCACAGCCTCCCGCCCGAGAGGAGCGGGGTCCTGTAGTGGCATCTAGAGCGACGCGAGGATGGCGTCGAGGTTCCGCCCGCATCTGTTACTCATCCACGGGCTCGTAACCCCCAGCGTGGATCGTCAGTCTGGTGTTCGTGTTCGATTCCGGAGGCTGGATCCGCAGTGGGAACCGGTCTATCTCCGTTCCCACTCGAGGCCCAGCTGCTGGTAGGGCTTGACGTGCTCATGCAGTAGGCCGTCCAGGGTCACGGGCGTGTCGGTGGCTCGGCTCCGACGATCGGGCTCCTCGGTCGGACCGATCTCGAGCACACGTATGTGAGTCACCCGGCCAAGGCCGCCACAACGAGCAGCACCCCCGCGGCAGTGAGCGGGGGTGCTGCCGTTCGGCGCTGGCAGGGTCTTGGGGGCGAGCTGGAAAGGGTTGCCCGTCCCTCGCCTGCCATCGGTCCCGAGCGCGGCGAACCTCAAGCAGTGAGCCGGCTGACCTCGGGCGGCGTTGACGCCTTGGCCCTTCCGGGCACTGCCTGTAGGACGACGGTGCCCGGAAGGGTCGCTCAGGTGAGGGTCAGCTTGGTGACCCTCGTGGGCGCGGTTCCCCGGCTGTAGAAGACGCCGGCACCGTCCTCGCCCTCGGCGACGGCCGGCCAGCTGTGGCTGCTCGGGGACCCCCAGGGCCGTCGTCGCCAGCCCCGTCGACGTGGCGAAGCTGCGCCAGCTCAAGGCGGTCCGCGTCGAGGTCGGCTATGAGATGGAGCCCCGTTCGCGGACTCCGCGGCGCCGATGGCGGCTGCCAGGGCGTCGAGCGCGCCCGCCTGGGTTCCGGTGGCGACCATGACCCCCGAGGCCGCGTTGAGGGCGCCGATGATGTGCGTGTTCTCGGCGGAGAACAGGGCACGCATCGCCTGGTCCTGGATGGACCGGGCGAGGTACGGTGCGTCCTCGCCGAGCTCGTCGCTGACCTTGAACGTGGCGGCCAGCTTCACCAAGGACGTGTCCACGGCCGTGGTGACGATGCCCGCGTCCGGCTTGAGCGCGCCCTCGGCGACGACCGCGGCCGTGCCGCTGGTCATCCGGTAGTAGCGCACGGTTGGCCCGTCAGCCTGCTGATAGGTGAACAGGCCGCGCAGCTCGACGACACCTCCAGGGGTCGGCGCCGGGGCCACAAGGGCGCCGAAGGCCGGCAGGAGGGTCCCGACGGTCGTCGGGGTCTTGCGCTGCACCTGCGTCGCGTACCCGCCCTTGGTTCGGACGGCGTGCACGAGGCCGGCCTTCTGCTCGGCGGTGAACTGGAGCCCGGCCGCGGCCGTGTCGTCGTCCTCGTCGGCCCCGAAGCCGAGCCCGGCAATCTGGGCCATGAGGTCGTCCGACTTGCGGGCCGCCTGGATCTTGACGTCGAGGGCCTGGATGTCGCTGAAGACGGCCTGGACCTCCGTCTCCTCGGAGGCGGTGAAGTCCCGTCCGGTGGCCTTGGCCCGGTCGACGAAGGACTGGGCCCGGCCGAGGAGCTGCTTGCGTTGTTCGGTCAGTGTTGACATTTCGGTACTCCGAGGATCTCGCCGCCCGCTGTCGGACGGCGTAGCAGTGATGAGGGGAACCGCTGGTCAGGAGGCGGGCGCTCTACCCCCCGCTCGGGGGGTGGCGATGGCCTCTACTGCCGTGGTGCGGTATCCGGGTCAGACTGAGACGGACGGTTGCGCCGCTGGCCTCGGTACGCCGGTTCGGTCCTCGGCCGTTGGTCCTCGGTCTTGGCCCCTGCCGGGCTCCTCGACCTTGTCGCTGGCCTTGCCTATCCGGTGAACGGATACCGCCATCATAGCGTGCGTTTCTTGGTCGGCGGAGGCCTGTCACGCTCGGACCGGATGAGCGGTTGAGAATGGTCAGCCTGTGCCCGATGGCGACCGCGCGCTGCGCGGCAGCGGCGCTGATGACCCCGGTGCCGCCGATGAACAAGACCCTCAGGGCGGGGCTGTCTGAAAGGGCGGCCGATCCGGGGTCCACGCGCGTCACCACGCGTAGTCCTCTGGCGCGGTCTGGTGGCCGGGGAAGATCTCATCCAGCCGTGTCAGCACCTCCGCGTCCAGGTCGACGTCCAGGGAGCGCAGTGCGACGTCGAGCTGTTCCTGGGTTCGGGGACCGATGATGGGCGCGGTTACGGCGGGCTGCGCCAGCAACCATGCAAGCCCGACTTCACCCGGCTCATGGCCCAGCTCGTCCGCCAGGTCTTCGTACTTCTGGATCTGATCCCGGTGCGTCTGCAGCGCTTCTACTGCCCTGCCCTCGGCCCGACGGACGCCGGCGGCCTCCTTCTTCAGCACCCCGCCAAGCAGCCCCCCGTTCAGCGGCGACCACGGAATGATGCCCAGCCCGTACTCCTGCGCCGCTGGGATGACCTCCAGCTCAACGGCGCGGGTGAGCAGGTTGTAGATGGACTGCTCGCTCACCAGGCCGGGGTAGTTGCGCCGGGCGGCGGCAGCCTGTGCCTGGGCGATGTGCCAGCCGGCGAAGTTGCTGCTACCGGAGTAAAGGATCTTGCCCTGCTGGACGGCCACCTCGATGGCCTGCCAGATCTCGTCCCACGGGGTGTCCCGGTCGACATGGTGGAACTGGTAGATGTCGACGTAGTCCGTCTGGAGGCGCTTGAGGCTGGCGTCCAGCGCGCGGCGGATGTTGAGAGCCGAGAGCTTGCTCTCATTGGGCCGGTCCGTCATGCCGCCGTAGAGCTTGGTGGCCAGCACCGTCTTCTCTCGTCGCTGCCCGCCCTTGGCAAACCAGCGACCGAGGATCTCCTCGGTCCAGCCACGGTGCTCCGTGCCGCCATACACATTGGCCGTGTCAAAGAAGTTGATCCCCGCCGCATGGGCGGAGTCCATGATGGAGTGGGCCGCCGTCTCCTCGGTCTGCGGGCCGAAGTTCATCGTGCCCAGGCACAGACGGGAAACGGACAGGCCGGAACGACCCAGGTGGGTGTACTTCATGTCAGAGGTCCTCTTCACTACATTGGCTGGTTACTGCTCAGGTTGTCTTACTGCTCAGGTGGTGGTGGCGTTATCGCCGTCGGTGATGTGTCTAGCCTCACACGGCGCATGAGTCACCCTCGCAGGAGGGCGCAGAGCCGTCCTGAGTCACGAGGGTGAGCGGAGAGCGTTCGGACCAGGCTTTGTCCAGCGTCTGCAGGACGGCGTCGGCGGGTTGGGCTCCGGAGATGCCGTACCGACCATCGATGACGAAGAAGGGGACGCCGCTGATGCCGTACGCCCGTGCCTGCGCCTCGTCGGCGCGAACCGCATCAGAGTAGCGGTTCGACGTCAGCAGGGCGTCCACTTCGGCTTCGGGCAGCCCCACCTGCGTGGAAAGGGCTCGCAGCGCGGAATGATCGGAGACTGGGGATCCCTCGGTGAACGTCGCGCGGTCGAGGCGCTCCTTGAGCTCGTCCTGCTGGCCGTGCTCCAAGGCGAGGTGCAGCAACCGGTGCGCGTCGAAGGTGTTGCCGGGCCGGGCAAGATCGAAGCGGAAGTCGAGGCCTTCCTCCGCCGCCGTCGCGGTCATGTTGTCGATCATGACCTGCGCCTCGACGACCGAGCAGCGGTACTTGATCGCGAGCCGCTGGGCGTACGTCCCTTGCTCGGCGGCGCTCGGGGGTGCGGACACGTCGAGCTCGAAACTGCGCCAAACCAGCTCCACCTCGTCACGGTGCGCGAAGCGCGCCAAGGCCGCCTCGAAGCGGCGCTTGCCGACGTAGCACCACGGGCAGACAACGTCGGACCAGACTTCAACCTTCAAGCTCATGACTGAGCCAACAACAACAGTGACCCGCCTCTTCCGCGGCCACGAACACCGACCCATGTCATCTCTGTCTGGTTTTCGATGATGTCTGAAGCGTCTGACTCGCTGAGATCAATCAAGTCTGGACGCCAACCGATGACCAGCCGGTTCTGAACGGCCAGCGGGGCAACGCCGAGCCGTCTCACCCCAAACAGACAACAGCACGGAGGCGATCACGTTTTGAGATTCGTTGACGTGGATCGTCCGGACGCGTCAACGTTGCGAGACTTCGCCGCCCAAGAGTCCTCACTGGGCTGCGGTGCGTGCCTCGTTGACGCCCGACCCCGGCTCACGGCAGCCAGACGCCGGCGCCAGCTGTCGTCGTTGAGCGGCGCCATGCGTAGGCATGGATCCTGACAGAACCTCCGAGCCTGGATACACTCTGCCGATGGTTGACGACACCGGCCAGAATGTGGGTTTCGAACAAGCCAACGCGGTGCAACGCTCCATGCTGCTGGTCGCGGGGACGGCACCGATGGGGGTTCTGCAACCGGCACCGTCAATGACTTGAGAACCGTCAAGGTACGGGCCGCAAGGGGATCCCCTTGCGGGCGGTCATGACGTGTTGGCGTCGCGCCAGGCTGTCAGGATCTCGGGTCGTAGTCGGCGGCGGTCGGGCACGGTGAGTCCGTTGGCTCGGGCCCAGGCTCGTAGCTCGCGTGCGCTCGGCTCGACCGGGTCAGATACTGTCGGGGCGAGTCCCGCTTCGGGCGCGCGATGCGGGTGATGGCGGCCGTCTCGGTGCTGGCTCAGGCGTGGGCGGCGGCGAGGTAGCGGTAGGGTCCATTCCTCGGCCAGCTGGCCAGTCTCGCAGAACACGATCGGCACATCGGGCCAGCGAACCTGCAACTCGGCCAGCCCGTCTGCGACGACGGCGGGCCGGATGCGGTCGAGTTTAAACACTTGGGAGTAGTGGTCCTCGACGACCACGGCGGCGCGGGGCAGCGCGGACAGTTCTCCGAGCGCGTAGCGCAGCGTGCCGTTGGTCAGGCTCGACACCAGGTCCGGCAGCGACTTGCGTTCCACTGCGGCGACCACGGCAGCGTCGATGGTGACGGCGTAGGTCGCCGCAGGGCAGGGCTCGTGTGACGGTGCGGGCCTGCTGGTTGGTGAACCGGTAGCCGTAGCGTTCGCGGGAGTCGACGTGGATTTCCAGCTCGACGATGCCGCTTGCCCGGGCGGTCGGGGTGGCGATGTTCGGTCGGGCTTGCTTGCGGGTGCGTGGGGACTGCCAGAACACGGCTTCGCGGCCGCGGGCGGTGGTGAACACGAGCTGGGAGCGGTTCTCTCGGCCGCGGTCGAGGACCAGGTCGATCGCCGCGCCACGCCGCGCACAGGAACGGATCGAGACGCGTTCCACGATCTCCGGATCATCGGGCCATTCCTCGCTGCTGACTGGGTAGCAGTACAGCGCTTTGGCGCGTGGCCAGGTCCCGGAGGTGCGGAACACCATCCCGCCGGACAGCGGCAGGCGCAGCAGGTAGGGCAGATGGGAGTCCGGGTCGGGATTGCGGGCGATCAGCATGTCGTCCACGGCCGATCAGGGCTCGTCGTCGGAGTCGTCGCGCGCGGACGGGTCGCGCAGCGGCCGTAGTTGGTCTTCGTCGGCGCGCTTCGCGGCCGCAGCCAGCGTCTCGTAGAGCCGGGCTTCGGTCGAATCCCGAGCGCTGGCCACTCGCCGGGCCAGCACTGTGACACCCGGCAGCAGGACCCGATTTCGCCGCAGCCAGCCGACCGCGTGCTCGAACAGTGCGACCGGGCCCTCGGCATGCGGCCACGCCCGACCGTCCAGGAACCGGGCGAAGCTCGCGGCGCTCTCGGCATCATCGAAGGACCGGTAGCTGAACCGCTCCCGAATCTCCCATGCGTGCTCGTACGGCGTCTGCGTGCGGCCGACGTACTTCTTCACACACGACGCGTCCGCGATCCCCAGCTGCTCGGCCAGGAACTCCACCGCCGCCCACGGCACATCCAGCGGATCCTCCAGGAAGCGGCCCACCGCCCGGACCGTGCCCAGCTGCACCGCGAACCCCAACCGGTGCGAATCCGATCGACGCTGCGCGACCAGATTCCGGTCAGCGTCATCGAGATAGAAGAACCGCTCCACCTCGGTTGCCGATGGGTCGCCTGTGAAGACGCCGTAGGCAGCAGCCTGCTCGGCGCTGAGGAACTCCACCGGCATGAATCACGACGGTAGTCGCGACACACTGCCTCCCCAAGGGGTCACTACGAGGCGGAAACGCGACCAAGATCATTCTCACCGCTAACCACTGTTCCGTTGTTCCTCAACCCCGTAGTCGTCCACCAGCCTTCATGAACTGGGCACTCTCGAAGTGCAATTCGCGCGGAACGCACGTATGCGGTGGGTCTGTTGCTGCCACTCGACGAGCAACCGTCGTCGCAACGAGTCGTCCTCGTCGTCGAGGCGCCCAATCAGGCCGGGGTCTCTCGGGTCGTAGCCGCGAGCCACGAGTGGGGCTGCGATTCGCTGCCCCACCTCGTCACGATTCTCTGTGATGGCCAGGGACGTCCTTCACGGTCATCCTCCGCACTTGCTCGGGCAGCACCGGTATCATCCCAAGACCTCACCAGCGCGATCGCCGTGATCGTCCTACTCTTCACATCCATGGACCCTGCTGAGGCTCTAGAGGCAGCTGAGTCAGCGCTGCGTGAGGCTGTTCGGCTCGCTTTGCCTGACTGGGAGCGGATGCCGGGGGCGCCTAATCTCGACGAACTGCGACGTAGGAAGGCAGCAGAGGCAAAGAGGCGCGACGGCACGCTTGTCGAGGCCGATAATCTTGCCTACACGGAGCTACACCAGCTAGAGACTCTCATCATCAAGAATTGGGAAAAATTCTCGCCGATGTTCGGTGACTTGGCGAGGACAAAGGTTTATCTGGCCGCATTGCTCGACTATAGGAACGCTGTAGCTCACTCTCGAGAGCTCGCCGCTTCGAACGTAATCTTCTTGCCGGCGTCAGTGGTCAGATTCGTAATCAGGTGGTTCTCCACCGAACCATTCGCGAGCCAAGCTCAGCGCATTATCCGGTGATAGAATCGGTAACAGACGGGTTCGGACAGGTATTTCACGCCTCGGAATATATGGCACTCAACGCGCCGCAGAAGATCCGGCTGAACGTAGGGGACTCCGTCGAGTTCCATTGCCGTGCATGGGACAGCCAGTCACGCCGGCTGGCCTGGAGCGTAGCGGTGATGAAGGGACTCATCATGAAGACGGCCCCACCGAGTCTTGAGCTGCCGGGCAACCCTCTCCGTTTCGCCGTTCTAGTCAGCGATCGATTCATCGCCGAAGACGTTTTCGTTCGGATCGCCGTCCGCACTGACGACTCGCACCACCGCCACCAGCCGTCGGGCCTGCCTTCAGGTAGCCCGTCCTGGGATGACGCTCGTTACGCGCAGTACGCCGTAAATCCGGGCCGCCTGCCGTAAGCGGCCCCGCTCCCTCAGCTATCTTGAGTCTTCGGCATCTAGGCGGCATCTAGGTCGTCAGCGGCTTCGTCAAGCGCCTCGGCCATCGCCCTCTGGTATTGCTCCAGGTCCTCGACGACTCTGTCCCTCAACGACTGAACGGCCGCCATTGTGTTAGCAAACCCCGGACCTGGGACCCTTGGCGGCCTCGGCAGACTACAGGTCAATCTCTCAACGAGTTCGCCGGCCGCCAAAGCTTGATCGCAGAGGACTCTCAATCGGCCTGAGTGACGGCCACGTGCTGGACCCCGTCCCCCTCGACTCCGGTTGAGCCCGTCCCACCGAGTGCCGTAGGGACCGGCGTATATCCACCTCGTGTGCGCTAGACGTTCCGCGCCGCAAAGAGGCGCCGAACGTCATCCATGAAGTGGGGGTATTCGTCGGCCCACCCATGCTCTTTCAGAACGGCAGTCGCCATTCGCAACCGTGTTCCCACCGGCGAGTTCTTCAGACCGTTATCTAAGAGGTTGTCATAGCTGGCCCTAGCCCGGATCTTTCATCGCTTGGCTGTTGAGCGTTGGTGCAGCTTCCGGCGCCGTCGTCTGTGTTGATTCTGGCATGTGGGTGAGACGGTGGCCCGAGTGTCGTCTCGGGTGACGCTCGGGTGACGCCGGTTCCAGCTGGCCGGGGGTCGTACGGTGGTTGTCGGGACGGTGGGGTGGGCCTTACCCAGGTGCTGCTGTGACGGCTCGTAGTCGTTGGACTGCCGTGTCGAGCAGGTCGGCCCATGGGTTTCATGGTCGCATCTCCTTGCCCAACGCGCGCAGGATCCTGACGCGTCTCGAAGACGTAAGCCCGCTGTTCGTCGAGGAGCCGCTCCTGCCTGAGCACGCCCATCTGCTGGCCCGGCTGGCCGACTGCTCGGCCATCCCCTTAGCGACCGGTGAGCGACTGTACTCGCGCCGGGACTTCCTCGAGCCTCTGCTGGCCGGCGTGGCTGTCGTCCAACCCGATCTCTCCCACGCCGGAGGGATATCCGAGGTGCGACGCATCGCCTCCCTCGCCGAGGTCTATGACGCCGTGCTCGCCCCGCACTGTCCGTTGGGCCGATCGCCTTGGCGGCGAGCCTGCAGGTGGCGTTCGCCACGCCAAACTTCCTGATCCAGGAACATAGTCAGGGCATCCACTACAACGGCGAGGTGGGGCTTCTCGACTACCTCGTTGACACCTCGGTGTTTCGTTTCGGAGGAGGCGTTGCACAGCGTCCCCCCTGGGGTCGGACTGGGAATCGAAATAGATGAGCACGCCGTTCGTCAGGCCGACTCTGCTGGCCATGACTGGCATTCACCGATCTGGCGACACCCCGAGGGTGCCTACGCTGAGTGGTGACGCGGGGCCGCCACCGTGCCACGCAGGATGAGCTGTGCGGCGAGCTTCGGCCGGCGATGCGGCCAGGTCGGACGCGGCCGAGCAACAGGGTCGTCGCGACCCGAGCGACCGTCTCGAGGTCGACGGCGATCGTCGAGAGGGGCGGGTGGCAAGGACGTCGTCGCAGCCGATGACGGAGATCTCGTCCGGCACGTCCACGCCGAGCTGGGCCAGGCCGCCCATGAGCCCGTGGGCGATGGTGTCGTCGAAGGCTAGAACGGCCGTGGCATGCGCGGCGGCGACCCGTTCCGCGAGCGCGTGGGCCGCCTCGTAGGTCCCCGCCGCGGTTCGTCGCGGTGTTCATGTTGTCGCGGTTCTCGACCCAGTCGAGCAGGAGGTCGGCGACCGCTCCGGGGACCGGGGACGGTGGTTCGCCGAGCCGTAGCAGGACCTGTTCGCCGGCGTGGAT
>JAABVA010006827.1_pt1 | contig 10039 bp, 11 predicted proteins | sample 5560331 | NCBI WGS metagenome assembly JAABVA01 (sample SAMN12812661, study PRJNA571458) | rock metagenome | isolation source: Antarctica rocks | place: Antarctica: Victoria Land, Mt New Zealand sud | collected 2016-01-07 | reverse complement strand
TTCAAGACTGCACTGCCGAGCCAGAAGCACATTCATTTACCTCTGCTGAATTTGGCTCCTTCCAATCCATGTGCCCACAAGGCTTGGCATCTTTACTTCACTCCCTGTTTACCTTTGCTTGCATACCTTTGTGGGTGTGAACATGAACACGTGCTGCAGCTGGTGCGCATACTTCTGTATGCACGGCCCTTATGGCTGCGTATTTTGCAGCCTGATTCTAGCTTAGATTGACATGAGCACCACCCAATGACAGTGTTCATAAAGACAAGACTTGATGCTAAGTGAGGACTGCATATGACAGGCAACGGATTTCACCAGACAGTTCCCATGCGGGAGTTTCCCGCCAGGCAGACCGCGGGAAGGAACGGCGGGAGAGGCGGCGTAAGCGCAAGGAGTACTACCAGAAAGGAGTGTCATCAGGAGAACCGGCCACCTGCGCTCTGTATAAGCTAGCTACTGAGCTGCGCTTGGAAGACAATCACTTACTGTGGTGCGTGCTTTTACCAATGGTTGCTTCAGGTCATGCAGTTGCTGCAACCAAAATATTGTTGCAGCATGGCAGGCAGTGTTAAACGGTCGGGGGTCACAGTTAAGGCCAAATTGAACCAATGTTGCCCACACACTGTCTGCTTCAGCCAACATGCCTTGTACTCAACTAGGTCATGCTGCTTCTGACTGTCCAGTTAGTCCTAACATAGCAACGTTTCACTACACACTGCACGCTGAATTGTTTGTAGGTATTGTGTACAGACAATGCACTTGCCATCCTGGACAAGACAATTACATCAATGTTGCATGCACATTTGGCAAAGCAATGTCACAACAGCGTAACTCATGGGAAGCAAGGACCACGCTCCTTTTGTAGACTCATTGGCAAACCATAGAGCAGCTTTGGCTGCACTCATGCAGCCATGTTGCAGGCACGACTTACACAAGCATGACTCACACAAGCACCACTGACACAAGCACGACTCACACAAGCACAGCTCACACAAAAGGCGCTGACTGCACCCCCTGTGCATGCACCCCCTGTGACTGCCCCCCCTGTGCATGCAGGTTGTCTATCCTGGGCCTGACAGACCACCTAGTGCATCAGCGAATCTCAAGTGAGCTCTACACAAGCTGGCTGGCAGACCTTGAGGATGCGGTGAGACACATGCTCTAGCTGTAGTACCAGCAAGTTGCTACCTCTGCTGTTGTGGGGCCAGCTTCCTATTGTCTGTGTGTGGCTCAAGAGCTCATGGTTGATCTTGATGGTCGATCATTTCACATTGCCTAGACATGATGAACACTCAGTCTTGACCAGGGTATGAACAACCCTGGCACATCTGTACAGTCTTGTTGGCTGGCTCAAGATGTAACTCCTCCTCCTCCTCCTCCTCCTTGTCTTGGGAAGGTGGTTAGCCGATCTTGATGAGGCATTGAGCGACATGTGCTGACAATTGATCTATTGGAACCCATGCACAAAGGTTGTCTGTCTGTGCAGGTGAGGCATAGCAATGTGGGCGACCAGTATACAGAGGTTGTGGTGCCGCGGCCTGGGGATGATGACATCCCCACCACTACCACCATCATCAAGCCCCTGTATGGCAAGATCAGGTATGATCATCATTGAATGTCAGGTACAACAGCTCTTGGAAGACGGCACACTCATGTGTTGTGATATCAAGTTACAACAGAGCCTCTTTGGAGCTTTCAGCAGTTTTGGGGTCACAGCACCTGGATGGCAGGATGGGGGAAGGGGGGGAGCGGCGGTCACCATTGCTGGATGCGTCACAGGAACCCATGTGGGGCATGCTGCGGGCCTGCGCCTTCCCTCTCCACCCAACCCCACTTTGTAGCTGACACGCTGCACATGCCTATGTACCAAGGATTTACGTCAACCTTATTTGCTGTCATGCAGTTCCATTCATGACCACCGCCTTCCCCTGATACGTCACTGCAGTCTGTTATCATATAGAGGACATCATAGTGAGGAGAAACTGTACTCCCGCCTGTTCAGCTATTGGGCCACAGACTTGTCACACCACCCCTGTTGCAGACATCAATTCCTGGTTTGCTGTCGCACAGTTCGATTGATGACTACCGCTTCCCCCTGATGCGGCATTGGAGCCTGTTTGAAGCCATGATGCATTCCCCCTATGTAGCAGTCAGGCTGCAGACCTGGCATGACAAGGGGCGGCGCCTGCTGCAAGACATGCTGGTCAAAATGGGCTTGCCGCCCCTTCAGTTCCGCCAGAAGTGGAGTAAGCCGATACCGCTTTCGCCTTCCAAGCTACACTAGCTGTGGCGTCCTGTCTACAAGGGACATGTATTGCATAACAACAGCATGTGGTGCAGTCAGAGACGACGCAGCCCAGACTGTGTTTGTAGACTGCATGCTGCGCCACACTTGCGTGGAAGTGTGCACACAAAACCAAAGCAAGTCAGGCTGTACATGATGTGGGTTACTTTATTGTGACTACACAGCAGCGCAAGGCCTGTTGCATATAATGTGATGTTTGGCTGCAGGTGCCATGGATCCTAAGTATCAGAGATTGCTAGCTTCTAAGCTGCAGGAGCATGCCCGCACCTACACCCTCATGGATGTCAGCTTCAGGTCAGGCTTTTTGAGCTGCTGCCAAGCTTGTAACTACCGTGTTTGTTAAGTCACATCATCTGAATGATGCACTGGGTGAGCCCGGTGATTGAGTAATGTGTGCCCCATGATTGAATGGTGTGTGCCCGGTGATTGAGTCATGTGTGCCCCGTGATTGAGTGTGTGCCCCATGATTGAGTAATGTGTGCAGGAGCTTTAAGGTGGTGTGGCGCAAACAGACAGACAGTGGTATTGTGCATGCCATAACACCTGACAAACAAGAAGAAGCCTTGCGTTTGTTCAGTTCTGTGATCATCGTGTGTGCAGAAGCTTTGAGTTGGCTTGGGCGTGGCGAAGACAGACTGCCAGTGACACTGTGCATGCTGTCACTGCATTGCTAGAGGTCACCACTGCCAAGCAGGCTGCTGCTGATGATGATGTTAAAGACCGCTTCTGGTATGCCTTCACTAGGAGCCATCTGTCACGCCCTGGGGTCCTTCTGTGTTGCATTGTTGCATGAAAAATATTGTCAATCCTGCTGTCTGCCACACTTTTTGCCTTACTTGCTGTGAGTGTTTTGTGTGTGTGTGTGTGTGTGGGACTTGGATGTGATCAACTTGTAGTAAAACATTCACTCAAATAAACACATCAATGTTACTGCTCAATGTTTTGAGTGTGTCCATCATATGTGTAGGCGAGCCTGGAGTGCATTGTCTGTGGAGCATGCCAGCAGTGAGCTGAAACAGGGGCTGGAGCTGTCTAAGAAGCTGCAACAGGGCATTCTCAAGTAGGCCTTTGTCAAACATCCCACACAGCAGCTATCAGCACGTGCACATGTATAAAGTTTCCTGGATCAGTGCAATCATGACGGAAGCATCGTGCCCTTTGTGTGTGATACTTTGATTGTGTGATAGCTGACAGCCAAATTCTTTGACTGTATGCGGCGCTGGAGGGCTGACTATGACCAGGAATTCGAGCAAGCGCAGCATGAACAAGTACCACTGTCATTGTTCACTCATGCTCTGATTATACAATGCCTAATGGGCGCAGTATCAGCATACTACAAAATGAGATCTGACTATAAAGAAAGATTGTTCATTTGTAACATGCGATGCAGTGCTGGGGGGCTGATCATGGCCAGAGGGTTGGGCAACCAGAACATGAAGAAGTACCATATGTGGAACCTCTCCCACCAGGATATCAGCAACAAGGTCAGCATCACCTGATTTTCTGCACCCCTGCATACCCCAGAGACCCCAGAAACACACATAGCATGGCCGTTGTGTGCATGACCATCAGCCCAACAGACACTGCCAAATGATGCAGGTCTTGATATTCAAGAGACGTGCTTGAAGGTCAGCACTGTTGTCGTGTCTTTCCAGAGGATGTGCATGACCTTGTGCACGTACGTGTGTAGGAGATGATGACGAGCCCAACAGCCCTTGCCAAATTAGGCTGGTTCCTGATGGAGGCGCGTCAGCATCAAACCAACCGGCATAAGGATGTTATTATGGTTAGCCCTCCCAATCAGGGTAAGTCCTCCTGCCCTGCCCCATGGCCCCTAGTGACTGTCATTTTCCGTCATGACTGCATATGCCAATTTATACACTGATGGGAATGAATCAGAACCATGCAGTCATACAAGATTGGCATTAAGCAAAGCTCCAGTGTGCCGCCAGTGCCATTGCACATGGGTGCATGTGCCTTGCCACCTGCACAATGACCATTCATGCATGACCGCCACCCACTCACTTACAATACTGAACTGTCAGTGGCAAATGTTCCATGTCGTTCTAGACAAGACATTTCTTGCAACATCAAGCTCTCTCTCTCACTGCTTATACTCACGTTCTTGAGACCCAGCACAGGCGCCAACCATATACTGTACAAGAAACTGGGAGCAGACCATCATCAATGCAGTGCTGTCATGTGCAAGGTGTCGCCAATGTGTGAATTGTGGGTGCAGACAAAATGTGCCTGGTGCTGGGAGTGGTCGCTCAGCCAACACTAGCCACCCGGCAGGGCAACACCTTTGGCACAGCCTTTAGGTCAGCAGCTGATGACACAGAAGCGCAGACACAGCATGACGGCTTTGACTCATCCATCATGCGAGTAAGTGAACACATGCATTATGTTTCCCGCTCACGCAAAGTTGCAGTATGTTGGCAAAGGAGGCTACTTGTGAATGCTCCGATTGCCAGCACTCTTGTTGGTAGGACTCTGTGCACAGTTATGATGTCACCATTGTTTCATCGGCATGCTGGATCATGAGGTATGACCATTCTTGATGGCAAATGAATTCGTGAACACGGACATAATTTCGCTGCATAAAGGACATTACATGGTCCATGCTGTCAAGCTTACTGCTGTGTACATTTCACTCTGTGTGCCACTTGCAGATCAGTGCCGATGATGTGCAGCGCTTTGTGATGACGCTGCACCTGAAGTTGTCACACAGGAGGTGATAGCAGCAGACACATTCACAGACTTCATAGATGCCACGTTTGGCGTATACACACATTACAGTGCAGACTTTCTGTACGCACACAGTCCATGCTATGCTACCCGTTTGAGTTCTTGCACATTACAATTCAGCTTTTCTGTCTGTCCTACAGTCCATGCTGCGCTACGCTACCCTTTCGAGGTCTTGCAGATCATCAAGGGTGTCCAGTCAAGTGAAAACAAAATGACATCCTGCAGGCGTTACGGATCTACTTATTCATGTAACAGCTGCCAATCAGTCTCAATCAAAAATGATAAAGTTGCAGCATGTGCGTGCAAGTTCAAATGGTGAAAAAATCTGACCTACTAGGCTTGAGGTCGATTTGAACACACAGTGTGGGCACGTGTCCATGCGTGGCTTGTTCAAAGGCTACTATTGATATACGGTAGACTGTATGTCACACACACAGCCTAGGACAGATGCTTATATTCATGTGAGTGACAAATCACCTGCAATGCACTAATGACATAACATGCTGGCAGCAGTAGCAAAGAGCACAAATCCTGAACTATGTTCGAAAATTCATCTTGACTTGTATGATTGGCCTGCAATCCATATGGATACACTTTTCACCTGAAGCTTGGGGGTTGCGCATGCAGTTGCAGACGCTGAAGTGTAATCGTTACTAGATTCTTCTGAAGCTGAGCTGAAAAGGATCAAGGCTCACAAGGTTTGACATTGACTCATGCAATTGGTCATGCATGCAATGCAATAGTCAAGTGGAACAGCAGATCAGACTTGGAATCAGGGTAGAGTTGTTCATCTTTGAAGAGGATTTTTAAGGTTGCCAATAAAGCTCTGCAGCATGTTCTGTCGAGTAACTTTCTGAAAGCGCTGCATCAACGGCTCAAACTTGGTATCAGCCCTGATGGCTTCCAGGTCAGGATCTTGCCTCAGCTGGTCAAAGTCCTCGTAGCCCATTTGCAAGGCTTCAAGCAGAGCCAAAAGCCCATCATGAATGTTTCCTGTTCTTGACAGGCAGCAAGCAATATTGTAGTAAGCTGAAATCTTTTCGCCATCACTCGCAATGGCAGGCTTGTCCCTGCATGCAACAACGCTTGCTCGCAGCAGTATTTGAACAGGAGAAACGCAGTCGCAATTAGTGACTGTGCAGCTGAACACAGCAGCTTGCACAGTTGTGTTCACCTGTATTGTTTCAGGCCAGTGCCTGGCAGCGTGAGTGCCTGCTTGAACAATCCGATGGCCTCGTTGTAGTCTTCTTTCTCATAAGCCTTTAGACCCAATGCAATGGCTCCGGCAGACTGCTCGGGCTCTGAGCTCGCGCTTGCAGCACGTTGCCTTCTGCGAGAATCTCTGTTGAGACGAGTGAATGCAACGTGTCGCCTGAAGAAATGGTGTCCGATGACTGGGGTATGGCCACAAGTTGCCGTGCAAAAAGTCTGAGGGCGCGTCGTGAACGGTGCAGGGTGAAGGCCCTGTGCTGACAACATAGTTCCCACACGACAGGTACGTACCACAAGCAGAATTAGTTGCGCTTTCAAAAGAGCTCAACAGCGCGACCACGGAATTCGGTGCGGCGATGTCGACGTTTCTTCTCGTGACACCTGCAAAACGTCAAACATGGACATGTAGGTGCGAAGCCTGGTCGTTCGGTTTCTGTCATCTCTTTCCGATCATCTTCTTCATTCCACCTGCCTAACCTTGGCTTCGCAACAGAAGGTGCCTTCGTTTCGGCAGCTGGGCAAGCAGGACTCACGCACTGGACTCTTTGTGATTGACTTCGTTTGACGAGCAACAAAATCACTCACGTTTTGTTGCTGATCTCAGTTCTGCCTGCAAGCTACCTACTGTCACCTTGGCGAACACCTGTCTATCGCATCCGCCTAACTCGCTGGCCACTACGTGACAGTCTCCGCCTGCTGCACCTTCGTCTTGTTTGTGTCACGCCGAGCCAGCATGGCGGGTGATAAAATGATGGACCAGATATTCAACCTCAAGTTCACCAGCAAACAGCTTGTCAGGCAATCAAAAAAGTGTGAGAAGGAAGAGAAAACAGAAAAGCTGAAGGTCAAGAAAGCCATAGAAAAGGGCAACATGGACGGCGCCAAGATCTACGCTCAGAATGCCATCAGGAAAAAGACTGAGACCCTCAACTACCTCAGACTGTCCTCCAGGCTTGATGCAGTTGTCAGCAGACTAGACACCCAGGCCAAGATGTCAGTCATCAACAAGAGTATGGCTGGCATTGTCAAGGCTCTTGATCAGGCTCTAGCATCAAACAACCTTGACAGGGTTGCCAACACCATGGATCAATTTGAGCGTCAGTTTGAGAACCTGGATGTCCAGTCTGAGTTTGTCCAGAATGCCATGAATGCTCAGGCAGCTATGTCCACTCCTGAGGATGATGTCAATAATCTACTGCAACAAGTGGCAGACGAGCATGGGCTGGAAGTCAACTTGGGTTTGCCTAATGCTGCCCAGCATCAGCCAGCAGCAGCACAGCAGCAGGCAGCGGTTGATCCTGAAAGTGATTTGAGTTCAAGGCTTGCTCAGTTGAAGGGCAAGTGATGCCTTGTTGCTGTCAAACAGTTGCACCTTTCCATTTTGCCTTTGCGTTTGTCAGTACCTGCTTTGACATGCAGCAAAATCTGCGCAGTATGTACAAGTCCTTATTTGAGATGAAATGGCAAATTGGCCTTGTCAGGTACCTCTCGCATGCTGATTTTCAGTGTCACACTGAGGTTCATTCTCACAATCCCTGACTTGCCATGGTTCTTCATTTCACTGTTTTTAAGGCTGAGAGGGTCATACCAATGCATCTGATTGGAAGCTGAACCAATGCATGATGTGATAATGCTTTGTCTGAAACAACTCTTTGCGCTTGATACAGTGCCACAATGACTTGGTGCTGCGGTGCAAGTGTGCATCTTGTCTGGTTGCTTACATCTGCTGTCTGTCATAAGTGTAGTGATGTCTGCCATGTCACGCATCAGCTGCAAGCAATGCATATTACTGGTCAATCAGCAAGCATGTGCAAAGAATGCAAGATTAGTACTGCAAAGTACGCCTACCTAGAACATGGCAAGATTGCCAGAGACACATGGTTTGAACAGTCTTACAGTCAGAATGCTCTGCCATTGTGCTTAGTAAGGTAACATCCACCTTGAAATGAAATGCACGCCTGGAGAAAACTTTTCCTGTAAAGCCCAACTGTTGAGCCTTGACAGCAGACATTGATTGTCAAGATAGGTGCCCCTTATCTGACACCCCTCAAAAATGTCTTGGCACGCTGTGCAAAGCGCGTCCCTGCAGTACAAACACGACCCCGCACAGGCCTTGTCACTGGCAGAGCCATCCCCTGTTTGACAGCAAATGTGTGCCGGTTCATGCATCTGGCGGGCAGATGACAGCTGCCAAATGCGTCCTGAGCCACTCTGGACCGAAGTCCAGATTGCCCATCAAACCAGTTTGCACCAGACAAACACCCCCTCGCTTGGAAATGGAAACTAGACCCTCTCACTTGGGGAGTAGAGCCCTTGTGAGAAGGCTTTGATTGCTAAGAGTACAAGTCACCCCCAGACATGGACGTTGCATCCATCCTTGCCTTATGCGCCTTGTCAAACTGGGTAAACTTCTTGAAAACAACCACCATCATTGACATGTTATCACAGCCAATGCCGCTTCCTCCTGTGTCCTTTGCCAAGCAGTGGTCACACGCGCTCTCAGAAATATATCTCAAACTCTGCCCTTCCAGCAGTCGCTCCCTCACAAAATCAACAGCCTGCAACCAGGCTTGCATTGCTTGACATCAGTACTCATTTGATCTGATGTGGTCAACAGAGGCCAGCCAGGACCAGTGGAAAGATCAACAGGCTGCAGTGAAGTGCTCATGATCACAACATGCATGCAGGAGATGTCACTAATCTTAATGCAGGAGACCGACATCCAAACAAACAACACAGCTATGCATGTCATGTTGTGTAATGTGCACATGCAAGCAGCGTGAGCAGAGGCGGGCAGTCTATTGTGGGCATGCATTGGAACAAATACTCTACTGATGATTGGATAAGCCAGTTATCAGGTCTCAGGCAGCAATGTATACGATCTAACCTGAATAAGCCAGTGATTGGGTGTCAGGTAGCAATGCATATCATCCTCCTGGAGAAACATGATTCAATCAATAATAACAGGCTGTACCTGCTGATTGCTAAGCACATCCCAGATGCCATCGCAAGCCAGGATCATGAACTCAAAAGATGGTCCTAGCTGTATCTGCTTAACGTCCGGAAAGGCAGTCACAGCCTGTTCAGCTGCAGACAAGTGGCCTGTCTGCTTGTACTCCATGTCCCCAATGGCCCTGGACAGATTCAGGCTGCCATTCACCCGACCATCCATGACATAGCCCCCAGCCTGTACAATACACCATTACACTGTGTAATGAAAGCTGTGGTAGATGAAGCTGTAGAGTCTGACTGCAAACAATTTGCAGTACGACGTATATGACCGCATCAGGTGAATAGTTGTGTGCACATCATGTGGTGCTATGACTTGCCATGCATGCAAAGTACATACATGCCGGACAGTCACCATGGGTGCAAGAAGTGAAGAGGCATATGACTCAAACAGTGAGGCTGCAGCTGTGGGCCCACTTGCCAAGCAAAATCCAACACTGAGGCAGACATGGCATGAAATTGAACCACCTTTACTGTTGCTACTATCTCTAGCCATGTAATGTCGCTGCTACCTACTGTGAACTGGCCCAGCCTCATTCTGCATCAGTCTCGAATCCTTAACTCTACAACCTCAAAATCACCCTTGAAACCCTAAATCGTATCTAATTTCCCTGACAAAACAGATAATCTAAAACATCTAGGGTGTGTGAAAACCCTACCGCCCCAGACCTGATGTAGTGTCATGCTGGGGTATTGACTGACCTTGATGATGCGACTGTGCTCAGCTGCATCGGTAGGCTTGTGGTCAAAGGACATAGCCACAGC
>JAABVA010006824.1_pt1 | contig 10042 bp, 9 predicted proteins | sample 5560331 | NCBI WGS metagenome assembly JAABVA01 (sample SAMN12812661, study PRJNA571458) | rock metagenome | isolation source: Antarctica rocks | place: Antarctica: Victoria Land, Mt New Zealand sud | collected 2016-01-07 | reverse complement strand
CCACCGAGATGACCGCCCGGTGAAGCCCCGGTGAATGAACCTGGGCGATGACAACACGTCCCCGGAGCGGGCAGTTCATTGCGGTCCGTGGCTTGCGCGGCAAGCACAGTGTCGGTGGGGGCGTCCGGCGGGGGTGTGCGCCGCACCGTCATGGGCTTCGGTGTTCCTGGAGATTGCTGTGGAAGGGGAACCCCACCACGGGTGACCAGCAAGGTCCACGCCCTGGTCGACGGCCGTGGGCGTCCGTTGGAAGTGCTGGTGACCGCGGGTCAGGCGAACGACTCCCCGATCCTCGCGGCGCTGCTCGGGTTGCAGGTGCCCCGCACCGGGCCCGGGCCTGCGCGGACCAGACCCGATGCGGTGCTGGGCGACAAGGCTTATTCCAGCCGCGCGCACCGGGCCCTATTGCGGGCGGCGAAGGTCACCGCGGTCATCCCTGAGCCGTCAGACCAGACCCCGCGCGGCGCCGGCGACGGTCCGTGTCCGGTCCCCGGACTCGGAGGGCCCTCCCGCTGCGCGCTCGTACTCACCTGATCTCCCCCTGCACGCCCCGTCGCCTCGCTACCGTCCTCGGCCCGGACCGTGTCACCGGGTGCGGGTAGGGGCGGTGCTGACGCCGACCGCGACGATGGCGATGATGAACGCGAAGTAGAGGACGAAGATCGTCACCCCAATACCGAGGGCGATCTTGCCGAGCCGCTTCGCCTTATCCGACGCCGCCTGGGCGCCGTAAAAATCGTCCATCACCCAGAGCCGGGTGACGTTCAACGCCGCCGTCCACGCCGAGAACGCCACCGGGAAGAACAGCACCGACGCCGCGACAGCCCACCCCGCGTTGGTCGGTGGCACCGCCGGCCGGTACCCAGGCGGGGTGGCCGTCGCCGGGTAGCTGGGTCCACCAGCGGAAAACCCGGCCTGCCCAGAGTTGTCGTCCCACGAACCCGACCGCCCCTCATGGGCGGTCGCCCCCGATGCGTCTTCGGTCATGCTCAATCTCTCCGTTTCCTCGTGGCCCAACCGGACCCCCGTCAGTCGATGGTGCTGCAGCGACCGTAGTCTCGCCGTCTTCACTGACGTGGAGAAGTAACCACCACAACTCGCGCCCGTTCACTCAACGGCGAGGACCCCGCAGCGATCCCTGGCGAAGGCCATATCACCGGGGTCTTGTTCTGCCACCGGTAACGGCCCGACGCCGACCGACAACCAACGCACCGCCCTCGCGACGCCCTAGAACTGCCCTGTGACCTCCCGATTATCGTCGTGGACATGTGTCCGCACGGCACGTAATGGGAGGGAGACCCAATGGCGGCTTACCGGTGGTGTGCGCCGCCTGGGTGGCCGAGTCCCCCCTTCGACTTTCGCCCTTCGCCCTCGTGGCAGCCCCCACCCGCGTCGCCCTCACCACCGGATCGGTGGCGCCTGTTATTGACACGTCGGCGCCGACACGGGGTCCCCGCAGTACTCAGGAATTTTGGTGCGGATATCTCTGACCAGCAGTGATGTCGCGTCTACCCCCGGCGTCGTGGGCTGGACAGCGCTTCGGTGGCCTGGTGTACGGCAGCGAGACCCGGCTTGACGTAGCGCTGCACGCTGCGCAGCGACTTGTGCCCGGTCTTGGCCATGATCACGTTCGCGGAGGTGTTCGCGTCCCCGAGATGGGTGACTGAGCTAAGACTCAGCCTGCTGGGGACACCGTCGTGCAGGTGCGGGTCTGGGTCGAGGACGCCGGCCTGAAGGTGCAGCGTTCCGGCCAGCGCGCAGCTGACACTGGTGTTGAACGCGAATATTCGTGCCCCAGCGTGGTGTCGCCGCCGCTAAACAGCCCCGCGAAGGACGGTAGCAGCCCGGACGGGCTCGTGTCGTTGCCGACGAGAACGTCATGAATCATGCGCAGGGTTCCGCCGTTGAAAACGGCGTCGCCCTGGCCGGCTATGAGGCTGCGGAGATCAGGGCCTTACGTTGTCGGGTACCGAGACCACCCACCCGACGTGTGTCGGCGATCTTCGCCTGCTCCAGTAGCTGCCCGGCGCGCACTGTGCCGACCCCGGGCAACGCCTTCACCACGGCCACCACCCTTGTCTTCTTGACCAGCTCGTCGGTGTCGGCTCGGGCGAGCACATCAGCCAAAGCCACCTTTCCAGCTTTCAGCTGATCCAGCAGCTGTTTGCGGGCCGTGCGGGCCGCGGCGGCCCTTGCCAAGGCCTGGGTGCGTTGGGCGGGGGTCATCGTTGGCAGTGCCATCGAGAATCACTCCAATACTCGTGAGGGGGTTAACTGATCTCTGCCACCACTCTGCCCCGAACAGCCGACAGGACACGGGCGCGACACTCCGAGCACACCGACCCCGCATCCAGCGACCGTCCGTATAACGACGGACGCTGGAGCCACGGCACCGCGCAACCGTTGCAGTGGGAGCCGGCCCACGTCCCGATACATCACGAGCCTTGGCAATCGCATGCCGCGCAAGCTGCAGAAAAGCACCCGCTGCTGGTGATCTATCTTTGGACGGGGGATCGGTCAACGCCAGCACATTCATTACGGAAAGGTGCGCCACGGGCAGTTGAGCGAGCGGCCAACATCGCCATTGCCACGCCGGAGATGATCCGACGCAGCAGGCCGGTTGCAATGTGTCACCGCACGAACGGCTTGCGGCGACGTTACTGATCTCGCGCCTTGGCCCCTCGGCCGCGTCGATCAAATTGGCGCAAGCGGATCCATAACCGGGACCGGTCCGTCATCCTAAATCGGCTACCTGTCGCGGCGCAGCGCGCTCCGGCGTGCGGTGCTTGTGACCGTGTCTGGTCAGGTGACGGGCTGGTCGTTCGGCGGCGGGAGGGTGCTGCCGTCGCGCAGTATCACCGGGCCTACGGCGGCTGAGTCCGGTGAGGGTGGCGGTGGGACGGGTGTCGGGGTGGGCGCCGGTGACGGCGGCGTCGGCTGGGTGACCGTGGTGCCGTACGCCGGCGGTGGCGCGGACGGCTTCGCGGCGGTGTCCACGAGGTCGTCGAGGGTCGGGGCGTCGTCGAGGCGGGGCACGCCCAGGGGCGACAGGCCGAGCAGGTCGAGCACGGTTTTGCCGATCGTGGTGTGGCCGTTCCAGCGGGAGTCGATACCGGTCTTGACGGGGCCACCGAACATCAGTAGCGGCACCCGCGGTCCGTAGGCGAGTTGGACGCCGTCGGGGGTGTGTTCGAGGTTCGGGGTCAGGACGTGGTCGTCGTAGCCACCCCAGTCGTCCCAGGTCAGCAGGAACACTGTCGTGTCCCACAGCCCGGCGGTGACGAAGGCGTCCACGGCCTGCCAGATCTTGTCCTGGCCCCGGGTCACGTCGGCCACCGGGTGCTCGTCGTAGGGGCTGTCGTGCCACACCATCGACAGCTCAGGCAGGGCGCCGTTCGTGGCGTCGGTGACGATGGCGTCGGAGCGGACGATGTTCGGCGAGCCTTTCAGCTGCTGGTAGAAGTTCACCGGGTAGCTCGACGAGCCGGTGTAGGCCTTCCAGCTCAGGCCATGGTCAGCGGCGTGCCCGGGCAGTGAGGGCATGTCCCAGACGGGGTCGGCCTGGCTGCGCGGCGGGTTGCGCAGCGTCGGGCTCTGCCCGCCGATGATCAGCAGGTGGTTCGGGGTGGAGTTCGTGCCGAACCCGGAGCAGTGGTTTTCGCAGAACGCTCCGGTCTTGGCCAGCCACGCGTAGTAGGGCAGGACCGCGTCGGTGTCAATTTGCGTGTGCGCAGCAGACGTGGCGGTGCCGTTCGCGTGGGCGTGCAGCCATTTCGCGTACGCAGCGCGGGTGTGCGCCTGGTCGTGCGCGGGCGGGTTCGGCTGGCTCGGCCAGCCGGTGGCGACGTTCGCGCCCCACGCCCGCAGCGAAGCGAAGTAATTGTCGGTGGTGTGGTTTTCTTGGGTGAACACCACGACACGGTCGACGATCTTGGCCATGAGACCATGGTGCCCGCACTGCGCCGCTCGCGGCAAGCCAACACTTCGCGTACCGGGCCGCCGATCGTGCCCAACCTCCAGCTGTCGCTCGACCTGAACGGAACTCCAAGACCGGAACAGGTCTATCGGAACGATCCCAAGAGCCGCCAGCCGGTTCGGTAGTTGGCTCCGTACCCCGAATCAGAGACCTACTTCTGAGACTGGCACCGGGACGCGCCGACCTGCAGCCGCGCCCACAGACCTGTGTCGTTTTCAGAAGGCGACTGCACCAATGTCAGAAGTCGAGTGCACTGGGTCGCTACCTGTTGGTTGGGGCGGTAGAGGGAATGTCACCACTCGCCGTAGAAGGTCCAGCTTGTCGGGCGGGCGGGAAGATCAGGACAGCGATGCGTGGAGGACGCGCAGGATCCTGCCGAGGTCGTGGCGGTCGGGCTGGCTGAGCCCGGCGAGGAAGTCGTCTTCGATCCCTGCCGCAGCGGTCGCCAGTGCGGTCGCCGCCGCGCTCCCGGTGGCTGTGAGCGTCAGGACTCGTCGGCGCCGGTCCGCCGGATCCATCCCTCGATCGACCAGGCCCTTGCCGACCAGCCCGTCGACGATGGGCACGACGTTGCGTGGGTCGACCGCGATCATCCGGGCCAGTCCTTGCTGGGCCAGTGGACCGTGTTCGCGCAGCGCGAGCAACACGCCATGCTGATGGGCGGTGAGGTTGCGTTCGCGCAACATCGCGACCCAGCTGCGCTCGGCCAGCGACCCGAGGCGCGCCAGCAGAAACCCAGTCCCGGTTTCGAACCCCAGCCGCCGATCTTGACTGTCTTTCACCCGATCATCATAAACCATGCTATACATGAATCATGTATATGCTTGATTGCGGGGCGCGCCGGCCGTGAGCGACACTACGACGCCGGTGTTCGTGGTGACCGGCGCGAGCAGCGGCATCGGCGAAGCCATCGCCGCCCAGCTCGCCGGCACCGGCGCCCGCGTGCTGATCGGTGCTCGCACCACCGAATCGGGTGCCGCCGCCGCGACCCGGGTCCGCTCCTACGTTCGTGACGCCGAGATCGACGTCGTCGACGGTGACCTTTCCGAAATGACCCAGGTGCGGTCGCTGGCCGAGCAGGTGCGCGAACGAACGGATCGCCTCGACGGGCTGATCCTCAACGCCGCCGAGATCCGTCCCCGCCGCGAGCTGACCGGCGACGGGCTCGAGGCCATGTTCGCCGCGAACTACCTGTCCGGATTCCTGCTCACCGCCTTACTGCGGCCCCTGCTGGCCGCTTCGGCACCGGCCCGGGTCGTCACGACAACCTCCGCGATGCACACCCGCGTCAAATCCGTCGACCTGAAGGCGCTGGCCACCGGCGCCGACTTCGAGCACACCGCCACCTACGAGACCACCAAGCTGCTCGCCGCGGTCTTCGCCGCCGAACTGGCCCGCCGAACCAACGGCATCGGGATCACCGCCGCCGCCGCCGACCCAGGATTCGTCCGCACCAACCTCGGCCGCCACGCCACCGGCTCATTCCGGCTGTTCCTCACCCTGACCCGACCGTTTCAAAGCCCTCCGCGCAAGGCAGCAGCCACCGCCATCTGTCTCGCCACCGCACCCCAGACCGCGACGGCGACCGGCGGCTACTACACCAAGAGCCGGCCCGGTAAACCCAGCCCACTCGCCCGTGATCCCGAGCTCGGACACCAAATGTGGGCGCAGAGCATCACACTCCTGACCGCCACAGGCGCCGCTACGTCCGACGAACTCACGTTCTGAGGGTCGTTTTCGGATTGGGCACCGATACGGCTAGACGTCCTTCGTCCCGCGAACTTGCCGCGGGAAGCTGTTGTGAACTGGCGCGAAGTTGTCACCGATTCCGGCCGCGAAGTTGGCACTGGTGCTTTGCGGGTCTACGCCTGAGTGATGAACTTGCGTTCCTAAGTTAGCATGTTAATGTTAACCATGGACAGCGGCTTGAGCGTCGATCTGCACCGGCTGACCGCGCGGATGGATCGGGCGGCCGATCGTTTCCTGAGCGAGGCGTACGGGGTGTCTTACCGGCGGTTTCTCACCTTGTTGCTGGTGGGTGAGTTCGGTATGCCCACCCAGCGAGCACTCGCCGAGGCTTTGGCGGTGAGCGAGCCGTCGGTGAGTCGGATGACCGGGGTGCTGGTCAAGGCCGGCTATCTCGAGGCGGGTTCGGGCCCGGGGGGTGGCAATCGTCGTCAGCTAAGTTTGACTCCGGTCGGCAAGGAACTTGTTGAGCAGTGCCGGGAGCTGTTGGAGCGCCGCTTCGTCGAGCTGATGAAACTCAGCGGGGTGCCCTATGTCGACTACGCGCGGCATACCCGGCAGCTGCTGGAGGCGCTCGGCGTCGAGCCGGAAGTGCCTCGGTGAGCGCGGGGTGGAGCGGGCTGGTCGCCGCGCACGCCAGCGCGGCATCGGTGGGGCTGGCACTGGGCGGCTACCAGCTGCGGCGGCGGGTCAAGGGCGACCGGGTGCACGTCCTGCTCGGTTGGGTGTGGGTCGCGGCCATGGGGTTCGTGACCACCAGCTCGTTTGCCATCCGCGAGCTACGGCACGGACAGCTGTCCCTGCTACATGTTCTCTCCGTGGTGACGTTGGTCAGCTTGATCATCGGCGTCCTCGCGATCAGACGGGGCAACGTGGCCCGCCATCGCGGGGCGATGCGGGGCAGCTGGTTCGGGCTGATTGGTGCCTTCATCGGTGCCGTGGCGGTACCCCAGCGTCGCATTCCCACCTTCGCGGTGACCGACCCCGCCGGGGCGGCCCTGGTCGTCGTCACGATCTTCGCGCTGACCTTCGGCCTGATCTGGCTCGCGCACGGTGTCGGCCGTCACTTCCCGTCCCCGCCCGAGCGCGGCGCCGATCGCCGCCGCACTACCGAGACACCGGCCCCCACGAGCGGAACCGTCGGCGCGGCCGACGCCGTCGACGCGTGAGAAGGGAAACAGCTGTGATCGCCACAGTGCTGACCGGACGACGGGTCACGTGGATCGTGCTCGCGTTCTCAGTGATCGCCCTTCTCCTGCTGGCACCGGTGACCGGCAAGCTCACCTCCGTCCAGAACAACGACGCGATCAACTACCTACCCCGCGGGGCGCAGTCGACCCAGGTGCAGCAGATTCTGGCCGAGCTGCCCGGCGGCAACACCGCCGACGCCGTCGTCGTCTACGCCCGCACAGGCGGCCTGAGCGGGCCCGACCTCGCCCGGGTCGCCGCCGCCCGGACCGCCGTCGCCAACGGCGTTGACCTCGCCGCTCCGCTCGGTCCCCTCGTCGGGTCCACCGACCACGCCGCGGCGCTGTTCCGCGTCCCGTTGAGCAGTGCGGCCGACGTACTGCCCGACAAGGTCGCCCGCATCCGCGACCTGACGGCCTCCACCGGCGATCTTGCTGTGGCCGTCACCGGACCCGGCGCGGCGAAGGTCGATGCGACCAATCAGTTCGCGGGCGTGGACCTGACGCTGTTGCTCGCGGCCGCCGCGGTCGTGGCCCTGCTGCTGCTGCTCATCTACCGCAGCCCCATCCTGTGGCTGCTGCCCCTCGTCTCCGGCGGGCTGGCCGTCGTCGTCGCGATGTCGGCGACGTACGCGCTCGCCCGCTGGGCCGGCCTCACGGTCACCGCCCTGTCCTCGGGCATCCTCTACGTCCTCGTGTTCGGCGTCGGGACCGACTACGCGCTCCTGCTGGTGTCGCGCTACCGCGAACAACTGCGCCGCCACGACGATCACCGCCACGCCATGGCGCAGGCACTGCGCAGCGCCGTGCCACCCATCATCGCCTCCGCCGCGACCGTCGTGCTCAGCCTGTGCTGCCTGCTGTTCGCCTCGGTCAACTCCGACCGCGGCCTCGGCCCGGTGCTCGCGGCCGGCGTCCTCGCCGCGCTGCTCGTCAACCTGACCACGCTGCCCGCGTTGCTGCTGGCCGCCGGGCGTCGCGTGTTCTGGCCGGCCGTCCCCGCCCTCGGCTCGCCCGAGACGGGCGCCCGGGCATGGCACCGCCTCGGCGCCGCCCTGAGCCGCCGCCCGCGCCGAGCCTGGCTCAGCACCACCGCGCTGCTCGCCCTGGCGACGGTCGGGCTGAGCACCCTGCAGCTGGGTCTGCCCGCCGACAAGAGCTTCACCACCACCGTCGACTCCATCACCGGCCAGCAGATGATCGACGCGCACTTCCCATCCGGGTCCAGCTCACCGACCCTCGTCCTGGTCCATCCCGCCACCGCCACCGACACCCGCTCAGCCCTCCGCGCGACCCCAGGCGTCGCGGCCGTGACGACGAGCAACGAGTCCCCCCAATGGAGCGAGGTATCGGTCGTCCTGACCTCGGCGCCGGACAGTCCCGCGGCGACGGCGACCATCGAGGCGCTGCGCGCCCGGGTGGCCGCCGTGCCCGGGGCCGACGCCCTCGTGGGCGGCCCGACCGCGATCGCCCTCGACACCGATCGCGGAGCCGCGCACGACCGGAGCATCGTCTTCCCGCTCGTGCTGCTGGTCGTGCTTGCCGTCCTCGGCCTGCTGCTGCGGTCCCTCATCGCCCCCGTCCTGCTCACCGCGACCGTCGTAGTCTCCTTCGCGGCGTCGTTCGGACTGAGTGCCCTGATCTTCCGCTACGTCCTGGGCTTCGCCGGCACCGACCAGGGGGTGCCGCTGTACGCGTTCATCTTCCTGGTCGCTCTCGGCGTCGACTACAACATCTTCCTGATGAGCCGGGCACGGGAGGAAGCCCAGCGCCACGGCCTGGCCGAGGGCACCCGCCGCAGCCTGGCCCTCACCGGCACCGTCATCACCTCGGCCGGGGTTGTGCTGGCCGCCACCTTCGGCGTCCTGGCGCTGCTCCCGATCGTGATCATGACCGAGGTCGGGATCAGCGTCGCCCTCGGGATCCTGCTCGACACCCTCGTCGTGCGCTCCATCCTGGTCCCAGCGCTCAGCCTCGACATCGGCCGCTGGATGTGGTGGCCGGCGCCACTGGGCAAATCACCACCCGAACCGATGCCGAGCGACCTGAAACGTCCGCTCGCAACCCCACCGGCGGGCAGGTGAAAAACCCCAGAGGTCAGCACGATGCCAATTACCGCTGCAAGTCAGTACCCAAGTCACCACCGATGGCGCACACCACTCCTGAGCAGGACGCAGCTTGGTGCACACGACTCTTCAGCAGGATGCAGGGTGGTGCACACGACTTCTGACCAGCCGGTGATCAACAGTCCTCTGCACCCGCCGACGTTTCCGCACGATCCCGGTGCAGTCGACTTCTGAAAAAGACAGGCGTCAGCTGGAGTATCGCAACGATTCGTAGCAGAGAACGTCATGACCCTCGACCCGTTCCAGCGATTGGCCCTCAACAACCGGATCAGTCTCGGTTACGGATTGACGCGGACCGCGCCATTGGTTCTCGCCGACCGATCAGCGGCGGGCCAGTAGGGCAGCTTCGGATTCGGCGGGAAGCCCGTGGACGTCGCGGTCCGATCGCTGGGCCGGAACGCCGTCGCGCACCAGCCAGTGCCAGGTGTCGCGGGCCGTGTCGACGACCGGCCGGCAGACCAGCCCGGTCGCTGCCACTCGGGCCGTGTCGACCTCGAGGAAACCCGCGAATTCACCACGTTCGGGGACCCAACAGGGCAGCTGCGTCCACGGTTCGATCCCCGCCGTTTGGAGGTCGTCCTCCCCGATCCACGCCAGCTCGGCGGCCGAACCGGTGACCTCGATGCATGCTTCCAGCAGCTGCCGGGTGGTGGCGTGGCCGGAGGGTCCGATCACGTCGACCGGTCCGCTGAGCCCACTCGCGAGCCCGTCCAGTGCCCACGCCGCGAGATCGCGTGCGTCGACGTACTGCAGTGGCCGCTCCGGTCGGCCCGGCGCGACGATCCGGTCGCCGCGGTTGATCCGCGTCAGCCACCAGGGCAGCCGCCCGATGTCTTCGCGCGGGCCGAGTATGAGCCCGGCGCGGGCGAGCAGCGCGTCCGGGAACGAGGCAAGCACACCCAGCTCCGCGCCGCGCTTCAGTGCGGGATAGTCGCCGTCATCTCCATCAGGGTCACCGTCGATCACCGGCGAGGTCTCGTTCCTGTGCGCGCCCCACTCGTAGACCG
>JAABVA010006821.1_pt1 | contig 10049 bp, 10 predicted proteins | sample 5560331 | NCBI WGS metagenome assembly JAABVA01 (sample SAMN12812661, study PRJNA571458) | rock metagenome | isolation source: Antarctica rocks | place: Antarctica: Victoria Land, Mt New Zealand sud | collected 2016-01-07 | reverse complement strand
TGCTGGCCCGGCAGCAGCGGCAGCTGCGCCACCAGGTGCCCGCGGCGGCGAGCACCATCGCAAGCTTCGACAGTGCCAATCAGCGTCGCAGCGCACGCGCTGCTGCTACCGGGGTTGCCCGGGTGCACGCCGCTACGGTGCTGCTGCAAGGCGCAGCACCGGAGCATCTGCTGGCCGTCGGGCGGTTGCGGCTGCAGCACCCGCAGGCGACGCTGGAACAGCTCGGTGAGTTCGCCGACCCGCCGATGACCAAGGATGCCGTCGCCGGCCAGCTCCGCCGGCTGTTCGCCGTCGCCGACCGTCGGGCGATCTCACTGGGGGTGCCGACGACGCAGGCGGCTGTCAGCCCGAAGCTGCTCGAGGCCGCCAGTGAGGACTACCGCACTCGCCCCCGCCGGCGGCCCGCCGGATCGCCGTAGCGGCAAGCCGCCGACGCCCCAGCGGCTCTCCGGAGCCGCCAGGGCCGAGCGACAGCCGGCCGCGAGCACACCGCGCACCAGCCGGTGGCTACTCACAGCCTGTCTTCGGTGCCGTCACCACGCTGAGCGAACCCGATGAGCAGCAAGTCGCACGTTGGGGTCAGGCATCGGCTGGTGGGTCCTCGTGGCTGGGCTGGTGTTGGCCGGTGAGGTGGGCGTCGCGGGCGGTGTACGCGGCGGGCTGCGCCTGGGTGGCCGGCCGCCAGCGGCCAGCTGATGAGGGCCAGTGCTGCGGCGCCGACCAGGTGCAGCTGCACCTCACCGCCCACCGTCGCCAGCTCCGGGTGCCGGCGATAGGTGAGGGGGCGCCGACGGGCACGACCGCAGCGTAGAACGCGCGGTTGCCGTGGTCGCGTTCTGAGTGCAGGGCCTGCTGCTGCAGCCGGTCGATGTCTGCGACGCGCTGGTCTTCCCGGCGCCGCCGGTGGCGCTGCCAGCTGCCGTGAGCGGCGGCGGCAGCCATGCCCAGCGCGACGGGTGGTAGGAGCGTCACGGCAACAGGGGCGACCAGCGGGTGCGCGGGGCCTGAGAGCTGCTGGGTGGTCGGCTTCCGAGCTGCCGGGTAGAGCACTGATGCGCCGATCCCGACGGTGAAGGCGAGCGTGAGCCAGGCGGCGACGAAGACACCAGGCGGGATCAGGAACCGGGCGACGGGCTGACCCAGCTCGCGGCGGAACTTGTTGTCCTGCCGCCGTTCATAGCCGGCCGCCGCCCGCCCGACCGCCCAGCACAGCAGGGCGATCAGCGGCAGCGCGAGGTAGGCGACTGCCAGGTAGCGGGCTGGTACCGAGAAGCGGACCAAGACCGGTACGGATGTCAGGTAGGCGAAGAACAGGTAGACGAACCCGCCAGCCAGCGCGTACCACCGGTTGCTGGTGGGGCGCTGGCCGCGGCCACGAAACCGGCGCGACTGGCGGACCGCCGCGACCGTGAGTCCGATCGCGAACGCTGTGCAGACCACAGTCGCGGGCGTGGAGAAATGCGGCTGCACCGTGGCTGGCGGCGGGGTAGAGCTGCCTGTCGTCATGGGCGCAGCCAGTGGTGGGTGCTGGCTGAGCGAGCCCACGGCCAACATCACCGGACAGTAACGGGGCGACCGTCAGCGCGGGCCTGCCGGTCGTCGGGCGGGTTCCAGTACCCGGCTGGCACCGGTTCGCTACCCAGCGGCGCCCGGTCAGTGCGCCGGCCACTCGGCAGCCACGAAGGTGCCGTCAAGGCGCAGCAGGCAGCGGGTCGAGATAGGTAGGCAGCCAGTCGGCGGCACCGGCGGCGCTGACGCGACCCGGGCAGCTTCCCCGGTCTGGCACAGGGCGGCGGGCCGGATCAGCGCTTTGAGGTGCAGCCACCAGCGGTCCCCGACGGCGGAGGTCCCGGCGCCGCGATCCGGTCGCCGGCGCAGCGTGACCACCCAAGCTCTTGGGCTTCGACGTCGCGGCGAGGGTTTCGCTGTTAACCGCTCACCCAGGCCGACAACGCCGACCTCGTTGTGGGTTGGCACTCTGGACCCCTCCGGAAACCCGACGCGCCCGCCCGCAGGCTCCGCAGCGCGACGACTCTTTCGCGCCTGCCGGAGTCGGACGGCGGCAGCGCGGCCCGCCCTGGGTGCTCGGTGCCACTCCGGCCGGCGTGCTTGCAGTCCGTGATCGCCCCTTCTCCTGCCACTACGCAGCTTCGCGATGACCGCCAGCAGTGGTTCCGACCCGTCAGGCGCGCTTGCGTGAACTCCGCTTCGGCTTGTCTGCCGACTCGGCTGGCACTGGTTCGGCCGGCACTGGTTCGGCTGCCGCCGACTAGGCTGGTGCTGGTTCGGCTGGTGCTGGTTCGGCTGGTGCTGGTTGGGCCGGTGGTGCCTGCTGCGCGCTGGTGTACTGGTCCACCACGGCTTGGGGCACCCGGCCCCGAGGCGAGACCGGCACGCCGTTCTCCCGGGCCCACGCCCGGACCGCCGAGGAGTTCCCACCTTGTGGCCGCCCTTGACCGCCCTGGCCACGTCTGGGGCTCGCGTCTGTTCGGCCTGTTCGGCGTGCCGCGGCGACGAACTGCGCCAGGCTGTACCGCAGGCTTTCGGCGTGCTCGGTGGACAGGTCGATCTCGTACGTCCGGCCGTCGACAGCGAATCGGACTGTCTCAGCCGCCTGGGAGCCGTCGATGTCGTCGGTGAGCTGGACGATGGTGGTGCGTGCCAACGGGGTTGCCTCCGGGTCGCGTCGTTGTCCTGGTTGCAATGCTGCGCTACTGCTCGACCCCATCGAGGGTCGCTGGTCTGTGCGGGTACGCGCTGGTGTGCACAGCGACGTCCGCCAGCTGAGTCTGTCAGCCGTCGTCTACGCTCGGCCGGCGCCGGTTGTACGTGTTGCTCGCACAGTGGCAAGCAAAAGGGTGAGCGGCCAGGCTGGAACCGGCTGGGTCGGCAGCACACGGCTGGGAGGCGGCTGCTGGCCGCAGAACGTGAGCCGCCGGCTGGGACTGCTCAGCTGCCGGCGACGCGGGCCCGTTGGGTGAGGCGGGGTAGGTCGAGAAGGACGACGGCGCGGGTTTCTATCCGGAGCCAGCCGCGGCTGGCGAACTCGGACAGCACCTTGTTGACCGACTCTCGGGATCCGCCGGCGAGTTGGCCGAGCTCGGCTTGGGTCAGCCCGTGCGGCACCCGCACCTCGGGGCCGTGTCGTTCGCCGAACCGGGCCGCGAACTCGAGCAGCACGTTGGCGACCCGGCCGGCGACGTCGACGAACATCAGGTCGACGACGGTGCTGTTGGTGCGGCGCAGCCGGCGGGCCAGCACCTGCAGCAGGCGGGCTGCGACGTGCGGCCTGGACGTCCCCCAGGCGAGCAGGTCCCCGCGGGCCAGTATCGCCACCCTGGCGCCGGTGATGGCGGTGACGGTGCTGGTGCGTGGACCGGGGTCGAACACGCTGAGCTCACCGACCATGTCCCCCGGGCCGAGTACGGCGGTCACAGCCCGCCGGTCGCGGTGCCCGCGGGCGACTGTGAACCGCCCGGACAGGACGACGAACACGTTGGCGTCGTCGACGTCGCCTTGAGCGCACAGCCCGGCGCCGCGGCCCAGGGTGCGCGGGGCGAACGCGGACAGCAGCGCAGCGACGTCGCCGGGGTCCAGGTCGCGGAACAGCTGAGCCGAACGCAGCACGCCCAGCTCGTGTTCGCTGCCCAACCAGCGTAAAGGCTCCGCACCGCTCGAGAACGTTGCCGGCCCCCGGCCGGCCCTGGCTTCTAGGCCGACCGCTAGCGACTCCGCTGGGCACACAACCGCTGGGCTGCGACGCGGCGAACAGCCGAACTTGGCCCTGCCGACCATCGGCGACCCCTGGGCAGGTGCAAACCCCACCGGGATCTGACGTAACAGGTAATCGACGTAGCTATTCACACATGGTCGTTTGGACGGCTACGAAATGAAGGTCGGGCTTCAAGTCGGCTCCAGAAGTGGTCGACGTCAGGGGCACACGTCGGTGCTTTGAGAGAAGGTCCCTTGGAGTTTCGCCAGCTGAGATATGTCGTCGCCGTGGCCGAGGAGTCAAGTTTCGCTCGAGCGGCAGCTCGGGAGAACGTTGCCCCTTCGACCTTGGGTGAGCAGATCGCTGCCCTGGAGCGCGAGATCGGCGACCAACTGTTCAATCGCACAACCAGGCGAGTCAGCCTTACCGAGACTGGTCAGGCCCTACTTGTCGAGGCTCGTGCCTGTCTTCTGGCTTTCGACCGAGCTCAGCAGGCGGCTCGTTCTGTTGTGCTGCGCCAGCAGGGAGCGCTACGACTCGGCGTGCCAATCACCGGCAACCCGCAGCAGTTGGAAGACGCCTTGCAGCGTTGCAGCCAGCGCTATCCCGCTCTTCGGGTGGAAGCCCGCCGCGGGTACTCCGCCCGTCATGTACAGGCGCTACTCGCGGGCCGGCTTGATGCCGCTGTTATCTTCGGGGCTCCTGAGCAGACAAGTGGCCTGAGCTACCAGCGCCTCGCGCTGGTCGAGCTGCAGCTTGTCTGCCCCGTCGGCAGCCCTCTTGCGGGACAAGACCAGGTCAACCTCGGTCAACTAGCCGGGCTCTCCCTGATTGCGCTTGACCAGACCTTGAGCCCAGCACTCGGACCGACGCTAATCAGTGAAGCTTGTGGATCACCGACAGCGGAAGTGGAAACGGCGGACTCTCTCGAGGCCCTGCTAACCACCGTGGCCGCGGGCGGGGCCGTGGCTCTGCTTCCGGAAGCTGTCACGTCCACAGTCACCTGGCGTGGCGTTTGCTACCGAAGCCTCGGTCTGGCGAGCTCAGTGTCGATCTTGGAATCAGTTGGGCGGCGGGGGCTCCCCCCGCCGTGGTTGCCTGCCTCTTGGACGAAGCGAACTGGTAGGGAGATCGCCCTTCGAGCGATTGACCGGTTTGCCGCACAGTGCGTACGACTATTGCCTCTTGCTAGCAGCGTGTGCCCGGTGTGAACTCAGCGGGTCCACACGAGACGACGCTATGCGCATGGGGGTGATGTTGCGATGCGGCTTACAGCCCGGGAGCCGCATCGCAGCGGATCCGGTCCTCGTTCGACCGCCGGAGCGAGAAGTCGCCAGGCAGCAGCAGTATCAGCTGTAGCGGCGCTGGCGATGCTTCTTACCGCGGCATGTGGTAGCGCTCGTCCAACTGATGCCTCTGTCGCCACACCGGAGCCGGCGCTGCCCGCCCCTCCCAGCCCGCCGGCAACGTCACCGCCCGTAACTAATTTGACCGGCGCTACCGGGCCGGCGGTCTTGGCGTACCGGGCCTTCTGGGACGACGCCATCTACGCCAACGCCCACGCCGGCTACTGGAACGCCGCCGAACGAGCGAGCCTCGGAGTTGGGGGAACTCTGTTCACCCTGTTCTCCCGGCACGCCAGCGACGGCGCGTTCGAACAACAACGAGTCGCGATATATCGCGCCGACAGGAGCGGTGAGTTCACTAAAGGGGAGCTGAAGCTGCATCCGTTTGTGCGAAGCGCGAGCCCACCCACCGCGCCCACACAAGTGCGACTATTCGATTGCGTCGACGCCACGACTTGGCTTGTGCACAGGCGGTCCACTGGAGCACTCACCGACAACCAGCGGGGTCTCAAGCACCCGTTGCAGGCAACAGTTGTTCGCACTCCTGCTGGCTGGCGAGTACGCGATCTGGTAACGCCACCAGGAGCTACCAGATGCTGAGACGACTGGGTCTCCTTGTCGGAAGCCTTGCAGTCGGCCTGGGTAGCGGAGCGATGCAACCAGCGTGGGCGCACGATGGTTTTAGCCCGGCCGGGTTTGGCAGCGTGAGTCCTTTGCCGGCCGGCGCCCTTCTGACTGTCGGGACTGAAGCATCTGCACCGATCGTGGCCGGGACAGCGGCAACAGAAGGGCAACAGGGGGCGGTTGACGGCGGCGCTCCGGAGCCCGTGGCCGCGTCTCCCGCGCAACCGGCAGGTTCCGGGCCTGCAGGTTCCGGACCGGCAGGTTCTGGACCTGCGGCTGGGTCGGGGAACGGCTGCGTTCTTACTCTGTCCGATCTTCCGCAGACCCAGCCCGGAGGGGCCTACTACGACGTCGCATGCCCTGCGGCGGACGGCAACCTGCCGTCTGGTCTGCAGTCCCAGGGCACCGTGTGGGTTCCGAATGGGCCTGTGGGCGCGGGCAAGGGCGCGGCTGCGGCCGTTGCGATGCCGCCACCAGCCGCCGTTCTGGCTCGTGAAGCAGCCGACCAGTTGCTGCTGCCTGCTCCTCGCCTTGAGATGAGTCCGGCTGCCGACCGGGATCAGGTCGTCGGCTTCCCGACGTGGCTGTGGCTTGACCCCGCGTCGTTCACGCCGCGTACGAGGACGGTGGCGGTGCCGGGGGAGTCGGTCACGGCCCAAGCGGTACCAGTGTCGACCAGCTGGGTGTTGGGCGACGGTTCGACGCTGACCTGCACCGGCGCTGGCACCCCATACATCCCTGGTGGGACGCCGACCGCTGCGTCCCCGGACTGCGGTCATACCTACTTGCGGCCTTCGGTGGGGCAGCCCGGGGGCCGCTACCCGGTGACTGTGACGACACGTTGGCAGATCAGCTGGGCCGGTGCCGGCCAAGCCGGTGTGCTACCGGAGCTGTCACGGACCGCGGCCGGCAGCCTTCGGGTCGCTGAGGTCCAAACGCTCAACTCGTAACTCTGGCAACGGATTGACCTGAAGGAGTTGGATGCGCACCGCCCTTTTCCGTTCCGCCGGGGCACCGGCTGCGCCCAATGGACGCGCCGGTTCCGCGTCGGCTGCTGCTGGCGCTGAAGCCACCAGCGCCAGCGCGACACGTCTCGCCGCTCTGGCGCCCCGGCGTCGTCCAATCCTGTGGATGCTCAGCGTCGCCCTTGTCGCAGGCGGCGCTCTGCTGGCCGTCGATGCTGCCCGCTCGGCCGGTCACAAGAGCGCGGTCCTGGTCGCCGTCCGCGACGTCGGCGCCGGCGAGCAGATCACCCCCGCCGATGTGGCCGTCGTACATGTGTCCACCGATCCCGGGCTGCGCACCCTGCCAGCCGGTGACCAGCCCTCGGTGGTCAGTTCGGTCGCTGCAGTGGACCTCAAAGCCGGCAGCCTGCTAACCCGTTCGGAGCTGACCGGCACCGCCACCCCTGCGGCCGGCACCGTCCTGGTCGGTCTAGCGCTCAAAGCGGGCCAGCTGCCGGCACGGGAACTGTCCCGCGGGGATCGAGTGCTGATCGTGGCTACCCCCGGCCAGCAAGACCCTGCCAACCTGGCGCAACCGGGCCGTTCCGGTACCTACGGCGCCGTCGTGCAGGACAGTGCGCCAACCGCGGCCGGTGACGGCAGCACCGTCGTTGACGTCGTCGCCGCGCAGAACACCGCCCCCGCGTTGGCAGCCGACGCCGCCGGTGGCCACATCGCCGTCCTGCTGCTTCCCCGCCGATGAGCTGCCGATGAGCCTGATCGCGTTGGCAGCAGCCAAGTCCGCCGGCGTGACCACCAGCGCGCTTGCCTTGGCCGGCGTGTGGCCAGGACCTGTGCTGCTCGCCGAGTGCGATCCTGCCGGAGGCGATATCAACGCCGGTCTGCTGCGCGGTGCCCAACCCGCCGGAGCTCTGCTCGACCTTGGGCTGGCAACCCGCCGGGGACTGACCCCGGCCCAGTTCTGGGATCACACCGTCGCACTGTCCGACGACGGAACGGTCCGGCTGCTTCCCGGGCTGGCCGACCCGGCCCAGCACCCGGCCCTCACTTCAGCATGGCCGCTGCTGATCCGCATGCTGCAGGCCATTGAGTCGCCCCCACCTACCGGCTCGGCTGAATCGGACGCAGCCGCCGAGTGGGATGTGCTCGCGGACTGCGGCCGGCTCTCGCCCGCCACACCGATGGGACTGCTCGGCGCCGCCGACCTGGTTCTGCTGGTGCTGCGACCGCGGTTGGCTCACGTCGCACACACCCGCAGCCGCCTTTTGGCACTTCGCAGCCAAATCGCCGATCATGCCGACGGCCCGCCCCCTGAGCTGAAGCTGCTGCTCGTGGGTACCAGCCCCTATCCGGCAGCCGAGGTCGCGATCGCATTGGACCTGCCGGTCGCTGGTGTCCTGGCAGACGACCCGCCCGCTGCCGCGGTACTGGCCGGCCTGGCCGGGCATCGTTCCCGGTTTGAACGCTCACCGCTGATGCGCACCGCCCACCGGGTCGCAGCCGACCTGCACCACGCCGTCCACGCCGTCCACGCCAACCTGCAGTCGGCTGCCGACGACCAGGAGCCGTCGGAAGGCGATATCGCAGCCGAACCGGTGCTGGCGGAACGGCCATGACCGGGTGGCCGTTCCCCGTCCAGACCGACGGCGCCCCTCAGCCTGCAGCGAGGCGTCTACGACCCGCTGACCTGTCCGGCCTGCCCGGGGCTCACCGGTCCCGGGGCGGACCGGCTGACATCGGGGGACCGGTCGGTGGGCCACCGGCCGGTCGAGCCGGCCTGGACGGGGCGGAGCTTGCCGACCGGCAGGTCGTGCGGACGCTTCGGGACGCAGCCTCCGAGCTGCTCGCCACCGCCGAGTCCGCCCACGCTGACCGGCTCTCGGGCGAGCACCGGCAGGCGCTCGCAGCCGACTGCATCGCCCAGAGGGTCGGAGCATGGGTAGCCGAGCAGGCCCGCAGCGGGCACACCCCAACAGCGGCCCTCGAGCAGCGCCTGGCACGTGCCGTGTTCGATGCCATGTTCGGCCTGGGCCGCCTGCAGCCCTACGCCGACCTGCCCGACGTCGAAAACATCGACGTCTACGGAACCGACCCGGTCTGGTTGTCCTACTCCGACGGGCGAGTCGAACAGGGCGAGCCGGTCGCCGACAGCGACAGCGAACTCGTCGAGCTGATCCAAGGCTTCGCCCGCTACCTGGGGCACACCCCCCGCACGTTCTCACCGGCAACACCGCTGCTGCGGATGCGGGTCGCCGGCGGCCATCGCCTCACCGCCGCTATGACAGTCTCAGCCCGTCCGCAGCTGACCCTGCGCAAACATCTACTCGTCGACGTCACCCTTGATGACCTGATCGAGCTGGGCACCCTGGACACCGCCCTGGCGGCGTTTCTTCGGGCGTGTGTACGGGCCGGTAAGAACCTGCTGATCAGCGGGGCGATGAACGTCGGCAAGACGACGCTGCTGCGGGCGCTGGCGAACGAGCTCGACCCAACCGTCAAGATCGCAACGTTGGAAACCGAGTACGAACTGGCACTGCACCAGCTGCCCCGCCGGCACGGCCGGGTCGATGCCTACGAGGAGATCCAGGACAACGCTGAAGCCGCCGGCGGGCTGTCGCTGCCCGAACTGGTCACCCATGCGCTGCGGACCTCGGCGCAGTGGACGATCGTCGGGGAGGCCCGCGGCGCTGAGATCGTGCCGATGCTGCAAGCCATGTCGGCGGGTAACCGGTCGATGAGCACCATCCACGCCGCCACCGGCAGGGCGGTACTGAACCGGATCGTGTCCCTGGCTGGGATGGGACCGGCCCCGCTGGGCGCCGACACTGCCTACCGGCTGACCAGCGACGCGGTGGACTTCATCGTCCACCTCGAACTATCAGGCCAGCAGTCGGCAGCCGGCCGGCGCCGGGTGGTCAGCAGCGTGCTGGAAGTGCTGGACGTCGGCGACGCCGGGCTTCCAGCCCTGAATGAAATCTTCGTCCCCGGGCCCCGACCGGCGGGCAGTTCCGGGCTGTGCGATCGCCTGCTTGCCCGACCTGGTGCACGCCGGTCTTGACCCCGCCGACCTGTTGGCCCCTGCTGTGACACCGCCGCGGGGGACAGGTCGACGCCGACAGCCGACCGGAGCACGCACCCCCCGCCCGCAGGTGTCCATCGCCGCTTCCAACGCTGCGTCGACGTCGTGGCCCCCGCCGGATACCCGACAGCCGGATGCCCGGCAGCCAGCTGCTGGCAGGGGCTGGTGAGCGCCCTCGCCGGCCTCGGCGGTGCGCTGGCCGGCCTCGGTCTGATCCTCACCGCCCTGACCGTCCGCCTCAGGCCAGCACCGCAGGCTGACCCAGCGGCCGCGGGGCTGCCCCCCAAGCGCCGAAGGGGCCGACGGGCCCGACCGGTGACCGC
>JAABVA010006818.1_pt1 | contig 10051 bp, 18 predicted proteins | sample 5560331 | NCBI WGS metagenome assembly JAABVA01 (sample SAMN12812661, study PRJNA571458) | rock metagenome | isolation source: Antarctica rocks | place: Antarctica: Victoria Land, Mt New Zealand sud | collected 2016-01-07 | reverse complement strand
GGGTTTAAGCAGATTTACAGGGCCCTTGGCGTGGCTGCCCGCCTTGTGTGCGCCCGGGTACCTGCACCCTGCCAGGGGCCTCTGACAGGGGCCTACGTGTGGCAGCCTGCCGCATCTATGCGTGGGCAGGCAGCTCATAGAAAGGGTTTTACAGCTAGGTTACTTGCGTGGCAGACTGGGGTGGGCCAGACGCACCGGTGGGCGGCAGGCGGCGGTCCGCGCGCAAACACGTGGTCCTGGAACTCGCGCGCGCGAGCGCGCACAACGCGCAGCATCGCCGGGCCGCCGCCGGCTGCAGCGCACAGGGCTTGCGGCCCCAAGCAGCTCCCGCCCACACCGCAGCCGCGCGACGCGCCGTCCGGCGGCGCCCCGCCGCCCGCGGCCCTGCCCGCCCTGCTGCGCGGCGCTGACGCATGCGGCGCCGGATCTGGGCAAGGGACGACCGTGGCGCAGCTGTGCGCAGAGTCGCCCGCGCTCTCAGCGCTGCAGTGCGGCACAGCGCTCGTGCAGCCAGCGCGGGCAGCGGCGACGTTCGCAGCAGCATTTTCATGCGCAGCGCCCACGCCGCCGCCGGCCACAGCCGCGCTCCCACTGAAGCCCGCGGCGGCGCCGAGCCGCTCGTCCCCGGCGCGCCCAGCGGCGGGGCGCGGCGCAGCCCCTGCGGCCTGGTCGCCTCGTGACGGCGGGCCTCCCGGCGCCCCGGCGCCACACCAGAGGCGCGCCCGCTTTGCGGGGGGCGCGCCCGCTCCGGCCGGCTCCGCGGCGGGCCACGGTTGCCGCCCGGCGTCCCGTGGCCACGCTGGCTGCTCCCACTGGGAATGCCCCGCCTCCGGCCTGTCCCCGGCTGGCCCAGGCGCCGCGGGGGGCGGCGTGCTGGCGCGGGCCAGCCGCGGCGGGCTGTGCTGCGCCGCGCTGGAAGGCCCCGGCCCCGCCTGCCCATGGCTCAGCGCCCGGGCGTGCAGCGCGGGCGCGGCGCTGGGCGGCTGGCCGCCGCGCCCCCAAGGCGCGGCGGCCCAGAGCTGGGACACGGCGGGCTGCAGCTGCGCGCGCGCGCGACCCCGCTCAGCGCCTGACCGGGCCGAGTGCGAGCCCGCTGCCACGCCCTCCCCAGGAAGCGCCCCCACGAATTGAGGCCCTGCGCTGGTGTCGGAGAGGCTGTGCGGTCCAATGCGCTGTGCGCAGCCGCGCAGGCGCTGCTCTGGGAGCTTGCTTTGAGACAGAGCCCAGGAGGCATTCGAGCGCGGGGAAGACAGCTGCTCGCCAGGGCAGGCTGCGCAGCACGGCAGAAGCATAGAGGCAGAGGTAGCTGTGTTCTTGCCTGTGCCGAGCGCTCAGGCGCCGCCTGCTGCTGGCTGGAGCGGGCGCTGCGCGCCGCCCGCTCGACTGCATCCCTGCACTCAGGCAGCGCGCCCACACGCGTCAGAGCCGCTCTGCGCTCACTGTGAGGCTTGGTGGCTCAAACAAGGTGTATATGTGAGCAGCCCACCAGTCTATGCTCTGCTCCCACGCGTCATCATTGGTGCAGGCCCCCATCGCGCATATTCAGGCGAGCGCCTCCCACCATGGCCGTGTGGGGTGCTGCCTCTTCCTGGTCAGCCCAATTGGACTCTCACTTTTCTGCTGCGCAGCAAGCACAGCAGGCGGGCTTGGCACAAGGTTTTTCTCCTTGTGGATTCACGCTGGACAGATAGACCTCGCCCATTGTATGTACGTCGTATATCAACACTTTCGCCTACCTGGTACTGGGTGTGACGTGCGGACTGCGAGGTGGGCATGGCGTCATCAGGGGTAGCATGGCATGTGCTGGTGGCTCCTTACGTATGATACTAGCACAGCTGAAACATCTGGCAGGTAGGCAGCTGCAGACTGCAGGGAGCCTTTCTGATGGCGCCCAAGGTGTGCACTGCCTCCTGTTTCAGACTACATCGCTATGAGGTTTGAACTCAACTGCCCAACACTGTACAGCCCACTTGCTGGGCGCGGCAAGGAGCCAACGCTGGGCCACCGCGCAGAAGCGGACCAGTGCCAGGAGCGCGGCCCAGACGCAGGCCAGTGCTGGAAGCACGGCGAAGAAGCAGGCCCAAGCTGGGAGCCCCGCGCAGAAGCAGGGCAGTGCTGGGGTTACTGCGAAGAAGCGGGCCAAAACTGGGAGCCCGGCGCAGAAGCCCGCGAAGATCGAGAGGACAGAGCGCAAGCCTGCCAAGCGCGCGCGAAGAGCGAGCGCAGCAAAAGAGGCAGAGGACCGCGGCGAGGCAGCAGCGCCTGCGCCCGCACAGACGGCAAGCGCTGCCCCGCCGCAGCTCTAGCCCGCGCTGTGTGAGATGGGGTTGTGCGCGTCTGTTGTGAGCGCCGCGGCAGCGCTGGCTTGGAGCAGCCGACCCGCCCAGTAAAGCGGATGTTTACCTTTTTTTTCATGCTAAAAAATGCTTGCGCTTGCTGCAATGGCCAGGGAGAGGCCGAGCGGAAGCTGTTCCTGGTGAAGAGCGAGCCGCACGATTATTCCGTGGACGACCTGGCCGCTGAGAAAAGCGGAGTCGGCATGTGGGACGGCGTGCGCAGCTACCAGGCGCGGAACATTCTGCGCAGCCTGGCTCCTGGCGACCAGGGGCTCTTCTACCACTCCCAGCGCGGCAAGGCGCGCCCGCCTGCACAGGCAGCTCTGCACGACCCTGTGCCCAGCAAGCATTCATACAACTTCTAAACACTACTGGATGCTGCCTCCGCTGCCACGCGCATACTATGACATTTCTCTAGCTGCAGGCTGGTTGGCAGCAAAGCAGCACTCAGCAGTAGGTGTGCCGCAGCAGGCACACTGCAGCTAGCTGCCGCCGTGGCGCCTCACATGCGCTGCAGGGGCCGCGCAGCCGGGGGTGGTGGGCGTCTGTGAGGTGGCGCGCGCGGCGTACCCCGACCCTACAGCCCTAGATGAGACCCACAAAGGCTTCGATCCCAAGGCCGCCGCGGACGGCGAGCCGCGCTGGTCGGCCATGGACGTGCGCCTGGTACGCGCGCCGGCTGGCCTCCCGCTGCCCGGCTGCAGCACTTCTTGTAGGGCAGACATGCACCTTGCAGCCGCGGCTGTAGCAACTAACACCTGTTACCATGCAACGTCTGTCGCGCTCTACGTTGGTTGTCTGAGCGCATAGCGTGATGGAATGGTGCCAATTGATGGATCGATGCCAGTCTTGCTGCGGCGTCCTCGTGTCCGTGCATGGCTCATGTGCATGGAGGGCTGCTCTGGCGATACCAGAGCAGCCCTCTGGAACAGCCTCGGTTGCGGCTCTGTTTTCATGGCTCTGGTCGTGTCGTGATGCTCATGTGCTCAACACTGGAGCTCTGTGCTGTCCCAGGTTGCGGCTGTATTATCATGCCTCTGGTTCGTGTCGTGATGCTCATGTGCTCATACACTGGAGCTCTGTGCTGTCCCAGGTGCGCAAGCTGCGGCGGTGCATCACACTGGAGGAGCTCAAGGCGCACGCGGACGGCGCGCTGGCGGGCATGCCGCTGCTCACCAGGGGCCGCCTGTCTGTGCAGCCGGTCACAGCCGAGCAGTGGGCATTCATCCTGGGCCTGGAGGACGCGGAACCAGAATAGCCTGCGTGCCTCGTTCAGCCAAGCGCTGTAGTGCGTCGCGCAAGCGACACCTGCAGAGCAGAGTGGCTCTTGGGTTTGTCTGTGGTCCCGCATGTAACTCGTCGTCCGAGGCTCAAGCCCGGCTCAAGCCCTACAGTACTCGCAACGTGCCGAGCGAGTTGCGGGCACTCCGCCTGTCACGGAAGCTGTTTTTGAGCTTAGTGCGCCTCGTAGTCACCAACTACGAGAGCGCCATACTTACAGCATTGAGTACCTCCATACGCATGCTGCTGCCCGAGCGCAGGCATTACAGCCAGCGCACAACTTTAGCACCAAGGCTTTTGAAGAGCTCGACTGCTTTGGCGCAGACGGCTCAGTGTCCCTGGGCCCCAAGCCGGAGTTGTGCGGTGAGAAGGATGCGGCTGCAAACATGCTTTCGCCCGAGTTTGCTACACTATGCATCGCTGAGTACCAGGAACTGACAAACGCGTGCGTTGTGCAGGCTTTATGAGCAGCAACATCGTGCGCTGGATAAAGTCGCCTGGCTCGGACAACATGCGCGACACGCTCGGACCCGCGCAGTTCCCGCAGGGCCTGAACATGGCGCGGCTGAAGCATGAGCTGAGCAACGGCACCTGCCTGTCGCCAGCGGTTGTGGAGGGGCTCGCAACTGTGCTGCAGAAAAAGCTGCATGCCTTCCACTACTTCGAGCTGCAGCTGGTGCGCCAACAGCAGCTCTCAAGCACGGCTTGTGCAGTCTGGCGAGCCGCGTGTATGCACTGTGGCTGTTCGCGCACAGCTTAACGCTTGGAGTCAGGTGACTCTGTTGCCAAGCTGCCCGAGCACTTTTGAAAGTGCCACGCACTGCCAGCGTGCGCTCAGCCCGGCTGCCCTGCGCAGGGCTTTGCGCTGGCGCTCGCGGCGGTGGCGCTGGCGGCGTGGCTGCTGTGGGACTGGCTGCAGAACCGGCTGCACGCGCGCGAGCGCGAGGCCGCCAACACTCTGACCCAGAACATGGACGTCGAGGACGTCAAGCGCATTGTTGGCGAGGTGTGAATTTGTCCGGGTGACTCTCGTTGTCACAAGAGTGACATGGACAGGCGTGAGGCGCCGCGGGCGGGTAGCCTGTTCCGCGCGGCACAGAATAGCGTACTCCACCTTGCGACACTTTTGAATGCTCGTCAGCATATCGAAATTCCACCGAGAGGATGGTCAACGGCCCTGCCTCTTACCCAAACATGCATGCATGTGAGCTTTGCGACTTGTGCTAAAACAGTGCGTCTGGCCGCAGGCCAACATGCCCGCATGGCTGCGGTACCCCGACCGGGAGCGCGTCGGCTGGGTCAACGACATCCTGTCGCAGCTGTGGCCGCAGGTCGCTGCGGCTGCCGCAGTGATGGTGCGCACGCGTGTATCGCTTCCAATTGATGCAGGATTGACCGCAGGGTTTTTCTCCGGCAAGCCCTCGTGCTGTGAAGTTGTGCATTATTGTGGGGGCCTGCAGTTACAGACAGGTAGGTGAGCAGCTGCACAGTGTGCAGCCACCTCGTACCAAGTGTCCAGCATTCGCCAAATTATCGGTTGGGGGTTGGCTGTTTGGCAGATATCTGCTACGAGCTGGCATGCGTGCCTATTGAGGCGCTGCAATGCAGCACGCCCTGCAGCATGGGTCCCAGGAGCGTCCGTGTGAGCCCCGCGCTTGGGACGCGCGCGGGTGCATCAACGTGCCTGTAGCACCGGTTCCCAGAGCTGCCGTGTGAGTACCCGCATTTGGGCCGCGCGCCAGGTGCGCGAGACGCTGGAGCCGCTGCTGGATAAGAACCGGCCGGCCTGGATGGCAGACCTGAGCCTGCACACGTTCACGCTGGGCGACACGCCGCCGCATGTGTCCGCCGTCAAGGCGCGCCGCCGCTGCATGCATGGTGCCAGGGGCAGATGGTCAAGCGCATGCAGCTTCACACTATGAGCGCGCAAGTCGAAATTATGAATTAGTTTATCACAAACTGCGCCGGCGTCTTCCAGGCATGACACGCACAGGTGGAAGCTCAGTAGGGTGACGTCTTAGGGCTGCAGCGCATGGCTGTGCGGACATCATGCTGGCGTCGGGCCTGGACCATGCCCGCAAAGCCGGCTGCTTGACGTGCCAGCCCGTTCGCCGTGCGGGCCATGCTGAGGTGTGGCGCCTGGTGGCGCAAGGCACCGAGGCAGCCTGGCAGTGTGTGGGCGATGGCCGGCCACACCTGCTGACAAAGTGGATCACTGTGGCCGGCAGGTGTACCGGCGCGAGTGCATGGTGCAGGAGCTGATCCTGGAGCTGGACGTCAAGTGGATGGGCAAGCAGAAGTTCCAGCTGCAGGCGCGCGCGCCAGCCAGCTTCAGCCTCGTGCATGGCATGCGGAGGGTCGGCTGACTTTGTGTCAGGCCAGCGTCCGGCGACCTCCCAGCTTCAGCCTCGTGCATCTCATGCGCAGCAAGCGGTCACGTGCGCGGCATCCCAAATTGCAACAACCTTCCAGCATCTGCAGCCTGCTTGTCCCAAAGACCGTCTGCGGCACTGTGGTGGGCATGTCGCCTGGCTGTGCTCCTGCTCGTAGGCGCCCACGCCCGCAGGCTGGCCTTCCAAGCTCCTGCAGCTGGCGGCATGCCCACCACAGCGCTGCAGACGATCTTCGAGACAAGCATGCTGCCAGTGCTGGAAGATTGCTGCGGTCTGAGACGCCGTGCACGTGACCGCTTACTATCCAGGGTGCCATGAGCGCTCCAAGCAAGCCTTGTCATGCTCTGGTGCCGCAACCGATGGCGCCGCGGTGCGAAATGCTGTGTGCGCGCGCGGCGCAGATCTGCCCCTTCCCCAAGCTGCCGGTGCCGCTGGGCATTGGGCAGCTGCTGGCGCGCTACCTGCGCATGCGCGTGGGCGTGACCAATTTCTTCTTCCAGGGCCGCGTGCGCCTGTCCATGCACCCGCTGCTCAACAAGATGCCCGTCGTCGGCGCCATCAAGGCGCGGGCCGCGCTTGCCCTCTCCCTGAGTGAGCTCCAACCGGGGCGCATGTGCCGGCAGGATGAGCGCTGTTCAGTTTGTTACTACCGCACCTGCGGTCCAGAGTACGTCTCGCACCATGCCGCTGGTGAGGTCACCTCTCAGACAAAACGTGATGGAGGCGTTGGACGGTCTTGCCCTGCTCAGCGACTGAGCTGACAGCGCATGTGCCTACTGGATGGAGTGGGATCTTGCATGGGCTGCAGTGCACCAGCTGCCTGCCTGAAGGGCCCAGGCAGGTGGGCGACCGAGGTCTGCGCGCGGCGCAGGTCGCGCTGGTGGAGCTAGTGTGTGGGTGCGCCAGCTTTGGCACTGTGACAGCTAGGCTTTAGGGTAGGGTGGCTATAGGTGATCGCATGGCGCAGGTGGCGCTCGTGGAGCCGCCCGACTTCTCGTACGGGCTCGTGGTGCAGGGCGGCGACCTCACGTTCCTGCCGGGCCTGGAGTCCTGGCTCAACAGCTTCATCAAGACGTCGCTGCTGCAGCCGTACATCCTGCCGGACGGCGTCACCGTGCCGCTCGCGCCCGGCTGCGGCCGCGAGGCATGCGGCCCCCACGCCTGCCCCTCCCGGCGCCGCCCTCGTCTCCTGGGCGCGGCGCGTGGGAGCGTTCTTGCCGTGTGTCTGTGCTGCTCTGAGGGTGACAGGGCGCTGCCACCACTCTGCCAGTCTGTTTGATAGAAGCATGGCTGTGGCGCAAGGAGCTGCTGCGCAAGCTCTGAGGAGAACTGGGACTAAGGTGAAGACCTTGCGAAGACCTTGCGAAGACCTTGCGCCGTATATTCACCAGCACCCTAGCAGGGGAGTGGAGCAGTGCATGTATGCGAGGCCGTCATTGGGAAGCGGGGGAGTTGCGGCCATACTGAGCCCAACTCTGGCCTCTATGTGAAAGCGCGTGCGTCGAGCTCCACACAGGCGGGCCGAGGCCGCGCGGTACGCCGCGCCAGGTGCCCGCGGGCGTGCTGTACGTGCGGCTGATTGAGGCCGAGCACGTGCCCAACATGGACATCTTCAGCAAGACGGACGCGTTCGCAAAGGTGTTTGTGCGCAAGCGCAACCAGCGCAAGAGCCGCGTCATCTTCAACAGCCTGCACCCCAGGCGCGCAGCGACAGGTAGCAGGCCATTGCAGAAGCAACTTAGTGATTTTTTTGGCAAAGTGTAGGTGCCTGGCGTGTCGCGCACCGCTTGTGACGCATTTGCAAGTGTTTGGTGGCTGTCTCCGTGCATCATGTCAATGCCGCAGACGCGCCACTGGGCTACAGAGGCTCGCAGGCGGTCGCGCCAGTGAAGGGCCCGCAGCCCGCCCCAACCCTGATCCGCATGAGAACCTGGGCTGCGCACAGGTGGGACGAGGACTACATGATCCTGGTGCACGAGCCGGAGGCGGAGCAGCTCACGGTCGCGCTCTTCCACCGCAGCTCGGTCGGGCCGGCAGACGAGATCGGCCGCGCCCAGGCGCGCCCGCGCGCCCTGCCGTCCGCGCGGCACGTCTGACCCGCGCCGTGCGCCGGCGCGTTGGTGCCAGGCGGACCGCGCTGTGCTTGCAGCCCGATCTGTGCGGTTGTGATAGGCTAGGGCCCTACCCTTTTGATGCCAGCTCGGTTGCCACCCGCACTTGACATTGGAGGAGAAATACCCTAAACCCTAAACTTAAACAGAACCACGCCCTTGGCGCGCCGCGCAGGTGCCCATCAAGGACCTGCAGCCGGGCGAGCCGCAGGACCTCTGGCTTGACCTGGGCAAGCCGGAGACGCGCGCCGTGCGCAGCCCGCTGGACGTGGGCATGCAGGCGCGCGCCCGCGGCCCGTGTCCGCGCCCGCGCCGCTAACATCGCGCGCCCCGGCTGACGCGTTTCAAAGATGCGGCGCAGCCTGGGCAGCGGGTGTGTCTGTTGAGCTGAGCCGCGCGGCTTAGCTGTCTCCCTGCCCGTCCCCTCCTCCTGCTGTGCGCCGGCCCGAGGCCGGCCTGAAGAAGCGGGCCGCGTCTCACTGCGCGCGGCGCAGCAGCACATGCCCCCGCGGCGCCCCGGCGAGCCCGCAGCTCCCCAGCATGCGCGCGGCTGCGGCTGAGCGGGCGCACGTGCGCGCGGCGGCAGGGCTACCGCACTGCGCACAACACGCTGGCGGGCCTGCTGCGGCACGTGCCGCTGCTGGGCACGGCGAGCGGTGCGCCGTGCCGCGTGCACGTGGAGGCCACGTACTACCGCGTTGGCGCGCAGGAGGTGCAGGCCGCGCGCGGCGACCGCAGCGCCGACGAGGCGCGCCCCCGTATAGGGCGCACGGAGCATGCGCGGGCCCGCCGAGGGGCTGGTGCTAGGTGTCAGTGCTGGCGCGCCGTGCAGAAGTGGTCAGCTCACCCCCCCACACATGTGCACAAGTGCTCTCCCCTTCCCCCCACCACACAGACTTTCGCCTCCCCCCATCCAAACCCCTTGCAAAAAAATGCGGCACTCTGGCATCGGGGTGAAGGCTTGAGCAGAGAGCGGGGGCGCCAGGGGGTGCCATGCGGGCGCGCAGGTGGCGGAGCAGGCCGGCGCTGCCGCGGCCGGCGACGGCGAGCGCGGCGCGCGCGTGGCCAACCTGCTCAAGGGCGGCGTCCTCTTCGTCATGGCGCGACCCCGGCCTGGGTGATTCTTTTGTCTGGAAAGCTTGGGTCGCAGTTTCCTGCTTGTTGACATGAGGCACTGTCGCATGCTGCTGGTGAATCTTGCGTGCTGAAGGGCTCTGGCATCGGCTTTGCAACGCATTGTGTGCATGTCAGCAGCGTCTGCTTGGCCGCTGCATAGAAGCTGCTACCGAGCAGTGACGGTTGGCAGCGACCTCTATTAGTAAGGTTTGCTTCGCCGCGTAATCATTCCAAGCCCCTGTGCGCGGGCGCGTGGCCGTGCTGGTAATGCGCATGGCCCGGGATGCGAGGGCGGGCTGCGCGCGGCGGCGCGCAGGTGAAGAAGGGCGTGGAGGCGGCCGAGCTGGAGGGCTCGGGCGAGAGCAACAACAAGGCCCGCCAGGCGCGCAGCGCCGCCCTCAGCAGGCAGCACCGCCCCTGCGGAACAGATTTGCTCAGGGGCTAGTGAGGCCAGTGCTTTAGAGCTAGTAAGGCCAGGCTCTTGTGGGACAGTGGGTGTGTGGTAATCAGAGTTATGTCGGCTGTGCAGCTTTCGTTGCCGCCCCGCGGAAGGCTGCCGAGGGAACAAGGGACAGCGTGCGGAGATGTGTGGCTGGTGTGCTGCACGCGCATGCGGCGGCGAGCATCAATGCGCGTGCTGCTCCTGCATACGTATCACGCGTTTTTAGAGGTGTGCACCGCCGGGGTGGTGGGTATGTGCAGAAGGCGGACGCGGCTGCTGGGCGGTGCCATACTATGTAGCGTGCTGCGCCGTGTGTGAAGACCTGGCGCATGCCGGGCGCAGGTGCGCGTGGCGGTGTGCGGCCAGTCCAAG
>JAABVA010006816.1_pt1 | contig 10054 bp, 10 predicted proteins | sample 5560331 | NCBI WGS metagenome assembly JAABVA01 (sample SAMN12812661, study PRJNA571458) | rock metagenome | isolation source: Antarctica rocks | place: Antarctica: Victoria Land, Mt New Zealand sud | collected 2016-01-07 | reverse complement strand
AGCGCGTCGCCAAGGTGACCTTCACAGGCGAGACCACGACCGGCCGGCTGATCATGCAGTATGCCTCGGAAAACATCATCCCCGTGACGCTGGAGTTGGGCGGCAAGTCGCCGAACATCTTCTTCAAAGACGTGATGGCCGAGGACGACGAGTTCCTCGACAAGGCGCTCGAGGGCTTCACCATGTTCGCGCTGAACCAAGGCGAGGTCTGCACTTGCCCGAGCCGGGCGCTGGTGCACGAGAGCATCTATGACCGCTTTATGGAGCGGGCCGTCGCGCGGGTGGGCAAGATCGTCCAGGGCAACCCGTTGGACATGGCGACAATGGTCGGCGCACAGGCGTCCAACGATCAGTTGGAGAAAATCCTGTCCTACTTCGACATCGGCAAGCAGGAGGGCGCGAAGGCGCTGATCGGCGGGGGGCGCGCGCAGCTTGGCGGCGATCTGGAGGGCGGCTACTACGTGCAGCCGACGATCCTGGAGGGCCATAACAAGATGCGGGTGTTCCAAGAGGAGATCTTCGGCCCCGTCGTGTCGGTGACGAAGTTCAAGGACGACGAGGAGGCGCTTTCGATCGCCAACGACACATTGTATGGGCTCGGCGCCGGCGTGTGGTCGCGCGACGGCAACCGGGCCTACCGCTTCGGCCGCGCGGTGCAGGCCGGGCGGGTTTGGACCAATTGCTACCACCTGTATCCGGCGCACGCGGCGTTCGGCGGCTACAAGGCATCCGGCATCGGGCGCGAAAACCATAAGATGATGCTCGACCATTACCAGCAGACCAAGAACATGCTGGTCAGCTACAGCCCGAAGGCGATGGGCTTCTTCTAGCCGGAAGCGCAGGGACGGCAGGGCTCTCCTGCCGTCCCCAACGCGGGGACACGATATGATCGAGCGCGTATTGGTCACGCCAGCGGCGTCTGCGATGCTTGCCAAGCTGCGGGCGCTGCATGGCGCGGTGATGTTCCATCAGTCCGGCGGCTGCTGCGACGGCAGCTCGCCGATGTGCTACCCACTCGACGAGTTCAAGGTCGGCGCCCAGGACGTGCGGCTGGGCACGATCGACGACGCCCCGTTCTACATGGGGGCGGCGCAGTTCGAGTATTGGCAGCATACCCAGCTCATCATCGACGTAGTGCCGGGCCGTGGTTCCGGCTTCTCGTTGGAGGCGCCGGAGGGCGTGCGGTTCCTGACCCGCAGCCGCGTGTTCACCGACGAGGAAGTGGCGGAGTTGAAGCACGGCGGCCCGCCAGTCCGCGGCAGCAACTGACCAGAATGAGGAACGATCCATGTTTCCAAAGACCCTTCGCGACGTGTCCGGCCTGGGCACGCAACCGCCAGCGCTGCGGGACACGGCGCTGGTGATGATCGACTGCCAGAACACCTATCGGGAGGGCATCATGCAGCTCGCAGGCGTCGAGGCCGCGCTGGTCGAGGCACGGCGCATGCTGGAGCGCGCCCGGGCCGCCGGCGTGCCGGTCTTCCATATACGGCACGACGCCGGCGCCGGGTCTCCTTACGACCTCACGCAGCCGGTCGGCGAGATCAGCGACGAGGTGGCACCCCGGGACGGTGAGCCGGTGATCACCAAGCACTACCCCAACTCGTTCGTGCAGACCGATCTTGAGGAGCGGCTTCGGGCGTCGGGGGTAACCGACGTGATCCTGGCCGGTTTCATGACCCATATGTGCGTCAACTCGACGGCGCGCGGCGCCTTCAACCTCGGCTTCCGGCCAACGGTCATCGCCGCGGCGACTGCCACGCGCGACTTGCCGGACGCGGACGGCGGTGTCGTTGCGGCCTCGGCGCTGCAGGTCGCGAGCCTAGCAGGCTTGCGCGACCTGTTCGCCGTCGTCGTTCGCACGTCGGATGATATCGCCGGATAGCATCAGGCACGGGACCGTTCGCAAGGATGAAACGTCCACGGAGACGCCGGTTGTAACGCCACGTTGGTCCTGGTGGGTCAGCAAGGTGTCGTGCGTGTTCAAGGCTATTGGCTGACCAGTATGGAGCCAGGGCGAATTTTGAGACATCACCCGTGCTTGTGATAACGTCCTGCGGCATACCGAGGAACGGCGTGCGTGGCTATCGCAGGTGGCTTCCCAGACAAGCCCTGCAACATGGCCCAGCCAGGCTCGTCGAAGGTGATTGCGTTGGTCGGCGCAACGCACTGTCTTCGGCTATGGCTGCAACCTCGGCCCTGGCCTGACCGTCCGACACGCGCCATATGGCGCGACGGCACAGGTGCTGTGCCGGATCAACGCCCAGCACATTACCACGAACAAGCTGGAAGCCACCCTGGCGACGGCAAGTCTCCGCGCCGTGGTCGACGTCATCGGCCAATATGCCCGCTTTCCCTTGCCCCGGCACTGGGGCAGTAACCGGGCTGCGATTGCCGACCGACTGCCGCGCGCGGTCTTCTCTTCGGTACGTGAAAGGGAAACTGGACTTCATCCACGGCCATATTGCCGCGGCGAACAGCCTATGACCCTCTTGAAGGCTGTGCTGAAGGCGCTTTCGGATTTATATCCGAGCGACAGGGCGATCACGGAAATAGGATCGCTGGAGTTCACCAGCCTGTCCCCAGCCACCATCATTCGCCAGCGCGTCAGATATTCAATGGGTGGCACCCCGACCGTCTCCTTGAATTTCAGGGTAAAGGTCGTGCGCGACATGCCGGCGCGCGCCGCGAGCGACTGCAAAGTCCAGCGACCCGCCGGATTGTCGTGCATGGCGTCGATCGCAGCAGCCATCTGCTTGTCCGCCAGGGCAAAGAGCCATCCGATGCCGCCCCTCAATCCTTCTGCCAGATGCCGACGCAGGACCTGAACCAGCATCATGGTGGCAAGTTGTTGGGCGACCAGAAAGCCGCCCGGCTGCGGCTCGCGCAACTCCTGCCTCATCCGTTCGATACACCAGCGCAGCACTGCTTTGTCCGCTTCGTTGCGGATGTGCACGATGGGCGGCAGCATACCCAACAGGACGCTGGCATAGTCGCCGGTCAGGGCGAAATACCCGCCGACACTGAAGAAATCCCCTCCGCCGTTGTAGCAGGTGATGCCATCATCTTTGGCGGTAGGGAAAATGGTGAACGCATCGACAGGCGCTAAAGTCAGATCGCTCGCAATGCGAAAAGCCCGCCCTCTCGGCAGCAGGAGGCAATCCCCCGACTTGACACGGACCGCGTCGGGAACGCCATCCACGGACAGCCAGCACTCGCCGGAAACCGCCGCATAGAACTTGATGCCTTCATGTTGGCCAAACGCGATCGACCAATCTCCACCGGCGTCAAAACCCCCGGACATGTAGCTGTGCAGCTTCAGCAACGAGAGCACGTCTGAGAGCGGGTCCATCGGCCATCCCGGACGATCACAAAGATAAAGCGGACGATACAGCATAGCTCGTTCCTGCTCGCGCGCCTATCCTTCGCATGACAGGCTGTGAGGCGGCCGTAGCGGAAAGTCGGCAAGCGGCTCGCATCGCGCGGACCGTGTGGAGGGCCACCAATAATCTATGAGAACAATTCTGGTTATCGGCGCGTCGGGCTTTATCGGGCGGCATATCGCCCAAGCATTGCTTGCTGGCGGATACGCAATCCGCTGCTTGGCGCGCAACCCGGCTAAGGTCCAAGACTTGGCGACGCTCGGCTGCGAGATCGTCAAAGGCGACATTTCAGATCTTGGGTCCATGAAACGGGCCTTGGTCTCCGTCCAAGCAGTCTACATTGTCATACACACGATATCACCTCAATCAGCCAGTACAGCGGACCAGCGCTTCATGACGGTAGAGTTGAATGGATTACAGAACATCATCACGGCCTGCCAAGCGCATGGTGCGCGTCGCCTAATCTATGTCACATCTCTCGGGATCACGGCTGATGCTTCGAGCGAATGGCTGCGTGAGCGCTGGCAAGCAGAACAGTTCCTGTTCGATAGTGGCCTTGATGTGACGGTCATTCGGCCAGGCATGATCGTTGGTGCGGGTGGACGTGGTTTTGGAATGGTTGCGAGCCAAGCCAAGAAGTCGATCGCCGTTGGTCTGGGCGGCCGACAGAAGATGCGCAGCATCGCCGTCGATGATCTGATCTACTATCTCGTGAGCGTGCTCAACGATCCACGTGCGTATCAGCAATGCTACGACGTGGGCAATGACGACGTACTAACGAATAGTCAGATGATCGATGCTGTGGCCGAGCTTCTCGGTCGAGGCCATCCCACTAAAATAAAGATCCCGCCGACGCTCGTGGGCGCACTCGCTCCGTTTATCGAACGAATGGGCAAGCTCCCCAGAGGGGCGGTCAAAGGCCTCGTGGACAGCCTGAAAGCTGATGCGAGCGGCGATCCCACACCCATCCGGTCGATCCTGCCTCGGCCGCTTCTGTCCTTTCGACAAGCTGCGGAACGGGCGTTGGTTATCAGATAGTGGAAATATAACGATGCGAATCTTTGTCACTGGAGCTACTGGCTTTGTCGGCTCCGCGGTTGTTCAGGAGCTGATCAGCGCAGGCCATCAGGTGCTTGGGTTGACCAGGTCGGACGCAGGAGCCGCGGCTCTCGCCGCAACGGGCGCTGCGGTCCACCACGGCTCGCTCGAAGACCTTGAAAGCCTGCGCAGCGGCGCTGCTGCGGCGGATGGCGTGATCCACACGGCCTTCAACCACGATTTCTCGAGATCCGCGGAGAACTGCGAACTGGACAGGCACGCCATCGAGGCGCTTGGCTCAGCACTCGAAGGCTCCGACCGCCCTCTGCTCGTTACCTCCGGGGTCGCGCTTCTGGCGCCGGGCTGCCTCGCGACCGAGGAAGATGCGCCGCCTCCCAACTCTCCCTCTTATCCCCGCGTGTCGGAAGCGGCGGCCGCCTCACTGGCGGCACGCGGAGTGCGCGCGTCGGTGGTCCGCCTTCCGCCGTCGGTCCATGGTGATGGCGATCACGGTTTCGTACCAACCCTGATCGGCATTGCCCGGGGAAAAGGCGCAGCGGCCACCGTAGGCGACGGGCTCAACCGCTGGCCCGCCGTGCATCGGGTCGACGCCGCGCGCGTCTACCGGCTCGCGCTCGAGCACGGCGCCGCCGGAGCCCGGTATCACGCAGTCGCCGAGGAGGGTGTGCCGTTCAAAGACATCGCCGGCGTGATCGGTCGCCGTCTGAACGTGCCCGTCGTCAGCAAAACTCCCAAGGACGCCGCTGGCTATTTCGGTTGGTTTACGCTGTTCGCGGGGATGGACGTGCCGACTTCAAATGAGCGAACCCGGGCGCTGCTGGGCTGGGACCCGAAGCAGCCCGGGCTCATCGCTGACATCGACCAGCCGAACTATTTTGCAGCCTGAGCCATCCAGGCAGATGAGAACCGCCGGCAGCCTACTGGCCGGCGTGCCGGCTGCAAATGCGGGCGCCTGCATCGTGGCGCTCCGGGCGGAGGATTACGTTCAAGCCGCCATCATCGGCGAGGCGCTGTCGCCCACGAACACGCTGGAGCCGATAAGCTTCTATCTGGACGATCCGCCGCATGTCTGTTTCAGCTCTTGGCCTCATTGAGGCTCGCGAGCACCAGGCCCGGGGTCAGGACCTGTGGCAGCACCTTAGGCTTCTGGCCAGGCGCATAAAGGACATATAGCGGCACGCCGTCCCGGCCATGCTCGCGCAGAAAGGCCGAAATTGCCGGGTCCTGCTGCGTCCAATCACCTTTCAGGTAAACGACGTCATGCGCCGTAAACGCCTCACGCACGGCTTGCGTGGACAAAGCGACGCGCTCGTTCACTAGGCAGGACACGCACCAGGCCGCTGTCATGTTGACGAAGACCGGGCGGCCTTGGGCACGCAGTTCTGCAAGGCGGACGGCGGTGAACGGCTCGCTGGCCTCGGTCGCTGCCCGCACGGTGGCTTGTACCGGCACGATGTTCGGCAGGAGGAAAGCCGCCGCCAACAGCCCGGCCAAAGCTGCCGCCTGCCCAAATCGCCGGCCCAGCCCAGCGCCCGCCTGTGCCCGCCCGAGCGCCCAGCCGGCGAACCCCAGCAGCATCAGCCCGGCAACGACGGCAAGCACGCCGTCCGGACCCGCCTCCTGGCTCACCACCCAGACCAGCCAAACAACCGCCGCATACATCGGGAAGGCGAGCAGTTCCTTCAGCAGGTCCATCCAGGCGCCAGGCCGGGGCAGCGCGCGCGACAGCCCGGGTGCAATGGCGAGCAGCGCATAGGGAAGCGCCAGGCCCACGCCCATCGTCGCGAACACCAGCAGGGTGATCCCGGGCGGCGCGACCAGCGCTCCCGCGATCGCCGCACCCATGAACGGCGCCGTGCAAGGCGTCGCCACCAGCACAGCCAGCAGGCCGGTGAAGAAGCTGCCCGCGTGTCCGCCGCGGCCCGCAAGCGACTGGCCGGCGCCAGATACGCCACCATCGACGGCGAATACGCCGGACAGGTTTAGGCCAATGCCGAACAGCAGCCACGCCATGGCTGCCACGAACACCGGCGACTGGAACTGGAACCCCCAGCCCGCCGCCTGGCCAGCCACCCGCAACAGCAGCAGGACGCCTCCCAGCGCCATAAACGCAAGGACAACGCCAGCGGTGTAGGAAATAGCGTGCGCCCGCACCGATCCGTGTTCATGCCCCGACATCCGCGCCAGCGACATGGCCTTCATCGCCAGCACTGGGAATACGCATGGCATCAGGTTCAGGATCAATCCGCCCACCAGCGCGAGCAGCAGCATTTCCGGGAGCGTCTCGGCCGCCGAAGCAGCGCCAGGGCCCGCCGTGGCCGTGACATTGAGGTAGGTCGGGCCGCCCTTCTCATCACGGAGGACGAGCAGGCCGCTCAGCTCGGCCTTCGGATCGAACGCCGCGGCGGTCGGCAGCTTAAGGCTCAGGGTCCCATCGCTGACCGACAGCAGTTGTGGCGCGGCGAAGTCGATCCCCTGGCCGAACGGGAAAAACTGGGCCTGGCGTACCGACGCCGTGAGCAACCGGTCGGCGTCCAGCGTTAAGGTACCGTCGGGGGCGATGCGTGCAGCGTAGGGCGAAGCGACCGGCGTGCGAGCCGACGCCGCGGCGAACAGCGGCGCCTCGGTAGACGGCGCCGGCTGGCCGGCTGGCAAGTCGAGCGAGAAATCTCCCTCCTCCGGCACGCAGACGTTTTTGCAGACAAGCCAATTTGCGTGGGCACGCAGTGCCGTCGGCCCCGCATTGGGCGTGACTGGCACCGGAAGCAGGACCTCCCCCTCGTAGGCGAAGGTGATTAGTGGACCCTCCGCGACCTTTCCCGGTGCCGGCCAGTCGATCGGGCCCGCCACCATGCCGTGCGCAGGGTCGAACGACAACTCCGGCGCCACGCCCGCGTCGCCCGGATTCTGCCAGTAGGTGTGCCAGCCCGGCGCCAGCCGCAGCCGCAGTGCTGCCTTGAACGGCTGGCCTGAGGCCGCCTGATCGGTATCGGTGACCAAGGTTACGGTGGCGCGATCACTGCTGATGGCGGCGCTCTCCAACGCGCGCGCCGGCGGGACCGAGGCTGCAACGCAGAGGAGAAATAGGAAAAGCCTCATGTCGCATGCACCCAGAAGAGATGAAATCTTGTAGAGTCCGCAGAGGTTTTGCCGGCAGGCACTCTGCCTGAAAACCGATTGTGTGCAAGACAATCTGGATTAAAGCTGTTCCTATCGGTATCGGCGTTGCCAGCCGAATTTGTCAGTCGAGCATATAGGGATAGAATGCCATGGTAGAAGCTACGTGCCTAAATCGTCGGTCGTTGTTGGGCACAGCTTCGGCGCTCGCGGCCTCGGTATGGCTGCCGGGCGGCGGTTCGTGGGCGGCTGATACGCCTGCGCAGCCGTCCGATGCAGTTTGGGCGTCCAATTTCAAAGACCTGACGGACACGATGCAGCCACTGTCGCAGTGGAAGGGCAAGACGACCGTCATCTACTTTTTTGCGACCTGGTGCGTTCCTTGCCATCTTGAGACGCCCAAGCTTGTAAAGCTGTATGAGACGTTCAAGCAGAACGACATGGTGGTCATCGGCATTGCACTGGACAATGCCGACAAGACGCGTTCGTTCGCCAAGAAGTATAACGTTGAGTACCCCGTCGTGTATGGGGGCCGCGACGCCGTCCAGCTTGGCCGGGACCTCGGCAACGACCAGGGCGCCATCCCCTTTACAGTCGTCATAGACAGGGATGGCAAAATCATCGAAGTTATCAAAGGCGATACCCCTGACGGCAAGCTCGAGTCTGTTCTCAAGCCGCTCGTTGGCTGAAGGGTCGCTAGCGGTTGATCACATAAAGGAGGAAACAACCATATGAGACCCAAATGGCCCGTGGCGGGCCCACAGGCATGCCGAAGGGTGCTGCTCGCATCCATCGCCGCTTGCGGCCTGCTCGCCGCATCAAACGGCGCGGGGTGGGCGGCGACCACCTATGGCCCCGAGAACACCGTGACGATCGTTGACCCTTCCCCAGTCAATTGGTTGTCCGTGACGTGGAACACGATGGAAGAGCCGTTGCGCGTGGACGAGCACGGCTTGGGGCAGCCCTCGCTCGCCACGGGCTGGCGTTGGATCAATCCGACCACGCTAGAGCTCAAGATGCGCGAAGGCGTGACCTATCAGGACGGCACGCCCTACTCCGCCCAGAACATGAAGACCGCCTTCGATCGCGTGCAGGACGTCAAGAATCCGCACCCGCCCGGCTCCTTCCTGAACTTTGCGCCCGATGCGAAGCTTGAGGTGGTGGACAAGTACACCGTCCGCATGACCTTCCCGGAGGGCGACTCTGCAGCGCTGATGAAACTGCGTGGCATGCACGAGCCGTCTGACGCATTCTGGCAGAAGCTCGGGTTCGTCAACGAGGCGACCGGGTCCGCTACGGGCCATTGGTGAGTCATAGATGCTGCTGGTCCGTGGGGGACTGGTCCATTTATCCTCGCCACTGGTGTTTCGCAGTTGGATAAGCGTTCGCCTGAAGTCGTGCTCGATCCCAATCCGACCTATTGGAACCCGGCCCGCAAGCCGACGTCGCGAGTCGTGTTCGACAATATCATCTCCAAGGCCGATGCGATCCGGTCCGTCGCGAGCGGGGACGGTAAAGTCGACGTTGTCACCCAACTGACGCCGGGCGAGGCCCGCGCTTTCAAGGGCGGCGACCACGCCAAGCTGGTGGTCAACGACGCTAAAACGGTGCTCGTTGGGGTGTTCAACGAGAACAAGGCGGGTTCACCCTGGAAGGACATCGCCCTGCGGCGGGCAATGAACATGGCGATCGACCGCAACGCTATGCTGGCGGATGCGGGCGGGGGCTACGGCAAGGTGATTCCGGCGCTGATCCAAGCAGAACGGTTTGGCTACAACGCCACGCTTAAACCCTATCCGCATGACGTCGCGAAGGCGAAAGCGGCAATCGAGGCTGTCAAAATACCTGGCAGCGCCGTGGTCATTGTGGCCGCTGAGGACCTCAAGCCGGTGGTGGATGACATTGCCAAGGATCTGGCGGCTGTCGGCATCACGGTAAAGCCAGACTACGATGCCGTTCCAGGTAAGGAGTGGGACATCAAGCTGACGTTTGCGTTTGATTGGACATCGGCTTTTCCAGTTGGCGTGGTGCACCGTGAGTTCTTCGGCAAGGACGGCGCTTTCCGTACGATGCCGGAGGACGCGCAGTTCGACGCGATGTATGCCAAGCTACTCAAGACGACTGATGAAAAGGAACAGGAGAAGCAGGTCATGGCCATCGAAGCCTACGTTCATGACCAGGTAAACGTTCTGTTCCTCTACTCGCCGGCGACAGTGTTTGCGGTCAGCAACCGTGTTCATTTTACGCCATATGACACGTTTATGCTGGAGCTTGCCGAAACCGGCGTGAACCAGAAACGGACAGAAAACTAAACGGCTTGATAGGGAGGTTCCGCGATGCGGAGCCTCCCACAGTTTATGACCTTCAATCGTAACAGCCTAGGTCCCGCCTTGATGGGGGCCATTGACAGGTCACGGGCGAGTACGAGTCAACGTGTCGATGGCACTGCCCGACGACACACTCCCCCGAGATGACGCATCGGCCGCGGCCGTCGC
>JAABVA010006813.1_pt1 | contig 10057 bp, 7 predicted proteins | sample 5560331 | NCBI WGS metagenome assembly JAABVA01 (sample SAMN12812661, study PRJNA571458) | rock metagenome | isolation source: Antarctica rocks | place: Antarctica: Victoria Land, Mt New Zealand sud | collected 2016-01-07 | reverse complement strand
CCCGCGGGCTGCGAGACAGTGCACGATCGCCGCTCCGATACCGCGGGTACCGCCGGTGACGAGAACGACCGGCGCACTCACCGTGCTGGCTCGGTCGAGGTTCATCGGCGTACGCGCCTCCAGGTCCCGTGCTCGCGTGCTGGTCTTGTGGCTGGCCCAGGTCATACCTCGGCACCGGCGGCAAGTGCGCCAGTGGGCGCTGGCATGTGGTGTAGTGTACCGACTGGTGAGTACATAACGCAAGGATGGGGAGCATGGACAACAGCGCGGTGGTCGTCGAAGCAGTGCGCACGGTGAGCGGGAAGGGAAAGCCCGGCGGGCAGCTGTCGAACCGCCATGGGGTCGAACTGCTCAGTTCGGTGCTGATCGAGCTGATGGATCGCGCGCAGGTAGACCCAGGCGCGGTTGACGATGTCATCGCCGGCTGTGTCACCCAGGGAGGCGAGCAAGGCGGCAACATTGCGCGCAACGCCGTGCTCGCGGCGGGTTTCCCCGAACACGTTCCGGGCACGACCGTCGACCGGCAGTGCGGTAGCAGCCAGCAGGCGGTCCACTTCGCGGCGCAAGGCATCGCTGCCGGCGCCTACGATGTCGTGATCGCCTGTGGCGTCGAGCTGATGAGCCGTACGCCGATGTTCAGCCAGTACGCCGGACAGGACCCCTACGGCGGCGCCCTCGCGCACCGCTACTCACCTGGGTTGATTCAGCAGGGGATCTCGGCCGAGCTGCTCGCCCGCGATTACGCGCTCGTCCGCGACGACCTGGACGCCTACGCGGCCGAGTCGCACCGTCGCGCGGCGGAGGCGTGGAGGGCCGGCGCATTCGCGCGGGAGATCGCCACCATCGACGGTGCCGAGGTCGACGAGACCGTGCGCACCGAGACGACACCGGAGAGGCTCGCCAATTTGCCGACCTCGTTCGACGATCCTGCCGCGGAGAAGCGGTTCGGCCCGATCAGCTGGGCGGTCACCGCAGGGAACTCCTCTCCATTGACGGACGGGGCCGCCGCCGTGTTGCTCATGTCCCGCGAAGCGGCCGAGCGGTTCGGGATCCGCCCCCGCGCGGTGTTTCGCTCCTTCGCGGTGATTGGCGATGACCCGGTGCGGATGCTGCGCGCCGTTGTGCCGGCAACGCACTTGGCATTGAAGAGGGTGGGGATGTCTGTTGGGGACATCGACATCTTCGAGGTGAACGAGGCGTTCGCGACGGTTCCGCTGGTGTGGCAGCGCGAACTCGGGGTCGAGCATGCCAAGCTCAACCCGCGTGGCGGCGCGATCGCGCTTGGGCATCCGCTGGGCGCGTCTGGCGCACGGTTGATGACCACGCTGCTGCACGAGCTCGAAGACGACGACAAGACGCTCGGTCTGCAGACCATGTGTGAGGCCGGCGGACTGGCCAACGCGATGATCATCGAGCGGCTCTGACGGGTCAGGCGTACTCGGCCTTGTGGGTTGCATTGTGGGTTTGGGGAGTCTGCCACGGAGCAACATCGCGCGTCAGCCTGCCAGGGCGGTGCGCACCTTGAACTTTTGCACCTTGCCCGATGTGGTGCGAGGCAGCGGGTCGGCGCTAAACAGAAGGCGGCGGGGCAGCTTGTAGGTGGCGAGCTCCGGCCTGAGGTAGGCCAGCAGTTCGTCTTCGGTCAGCGTCTGCCCGTCTGCCAGCACGACGAGCGCGACGCCGATCTCCCCCCAGTCATCATCGGGAGCGCCAACGACCGCAGCCTCCAGCACGGCCGGATGACCCGCGATGATGCGCTCGACCTCGGCCGGATAGACGTTCAGACCGCCCGTAATGATCATGTCCTTCGACCGTCCGGAGACGTAGACGAAGCCCTCATCGTCGACGGTGGCCAGGTCACCGGTATGCAGCCAGCCGTCGATGAGAGTGTCGCGCGTGGCCTGATCGTTCTGGTAGTAGCCAAGCATGTTTGCCGGGCTCCGGCAGATGATCTCGCCGATGACTCCGGGCTCGACCCGGATTCCGTCGGCATCCACGACGCGGATCTCTGACGCGGTCGCGGCCCGGCCCGTCGATCCGGCCTTCTTGTGCGCGTCGCCCGGATCGACGATGAGCATCATCGTCGGGAACTCGCTCATTCCGTAGCACTGCAGTAGCGAGCACGTGGGCAGCTTCCCGTGCATGTCCTCGATCGAACGCAACGGCACCGGCTCGCCCCCGCTGCAGACCAGTCGCAGCGAGGACAGATCGTGCTCGGTGAGGCTCGGTTCGGCCAGCACCCGCTTGAGCACCGTCGGCACCAGCAACACAGAGGTGACCCGCTCATCGGCGACAGACTCGAGGAACGTACGCGGCGCGAAGCCGGTACTCGGCGAAAGCACGATCCGCCCCCCAGACCACAGAGTGGCCAGGGCCAGGTCGTGGAAACCCGCCGCCCAGCACAGGGAGGGAACGACCATGAAGATCTCGTTCGCGGTGATGCCGAAGTCGATCACCTGGTGGATGCTGTTCCACAACACTGTCGAGTGCGTGTGCATCGCACCCTTCGGCGCACCGGTCGTCCCCGAGGTGTACTGCAGCAGCAGCAAGTCATCGGCATCGACCACGTACCCGTCCGGCACGAACTCCGTCGCTGAACCGGACTCCAGCAGTACCTCGTAGTCGTGCCGACCCGGCAGCACCTGTTCTTGGTCCGCGGTCGAGCCGGCAGCGCCGTCGAGTTGGATGTAGCTGCGTGTGCGGTCCGATGCGCGCAACCCGCCGAGCGTGTGAGCCAGCGCGGACTCGTACACGACCCAGGACGAGCCCGAGTCATCCAGGATGTATTCGACCTCGTTCGCGCGCAGCAGGTAGTTGATCGGAACGACGACCCCACCCAACTTGGCGACGGCGAAGAAGACCTCGGTCCACTCAAGTCGGTTGTAGAGCACGACCGCTACCCGATCACCTTGCCCGAACCCCTGCGCGGCGAGGGCGCTCGCCAGCCGGCTGGAGCGCGCATCCAGCTGCTCGTAGGTCAGGTCTGAACCCTGGTAGGTGACAGCGACGCGGGGCTCGTTGACGGTCCGGGCGGAGCGGTTCTTGCGTAGTAGCTCAGCGACTGTGTATCTGCTCATCGCGAATCCTTCGCTCATCGACGGCGGCGCAACCGTGCGGAAGCGATCCGAACGGATGCACGGCGACACCGAAGGCGTGTATTGACCGTACAGTACACAGAGAATGAGCGGAAGCGAATCGCCTATGCACGGCCCGTACCGGTTCCGTCATTCCGTCGACAGAACGATCTTGCCGACGGCGCGTCGCTGCTCGATCTCCTCGAGCGCGTCGACAACATCCGCACGTCGGGAAAGGAGACGCCCGCGACACGCACGGCGGTGAGGACCTCTTCCGGGGGCCGGAACGGGGTCCGGCTGTGCACCGATTTGGACGGCCCGGGGCCGTCATGGCCAAGAGATCGTTGCTGCTCGCATCCGGGGCCATCTGCCGCCCGACATCTCGTTTAGAACCGTGTACCGACCCGCCCAGTACGTGCTTTGATGGAGTCATGCCAGAGGCCACGAGGACCGAGGATCAGGGCCAATCAAAGCGCCGGAGCGCCCGCACATCGGCTCGCACGACGGCGAGCGGGCCGGGCGGTGAGAACGATGCTCCCGCGGCATGCGGCCCGTTGGCCGGGCTACGAGTGGTCGAGTTCGCGGGCATCGGTCCGGGGCCGTTCGCGGCGATGATGCTCGGCGATCTCGGCGCGGACGTCATCCGCATTGACAGGCCCGGCGGGCACACCGGGAATCCGGTCCCACCGGAGCTCGATGTGATGAACCGCAACCGCCGTTCCATCGACCCGCACGGGCATAGGACAGGTCGTCGATGCATCAATAGTTGACGGTGCCGCCGCCCTGACGACCACGCTGTACGCGTGGCGCGCGCAGGGACTCTGGCAGGACGAGCGCGGCACGAACCTGCTCGACGGCGGCGCGCACTTCTACAACGTGTATGAGACTGCTGACCACCAATACCTGAGCGTGGGCGCGATCGAGCCCCAGTTCTACGAACAGTTCATAGTTGGGCTGGGCCAGAGGCTCGAGGGCGGGTGGTTGACCGCACACACTGATCGTGCGTTGTGGCCGACGATGTGCAGTCGCGTCGCCGGCATCGTGGGCAGCCGCGACCTAGCACACTGGCTCGAGGTCTACGACGGCACCGACGCCTGTGTGGCCCCGGTGCTAACTGCGGCCCAAGCGGTCCGCGATGAGCACAACGTGGCCCGTGCGACGTTCATCGAGGTGGACGGCATCACTCAGCCAGCGCCCGCTACGCGCTTCAGCGTCACCGCGGCGGCGAGACCGCGGCGACAGCCGCGCCCCGGCGAACACGGAGAGCAGATCCGCGCTGGCTCAGCCACTGGCCAGGCATGGCTGAGCACTTGATGCGATCGACCGCACGCGGGTCGGCAGCCGCGACCTGCTCTACCCGCAATCGGCTGACCCGCCAGAGATGCGGCGGCGTTACCGGACCACGAGTCCGTCCAAGATGATCTTGCTGAGCCGATCGGCGACCTGCGTCGCGGTGAGACGGCCTGTCTTGTGGGAGAACCAGACGTGGGTAGAGTTCAGCATCCCCAGGATGCCGTGGGCGGTGATGATGTCGTTGGAGCCGAACACGCCCGCCGTCTTACCCTCGGCGAGCACAGTCAGAAACAGTCCCTCGACCTCACCACGAAGCGCCTTGAGCGCCTCGGCCCGCTCACCCGTCAGGGCGTGCATCTCCCGGACGACGACGGTGACCTCATCCTGACGTGCGGTCAGGGACGCAAGATGCTCGCGGGCCAGCGCCCGAAACTTCTCGGCCGGTGGCAGGTCCGATTCGACCACCACCCGACCGCGCGCCAGCGCCTCCTCCACGTGTCGCTTCGACAGGTCGTAGAGGACGTCCTCCTTGGAGCGGATGTGATAGTAAAGCGCGCCGCGCTGCAGTCCGACAGCGTCACCGAGTTGCGCAACACTGGTGCCGTGGAAGCCGTACTCGGCGAACATCTCGGCCGCGATCCGCAGGATCCGCTCACGCGGACCCTCAACGGCCGGTTCCTGTTCGGCCGCCGCCCGACGCGTACTCGCTGACGTTCTGGCCATTGACGAGACTCCCTCTGCCGTACTGACCACTCAGTCTGGAGCCTACGGGCTCACGTGGCGTTGCGGGCAGCGACGCAGCCCTCGCCCTTCGAGCAAGCTGCCAAGGGTTTCAGTCGTTTGACCGACTGAGCGTGGCCCCCCGACCTCGTCCTAGCCCGCCCGCGAACTCGGCCAGTCGCTGGTCGGCGAGCGCCAAGGCGGCCAGTGGTCGTCGTAGGCGGGGACGTCGACGGCCAGGTGGTGAAAGCAGGACTGGCACTTGGTGACCATGCGCGGACCGATGAAGTTGGCCACCGGATAGCGGGCCACGTCAGTGGACCTGCATTGCGGGCAGGTCATCTGCACGGACACGCGCTCTACACTCAAGCGCTCCTGCCCTGGCCGTGGGAACAACATTCTCTCGACGCCCATCAGTATTTCCTCTCATAGCGGTCGCGATGCGCACTCGGGGTGGTGGCCGGTCAACTCAGGCGCCAGTCCAGCGGGCACGCGGTGGGGATGGTCCACGACTCCTGGCGTTGCGCGGCGGCGAGTTCTTCGCGTCGAGTTGCCGTCGCTGTGGCATCGACGCTTCGGCCATCGGGGCTGAATACGACGCCGTAGGCGTTCTCCGCGTATCGGCGCGTGTGCAGGTCGTCGAGCACGTCACCGAGCACCTTTTCTGCTGGCCGATCAAGCGGGTCTCCCCATCCCCCGCCGCCACCGATGATCACGCGGATCGCCTGGCCGGGCTTGAGCACGATGCCCGACACCTTCGCACTGTGGTAGCGCGCGCCGCGACCAAACGAGCCGTGGTCAGGGTTGGGCATGCCGTCCTGGTCGAAGACCCCGAACAGCGGCTCAGCGCCGCGCAAGTCCAGGACGTCAAAAGGCTGCGCCGGATCGAAGTCAGAGAAGAACCAGCCGTAGAAGGGCATGCCACGCCCACCGCCTTTGACGCCGGGTGTGCCGATCCTGGTGCGGTCGCCGGTCACGGTGATCACGGTCTCGGACAGAGCGCTGATCATGTAGATCGCACCGCTGCCGCCCCGATGCAGGCCCGCGCCGCCGGAGTCGGGCATGATCTCGTGCTGCATCACGACCAGCGGGCTCTCGCGCTCGACGTGCTCCTGCACCGAGGTGCGACAGTTACCGATCGCCAAGGTGCAGAACGTGAGTCCGTCGCCCTTCCACGTCGCACCCCAGCCGCCGCCGGCAAGGGCGAACGACGCCCAGGGGGTGCCGACATGTCCCGGGCGGTCATCGACCCCGCCAAGCGTCAGCATGCCCAGGGTTCCTGAGTCGCAGGCGATAGCGCGGTCTCCGACTGCCTGCGCCAGCGCTTGGGTGACCAGGTTGACGATGCGCCCGCCGATGTCGACGTGATTCGACACGCTGGACGGCGGCAGCGAGCACACCGCACTGCCGGGCGGCAGCAGCGCCTCGACAGGGCGCAGCGTACCGCTGTTGACAGGTGAGCTGGGGTCGACAATGAACTTGATGCCCTCGATGCAGCGCGTCGCCTCGCACCATGCCGTCCCGACGTTGCCGAGCGGCTGTCGCCCGGTGCCGGAGTAATCGACCTCGATCGAGTCGCCGCGCTTCTTGAGCGTCAGCACGATCGGCACCGGCGTGTCGACCACGCCGTCCTCGTCGATCTCGTCCTCGGCTCGGTAGTCACCGTCCGGAATGGTGGCGATGCCGGCCCGCATAGCGGTCTCGGTCATCTCGACTCCGTAGGCTGCGCCGGCCCGCACCTTCTCATAGCTGTACTTGCCGACCAACTCACGAAGCCGCCGTTCGCCGACCGCGAGGCAGCCGTTGAGTGCACGCACGTCGCCGAGTACCGATGCCGGCACGCGCACGTTCTCGAGCAGGTAGTTGAATACCGGACGTACCGGGACGCCGCCGGCGTACAGCAACGTCGGCGGGAACTTGAGCTGTTCCTCGAACGAGGTTTGCACGCCGTTGGCGAACCCGCCGGGAATCGGTCCGCCCAGGTCGACCACGTGCGAGGTGGAGTGCAGCACGAACTCGGCTCGACCGTTGATCCGCACCGGGCGCAGGATGTTGATATCGGACGCGTGGATTGCGCCGCGCCAGGGATCGTTGACCAGGATGACATCCCCGTCCTCCAGTCGTTCCTCATCCCACTCGCCCATCGTGAAGTTGCAGATGTGCTGGGAGGTGAACGCGTGCTGCATGCATCCCTCATACGACGCCACCATCTCCCAGCCATTGTTCGTGCGCATATGAATGGCTGAGGTGCAGTCGTTGATATCGCGCACGATGGGCGAGAACGCACTGCGCATCAGTGCCTGGTGCATGTCGCGGGCGACCTCGATCAGCCCGTAGCGGACGGTCTCCAAGTCAATGATGTCGCTGGCAGCGCCGCCGTGGGCGACGGTCGCGCGTTCCGGGGTCAGTGTCATGCCGGTCATCGGTCCTCTCGTTCGCTGATCTCGTCGTTGAGCACTCGCAGGTAACCCGCGTCGTCGCGGTACGCGCTGGCGCCGGCGTGCACGACCGTCGTCGCGTAGCCCTCGACAATTAGGGCAGGGCCGTGCACTTTCTCGCCGATCGGGAGCCGGTCACGGGCGTACATGGCGGCGTCGGGATGGGTCACACTGTCCAGGCGCAAGGCGCCTCGTCGGATGACCGGATTGCCTTCCTGCACGTGAACGGTGGAGCTGCGCGAGGCCGCGCGGGAGGCGCTGCCGGTGACCTCGATGGTCGTCACGATGACCGGCAGCTCACGCGCGCTGAAGCCGTAGGCCTGCTCGTAGAAGTCGTGCACACCGAGTTCGAGTTCCTTCACCCGCACGTTGTCGATCACGCCGGGCTCGATGGCGATCCTGTTGTCCCAGGTCTGGCCGCTGTACATCACGAACATCGCGCGCTCGAACACGATGTCGGCTCGTGCGGCGCCCTGGCTGTCCAGCGACGCCGCGACCTGGTCCTGCAGCTGGGTGAACATCGCCTCCCAGTCGACCGCGGCGTCGGGCGCGAGCACGACCATCGGCGATCGGGCCGCAGTGACACGCAGGTCGCTGGTGAGCAGCCCGAACGCGGAGAACTCACCGGGCTGGTTCGGGACGATAACTGCGCCGACACCGAGTTCACGCGCCACCTGCTGGGCGATCATCGGTCCGGCCGAACCGAACGCCAGTAGCGCGAAGTCACGCAGATCCAGTCCTCGGTACGTGGAAATGGACCGCACTGATCCAGCCACGTCCGAACAGGCCAGCCGGTACGCTCCGTCAGCCAGATCCTCCACCGTCAGCCCGAGCGGGTCGGCGACCGCCTTCAAGGCGGCCTGCGCCTTGTTCACGTCCAGAGCGATCGCGCCCCCTGCGAACAGGTCGGGCTGCAAGATCCCCAGTACGACACAGGCGTCGGTGAGCGTAGGACGCTCGCCGCCACGGCCGTAGCACGCCGGCCCAGGCACCGAGCCAGCTGACTCCGGGCCGACACGCAGCGTGCCGAGCGAGTCGATGTGGATGATGCTGCCCGCACCAGAGCCGACGCTGCCGACATCAACCACCGGCATGCTCATCGTCAGACCGTGCTCGACGGCCCACACGTCAGTCATCGGTGTCTGACCATCACGGATGGCAGCTACGTCGGTGCTCGTCCCGCCCATGTCCATCGTGAGCACATTAAGGTCGCCAGATGCGCGGCCAAGCTCAACGGCACCCGCGACGCCGCCAACCGGGCCGGACACCAGCTGGAATACCGGCGCCTTGGACGTCTCAGCCACCGACCCGACCCCACCGTTCATGGTCATCATCCACAGCGTGCCGCCGAATCCAGCGTCGTCGAGGGCGTCTTCGAGCCGGCTCAGGTAGCCCGTGACCAACGGCCCGACATACGCGTCTAGCCCGACGGTCACCGTCCGCTCGTGTTCCTTGGTCACCGGGTAGATCTCGGAGGTCTGCACATATACGCCTGGCAGTTCGCGACGCACGATCTCGGCAGCCTGCCGCTCATGAGCAATGTTCAGGTAGGAGTTCAGGAAGCAAATCGCTACTGACTTTATGCCCGCCTCACGGATGGCGCCGGCCGCCTCCGCCACCGACTGCTCGTCTAGCGGGACCACCACCTCGCCGTCCCAGCCAATGCGCTCACGTATCCCGAACCGATGCCGACGCTGGATGACCGGCCGCTCCTGGTGCGGCCGCAGCCAGGTCGGGTCGTAGAAGTTGGCCCCGAACTCGCGATCCATCCGACCAATGTCGAGCAGATCACGGTGCCCGTCCGTTGCCAACAGCGCAACCTTGGCGCCTTGCCGGCTCAGAACCGCGTTGATCCCGGCCGTGTGACCGTGGACGATCTCGCCGATCTGTCCGAGAGGTACGCCCAGCTGACCCAGTGCGTCCAGGACGCCGACCTCGAGCTCGCCGCGTGTAGTAAGCACCTTCCGGTCGCGCACCTCCCCCGTGGTGATCTCGCGTGCGATGACGTCGGTGAACGTGCCCCCCACGTCGATACCAAGCCACCAGGTCTGCGACTGATCCTTTTCGGCCATCACAACTCCTCTCGACGAACCCCTGCCAGGCCAGCCACAAACAACACCTGTGAGGCCGGGCGCCACCGACCGTAGACCTACTGACCGGTCAGTACAAGAGTTTCATAGAGGCGTTGCTGGCAGCCCCCGCCCTTCGCTCTACGAAGAAGGGCTCGCTCGGCCTCCGAGACGTCACTCCAAACGATCCTGTGCGGCCTGGTCAAGAAGAAAAACCTGACGTTGGAACCCCGACCCCCGCCCGATCTTGGTGTGGTGCTGAGATTCCCCGCGCCTCAGAACCAGTCACTCGGAGCTGGGTTTGCGTTTCAGCGGTTGGCCGCGGTTACTGGTGCAGCTCACCTCCGTCGACGATGATTGCGCTTCGCACTGCCAGAAAGGCCACACCGCCAAGGACGTGCTGCGGTTCTTCAAGCAGATCGACGCCACCGTCCCGCGCGGCCTGGCCGTGCACGTCGTGCTG
>JAABVA010006812.1_pt1 | contig 10058 bp, 12 predicted proteins | sample 5560331 | NCBI WGS metagenome assembly JAABVA01 (sample SAMN12812661, study PRJNA571458) | rock metagenome | isolation source: Antarctica rocks | place: Antarctica: Victoria Land, Mt New Zealand sud | collected 2016-01-07 | reverse complement strand
GCCGAGCACCCGAACCCCGACACCTCCCGCCTCGAGGGCGCTCGTCACTCGGCCCAGTCGGCGCGTTGATCACGTGGGCGCTGGAGTCGCAGATCCGTCGCGACAAGGAGCGCAGTGTGAACTGTCCCCGGTTCAGTGGCGGGCTGGTTGTCCCGGCGGCGGCTGCTGCTGGGGGTCGTGCTGACGGTAGTAGTCGGCTTCGTGCTCGACGGGTGGGACGTGGCCGATCGCGCTGTGCAGCCGGGTCTGGTTGAACCAGGCGACCCAGCTGCAGGTCGCGAGCTCGAGGTCGTTGACATCTCGGAAGGGGCTGTCACGGCGCACGCATTCGGTCTTGTAGAGCCCGATCAGGCTCTCGGCCTGGGCAGTCATAGCTGTCACCGACGCTCCCGATTGAGGCGACGGCGCCGGCGTCGGCGAGCCGGGCCGTGTAGCGAAGAGCTGAATATTGCGACCCGGCATCCGAGTGGTGCACCACGCCGGTGACGTCTTGCCCGGCCCGGCCTCGGGTCCACAGCGCCATTTCCAGCGCGTCCAGCGGCAGGCTGGTCGGCATCGAGGCAGTGGTCCGCCAGCCCACGATCCGCCGGCTGTAGGCGCCGTGGACAAAGGCGGTGAACGCCGTCCCTGACCAGGTCACACGTAAGTGAAGTCGACCAGCCACAGCAGGTTGGGCCGGGCGGCGGAGAAAGCCGCGGCCAACCAGGTCCGGCGCCCGAGCACCGGTCTTGTCCGGCCGGGTGGTGACCAGCCGACGGCCGCGGCGGGCGCCTTGCAGGCAGGCGCTGCGCATCAACCGCTCGACCTGGCGCCGGGACACCGGCCGGCCCTGGACACCGCCCTCCCGGGCCAGCTGGGCGAAGACCTTGCGCACCCCGTAGACATCTCGGCCGTAGTTCTCGTGCCCGTGCACCCGGGTGATCTCGGTGAGCACCCGGGCGTCGCGCAGCCTGCGGTCGCACGGCGGGCGGCAGCGGGCGGCGCAGTAGCTGCTCGGGCCGATCTGCACGCCATGGGTGCGCAGCACCCGGCAGACCGGCTCGACCCCAAAACGGTCCCGGTGAGTGTCGATGAACTGGACTACCACGGCAGTCGCGGGTCGAGCTCCCTCGCGAAAAGACTCGACGCCGCCAGCAGGATTTCGTTGGCTCGCTTGAGCTCCCTGTTCTCCCGCTCGAGCGCTTTGATCCGCCCAGCGTCGGCGGTCGTCGTCCCCGGCTGCTGACCGGCGTCGATCGCGGCTTGTTTGCACCAGCCGCGCAACGTGTCCGGGACGACCCCGACCCGCGGGCCTATCCGCAGGACGGCAGCGTTCAACGTCAGGCCCGGCTCCTGGGCCCGGGCCTCCTGCACAAGTCGCTGCGCTCGATCACGCAGCTCGCTCGGGTACTTTCCTCGGTGCTGGCACTTGACCACCCTCTCGTGGCTTCGTGCCCGCTACCAGACCGGGGACGGTTCACCGTCGAACAGCGAAGAGCGTTCCGCCGAACAGGGAAATGGAGAACCGGCTGCGAAGGCCGGATCAGCACCCTCAGACGCCAATACGGATGGAACCGCAGCCGCCTCGCACACCCCGGAAGGGACCCGGATCTGGACCAGCCACGGCATTTTGGCCCACAACCTGACCAAGATCGCCGCACTCGCCGCCTGACCCGCGAACCGCAGCAACATCAAACCCGGAAGCAAATCCGGGCCCGCGGCCTCGGCGACCCCGACCCAGGTCAACTACCGATATTCAGGCAGAAGTAGCTAACGTAGTACTTGATGCGGCCGATAGTCGCTGCGGCGTCCCGGGGACGGCGACTCTGTGAGTACGGTCTGTGCATGAGGACTGAAGGAGGCGCGGTCGTGAACAATAACGCGAGTCGGCCGCCACAAAGCTCTGCAGACTCAGACAAGCGGCAAGACATCGTGACAGATGCACGGTTGCCGACCTACCGCGTCTGTGGCATACCCATCGCAGCAGCCACGCTGGCACAAGCGACTGAAGCGGTCGTTTCCGCTGCCTCTTCTCGACGCCAACTTCAAGTGCACCTTTGTAATGTTTTCACCCTCTCCTCGGTGGCTCAGGATCTGCGGCTCAGCCGCGCACTCAAGAGCGGAGACTTGAATCTTCCAGACGGAACGCCAGTAGCGTGGCTAGGAAAACGTCGTGGGATTCGCAAGCCAACTCGGGGACCGGAGTTACTACCGGCCGTAATCAAGCTAGGCTCGCGTTTGAGATTACGACACTACTTTTACGGAGGGCATGAAGGAGTTGCTGACGAGCTCGCTTCCCGGATGGCTGTACTTGAGCCTGAACTAAGGGTGGCGGGGACACAGACGCCGCCCTTCCGCGACTTGGAGGACAAAGACGTCGAGGCTTTGGCTGAAGACGTCCGGGCGGCGGCCGCCGACGTCCTTTGGATTGGACTGGGGACTCCTCGCCAAGACTATCTGGTGCACGACCTGTCAGATCGGCTGTCCATTCCCGTAGTGCCGGTAGGGGCGGCTTTCGACTTCTTGACCGGCCGAGTCGCCGAAGCACCTAGTTGGCTCCACGGCAGTGGCCTAGAGTGGATTTATCGGCTATCGCGTGACCCCAAGAGACTGTGGCGACGGTATGTCTACGGCAATCCCCGATTCGTCGGACAGGTCGTTAGGGAGCGTTTGGCCCGTGAATCCTGATTGTCCGAGCGCCTTGGTGAGTGCCTACGCCTGTTACGCCGAGCGAGGTAGCGGGTTCGGCTCAGGCTTTGCTCTAACATGTCGGCGGCGGCTTTCTGCGACTACTCCTCTCACGTTGGCCGAAGGGGCGGGTCGCGTCAGCCCATCTCATTTGAGACGGGAATTGGCCGCCCACGTGGAGCGGTCATCGCCCCTGCAGCTGCCCCAGCGCTGGTCGGCCGGTCCCGCAGATCCGGTAGACCCTCTCCCGCTAGTTGGTTCACGCAACCGCCCCTCCGGTCGCCAAGGAGCGGAAGTAAAGCTGACACCGTCGAGAGGGCATCCACTTGATCCGGTAGTTGCGCCTCAGGAGACGATCCAAATCTTGCCTGCGCTAGCCAGAACTGGTTACGTCCTGACGGACGGGGTTATCCTCGCACGTGCTCAAAGCTGAGGGGGCCTTCATGCCTAGCTAGTCTGAATCATAAGCCACACGCTGCTCGTTCCGACCGACAGGGGTTTGCATGTCCAGAGTTGCGAAAAGGCGTGGGGCTAGCGCTCGCGTGCAGTTGCTTGGTCTGTGAGTGGCAGAGACCATCTCCAGGCCGTTCACGTACCGCGGGATGCAGCCTACAACTTGGCGATGGGGGCGCTACTTCTCGCCAGAGAATAGAGTGCCCGTCCGGGTCGAAGGAAGTTGCGTCTGGGTGCACCTCGACGACGGTTCTTGGATAAGGCTGAGCTTGCCTAGGCATGAGTACGAACCGGAGGCCGGAGCCCTTCTCCCTCGGCTCCTAGGTATAACAACGAAGCCCGCTTTCCTGGACTGCGGCGCCAACATTGGCTGCTGGAGCGTCGTAGGGAGTTTACTGCTGCCAATAGGGCGCGTGCTCGCAGTCGAAGCCTCCTCCGGAGCCTATTATCAACTGGAAAAGAATGTGAGTCCGAACGTAGGCCGATTCGGTTCTGTCCACGCGGCCGTCTGGATCACCGGTGACGAGCAACTCGAATCAGTACCAGCAGACTTGGGCACGCGGGCAATTCTGTCGTCTCTACCCAGCAGGCGCACCGACGGAACTGGTCCAGTCGGTGACGATCGATGCCTAGCGCAAATCATAGATCCTGATACGAAGTGTCAGCTCATAATCAAGTTGGATGTTGAGGGGGCAGAGGTAGAAGCCTTACGCGGCGCGCGCAACACCCTCGCTACTCATTCGCCGGTCTTCGTTCACGATGATCCCGCTCAGGACCCCGAGCACCTATCAACAAGACATCTTGTGGAGGAGATAGGATATTGTATATGCTATGGTGATCTGAAAGGGAATCTTTCGGTTAGTGAAATCACTGAGATCAAGCAGGACATGTACCGGGGTTATTTAAGGCTGTCAATGCCTCCCACCCCTTGCTGCAGGGATTTCGAGCTGACGGTGGCGCTAGTCGCCGGTGATCTCTACTTGGAGCTCTTCTTCACCGTGGGCGATTGCGGGCGCTTTCTGGTGCGCCGTCCTGGCGCATTATGGTCAAGTCTACTCATTCCGACAGTGCATCCGCTGAACAAATCTCGCTTAGACGACAGTGACGTGGACACGCCACTAGGCCGCGGGCGCAATGACATGAGCGCAAGTTACCTGGCCCTGTTCGGTGTCGCCAGCAGCGTCGAAAGCTCGGTAGGCAAAAGAAGGCACCTTGTTGACTGAAGGCCTGCGGCTCAGTGGCCCGGTGCTTCCGATGCGTACTCGAGAGGAGCCACGGCCCCCAGCGCCCCTTAGGCAGGGACAGAACGTTCCGCTGCGCTAGGAACCCTCAGATCTAATGAATAGTCGAGCCAAGACCTTCTCGTGGGGAATAGTAGATCAAGGTTTGTGCAGTATTTCAAACCTACTCCTAGCTGTTGCAACGGCACGAAGTGTCGGGGTCCGCGACTTCGGTCTGTTTGGATTAGCCCTAGGCTTCTACCTTTCCGCCATGGGAATCGCTCGGTCTCTGGTGGGCGTCCCACTAACGCTGACCCCGGAGGACAGCCGTGGCAGCTTAAAGTTGAGGGCTGCTCTAGGATCTGCCTTGCTAATCGGCGTTTGCGCGGCCACGGTGATGGTCGTCACCGGCCTCGTGACGCGAGCGGACGAGGCGTGGTACATGATCGCACTTGGTCTGCCTGTTCTTTTAGTACAGGACACGCTGCGCTACGCCGCAATCGCGCGTCTAACCCCAAGGACCGCGGCTGTCAGCGATGGCATTTGGCTCGCGGTTCAGATGCTCATCCTCATCGCTCCTGTCGCGGTTGGCGGGAAAGCGGTCGGTGTAAGTAGCTGGTTGATCGGGGCAGCCGTCTCCATAGTCGCCTTTGCCCACTATTGGCCGGGTGCCCCTCGTCCATCGGCTGGCGCAAGGAGCCTCCGGGAGACTTGGAGCGATCGAAAGTACCTCTTATTGGAGTTCATCATGAACATGGGCGTGCAACAAGCTGCTTTCGTTTTAGTCACCCTCTTCTGGGGTCTCCCCGTTGTAGCAGCGTTGCGCGGTGCGCAGATAATCCTTGGCCCAGCTAACGTATTCACGGCTGGCCTCTACCCAATTGTAACTCGTCACGTAGCCAGCGCAGAACGGTGGCCTTCTCGCTGGAGGCTTCTCTACTTTTATATCGGTACTGGAGTCGTGGTGCCGTTAGCTACGGCATTAGCCGCCGTCTTGTTGCCGGCCGAACTCGGCCGACGCCTCCTCGGTGAAACGTGGCAGCCGGCCGTGATCGCGGCGGTGCCCTTAAGTCTAGCTGCTTGCGCGTATGTCGTAATCTCGGCAGGAGTTTTGTACCTAATTGGAACGCGTCAGTACCGTTCGGGCTTCCAGCTTCGCTTTAGGTCCGCATCACTTCTCTTGCTTTGCCTCATTGTCTTAGGTGCAACCGCCGGTCCGAGTTGGGCAGCTTGGGCGTGGTTTATGGGCTACCTACTTGGCATACTTCTGCTTGTCCCGGTCTTCAGGGCTGCGTCGATAAATGAGAACAGGAGGCTCGCATAGGGCGGTAGCGCCTCGTCTCCGTGGAAGGGGAGTCCCACTCCGAGAAATTCGCTCAGTCAGGTAGGCCTCTAGGGGTGAGGTGTGGGGACACGGGTGCGTCAAGAGACTGAAGACATGAACGTCTGGGTTGCGGAAAGCATGTGACTTGGGAGTACAACGTGAAAGCTGATATGTGTACTGCTAAGGGAGACGCGCGCGGCCGTTATACTCCCTACAGCATCCGTCGACTGGTGATCGCAACTACGGTGGCAGGGACGACGGGCGAGCAGCCATGGGAGTGTCGAGGGCTCACTTCGCTACTTCCGCGTCGGCATCTCGGAAGGCGTATGGGGTTGGAAAGGCAGGTTAACTATCGCGCTGCAGCTCATGGGCGACTGTAGCTTTGCAGGCGCAAGGAGACGCTGTGACCACTGAAGTACTCCCGGAGCGTGACACTAGGGCACGCCTACTCCCGGGATCGGCAGCCGTCGGCCTTCTGCTCGCACTAGGTCGGGGTGGCTCCTACATCGGCATCTCGAACCGATTGTTCTTGACGGATGCCCTCGTTGCCGCCGCGGTAGCGAGGTGGATCTTGCGGCCGGGGCCGCGTCGCCGAGTACCCGGTAGCACCCGGGGTATCGTGCTTGTGCTTCTAACGTGGTCACTTCTCCATATGGTGCCATCAGCGGCGCGGTCTGTTGTCGGGCTGCGGGACGCCGTGCCCTACGCCTACCTGATTCTGGCATTGGTCGCTTTCGACGGGATACGTTCTGCCACGGTCTTAGAGATCGAAAGGACAGCGCGCTTCCTCGAGATATGTCTATGTGTTCACCTAGCTTGGTCGCTTATGGGGCTCCTAAGTCCTTCAGCTCTCCTGCGAACACCGCTTCTGGCCGCCTCTACGGAGGTCCACCTCCTCACGGAACGCAGCGACTTCGACTCGGCTTGCAACGCGATCCTGGCGGGCCTCTGTCTACAGCGCACTCTTTCAGGCAAGACAAAAGTGTTGCAAAAGATTATTTTGTTGGCAGCGATCGGGGCAGTCGTCTTCGCGCACGCACGGTCCGGTCTGATAGCCCTCTTCGTCCTTTTCGCTTTAATACTTGTACGGTTCTTCTCCCGACGAAGTTTGCATGGGAACCGCAAACTGGCGACGGCGGCGGTACTACTGCTAGTTCTACCTTTAGGCGCCGCGAGTCTCCCCTTCACGTTGGCGGGTAAGCGCCTGCTGTCAAGCGTCGGCGTTGCGTCGTCGTCAGGAGTCTCATTGAGCACAGCCGAGAACGCGCAAGGCACGTCCACCGCACGGAGTAACGCATGGCGAACCTCTCTGCATTACTCAACGAGCAGCTTGAGCCGCTCTGCGATCGGAGTGGGATTCGGTCCTAACTTCCTACTCGAGTCAGGTGCACTCTTTGAACTGGTTGGGCAAACCGATGATGTCTCCACGAGGGCTCCCCATGACTATTATCTCGACGTCCTTGCCAGGCTGGGGCTGGTAGGTCTGATCCTCGTAGTCGCACTCCATGTAGTCGGATGGCGGAAGGCCCTGAACTTGCTCAGGGCTGAGCGTCGAGGCGACATGGCGATCTTGGTAGTGGGAATTGTTGTCGCGATTCCGACCGTCGCCGCCCTCGGGGTTGTTCTCGAAGGCCCCTTCGGGGCTGTGCCCTTTGCATGGGCGCTCGGCGCGGTAGATGCGCTAGACCATCCGGAAGGAGTTCAATAGGTGCGCGTTCTTGTCGTACACACGGAGTACCGGATCCGGGGAGGCGAAGACGAAGCCGTAAAACGAGAGGTGGAATTGCTGCAATCCAATGGCCATACCGTGCTGATGCTCCTGTTCGAGAACATTGGCAATCCGGCGGCTTCCTCCGTAGCTTTAGTGCGCTCCTCCCACAATAGTGCTAGTGAGAAACGTCTAAGAGCGTCCATTCGTGAATTCCAGCCAGACGTCGTGCACTTCCACAACCTATGGTTCGCAGGATCGTACAGTCTTCCTGCGGTGGCAAAGGGCTTGCGTATCCCGGTCATCAGCAGCTTGCATAATTATCGCCACATATGTGTTTCCGGCGACTTCTTCCGAAACGGGAAGATCTGTACTGACTGTTTGTCGGGATCGTTGGGAAATGCCGTGATGCATCGTTGTTATCGCAATTCAGTCGTCGCCTCAACCGTTGGAGTGGTCAATGTCAAGAAGGGGCGGCGGGGTGCGGGAGTCGCCGATGTAAGCGAGAGAGTACTCGTCCTAAGCGCGACAGCCATGGCGCTTCACCTTCGCGCAGGTGTGCCGAGGGAGAAATTGGCTCGCGTCAATAACTTCGTCGAGGCGCCCCCTCCGCGGAAAGAAGCTCCATCGAAGAGTCGCTCTTTTCTGTTTGTCGGAAGAGACAGTCCCGAGAAAGGGCTGGGCCTACTGCTGGAGGCTTGGGCGATCTTCCGTTCGTCATATCCGGACTTTGAGCTCCTGCTCGCGGGTGTCGACAGTAGGAAGCCGTTGCCAAGCGGAGTTCGAGGGCTCGGTGTCGTCTCGCACGAGATCGTGTCTCAGCTCATGAACGCGGCCCGTTCCCTGGTCTTCCCAAGCCTCTGCTTTGAGAATCAGCCTCTCGTCGTGATCGAGGCCTTCGCCGCGGCTCTTCCCGTCATCACTCTTGCTGGGAACAGCGCTGCTGAGCTGATGGGCTGCCCGGCAGCAGGAATCGTGGTTCCATCGGCAGATCCTCTCGAGTTTTCTAAGGGACTGGTCAAACTTAGCCTAGACAAGGAGGTCGACGGCATGAGTCGGGAAAGCAGCAGGATCTATGCCTCATGTCACACTCCGGAAGCGAAGATTCTTGAGATGGAGAGGATCTATCGAGGTGCCGTTGACGGAGGGGCCGCCTGAGGTGCATGCGTGTGCGAGGGTTCTCGAGCTGCGACCACTTCTTCTGGTCCGACCTCCGCTCCCAGGATGGGGTATCCAAGAGGCGCCCATAAGGGCTCTTCGCGGTGAAAGGTGATTGATCTTGGTGGGCGTGTCGTAGCGGGCCCACCCTTCGCGGCCTCCACCGTGGTTGGTGTCGAATCACCCAGCCCCGGAGGGCCGCGAGCATGGAGCAGGCTACGTGGTTGCTGTACGACCTGGAGGGATTCAAGGTCGCCAAGGTCACCGTCAACCCGTTGGGGATCCGGGTGCTGGTCCTGGAGTGCGTGCAGGCGAAGGAATGCCCGGACTGCGGCCGGGAGCATGCCCTTCAGGCGGTTGTCCTCTCCGCAGATCGGCAACGCTCCGACGTGAAAATCGCGCATCTTGCGGGCGGCCTCGACCAGGGTCTCGTTCTCACCGACGCACTCAGCGCCGCCGGTCATGATGTCCCGCGCTGTCGCCATGATGCCCTCCATGGGCCGAGCCCGGGCAGGATGTCCGGGCCACTGTCACCGGTACGGTCACCGTGCTCCCCCTCCTCCAGCGGCGCAGTAGCTCACACCGAGCGCCGGGAGAAGCCCAGATCGTCGCTCTTGCGACCACACGGAACCGGCCACCGACGGTGACCACTTCCGGCGCAGCTACACCCGCCTGGCTTGCGACGTGGTCCCTCCAAAAGAGCGCCAGAACGGTGGGATTGCTGACACCGACGCGGTCAAGGTTCCCAGTCGGGGCAGCGACGTTTCTGCCCCGCCGCGGGCGATTCCATGGCGCAGGTCTGGCGGCCGCCTAGCCACGGCCGCCAACGAGTTGCCTCCGGGTTGATCAACGTGTCTCGCGTCGCAGTGGGTGCTCCCTAGACACCTCAACCAGGACGATGCGCACGCCGTCCGGATCCTCGATCCACATCTCGATCAGGCCGCACGGCTCGCGTCTGGTCGGCTGCAGGATCCCGACCCCGAGAGATCCGAGCCACTCGTGTTTTTGGCGACGTGGTGGACCTGTAGCCACAACGACCCGCTTGACGGCACCCTCCCTTTCACGACCTCGAAGACCTCGAAGAAACCGCCGGTCAGGGAGAACACCACCGCATGATCCGCAGGGTCCCGAACTCCCGCTACACCGCCAGCCCGAGGAGGTCCCGGTAGAACCGGCGCGAGCGGGCCAGGTCGGACGGCCGAAGCAGGACGCGGCCGCCGAGGACCTCCACGGCCGCGATCATCCTCGACGGCAACAGTCGGAGCCGGGTCCGTCACCCTAACGATGTAACCGATGGCTTGGAGATGCGGGCAGGGCTCCTGAATCGGGCTTGCAGCGATAACCCGCCAGCCCGGAGACACCGCCGGGTCACCGCCTGCCGAGGAACGCTTCCCCCTCAAGTTCGAAGAGGTGTGCCACGAATGAGGAGGGCTGGTTGATGTAGGTCGACTGGCTTGAGTCAATGCTGTGCAGCCGATGAAGGTTGGCCCTTCGGAGTCGCCCTGCGGGGGGAGGCTTCAAACCGCCT
>JAABVA010006811.1_pt1 | contig 10060 bp, 11 predicted proteins | sample 5560331 | NCBI WGS metagenome assembly JAABVA01 (sample SAMN12812661, study PRJNA571458) | rock metagenome | isolation source: Antarctica rocks | place: Antarctica: Victoria Land, Mt New Zealand sud | collected 2016-01-07 | reverse complement strand
GGTGGCCGCCTCGACGTTGCTGCGCGCATGAGGACCGCGCGCATGAGGGCCAGCCGTGCACGCCGGCCGATGGCCGGCGCCATGGTGGCGGTGCTGCTGGCGGGGTGCACGTCGGGGGGTACTAACCCCGCCCAGGATGCGCCCGCGTCCAGCCCGGTCGCGACCACGACCCCGAGCGGTGAGGCGGCGGCGGCTCCCCCCGCGCCTTCCGCCCCGCCTTCCGCCCCGCCGTCGTCCGCCTCGCCGTCGTCCGCCCCGCCGGAGGTCCCCACCCCGGTGTCGACGCTGCTGCCCGGTATGCCGCCACCGGTGTCGCCGACCGACGTCTACGCCGCCACCCGCACCCTGAGCCCGGCCGTAGCCGGTGCGAAGGCGCTGGTCTACGTGCCGAACAGCATCGACAACACCGTGACCGTCATCGACCAGCAGACGATGAAGGTCACCGGAACCTTCCCCGTCGGTCCGGAGCCGCAGCACGTCGTGCCCTCCTACGACCTCAAGACGCTCTACGTCGCCTCCGACCTGGTTTCCGCGGGCGGCAGCCTCACCCCGGTCGACCCCACTACCGGAACACCGGGGGCGCGGATCCCCGTGGCCGACCCTTACAACATGTACTTCACCCCCGACGGATCCTCGGCCATCGTCGTCGCCGAGGCACTCAAGCGGCTCGACTTCTACGACCCGCAGACCTGGAAGCTTCAGCTCTCGCTGCCTGTGCCCGACTGCGCGGGGGTCGACCACCTGGACTTCACCGCCGACGGCCGCACCTTCCTCGCCAGCTGCGAGTTCGCCAACAAGATGATCGTGGTCGACGTCGCGTCGAAGAAGTTGGTGCGCACCATTGCGCTCACCCAGGCGCACAACGGGATGCCCCAGGACGTCAAGCTGTCACCGGACGGGCAGACGTTCTTCGTCGCCGACTCGACGGCCAACGGAATGTACATCTTTGACGGGCAGGCGAACGGTGTCATCGGGTTCGTACCCACCGGGAAGGGCACCCACGGGTTGTACGTCAGCCGCGACTCGACGCAGATGTTCGTCACCAATCGCGGCGAGGGCAGCATCAGCGTGGTCGACCTGGCGACGCGGAAGCCCGTGACCAAGTGGAAAATCCCCGGCGGCGGCAGCCCGGACATGGGCAACCTCTCCGTCGACGGCTCGATCTTCTGGGTCGCCGGCCGCTATGACAACGCGGTCTACGCGATCAGCACCACCGATGGGCGCCTCATCACCAAGATCCCGGTAGGTAAGGGGCCGCACGGACTCACCGTCTGGCCCCAGCCCGGTCGATATTCCCTCGGTCACACCGGCGTCCTGCGCTGACGGCACCGCTGGCCTGCTGGGGGCTGTGGCTGTGGAGGCGGCCGCGCCGAGCCTTCCGCGCACACCTGGCGGCCGCGCCGAGCCTTCCGCGCACAGGCGTCGGTCGCAGCGCACAGGACGCGGCGTGTGCGCTGTGACTGCTGGGTATGCGCAGTGCTGAGGGGATATGAGGGCGGATGGGGCCGGCCGGCGGCCTAGCGGAGGCCTCAGCCCCCGTGCGGCCGGTCGATGTCCTTGCTCGGTTGTACCCGTTTCGGCTCGCCCGGCATTTTCGGATAGTTCGGCGGGTACGGCAGGTCGCCGAGACCACCGCGTTCGGCCAGGTCCAGCAACGTGTCCAAAGTGAACGCGCGGGCGTCGATCTCCGCCATGGGGTCTCCGCGCTGGGCCAACAGCCCGGCCACGGTGGCGATGGTGCAGTCGTCGGGGTCCACGTCTACCAGCTCGGCCCAGGTCACCGGGGTGCTCACCGTGGCGCGTGGGGTCTTCCGTGCGGAGTACGCACTGGCGATGGTGCGGTCGCGCGCATTCTGGTTGTAGTCGACGAACACCTGTTCGCCGCGCTGCTCCTTCCACCATGCGGTGGTCACCCGGCCGCCCGCACCGCGCTCCACCTCGCGGGCGAACGCGATGGCGGCTCGGCGCACCTGGGTGAAGGTCCAGCGCGGTTCGATGCGCACGTAGATGTGCACGCCGCGGCCACCCGAGGTCTTCGGGAAGCCCACCAGGCCCAGCTCGTCGAGCAGCGGCGCCACCACCTGCAGGACAATCGCGCGAGCCTCGGGGAACCCCGTCCCTGGCTGTGGATCCAGGTCGATGCGCAGCTCGTCGGGGTGGTCCACGTCGGTGCAGCGCGCGTGCCAGGGATGGAAGGTGACGGTGCCCATCTGCGCGGCCCACACCACGTCGGCGGCGTGGCGCGGCGCCAGCGCGTCCGCCGAGCGGCCGGACGGGAAGGTGACGCGGCAGGTTGCGAGGTGCTCGGGGTGTTTGGCCGGGATGCGCTTCTGGTACACCTCCTCCCCCGTGATGCCGTCGGGAAAGCGCTGCAGATAGGTGGGCCGGTCACGCAGCGCGGTGAGGATGGCCCCGTGCTCGGCGACGGCGCGGTAATGATCGACCAGGTGCCGCTTGGTGCCGCCGGCCGGCCCCAGCTCGGGGAACACGATCTTGTCGGGGCTGGACAGGCGCACCTGCACGCCGTCGACGTCGAGGACCTCGGCGGGAGCCTTCTCGGCCGCCATCAGTTGCCCCCGGCCAGCACGTCGGCGAGCTCGTAGCGCACCGGGACCTCGAGTTGGTCGTAAGTGCAGTCCGCGGGGTCGCGCTCGGGACGCCACCGGAGGAAGCGGGCCACGTGCCGCAAGCGCTCGCCCTCCATCTGGTCGTAGGCGATCTCGACCACACGCTCGGCCCGCAGCGGGATCCAGCTGTGGTCCTCGCGCTGGTTCCACCGGTTGGGCTCGGCCTGCGCCTTCTCCTGGCCGATTCGCAGCGGCTCCAGCTCGTCGAGCAGCTGCACCCGCAGCGCGTCGCTGAACGCCGCCGCCCCGCCCACCATCTGCAGCTGGCCGTCCCGGAACAGCCCCAGCAGCATGGAGCCGATACCGGGCTTGGAGCGGTGCGGGCGGTAGCCGATGACCACGCACTCGGCGCTGCGGTGATGTTTGATCTTCACCATGTCACGCTTGTCGGCCAGATAGTGCCCGGCCAGCCGTTTGGCCACCACTCCGTCCAGCCCGGCACCCTCGAACTCGGCGAACCACCGCTGGGCGGTGTCGGCGTCGTCGGTGGCCGCGGTGACATGGCACGACGGACCAGCGGACACGCTGTCCAGCAACAGTTCTCGGCGACGGGTGAACGGCTGCCCGGTGAGATCCTCGTCGCCGATGGCCAGCAGGTCGAAGCCGATCAGTTGGGCGGGGGTCTGCTCGGCGAGCATCCGCACGCGGCTGTCGGCGGGGTGGATGCGTTGACTCAGGGAGTCCCAGTCCAGCCGGACGCGCCCGTCCACCTCCTTACCCACCACCACCTCGCCGTCCATCACGCACCGGCGCGGCAGCTCCGCACGCACCGCCTCGATCAGTTCCGGAAAGTACCTGGTCAGCTCCTTGGTGCTGCGCGCGCCGAGCACTACCTCATCACCATCCCGAAACACTATGCAGCGGAAACCGTCCCACTTCGGCTCGTAGATCCACTGTGGACCAGACTCGGGCTGGACGGGGACCACGTCGACGGCCTTGGCCAGCATCGGCTTGACGGGGGGCTGCACTGGGAGGTCCACCGGGCCATTGTGGCCTGGTTCGCATCTCGTGTGCAGGACAATCCACGCCGACGGCTGAGGCGGCCGCTGCTGCGGCTGCGGCTGGCGGTGCGGCTGCGGCTGGCGGTGCGGCTGCGGCTGGCGGTGCGGCTGATCATCAGGCACTCAGGGCGGCCGCTGCGGCCGGCCCGCGCCCTGGCGACCCGTTGATCACCAGGTCCGGGTAGTCGCCCCATTCGGACCGCAGGCTGTGTACGTAGGCAAAGCGTCAGCGGTCGCCCAGGCGTTCCAGCAGAAGGGTCTCGGCCAGACACACCCGCTCGAACTCCGCCAGGTGCAGGCCCTCGTCCACTCCGTGGGCCCGGGTGTCCGGATCCTCGACGCCTGTCACGAGCACCGCCGCGTCCGGGAACGCGGTCATGAACTCGGCGATGAACGGGATCGAACCGCCCATCCCCATGTCCACCGGCGCCACCCCGCCCCAGGCATCACGGAAGCTGCTGCGGGCGGCGTCGTAGGCGGGGCCGGCGGCGTCGATGACGCACGCCTGGCCGATATCCCCTGCGGTGACGGTGACCTGCGCACCCCACGGAGCATGGCTGTACAGGTGTTGCGTCAACGCGTGCAGAGCAAAGCGAGCGTCGGTACCCGGTGGCACCCGCACGCTCACCTTGGCCCGGGCCACCGGCACCAGGGTGTTCGACGAGTCAGCCACGCTGGGCCCGTCGATACCGATGACGGCGATAGCGGGCCCCGCCCACAGCCGGGACACCACCGAACCGGCGCCCAGCTCGTGCACGCCGTCGAGCATCGCCGACTCTGCCCGCACTCGGGCCTCGGGGTAATCCAGGTCGGCGGCCTCGCCCTGGACGAGCCCGGTGACGGCCACCGATCCGTCCTCGTCATGCAGCGTGGCGATCAGGCGGCACAGCACGGTGAGTGCGTCCGGGGCCACCCCGCCCCACAGCCCGGAATGCACCCCGTGGTGCAGGGTGCGCACCTGCACCACGCAGTCCGCCAGCCCGCGCAGCGAGACGGTGAGCGCGGGGACGCCGATGTCCCAGTTCGCGGAGTCGGCAATGACGATGACGTTGGCCGCCAGGCGGTCCCGGTGCGCAGCGAGCAGGGCGACGAGCGACGGCGAACCCGACTCCTCCTCCCCCTCGACGAACACCGTTACTCCGACGGGCGGATTGCCCTCGTGGGCGCGGAATGCGGCCAGGTGCGCGGCGATGCCCGCCTTGTCGTCGGCCACACCGCGGGCGTAGAGGCGTTCCCCCCGCTCGGTGGGCTCGAACGGCGCGCTGGTCCAGGCGTCGACGTCACCCTCGGGCTGCACGTCGTGGTGGGCATAGAGCAGCACCGTCGGTGCTCCCGGCGGGGCGGGGTGGTGCGCGATCACTGCGGGCGCACCGCCTTCGGCCACGATGTCGACCTCAGCGAAGCCCGCTGCGCGCAACAGCTCGGCGACCTGCCTGGCGCTGCGCTGCACCTCGTGGCGCCGCGCCGGATCAGCCCACACCGACGGGATGCGCACCAGGTCCTCGAGATCAGCGCGGACGCCGGGCATGACCCGGGCAAGGTTCTCACGCAGCGTGGTTTCGGTCATTGGTCAACCGTAGGACGGCCGGCTCAGCGGACGGGAGGGCCCCCTCCCCCGCCGCCCCGCCGAGGCGCCTCCGCCCCTCCTCCCGCTCGCCGAGGGAGGCCTGGTGGTCGTCCGCGGGCGGGGACGAGCGACCCACATGCCTCCCTCGACGAACAGGTGATCGCGGCGGCCCCCGCTCACGCTCAGGCCGCGAGCACCGCGTCCAGCGCCGAGAAGAACACGCCGAGCCCGTCGTCGGTGGGGCCGGTCAGCACCTCGGTGGCGTGCTCGGGATGCGGCATGAGCCCGACGATGCGTCCGTCGACCGAGGCGACGCCGGCGATGTCGTGCAGCGAGCCGTTCGGGCTCTCGCCCACGTAGCGGAACACCACGCGCCCTTCGCCTTCGAGCTCCGCCAGGGTGTCGGCCGATGCCACGTAACGACCCTCCCCAGACTTCAGCGGCACCAGGATCTCCGCGCCCGGCTCGAAGCGCGAGGTCCACACCGTGGACGTGGACTCCACCCGCAGCCACTGATCACGGCACAGGAAGTGCAACCCGATGTTGCGGGTGAGCGCGCCCGGCAACAGCCCAGCCTCACACAGCACCTGGAAGCCGTTGCAGATGCCCAGCACCGGCAGCCCAGCACCCGCGGCGCGCACCAGTTCACCCATCACCGGCGCGAAGCGGGCGATGGCGCCGGCGCGCAGGTAGTCGCCGTAGGAGAAGCCGCCGGGCACCACCACGGCGTCGACCCCGCGCAGGTCGGCGTCGGCGTGCCACAGGCTGACGGCCTCGGCCCCGGCCAGGCGCACGGCGCGGGCAGCGTCCACGTCGTCCAGGGTGCCGGGGAAGGTGATCACCCCGATCCGGGCGCTGCTCACGGCTCGACCCGGCGCACGGTCCATTCCTCGATCACCATGTTGCACAGCAGGGTCTGCGCAATCTGATCCAGGGTGGCGTCGTCCACGTCGTCGGCGACCTCCAGCTCGAAACGCTTGCCCTGACGGACGCCGCTGACCCCAGTGAAGCCCAGCCGCGGCAGCGCGCCGGCGATGGCCTGGCCCTGCGGGTCGAGGATCTCGGCCTTGGGCATCACGTCGACGATCACACGGGGCACGGGCACTCCTGGCGTTGCGCGGGTCATCCTGCGGCTCGCAGCCTACGACCCCCGGCCTCAGCGGAAGCGGCGTCCCTCGTCGCGGCGGTAGGCCCACACTGCCGCGGCGACAGCGAGCACCGACCAGGCAAGTAGCACCAACCACGCCCGAGTGGGGGCGTCGGAACCGCTGACCGCCGCCACCACCAGATCGCGCCCCGCCCGGCTGGGGGTGGTGACACTGACGGCGTCCAACCAGCCAGGGAAGGTCTGCGGTGGCAGGAACAACCCCCCGGCGAAGGCCATCGGGAAGAGCACCACCTGCGCCACCGGCACTGCCGCCTTGACCGGCAGCAGGTAGCCGATCGTGAGCCCCGCCCCCAGGAACGGGACTGCGGCCACCACCATCGCCAGCGCGCCCAGCAGGAGCCGCTGCCAGGTGAGGGTTGCCGCGGTGGCGAGCGCGGCGAGCACAACGACCGGGGCCAGCCCCAGCACCGCGAACAGCACCCCGTTGATCAATCGACCGGCGATGCGGGGGCCGGGCCCGACCGGCAGGGTCCGCAGGTAGGGGTCCCACGGCGTGGCCCGGTCCTCGGCCACCCCAGCGCCGAAGTTGAACAGGCACACCGAGATGACGGCGAACATGCTGAGTTGTGCGGCGGCCGCGGTCGCCGCGATCGGATCGTTGGCCACCTCCGACTGGGGCACCACGAAGAACCCGAAGGCCAGCACCGGGAACACCACGGTGCCCACCACAGCGATCGGCACCCGCACCGTTTCCAGAAACTGATAGCGGGTGTGCAGCACCGTCATCCGCACACCGTTCACGACCCCACCTCCGCGTGCTCGCTGGTCATCGCGAGAAACGCCTCCTCCAGGGAGGCCCCCCGCACCTGCAGGTCATGGAACGGCACGTCGATGCGCACCAACTCACGAACCAGGGCGTCGGCGTCCGGGGTGAGCAGGTGCACCACGTCACCCGCACGCTCGGTCTGCACCACCCCGGGCATCCCCGGGGCTAGGGCACCGCCGTCGGGCAACCGCAGCGACACCCGGCTCAGCTGCACCCGGGCGCGCACCGCGGCGAGGGTGTCATCGACCACCACCCGACCGGAGTCGATCACCACCACCCGCTGCGTCAAGGCCTCGACCTCCTCCAGGTAATGGCTGGTCAGCAGCACCGTTCCGCCGTCGGCGTGAAAGCTGCGCACCCCGTCCCACAACCCGCGCCGGGCATCGACGTCGAGTCCGGTGGTCGGCTCGTCCAACACCACCAGCCGGGGTCGTCCCACGAAGGCCAGCGCCACCGCCAGCCGCCGCTTCTGGCCGCCGGATAGCGCACCGGTCTGCTTGCCGGCAAAGCCATCCAGCTCGAACCGGCCCAGCAGCTCGCTGGTCGCCACCGGGTCCGGGTAGTGTCGGCCCACGAAGTCCACCACCTCACGGACCCGCAACGTGGGCGGCAGCCCGGATTCCTGCGGAGTGCTACCCAGCTGTTGTCTGCTCGCCGTGGCCCGCGGGTCCCCGCCGAACAGCTCCACCCGGCCAGCGCTGGGTCTGCGCAGACCCACCAGCAGGCTGAGCAGCGTTGACTTGCCGGCTCCGTTCGGGCCGAGCAGGCCCACCAGCTGCCCGGCAGCCACGTCCATGCTGACCTCGCGCAGCGCCATGACCTGCCCGAAGTTCCTGCTGACGGCCACTGCCCGGGCCAGCACGTCGACGCTCATGAGTCGTGCTCCCGCTCGGTGCCCGCCAGCACGGCGCGCAGCGCAGTGAGGTAATCCTCGAAGGCCCGCCGCCCGGTCGGGGTCAACGCCAGGTAGGTGACGGGGGTGCGGCCACGGTGGGTCTTGGTCGAGGTGACGTACCCGGCGTCCTCCAGCTTGCGCAGGTGGGTGGCGAGGTTGCCGGCGGTCATCTCCAGAAGCTGCTGCATCCGGGGAAACGACACCCGGTCTCCCTCGCCGAGGGCGGCGAGCGTGCTCATCACTTTCAGCCGGGCCTGGGCGTGGATGACGGGGTCCAGCTCGACCTGCACCGTCACCGCCGCACCATGCCTCGCACCGCGAACCAGGCCGCGGCGAGCAGGAACCCGCCACCGCCGGCCACCGACATCACCAGGTACAGCCCCGGTAGTCCGGTCAGCGCCCCAGCGGCGGTCACAGCCACGATCCAACCGCCGAGACCGTACTGCACGCGGTCCCGCCAGATCGCCCCGCCAGCGAGGTAGAGCACCCCGACCAGCAGGCATGACGCCGCCGGGGAGTACACAGCCAGCACCTGCTCGGATGCCCCCGCGCGGACCAGGCCACCCAGCACCGCGGCGAAGCCCGCGAAGCCGAGCCACCAGGCCCCGGCGTACATGGCACCGACCTGCGCGCTGACCCCCCGCACCCCGCGGGTGGCCCGCCCAACGTGTATTGCGGTGACCGCGACGGCGGTCACGATGACGACCCCGAACATCGCACCGACCCATCCCGGCGGGGTGCGGTAGCCGCCTTGCGGACCCCCGGCAGCGACCCAGAAGGCCGCGAACCCGACCCCCCAGGCAACCCCCCACACCCCGTACAGCAGCCGCGGGTCCACCTGCAGCGCATGCGCGGCCCGGCGACGATGATCCTCCACCAGCGACAGGGTCTGCTCGGGGCTGAGTCCCGCAGCCCACCCCTCCGCCGCGGTGTCCGGTGATCCGACCATCCCCTGCCTCCAGGTTTGCGGTACAAAGTAGTCTGACTTTGTATCGCAAACCTGACCCGGAGGGCAAGGGCCGCGCGGGCCGGCGCGCTACTTCTGCAGCGCTACCGCTGGCTCGTCGACGCGGTGCGGGTCGAGGTCCAACAGCGACTCGTCGAAGGGCAGGTGCCCGTCGAGCACCCGATGCACCCGCTGCAGGTCGACGGACTTCGTCCACGTCCCCACCAGCACGGTGGCCACCGCGTTGCCGGCGAAGTTCGTCAGGGCCCGCGCCTCGGACATGAACTTGTCGATGCCCACGATCAGCCCGACGCCGTCGAGCAGGTCGGGCCGGTGGCTCTGCAGGCCACCGGCCAACGTCGCCAAGCCGGCACCGCTCACCCCCGCCGCACCCTTGGACGCGATGATCATGAACAGCAGGAGCCCGATCTGCTCGCCGAGAGCCAGTGGCTTGCCCAGTGCGTCAGCGATGAAGATCGAGGCCATGGTGAGGTAGATGGCGGTGCCGTCGAGGTTGAACGAGTAGCCCGTGGGCACCACCACACCCACCGTGGGCCGTTGCACCCCGACGTGCTCCATCTTGGCGATCAGCCGCGGCAGGGCCGACTCCGAGGACGAGGTGGCCACGATGAGCAGGAACTCTCTGCCCAGGTACCGCAGCAGTTTGAATATCGACACTCCGGACACTGCACGCAGCATCGTCCCGAGCACACCGACGACGAAGATGATGCAGGTGGCATAGAACCCCACCATGAGGACGCCCAGCTGAACCCTGATCCACCGAAGGTGTTTCTTGGCGGGGTCGGGTAGGGATTCTGGGTGTCGTCTCGTAGTCGATTTGGGGATGGGCGCGGCGGGTTCGCCGGTCTGTCCGGCTCTTCCACGTCGGGTCGTTCCTCGGGCCCTGTTCGGCGGTAGTGGTCAGGGGGTGGTGGTGGTGGCCCACAGGTCCTGCCAGGCGGCCTGCCACGGCCAGTCCCGGGGCAGGTGCAGGACCAGGCGTCGTGCGCTGGTGGCGATCCGGGCGGGGACGGCGATGAGGTGGCTGCGCAGGGTGGCCCACCGGGCGTGCGCGTGCCGGGGGGAGGCG
>JAABVA010006809.1_pt1 | contig 10061 bp, 14 predicted proteins | sample 5560331 | NCBI WGS metagenome assembly JAABVA01 (sample SAMN12812661, study PRJNA571458) | rock metagenome | isolation source: Antarctica rocks | place: Antarctica: Victoria Land, Mt New Zealand sud | collected 2016-01-07 | reverse complement strand
CTGGCAGGTATTGCTGTGACAGGCAAATTGATCTCAGATTGGATCTGCATACATCTCAGGCCATGCAGCACCAGATTGGCACAGTCAAATTCAACACAAAAACTGAGTCTGACCGCAACTGGTCTGACCGTACAGCATGCTCTACATTCGTACATCAACACCAGCACAGTTGCTGCACTCAGGATGCGGCCTCACCATTCTGCACATCCACTCCAGGAGGAGCATCTGTCAGGCGGCTCCTGCAAAGCCAGGTTGCTTTGTGGTCACCGCAGGGTCCTTGCTTGGCCACCATGCAAGCTAAGCAGCGCTGGAATCGCACTGGCACCTTGTGAACCGTGTACAAGTGCCTGTCGTGCAGCATCCATCTGAGTTCCAGCTCGCCTGCAGCATTGCATGTGCCAAATCAGATATGACCACGGTGCGAAGGCGATTGTGTGCAATGTGCTGCTGGCATATCTTTCATGAGCACATTCACATTAGCTGTTAAGCACATGCAGCACTTATGACAGCATCCACGCAAAGTTGGCACAATTTATCAATGTGACATGCTACAGCTTGGTCTGCCATTTCAGCATGGTAAGTACAGTGAGAGCATCCTGCATTGGGTCAAAGATGTTGTGAGTAACATATTGATATGTATGAAGAGCATGGGACTCACTGCAACCGACAGCCAGCCGGGCTTGCAGGCAGCCTCTGTCCAGCCGAGTAAGAGTAGTGATAGCACAATATATAGATGGCCAGTCGATCTCGGTGCCACCGTCTTGTAGAGCTAGTACTTCCAGGAACAGTTCCGATGCCCTGAGACGGTGCAGTGGGTGTGCCGTCGAGCTCTCTAGACGCTCCCATAAGACAAGCTTTTCACGCGGCAATGCTTTAAGCCCCTCAGAGGCTTTGAGGTGCTGCATCAACAAGGGGTTGCTAGCTCTCCCCGCAGAGCGCCGCGATCCTGTGCATGGAAGATCCGGTGTTTCCAAACGGGCAAGACGGCGCCTTGTTGGTCTACAAGACCTTTACAACAAGCAGAGTTGATGAATTGCGGGAGTTCGCTTTGAGCTGCGGCATCGCTGGCCCTGCGTATGATACCGATAGCATATTATCCTAGCAAAGGCACGCATTGTTGCCCTTTGCGCTTCCACTCACACGTACACCGCAAGAAAGACCAAACAACTGAATGCAAGTGAAAGGTGTTCTTGTTCAGCTACGGACAAGCTTCTGGACAGACAACACGGTGCTCCGCAACTTGCGCATATTTACCTCAGACCTCTGCAGCAGAGCTACTCTCACGCTTTACACCCTCGTCACTGTCGCTACGTCAGTCCAAATAAGTGTATCAAACCCGCCTTCTTGAAGCCTAGCTTAGGACCAACAGTACAGCGATCGCTTGCGTCGAATTCACAAGCCACACGCGACGTCAAACAGGTGCTCGCACGGGCTGAGCATGGGCTCTTCTGATCTGCGCGTGACTAAAGCAGCTAACCCGTTACTCACTCGGCAAAGATGCTGATTTGGGACCCATGGGCCTCATGTGGCCGATTTACAGCTTGTTATGTACTAGGCTGTAAGAAGCAAGTGATGCACGTGTATTTGCTAGCAGGTCGTGAATATAAAGGCAGGCCTTTTAGTGGCCGCGTCAACCAACGTCAGTGATTTTATGTCATCCACGTGGGGACATGTGACATCTGTGCTGGCCGATCTTATTGCTGTAATTGACAAAGGGTTACTGGGGAAGTTGCGTCACATTGCGTGGATGATGGCAGAATGAGAGCTGCCCAAGCTATTGCGTGCTGCAGGCAGAGGGCCCCAAATTTGTGCATCCTCTGGCTGGTGACCTTTGGCGTGATCGTAAAGGTTGCGAGCAGGTCAGGCCTGCAATTGTGCCTGCGGCGTGCAAGAATATGACTTGTACTCTGTTCACAGCATGAGTCTAGACCCGCTCCATTCAGTTCGTCTCTGATGTCCAATTCTGATCATGACGTGTACTCTGGGTCACAGCATGACTTGCCTTGCATTGTTTTGCCTTGGTACACCCTGATGTATGCACATATTGCCACACCATCCAGTCTGCATTATTTCAGTTAAACAAACATTGTCTTCATTTTCGCTTTTGTACAGATGGCTGTTGCTGAGCAGGTTGAGAATGGCAATATGGCACCATTCCCACTGGTCGGAGGAGAAGGCGGTTTGTATAACACGCTTGGTTGCCTAGTCGATCATTTGCTGACATGCAGTCAGCATGCCAAGTTTGGCCGTAGCTACAGACTCGCATGGTTTGTAAGGCTGGCTGGAAAGGGTCAACACAGGCCACCCACAACAATATACGCTGCTGTGCATAGCATATTGCAAGGGAGCAACTGTCCTGTAGTACTGGCTGCTAGCTATGTTCACAATAACTGGTACCAGAGCCGATTTGCACAACTGAGGCATGCGGGTAGCAGTGCAGGCATCAGTGTACAGAGGCTGAGATGACCAATGGTACAAGAAGATTTACGTTTGCAGCAGCGCACACAGCTTGCGTGACAAAGGTGTCCAGATAACTTGGCTTGCTCTGCTGCATGTTTGCTACAGTGTTCAAGGCTGCTGTCACTGGCTCTGTGGCTTCACCTCTTGGCTTTGATCCTTTGGTGAAAGCTTGGCTAGAAGCTCCTTGTCCTCAAAGCTGTCGGCATCTAGGTAATACACTTTTCCATGTACCTGCAGATACATTACACATCACTGATATACGAAAATGTCGCAGCTCCAGGTGGGGCATCAAGCATATGTGTGCAAGCATCAGCCAATAAGATTGCTTGCACAGATGTGGCACACTTGACTGTGCATCTGCAAGCATGATATGTTCTTTGAACCATCACTGTTGCACCAAGCAGGGGGCAGATTCAAGCATGCCAAAGAGAGCAAGTGTGTGCATGAGAGTCACTGAGATCACTTGCGGACCTGAAACGTGGATTGCGGTCTGAAACTCTGTGGATACTCAACTTCACTTTCAGAAAATGTTCGCCGCTGATACTTAGCCAGAATGGAAAGACTCTCAACTTCTGTCAGGCCTGACTTGGAGTTATGTGTCAGCCGATGGACATATGGCGATGTGAACCAATGCATAAGCCCTGTAGGGATGCCAGCAGATAGCTCAAACATACAGGATGTGGACGATGATGCCTATGCACACAGCCTAGGATCAAGATGAGCCAGTGGACATGGTGGCAGAGCTCAGCGTGGTGACTTCAGTTTGCGTCTGGCTGGTAGGCATACCAGAGCATGATGCTGACAGAGCTGTATGACAATCTGCACAAGGCGCCAAACCAGGCAGTGATTGCACATGAAACGAGAAATCTAGGCAGCTCCATGTGGGCATATGCTCAGCACACAGGCCTGACACCTCTCACCTGTTGTGAAGATACCAAAACCACAAAGGGTGAAGGCTATACTGGCCTTGGCGCCAAACGAGCTTGCACTGCTCATGTAGATGATGATGGGTGATGCAGCAAAAGTGCATGCACAACTGAACAGGCTCAATTTCTGCGGACAAGATCAACAGTTACAGGTCTGAATCAAGATAGTGTCAATGGCATAGCCATAAGCAAACTTTGTTACCTTGAGCCTGCTCACTGTCAACGCAAGCGGTCCTTTGTATACAAAAACATGGTCTGGGGTTGTGACTGGGTATTGGATTTTCTCTGCTTCTTCAGTATCCGTGCCAAAACTTCTGTGCTGATGCAACGGGCTGTGCAGATGAGTGCTATGGGGGCTGCCACTCTGTTTATTACTGCTGCCTCCTGCACGAACAGCCCAACTGTTGATCTGGTGGGTGCAGATGCCTTGCAGGCTGCTACCAGCAGCTGTTACCTCACCTTGAAGTGTGAAAATGTGCATGCAGCTCCCCAACGATTGAATGGAAGGTCTGTGTGTTTGGCTGGCAGCATGCAGATGCGCCAGACTGACAAGAGAACACGGTAGTTGCTGATGCAGCCCACATAGGAAACTTGCTTGCCCTGCAGTCGGGAGGAGTTGCGTCGTCAGGGTGGGTGTGAGCTGTCTGAGTGACCTGGCAAATGCCATTGCGATGACAAGTGAAGTCGATGACTGTGGCGAGCAATGCAAGCGCTTGATAGCGGTCTGCAATGGACTGCACAGTCAAACATGCAAGGGCGTTTGCAAACTGGATTTAGCAACCTAGACCAAATGACACAAAGGTCAACGAAGACAGCTGCTGACAACAAATGAATGCGCCAGAAATCAGCAGATTCAGGATACAAACCATGCCTTCGACAGTAAATCTGTAGGTGCACCTGTGCATCGCCTGCAGGTAGCTCTGTCACCTGGTCAAGAAGCTTGCTCAGTTGACAAGGTGACATCCTTGCTTTTACGTTGTACAAGCGCTCTCGTAAGCTCAGCAGCCATCGAACAATGCGGCAGTGATATAAGGAAGACCTCACTGCCTTGTTGGTGATCTTGAAGTGTGCGCGCTGCAGGATAGTCACCATGAGGAGAACTGCTAGGGGCAACCGTGCCCCCCTAGCCCCCTTGCACGATAATTCCCTGCGTGGGGATTCTCCTCGCAGCTCACTCACTGGTGCGAAAGCCGACACCAAGCAGGGCACGGCTAAAAGCACCAAGCCTGCATCAAAGCCAAGCACCACCACACAAGCCAAGCTCCTGGACAAGGCAGGTGCTGACCTGGCAAAGTTGTCGCACAACGGCAGCAAATCAGCAAGAAGGTCTTCTCCTGTGAAGCCTCGTAAGAACGTACAGCTGGTCACCACTTCGGCTGCTCCACCCCGGTCTGAGACTTTGGCAAGGATCAAGCAAGCTGTCAGGAAGCCTGCTGAACAGAGGGCTATCAAGCCGCAGCCAGCTGTCACTGGCAAGCCTTCCACACAACAGACTGTCCCTGCGGGTGCAGTTTTGCAAGCCAATGTCGTCCGCATGCAGGGCAACAAGGTTGTGCTTGCTGGTGCTTCACTCAGCATCCCTCCAGCAGATCCCCCTACAACTGCTGCTGTCTCGGATGCGCAAACGCCTGCAGATGAATCCAGTTTGCTGCGTCACTGGCAACTGCCTGTCACACCGCTCTCTATCAGAGCTTTGCTAGGACCTCTGGAGTCGCCTTCTGCTGAAGCTAGTGTCAGCAGAGACGCACAGTACCTGCCAACACAGCGGCAGGCAACCCCGGCATCAACAGTGCTGGGAGCTGGCACTCCTCAGGACTTCTCTGATGTCTTTGATCTGAACGAGGTTAGCACTTGAGCGCCTGCATGCCTGCGCACTCAGCTGCGCTGTCAGTGCGCGTATACCATGTAGCAGCACTGAACATCTTGTTAGCAGCATTTGTCCAGATCAGAGGTGCATACGGTGTTGGCGATCACCCACCTGCAACAGTAGTGCAGTCTGTTTCGACTCACAAGCACATGTTCATGAATGTATCAGCATACTTCAACATCCTCAAACATTTGAAAATTGCGAGTGCTCTGCCCAAACAGCACAAACTCAGTGTACACTGTTTGACAGCCTTTACACTCACATGCCGTCTGGTGAGGTGTGCCCTCTCTGCATACTTCCACACTCCCTACAATCAAATCAGTCGTGCCATGGCTGCAGGTGAGTGGGCAGACTCCAGGCGGTGCAGCCACCTTTGTGGGGTACCGTGACCATACTCCTGGCCTCATCCTAGACTCCCCTGACCAAACCCCCAAGGACACCCACTCCCTACACACATGGCTCTCAGCCAGCCCCACTGCCGGCCCCAAGCCATGCCATGTAACACCTCACACTTTAGCTTCTTCTTACCCAGATGCAGCAGCAGCATCAGGCAAGCAGAGCTTGTTCACCCCGTCAGCAGTAGCAGGCAAGCCAGATTTGGCGACACCAGCAGCAGCAGAGATTCTGAAGGGACTCAGGATCAAGACGCCGCCTTTGGGCAGCAGCTCCACAGCTGCACTGCTGCGTTCCTCCCCCTTCTTGGCACAACTGCTGCGCACTGCACCAGCGCCTAGCCCTGCCACCTCTCACCTCACCTCCGGTATGCAGTCAATGCCGGATTCATCATCACTTCCTGTGATGGCTGCTGCTACCCCAAGCAGTGTGATGGGCTCAAGGGGGCCTGCTATTGCTGAGGCTGGCTTTGCCAGTCCAGAGTCAATGGCAGCATCCAGCCCTGACCCATTGCCTGCAAGGGCCCTAGTCACTGCCAGTATGGAGTCAGCAGGCAGCAACAGCCCCATGGCCTCAGGCCAAGGAGGTGTTGCGGTGTCAGACTGTGATTGCATCACCCCTGTGCTCTCAGAGTCTGCTGAGTCGGCAATCAGGCAGGCACTGGTGCGGCTTGCTTCCAGCGAGAAGGTAATCAGGCTGATGTCGCCTGTGGACCTGGATGCGCCACATGGCATGAACCCACATGCTGCCTTCTCTCCCTCTGCTGGCAGCCTGCCCAAGTTCACACTGGCAGCGTTAGATTCCCCAGGTGCGGCGCCAGCTGCGCTCACAAGGCAGTGTTCAGGATCTTCAGTGAATGGGCCTGAAGACAGTGCCTTAGTCAGCAGTCCAGTCAGCAGTCCTGTCAGCCAGTCACAGGTGGTCCCCATCCAGGCAGTAGTGAGCCAGCTGCTCGCCAGTCCCAAGCTTGCCATCACAGGCAGTCACACTGCACAGGATGACAAGACACCCTATCACACGCTCCTGCAGCATCTCATGGGCTCTGGTCAGGCAACTGCAAATAGCCCTGGGGCCAGGCTAAACAGCCCTGGGGCTGGACCCAGCTGCCCTGGGGCCGGGCTAAACAGCCCTGTCACTCAGACCAGCTGCCCTAAGCCTGCTGGGAATGGCCCCAAGCTGGAGAGCACACCTGCTTTGTTTGGTCGTCGCGCTGCACCTCTGATGCACCCAGTAGTACAGGCAACACCAGCACGCCACAGGTAAGGTGATGTCTGTGTGCAGGGTGCCCATTACAATGTTCATTTTGCAATGTTGCCTGCAACAGTGTGACGCAGCATGCACTGCCTGCAGAGAGCAAGCCACTCTGGAGGATCTGTTCATGGTTTGTCCTCATGTGGCCGCTGCACAGTTCGACGCTGTCTGCATCTTTGCTTGCAGTGGACAGCGCGTCCTGTGCGCAGAGCACAAACACTGCAGCTGCACTCAGAGCCTCACAAAACACCTGCTGATGCGCGCGCTTGTGCTGAAGGTTGTATCTTGCCGGGCAATGTATGTTGACTGCCTTGCTGTATTATACTTGTACCTATACTTTTCCAATTTCACCTTCTGTCATCTCGCGATGTCAGGCTGGCTCAGGCTACCTACAAGACTCCAAGCACAGAGGCCACAGCCCTGGAGGGTGACACCCCAAGCGTAGGCTCCTTCTGCTTTGGGTCCCCCACTGCCGAGCAGCCCAGCCCCCTTGCCACCTTTCTGCACCAGCTCAGCCATGCCACTTATGAGTCTCAAGACTCAGCTGGTGAGTCAGCGTCTGCCCCTCAGCCTGATGCTGACGCTGAGTTCCACAGCCCTGAGGCGCAGAATGGGCCTACGCCATTTCAGGACTTCATGAAGTATCTGACCCAGGCCACATATCACTCGCCTGGGGCCAAATCAGATCAAGCAACACCTGAGCTGCCTATTCAAGCGCAAATCAGCAGCAGTACTGGTGCTGATGAGGTTGTAAAGGGGCCTCACAACTTCCTGGCAGCTAACGAGGCCATCAGCAGCTCTCCGGGTATACTCTCACACTCTAGCGTCTGCTGCACACTGTTTGCTTGACTGGGACCTGAACACACTTTCACTGGTCTGTAAGCTTGGCAAAGTGCAACCTTGCTGTCACATCAAGCATTGCGTGGGTGTGGTCAAAAGTTGTTGTGCACATTACAGTTTGTAGCATTTCTCACGCTGGCATCCTTCCATGTCATTGCTGCTGCAGTGCCTGTGAGCTGCCTGCAGTCTGTACCTGCAGAAGATCTCATCACACATGGATAGTATGTGGTCTTGGTTGCTAACGTCGGTTGACATGTATGCCGTGACTTTTTTGTGGGTTTTTGGTACAAAAGCAGCCTTTGTTGAGTAGTGTCATGGTGATGTGTGTGCAGTGAGGTTGTCAGAGGGAGGCCTGGCTGCTTGGTTGCACTGCTCCCAGATCAGCCATGCCATCAAGACACCTGCTCGCAACCAACTCAAGGTCAGCCACCAACTCCTCTGTCTTTGCCTGTATCTCACATTGCTGCTTATGACGTATGCAATTATACTGATCAACAAAGGTTCTCAACTGCACGCTTGACATGCTCTCCTGTGTTTCATCTCTCCTGCAGAAGACAGAAACACGCACTGCTTTGCTGCTGAAAGAAGGATGGTCACTGTGGCAGGCAAATGAGTGCCCGCATTCACATCTACTTTGCAATGTACTAAAAAACACAGCATACATGTTTGCATCAGTCACTCTCAGCCCCTGCCATGCCATCAAATGCACTGGCTGCTGACGCTGTGCTTTGGCACTTTACAGGAGGTGTGGCGACGAGCAGGCGAAGCAGAACAACTCAGTCATGTGGCCCAGGTACGCCCATGCTCAGAAGCTCTGCCTTGCTGACTGTACATCTGAACAGTCAACCACCTTGTTTGCGTCCAAATGGCTCATCACTGGCACCATGTCTTGGTGTGCTGTGCCCTGTGCACAGCAGCGGGCCTGTATAATAGCATGGCTTATGCAGGTGTCCAGCAAAGTGAGCGAGGAGAATGCTGCGCTGCGGCACCAGTTGGCTGACATCCAGGCCTCCCTCACCCACCTCACCCACTCCAACCAGGTCACTCTGCGGGATGTGAAGGTCAGTCACCAGCCCTGACCAACTGCACTTGGTCCTTCCGGTTGCAAAGCTCAATACAAAATGCGTATGCTGCGCCACGATCAAGAAGGCCATGCGAGCTGTACAAAAACCAAGCTTGCTGCATGGCCTTCCCGATTGTAAACATGTTGGAAATTTGCCATGCATTAGTCTGCTGCTAAAGGCAGACATCATCTGTCTTGCACTTAATCAGACTGCAATCACGGCATGTGCATGTTCACCGCACCATGAGCACCTTGGGATGAGCTGTACTCTGACCTTCATAGTGTATCATTGGTTTGTGGCATTTGCTGGGTTATAGGTCCAGAAAGAGAAGGCTTTGGCTGAAGGCAAGAAGGCCAAGCGCACAGCGCAGCAGCTACTGGCGCTAGCTCACCAGACTAGCAAGGTCACTGAGGCCTATGAGGTGACTCCTCATGCACCTCCCACTACCCAGATGCTCTTTCAGTGCCTTCCACTGATCATGGCCATACCTGCACCCATCACAGTTTGTGAAGTATTGCGCGTGTTGCTTTGTTGCTGCACAGACTACTTCCGCAATGTTTGCACATCAAGTGCCACTCAACAGTAAAAAAAAACGCATTGGCTGGAGATTTCCCAAGCGATGCAAGTTTGTCTCTGCAAGAATCTCAACAGTGTTTTGTGAGTGACTTACTGCAAAAATACCTGAACAAGAGGCTGCTTTGGGTGTAGGCTGAGAGGCATGCACTGAGACAGGATGTGACTCGCGCTCAGACTCAGTTGCTTGAGGCACAAGCAAGCAGCCATACTGCCGACGCTGCAGCCAACAGCAGCCATGAGGAGAAGGCAGCCATAGCTCTTGCTCTTGCAGCAGCCAGGTACACACCACTGCTTTCCAGCCTCACTCCCCTGGACAGACACCAAATAGCATATCTCCAAACCCATGCAGATATCTCACACGTGTGTATTCCAGGATTGCATACCATTTGATGTGGTCAAATGCATGTACATCTGTGAAGAAAACTAGTGCAGCTCTACTGAGACCCGTAGCCAGCAAAGACTTGACACTGGTGACGCAGTAAGCGGTCACCATTGACTGTACCAGAGGGTACGGCTGTATTTGCCATTAACATGCTGTTACAGTGTCAACATATGGTGCAGGCAGAAGGTTGAGGAGGCTGAGGAGGCAGCACTGGCTCAGGCACACAAGCTGAGCACTGTCCTAGAGGAGAAGGCTAGCCTGGAAGCCCACCTGCAAAACAGCCAGCACCAGTTGGCGGCCGC
>JAABVA010006808.1_pt1 | contig 10062 bp, 11 predicted proteins | sample 5560331 | NCBI WGS metagenome assembly JAABVA01 (sample SAMN12812661, study PRJNA571458) | rock metagenome | isolation source: Antarctica rocks | place: Antarctica: Victoria Land, Mt New Zealand sud | collected 2016-01-07 | reverse complement strand
CTGACCCGGCCAACCAAGTCGCCGAGCTGGCCTGCGTCGGTGTAGAGCACGCCCGACAGCATCAGGTCGCCGCCGAGCGAGATGCCGCGCGCCGCTTTGTACAGGGCCGCCTGCTGGTCGGCATGGCCGCGCGGCCCGCGGCCGACCTGGTGCAGCCTCGTGTCGGACAGCAGCTTGAACAGCAGCTGCGACAGCTTGGTCCGCTCACGGCCCGCGTTGTGGACGCCACGGCATGAGCCCTGCTCGCCCTCGCCGGCGCCGGTGTCCCGGACGAGTGCGCTGCCAGGCTGCCCGATCGCCCGCGCCAGCTGGAAGCTGTCGCCTGCCTCCGGCTCACGCAGGCTCGCGGCGTAGCTTTCACGCTCGGTCGCGGTCATCTCGAACGGGCAGCCCTCGGCATGCTCGGGATGGTGCGGGCTGCGCCGGATATGCGTCTCGGTAACCAGGACCAGGACGGGGGCCGGCTCCGTTCCGAGGCAGTCGCAGCGGAACCAGCAATCCCGCTGCTGCGTGGCGCGGACCACGTCGGCGCCGCGCTCGCGGGCCTCGACGCTTGCGCCGGAAGACGCGAACGCCGCCAGCATGGCGCTGCCGTCCTCGGCGCTGAGCGGGCCGAGCACCCTGCCCTTCTTGTCGACGACCGACAGCACCGGGTGCCGGCCTAGGCGACGCGGCGCGGCGGCACGCTGCCGGCGCAGGCGGTCGTCGGGCCGCCGGGGGCCGCGGGACCGGCCGCCTGCAGGGCATCCGCTTCCAAGTGCCCGGAACCCGCCCAAGCGCTGGCAAGCGCGCTGCGAACGGGAACGGCACCTTTGTCGCCATGCCCATCGGCCGCCGGGTCAGCGATGCCTCCCCGCCGCACCTGGCCGGGCGTCGGCTCCGCCCGTTGGTAGCGGCCAGGGGCAATGCGGAGCACCAACCCCAGCCGCCGCATCGCCGCGAGGTGGCCCGTGACGGTCGACACAGGCCGGCCAATATGGGCTGCGACGTCCTGCGCCTGGCGGGGCTCGCCCAGGAAGGCCAGGATCGCATCGCGGATCGGCTGCGGCCGCCCGCTGCAGGGCGCCGACTGAGGCGCTGCCGACACGCTGGGCACGGCACTCGGCCGTCCGGTGGCCACGTAGAGCCCCTGGCTGATCCTGGCGGCCTGCCCGGTGCAGATCAGCGCATCCACCCGGCTCCGCACGGTGCCACGCGGCGCACCGGTGTGCCGGACGACCTCGCCGATGCGCCGTGGGGCGGCAAGGAACGCCAGGATCATGCGGCTGAGACGGGCAGGGTCGCCGATCTTCGCCTGCGCCCCGGGGACCGCCCCGTAGCAGCCTTTGCCGATCTCGGCCGCAGCGCCCGCCCGCACCAGCTTGCCGACGACCTTGTAGACATCCCAGGTATGGCAGCCGACGATCCCCCTGATCTCGGCCCTGCTTTTCGGACCCGACGCCAGGCAGGCCAGCACCTCCCTTGCGAGGTCGCCCCTGGGCCGGGTGGCTGGCGGCAAAGCCGCCGGCACCGCCGAGGCAACGTGCGTCCCGGCGGCCTGCAGCTTGGTGGTTGCGCTCATGGTGGTTTCCCGGTGGTGTGCCACACCAGCGATAGGGACACTCGGCGCAAACGGAGCCGGCTCTCCCGTGCGCCCATTGCCGTCATGGTCAGGCCGGTCCCCCGAGGCGGATCTCGGCGATGGGCCGGTTCTCCTCGGCCATGGCGACGCCTGCGAACGCCGTCTGCCGCGGGCGGATCGTGCCCAGCGGATTGACCTTGCGCCCGTCCTGCTCGGCCATCGGCAGCCCCAGCCGGCGGCGGGTCGGCTCCAGGAACATCTCGGGGCAACCCAGCACCAGCTTGACTGAGGCGGACATCAGCAGGTCGTCGCTGAAGTGCTCGAAGCTCTGCCCCGCCAGGATCATGCCGACCCCGAACTTGCGCAGCTCCTTCACCATCCGGTTGATGATGTGCTCCGCGTCAGAGGTAGTGAAGCAGTCCGCTTCGTCGATGACCACGAACTCCACCGGGCTGTCGCACTCGCCGCGCTGCTTGGCGCCGACATACAGCCGCTCCATCAGGCAGTCGGTGAACAGCTGCTGCTCGCGCAGGTCGAGCGCCTGGATGTTGTAGTCGTGGACGCAGACATCCGGCGGGAAAGTCGGGGGCTGCCCCTTGAAAAGACCAGCCATGTCGAGCGCTTCCAGCCGATCAAAAAGCGACTGGATGCCGTCTGCGTTGTTCCACAGGATCAGCTCCTCCAGCTCCTCGCCGGTGTCGATCTTCTCCAATCCCTCCGCGAAGGCGTCGCGCGCCTCGGACCGCGCCTTGGCTAGGGCCGCGTCGAGCTTCTCCAGGCCCTCGTCGCCCGCTGCCTTCTGCTGCTTGCACAGCTTGGACCGCCGCTTGGCAAGGGTGACGACCTTGTCGAGCGCCGCCGCGGCGGTCTGGGTCTGGCCGAGCTTCATCATGACGAGCCGGGTCCAGACGCTCGACTTCAGGTCTTTCAGCGTCGGATAGCGCTTGACCAGTCCCGGCCGGTCCCGCGGGTCATGGTCCAGCGTCCATGTCCGGGGGTCATCCGCATGGAAGCCGAACCGCCGGTAGCCTTCGACGAGGAGGCGGAACAGCGCAGGGCGCTGGCGCTGCCCCAAGGCGCCTTGCCGGGCCATCAGGTTGATGAACGCCAGGCAGCGGCGGCGCACCCCGCCGATGTCGGCGTCGTCCAGCAGCTCCAGCGGCTGCAGCCCGTAGGGGCTCTGCTCGGAGAAGCGGACGGTGTGGACCTGGTGCTCGGGCAATCCGTCGCACAGGTCGCCATGCACGTTCAGCACATGGATGCGCGGCACCCCCTGCCGCGCCAGTGACGCGAGCATGGCGTTGAGCTGGTAGGTCTTCCCCGTTCCCGACGGCCCGGCGATCAGCATGTGGCCGTTGATCGCCCCCTTGCTGTCCCAGAACACCGGCTGGCCGTCGGCCAGGCGCTGGCCGAACGGGATCCGCAGGTGGGGCGCGGCATGGACGTGCCGGCGCCGTGTGGCCGCCGGCGGCGCATCGGCGTGGGTGGGCAGCCGCCGCACCTCGTTCATGGTACGGCCGCCGGTGGGCGCGCGTCGCTTGGCGTCCTGACCTGGCGCGCCATGGGTAGGCGCCCGTGGACGGCATGGCGGGCGCCGGCGTTCAAGGACCGACGACCTCCGGCAATGGCGCGCACGCCGGCGCCGCGTCGGGGCGCGTCAGCACGACGCGGCGCTCGGCCAGGACGTCGAGGATCCATGGCAGACAGCAGAAGCCGCCGCCGTCGGCAACTTCGCTCCCGTCGTGGAAGCGCCGCTCGCGCGCCGGCACGAGGGCGCAGCACCAGCGTTGCCTGGCATTGAGCAGAGCCTGCTCCAGGGCCACGGCGCCGTCGCCGGAAAGCCGGGCAGGAGCGGCCGTGTCGGATCCTGGAAGGCGGGGGCTGTCGTGCATGGTGTTCCCTCTGGAATGGCTGGCGCCGTGCAAGGTGGATGCGTCAGGCGCGAACGGGAAACCGTGGCCTGACGTGTTGGGTGCAGGCCTTTGCTGGTCCATCGCCGTCTCCCGTGTGCCGGGAGCGAAGGTGCGAGGGGATGGCGCGAATGGGAAACCTGCGTGCCGCCGCCGGCCGGCACCGTCCTGCGTGGCAGGATATTGCCCAGTCCGGCATGAGGGCAGACATGCGGATTCCAATGCATTCCGCCCACCCATACCGATTTCAAATCGCCCATCGTTCTGATCTGAAACCGCCCACCGTTCTGACGATGCCGCCCACCCTGTTTGGGTAGGGGGCATCCAGGGAACGGATTGTCTCGCGGGTCATCGATGACCTGGCTTCCAGTGCCGCCATCGCAATCGATGGAGGGGCGGGATGCCGAGACAAAGGCAGTCCATGCGGCGGATCAAGCAGTTGCTGACGATGCGTTTCGGGGCTGGGGCGAGTGCCCGGTCTATCGCGCAGGAGCTTGGCACCGCGCCGAGCACGGTGCGTGAGTACCTGAGCCGGGCGGCTGCGGCTGGGATTGTTTGGCCGCTGGCGGCCGACGTCACCGACGAGAGCCTGATGGCGCGGCTGTTCGTCAACGCGGGCGTGCGGGCTGGTGTGATTTCCATGTAACGCTGCGACTAAACACGTAACTCTGCGACTCGCAGCCATGGTTGGAGTCGTGGGCCGTGTCGGAACCGGCCTACTCCATCGCAAGTTTCCCGATCGACGGCCACCTCTGGTGGCTACGGTGGCCCGAGCGGACAGCGTGGCCTAGAACCAGTCGCATGGTTTGCTGTGTCATCCGGAACCAGTCGCACGGTTACGTGGCGACGAGTCGCGCCGTTTCGTGTCATACCGATGCTAACCTGTTGATGATTGGTTGGGATAGTCGCAACGTTGAAGGGAAATCACAACATGGGCAGGAGGAGGAAGGAACGGCAGGGGCAAGCACGGTCCTGCACCACCCTGGAAACCCGGCACCGTGAGCGGCGCTCTCGACACGGCATGGCGCACCGTCGCCTTCGGCCTGCACTACGGCACGGCCTTGGCCGCCGCCCTTTCCCGTGCCGGCGCCGGCCTCCTGGTCGGCCTGACGACGCTATTTTGCCGCTGAAAGCGCAGACAGGTGGATGTGCTGCAGCCGCCACTGGCCGCCGGGTTTCGACCAGACCAGCGTAGCAAGCTGCCGTTCCTCGACTGATGTGTTGCCCGGCGGGGTGATGGACCCTACTCGCGTGCCGGTGACGATCGCGACGTCGCCCAGCATCTGAACCTGCATCCCCGTCATTCGTAGGTTGATCGCCATCCCGGATTTGAACAGGCCTTCGAACGCCTTCGCGTCCAGCCGCCTCACCTCGTTCGAGTCCGGGCTAACCTCGGTGAAGCCCTGTGCGGGAATAGCGTCCATAACACCTTGCAGGTTGCGGGCGCTCATGGCGGCGAACAGACGGCTGGATGCGGCGGCTACATCGCCGTCCTCCGCTGCCCTTGACGCCGGTAGCGGCGCAACGGCAACCGCGTAGGCCACGGCCAATGCCGCCGTCATCTTGAGAACACCGCGCCGCGACGGCGCGGCTGCTCCAAGCTCCGACTTCATCCTGGTAGGCTCCTTCTGTTGAGTTCGCGACCGTTCAAGCAGGCAATTCGAAGCCGAGCGCCTTCAGCGCCGCTTCGGCGATGTCCTGGTCCTGCTGGTACGTGCCGCCGGAAACGCCGATGCCGCCGATGACTGCGCCGCCGTCCTTTATGGGATAGCCACCGCCGACAGCCATCAGCCGCGGGATGTGGGCGAGTTGCGCCACCTTCGGCTCGCCCGTGAGGTAGGCGTTCCAGACGTGCGTCGCGATGCCATAGGACGCCGCCGTCCATGCCTTGCCGGTTGCAACGTCGGCGGTCAGGAATGGCGCGCCGTCCGTGCGCTCGAAGTGTTTGAGGTGGCCGGCGCTGTCGGTGACGGCGATGGCCACCTCGATCCCGATCCTGCCGACAGCCTCACGCGCTGCCTCGACAAGGGCAGCCGCGGCGGCACGGGTGATGGAGGCCGCGGGATAAGATCTCGCCTGCGTAGCTTGCGTGTCCATAATGTTGATCCTTGTTGATGTGACCTGGCGCGGCTCTGCACCGGGTCAGGGTATGCGGGCACCCCGGTCAGGCTGCGGCCGGAAAGCCCTCAAGCACGACCTTGCCCCGCGCCGTCCCGCTCTCGATCAGGGCGTGTACGCGCTTCAGGTTGGCAGCGTTGATGGGCGAGACACGCTCCGTCATGGTCGTGCGAAGTGTGCCGGCATCGAGCAGGCGCGACACCTCGTTCAGCAGCTTGCCCTGCTCGGCCATGTCGGCTGTGCCGTAGATGGAGCGGGTGTACATCAGCTCCAGGTGGACCGAGACGGACTTGCGCTTGAACAGGTTGACGTTGAGCGTTGCCGGGTCGTCAATCAGGGCGAAGCGGCCCTGCGGCGCGATCAGTTCGGCGATCTGGTCGAGGTGGCGCTCGGTCTGCGTCGTCGAGAACACGAAGGACGGGGCGCCAACGCCGAGCGCCGCGAATTCTTCTGCCAGAGGCTTGCTGTGGTCCACCACGTGGTGCGCGCCCATGCTGGCAACCCACTCCCGCGTCTCGGGCCGCGAGGCCGTGCCGATGACGGTCAGCCCGGTCAGCGCACGCGCAAGCTGGATGGCGATGGACCCGACGCCGCCGGCGCCGCCGATGACCAGGATGGCTGGCGCGGCCCCCGGCACGGGCTTCGACACGTCCAGCCGATCGAACATCGCCTCCCACGCCGTGATGGCCGTCAGCGGAACGGCAGCGGCCTCCGCCCAGCCGAGCCTCTCGGGCTTGCGGCCCACGATCCGCTCGTCAACCAAGTGGAACTGGCTGTTGGTACCGGGCCGCCCAATGGCGCCAGCGTAGAACACCTCGTCGCCAGGGCGGAACAGCGCGGCCTCGGGGCCGGCGGCGGCGACAACCCCGGCGGCATCCCAGCCCAGAACCTTCCACTGCCCAGGCTCCGGCATGTTGCCCTTGCGGACCTTAGTGTCCACGGGGTTGACCGATACGGCCTTCACCTCGACCAGGATGTCCCGGCCCGTAGGGGTTGGCGTCGGAAGCTCGATGTCCACCAGAGCCTCGTCACGTTCGATGGTCCCTGACTGCTGGTATCCGATGGCACGCATTGCCGCCTCTCCTCATTGAGTGAGCGCGAGGTAATGCTACATGCAGCGCAAGTGAATACGCACAACGAACGCCCATAGTGTCAAAAAGGATACCGTCCCATGACGAAGCCCCGCCATTCTCGGCTCGATTGCAACCCCGGCTGCGCTGTCGAGGCGGCGATTAGCCTGATTGACGGCAAGTGGAAGTGCGTGATCCTGTTCCACCTGCTGCGCGGGACCGCGCGGTTCAACGAGCTGCGGCGGCTGGTGCCCGGCGTGACGCAGCGGATGCTGACCAACCAGCTTCGTGAGCTGGAGGCGGACGGCCTGATTGTCCGCACGGTCTATGCGCAAGTGCCCCCCAAGGTGGAGTATCACCTGTCCCCGCTCGGGCGGAGCCTGGAGCCAGTGCTGATGGCGCTTAAGGGATGGGGCAACGCGAACATCGGACTGTTTGCGAGAACGAGCGCCACGATGGCAGTGGCGGCGTAAGTATAGCGACGCGCTATGATGGACCACGGCAAGGAATTATGCGTGATCCTCACACATGTGTCGCTAGTGGCTTGAGAATGGCTGCTTTTGCCCAGTATACCTTCCAGGCTGCCGATGGGCCGGTGCCGCTCTGGGCAGTAGTCAACCATTGCGATAGATAAACCGCGGTAGGCGCATCCAAGGCGGTGATCATGCCCTGTACACTCATCTACAGGTTCGTGCACACCCTGGACAGCACAGGAAACACCCCGGAAACGCTGGGCGCGGCGTAGCCGGAGTTCGAAGGGTCTAATGCACAGCCCTGCACGGCCCAGCGAAGGCCCGACTCCTCGGCTCAGCCGCACGGCGCCAATGTGTGAGGATTGCGCACGAATCCTGGCCATGGTCCGTAAAGGCCGGGAGCCGCCAGCTCCAACAGGGGCCGGCACAGGCCCGCCCATGGCGGCGCACGACGGTAGGCTCAAGCCCACCGACCTGGTTTGGCATCATCAAGGCTGTTGCCACCGCATCCCAGTGCGGATGCGGATGGCGGCACACCGTTCAGATCAGCCAGTCTGCCGCCGAGCGTGCCATCCCGCGTGGCACGCGCCTCCATGCGCTAGAGATCGGCTGCGCTGTTCCGTCTGCGGGGGCGGCTTCACGCCGATGCGGAGGCATCGCCGGGCTGGCCGTTGACACACCTCACTTCATGACACATATGATGTTGCATGAGACAAGATAGCAGGTTGTCGGGCGTGCTTCACGTCGTGATCCACATGGCCGAGGCGGGTGAACCGGTCACGTCCGAGGCCATGGCGAAGGCCATGAACACCAACCCGGTCGTTGCCCGCAGAGTTATGGCCGGCTTGCGGGATGCGGGCTTCGTCCGCTCGGAGAAGGGCCATGGCGGGGGGTGGTCCATGGCCCGCGACCTGGCGACCCTGACCCTGCGCGATGTCTATGCCGCGCTGGGATCGCCCGCGCTGTTCGCAATGGGCCACCGCACGGAAGCGCCCGGTTGCCTGGTCGAGCGGGCAGTCAACTCCGCGCTCGGCGACGCCTTCCACGATGCGCAAGCGCTGCTCATGGAGCGGTTCGGCGCCGTCACCGTGGCCGCCATCGCCGCGGATTTCCATGACCGCTTGGCGACGCACGGCGGCGCGCCCGACAAGGAGACTTCCCATGCAGCATGACGCAGTCGTCATCGGCGGCAGCTATGCCGGCCTGTCCGCCGCGATGCAGATCGCCCACGCCCGGCGGGCCGTGTGCGTGATCGATGCCGGCCGCCCCCGCAACCGCTTCGCCGAACACTCGCACGGCTTCTTCGGTCAGGACGGCGCGTCCCCGCTCGAAGCGATTGCCGAGGCCCGGGCGAAGCTCACCGCCTATCCGGACGTGACCTTCCTCGAAGGGGAGGCGGTTACAGCGCGGCGCGACGACGATGGCATTTTCTCGATCGAGATGGCGTCGGGAGAGGCACTGCGCGCCATCAAGCTTGTGCTCGCCACGGGCGTCGAGGACGTGCTGCCCGACATCCCAGGGCTCACCGAACGCTGGGGCCGAAGCGTGATCCATTGCCCTTATTGCCACGGCTACGAGTTCGGCGGCCGGTCCTTCGGGGTTCTGAACGTCGCCCCCTTCTCGATCCACCAGGCGCTCCTCATTCCCGACTGGGGACCGACGACCTTCTTCCTCAACGGCGGCGACGCGCCGGACAACGAGAGCCTGCGCAAGCTCGCGCGGCGTCAGATTGCGGTCGAACCCGCGGCGGTCGTGGCCGTCGAAGGCCCAATGCCGGACATGGCGGGCCTGCGCTTGGCGGACGGACAGCTCGTCGAGATCGATGCGCTGTTCCTTGGCACGCGGCTCAAGATCGGCCCACTCGCCACGCAACTCGGCTGCGCCTTCGACGACGGACCCTTCGGGCCGATCATCCGCGTCGATACCGCGAAGATGACGACCGCGCCCGGCGTTTACGCCGCCGGTGACGGCACGCGGGCGCAGCACAACGCCACCTTCGCATCGGCCGACGGCGTGCTCGCCGGCGCCTCGCTGCATCAGGCGCTCATCTTCGACTCCTTGGCCGCCTGACGGGCCGTTGCCCGAAGCTCGCCGCCTGGTACGAGCGGTTCTCGCGTCGGCCTAGCGTCCCGCACTGTATCTGTCCTCCCGAGCTGCTGAGCCTTTCCTGCGGGCTGCCGGAGCAGACGCAGAATACAGATGCGTTCAGAAATTAGACACTCAACAACGGCAAGGAGATGTTCTGATGATTTCATCGTTATCAGGGCAATACTGATAAAAAAGGACGTGTTTGATGTTTCGAAATTCTTTTTTGTTCATCACCTTTTGGTTAGCACTTGTCCTATTTAGTTCTGGTGTGGCTCTTTCTACTACCGTGTCACCGGAAAAGAGTAATGCCGAGCTTTCGCGCACCGCGCAAGTCAACGGCACTGCGCTTCACTATTTAAGCGCTGGTTCGGGTCCAATTACCGTCGTGCTTGTACATGGTTGGCCACAGAGTTCGTATGAGTGGCGTAAGATCATGCCGCAACTCGCTAAGACATACAGGGTGATCGCAGTTGATTTGCGGGGTGTCGGAGGGTCGCGGCCAACTTCTGCCGGCTACGACAAGGCCAACATGGCAAGGGACGTCCACGGACTCGTCCGCTCGCTGGGGCTGCACAACGTCTATGTGTTCGGACATGATATCGGCGGCATGGTCTCATATGCCTACCTGATTACGCGGCTTCCTCAGCCGTTCTCGGGCAGGTATAATGACTGCGTAGATTGGATTTGAGCAGAGGATAGCGATGGCCCGCAACGCCGTGTAGTTCCAGAAAGGGCTCAGCGAGCCGGCCTTTGATCGACAATACGGCACGGAGGAACAGTGCCGGGCGGTGGTGGTTGCGGCGCGGTGGCCCGACGGGTTCCAATGCCCGGCCTGCGGCGGG
>JAABVA010006807.1_pt1 | contig 10063 bp, 9 predicted proteins | sample 5560331 | NCBI WGS metagenome assembly JAABVA01 (sample SAMN12812661, study PRJNA571458) | rock metagenome | isolation source: Antarctica rocks | place: Antarctica: Victoria Land, Mt New Zealand sud | collected 2016-01-07 | reverse complement strand
CGCCGGTACAGCCTGCCCAGCGACACCGACCGACAAGCCGCCATGGACAGCCTCATCGTCGACTACTGACCAGCCGCCAACGGCCCCTTAGCGGAGGATCCTGCGCCGTTGCTACTCACACCCCTAAGTCGGCTGCGTCACTGTCGATCAGGTAGGCGCTCGCACCGGCCCCGAGTGCGCCCAACACTGCTTCCCCCCGATGGTCACCGGTGAGCACGAGCACGCGGCAGGCCGGTTCGGAGGCTGTCGTGAGCAGATGCAGCACGAGCAGTCCGGCACTGTCCATGCTGGCCAGACCGAGCAGGACGGTGTCGGCGTGCAGGGCGTGTGCAGTGGACGCCGTGGAGTCACTGGCGGTGATGGAGCCGACGATGTCGATGTCTGGGGCGCTGGCGAAATTGGCGCTCAGTGTCTGCCGAAGTGCCAGGTCGTTCTCGACGATGAGCAGCCGGGCAACGGAAGGCACCAACCGGGCATGTTCGACCGGGACCTGTTCCTGGTGGTGGTGCGGAACGGGGATATCGACCACGTAGGCCTCCAGCTCACGCTGTAGTCATCGACCCCCGCCGAGCCCGTCTTCAGCGTCAGCGGGCCGTCGACCCTGAACGCCTGAGACAGGGGGCGCAGCAGCGGCAGAACGGGTCAGGGAGCCGCCTTGCCGGAGGCGACGGCGACCGGACCGATGGTGAGCATGATCGGCAACGTCCCCGGGCTGGACTGCGCAGCGGGACCGGCGGGCTCGGCTGGGACCGGAAGGACTGCGGTCAGGGTCCCCGTCGTGGCTGTGGTCGCCGTCAGCCGCTGACCGTCTTCCCGGGTCACCACGACCCGGATCTTGGTGTGCAGGTCGGCAACTGTCAGGTGCAGGTCGGCCGTGTGCTCCCCCGCGATAGTCGTACAGACATCCAGCACGCAGCGCTGCCAGCGGAAGCTGCTGGCCGGGCTTGCCCCAGCAGCGCTGACTTGTGCGTGCAGGGTCTCGCCGGCGGCCGGTGCCGGCATGGCCGATACCGGTGCGGCGGCGGGTGACGAGGTCGCCGGCAGCGCCGTCGGTGCCCGGTGACCCGTGGGCGGCGGGGAATGGACGCCGTCGGAACCAGCCGGGGAGCGGGACCCGTCCGGCAGCGGGCCTGGCGGGGGTTGCCGGCGGGGAGCTTCCGCGCCCGGGGGCCAGGGCGCGCCGACCGGGCCCCGGCGCGGGGCGGCGTGCGGGGTGCCCGGCGGGACCCCCGAGCCGGTCACCGTCGCCGTCTTCACGCCGGCCTGCCGCTGGGCCACATCAGCTCGCTCCCCCGACCGGGCAGGTCGCCCCGCGACCGGCTGCGGCGCCGGGGACAGCGACTTCTGGTGTGGCAGCACTGCCCTGAAGCCACCACCGACCCCAGTTGCAACGCGGACAGCACCGGCGTAGTCGTCGAACCAGATGGGGCTGACGTTGACCACGGCGCCGGTGTGGGGCGCCTGGACCACCAGACCGTTGCCGAGGTAGAGCGCGACGTGGTGAACGCTCTGCCGGGTCGTGCCACTGGCGAAAAAGACCAGGTCGCCGGGGAGCAGGTTGGCCACGTCGACCGCCTGGCCGACGCCAGCCTGGTCGGCGGCGACCCTGGGCAGTGCGATACCCGCACTCCGGTAGGCGGCCTGCACCAGCCCCGAGCAGTCCCAGGTAGTGGGACCGGTGGCACCCCAGACGTACTGGTCACCCAGGTGGGCCAGGGCGAAGCGCAGTGCCTCGAGCGCCGCCGGAGCGGCACCCTGCCCGGCTGCCCGGGCGAGCTGTTGGCCGGCGTGCAGGTTCAGCACGACGTTTGCGACGTCGCCCGGGGCCGACCCGCCAGTGGTGTCTGCCTGGCCGGCCGCGTCTGCCCCCCGGGGGCCGTCGTGCCCGCCGGGCCCGCCTGCCGCCAGCGCGCGATGCGGGATGCGGGTCTCGCCGCTGTCCCCGACCGGACCCTGCCGGCGGGGCTGCGCCACGGGACCGAGCAAGCCCGCCGCTACCGCCGGAGACATGGTCGTGTAGCGGCCCAAGACCCGGTCCGCCAACAGGCCGGGCGCCCCTGGTGAGGTCGCGTTGGCGCCGCTAGCTGGCTCCGAGTGTGCCGCCGCGATCGACAATGCAGCAACTGCCAGGAGCCGGCGCATTGTGGTGGTGCGGCAGGTCCGGCGAGCGCCTGTACAGAACCTGGCGGCCGGGTGAGCGTGGATGATCAACCTGGTCCGCCAGCCTGCGCCACGCTAGTGGCGTAGCGGGCCCGGCCGCGGGTGAGTTCGAACGCGCACCCACCCGGTGCACAGTCGACTCGTCGGCAGTGGCCAGCTCGTGCAGGCTCAGCACGGCGACCGGCGGCCCGGACACCGGCGTGCCGCGAAGGTCCTCTGCGGCCCCGGACAGGTCATAGGCGGCCAGGACCAGCAGCCGGTGCGGCTCAGCCCAGCTGGCGGCATCGCCGAGCAGACCGGCCCAGTGCACCCGCCTGGCAGCGAGGTCGACATGCCGATAGGAGCGCTCGGCGATCCGCGGAGCGCCGAGCAGCAGGACAGTTGCGGCCCAGCCTCGGTCGGCAGCCACCCACCGAGGATCATCCGACCAACAGTCCCACGCTGCTACCGCGGTGCCCGCGGCCGGCTCCCCTCCCCCGGCGGATAGCCCGGACACAGTCTGACCAGATGCATCGCCACCCGACCCGCCGGCTACGGGACAGACAACTGGCGCTTGGCGGACTACGAGCGTGACGGCTGCCCGCCACACCAGTACCGCGACCACGCTGTACAGCACGAACGCACCGACCACCGTGCACACTGCTGACAGGAAAGACCACATGGGACGTGCTCCTTTTGTCGCAGGTGACCCACACCGGCACGGTCACGCGTCGTCGCTGCAACTGCCGCGGTGCTGTTCCTAAGAACGGGTGCTGGGTGAAAAGGCCCGCTCGTTCAGCATCACGCAGCGTTCCCGGCTCGGCTATTCGTCTTTGGGCTAGTCTTCCGGGGCCACCCATACCAATGAACAGTGTCTGCTTCCCCTTCTGCTATCCGTTGGGCTGGTCCGGCCCACACCTATCCCAAGGAATAGCACCTGCCGCCTAGATGCCTGCAGGCGGCAGTGGTGAGTTCCGAGCGGCCACCGAAAGGCCGGGGATTTGGAGGCCCGTGGCCTGGCTGTCATGTCCTGCCGGCACGGTGGGCGTCCCACCCAGCGCACCGCTGAACTGGCGATTGCCGGAGGGCGCACTCAGCTTGCTGCCGCTTCAGGCGTGTCAGGCGCTGCGTCGGCGGCCTCCGACTCTGCGGCGCTGCTCGGCAGGTACTTCCCGTGGACGCGACGGAGGTAGGACATGGATGCGTCGGTGGTGCTGGTGTAGGCCAGGGAATCACGGACGAAGCCGAGCCTGTGCCGGGCGTCCTGCAGCACCTGTGCCCAAGTGACCGCCCTGATTGTGACGTTGTGCTCAGCGCCTGGCACGACGAACACCCCTGGTTCGCGGTCGCCTTGCTTCAGCAGCAGGTCGGTGGTGGAGGCGAGCTGGTCTCCGACGATCCAGAACTCCCAACGCGTGTCCGTCATTGCGAAGCGACCATCCTTCGCGACGGCCAAAGCGTAAGTCTGGATCTGCAGCAACTGTTCGAGACCTACATGAACGGTTGGCCTCTTAACCTCGATCACAAGATGCTCTCTGTGGTTGTGGGCCTGCGGCACGATGCGACTCAGCATCAAGTCGACTACCACGCGCGCGCCAGTCGGATCGAGCACCTCGCGCGCCTCGACGTCCTCAGTTGCTAGGTCTTCCCTGCCTAGCAACCCGATGTGGTCCCGCAAGGCCGTGCGCAGCGTTACGTCGTCCGCCGTGAGGGCGTAGTCCTCACGGAACACCCAGGTCTCCCCAGCGAGGACGCGATGGAGCTGGCTGCGTTCGAGCAGCCTCTTGCGCATGTCCCCGAAGACCATCTCCTCGAGTCCGAGCAAGAAGTCGAGGCGGTCGGTGATCTGGCGTGCGGCTGCGATGACGGAGCTGAGGGAAGTCTTATCGAGAAGGTCGCGGAGCTCGTCGACCTGGTCTTGAGGTAACTCTAGGACCTCGTGCAGCACGGTGTGCAAGCTCCCAGGGTTACTCTCCAGCGCTTCGCGGAGGAGCCGGAGCGACAGCTTCCGGGAGCGCGGCTCGATGTTTTCCAGGACAGGCGCCGTGGCCACTGCCGCGATGTCGAACACCTGCCGTTCGGCGGCTTCGACAGGGTTCTGCGGCGGGGTGGAGTATGGGTAGCTCTGGTCGGCCTTCCACGCCGTAACCAGCTCCCTCCCCCGCTCCTGTGCCCGCTGTCCAAAATAGCGGCGCAGCTCGCTCTTCGCCGCCTCTATTAAAGAACTGAACGGTTCGACGCCAAAATCTGCCAGGGCGACATCAGCGGTCCTTTCCCTAAAGCCCTCCCACCGCAGATAGGCCGTGAAGTCGAAGCCTGGCGCGTGGATGCCGGCTCGCACAGCCTGCAGCGAGGCACCACCGTGGTCGCACAGGTGAAGCAGACGGTTCTTCTGGGGCTGGGCCCACTCGATCACGACCAGCTGAACGGGTTCATCCACTCCATCGACCCGTAGGGCGGCCTCATATCTGCGGCTCTGGATGCTGGCCGGATCAAGTGGGCGGCCCCGCCATCTGATCACGAGAGGGTACTGCTCCAAGATGAGGGCAAATGTCGTCGTGAGTTGGCCGACGACGTCGTCGCGTTCCAGTGCCTTGATCGCGGCTTCGTTGAGCTGCTCCACCCGCACGCTCGTGCCTGTAGGCCCGCCGACCGGGAAGGGACCGTCCACGTCGAAGGCCTTCATGCTGATGCGACGGCCAGTGATCCTGATCTCGGCAACGTTTCCGGTGGCCTGCCTAGCCACTGAGGTCCAGTGCACCACTTCGCCGAGTCCATAGGCCGCCCACCGCCCTTGCCCGGCCTGTCCGTGAAGGGCCCGGCCAGCCTCTGTGGTAGTAGCCATCTTCTTCCAAGAGCCACCGAGGCGGCCGAAGTACAGGTCTGCCTGCTCGCGGCTGATCCCGGTGCCGTCGTCCCGCACCTCGACCGCCTCGGTGCCCCCCCACCCATTCAGCGCAAGATCAGCAGTGATCTCGCTGGCATCCGCGTCAACGGCATTCCACAGCAACTCGTTGAGGCCGCCGAGGGGCCGCCTGATCAAGCGCTCAAGGTGGTCTTGCTCCACAGCCACTACAAGCCGGGTCACGGGTGGAGTCTGTCAGCGCCACGTCGAGCGTGCACCCCTCGCCACACTCGGCGGAACGCCACGAAGAGTGGAGAGCCAGTCCGAAGGGTCTGTGCTCGGTGCCCGGGCGTAGCTGAGAAGGTCATCCGAAAGATCCCGTTGGGACTGGCCTGGTCGTGCCGCCCTCCGCTTAAGGAACTAACAGAAGTGTTAGGACCGTTTGGTCTAGCTCCAGATGAACGCGGTCGTGTCATAACCCGAGGGGCTTGCCGGTGGGCAGCTGGCCGGCCTCGACGGCAGGCCATGGCTGCCCGTCGTGGTACTCGGCCTCGAGCTGGGCGACCTCTCGCATCACCGCGGCTGCAATGAAATCCGAGAAGCTGCGATGCCCTTCCCGCGGCCTCGTCCAGTCGTAGGCGGCGCGGGCGCGGGCGGTGTCGTCCGGATCCTGGTAGAAGCCGACTTTGGCCTTGCCGGCGGTCGACGTCACCCGCTCGGCGCGTGGGACGCGAACTGCTGCGGGTGCGCGGGCGGGCTGCGCGGCCGCGGGCTTGCGTTGGTCGACCTCGGGCCCGCGGCCCTGCACAGTTTCGCTGGTGCTACCGGCACTGAGGACCGGGTCGACGGTAGGGGCCTTACGCAACCTGCGCCCGGCGGCCGGCGCCTGAGTGAGTTCGTCGAGGGCATCGGTGTCCGGGCGGGCGCCGCGGCGTCGGGTGGGTGCGGGCATGCCGGTCTCCTCGGGTGGGTTCAGGCAGGGGGCAGCACGCGGGCGGCGATCGCCGTCAGCGCGTCGGTGACTTCCCTCGCCTTCGCCCCGTACGCCGACAGCGGCGCGGCGGCCGACGCGGCGGTGGCGACGACCTCCCGTTCGGGGACAAACGGCTCAACCAGGTGCTCGGCGTAGTCGGCACGCAGCTGGTCGGCCCACTCCACTCGGTCGCGGCGGTCAGGCCGGTAGCGATTGACCACGACGCCGGCCAGCCGCAGGTCGCTGTTGAAGTGCTGGCGGACAGTGGCCAGGGTGCGGGTCATCTGCGCAAGTCCCTCGACACTGGCCGCACGAGGCTCGGTAACCAGCAGCGCCGCGTCTGCGGCGGTGAGGGCGTTGACGGTCAACTGCCCCAGGCTCGGGGGGCAGTCGATGAGGACCACGTCCCAAGCGGCAAGCGTGCCTTCCATCGCAGTGCGGAGCCGGTACTCCCGGCCGAGGTCCTGGTCCTGCTCGCGGCCGGCCAGGGCCAGCTCCGCGGCTACCACCTGGACGCCGTTCCACCCCTCCCCCGCCGGAACGACGGCCTCGGCGAGCACACCGGACGTGACCTGCCGGGTGGACGGGTCGACGGTGAGCACGTCGTTCAGCGTGAACGGCGGGCTGTCCTCGATCCCGACGTGGCTGCTGGCGTTGGCCTGCGGGTCGGCGTCGACGAGCAGCACCCGACGGCCCAGCCGGGTAAGGGCTTCGGCGAGGTTGACCGTGATGGTGGTCTTGCCGACGCCGCCCTTCTGGTTGCACAGCGCGAGCACCGTCGCTGTCATGCTGCCTCCCAGGCTGCCGTTAGAACTAACACTACTAAAAGCTGAGCGAGCCGCGACTGCTGCGCGCGCCCCTCGCCGGCCCCGGCATACCGCCTGGTTCCGGGGTGTGCTACATCCAGTTGGTCCCCTCATCGGACTTGGCTCATCCGCTGAGCTATCCGCTATCTCTAATAGTAGCGTTAGTACGCTTGGAAGTGGAGGAGGCCACAGGTAGGTGACGACACCGATGCCGCCGTCTCCGGGTGGGGCTGCTGAGGTTCCCGTGGATGGTCCCCGCATGACCAACGCGGTGCTTGCAGCCCCAGGACCGGTACAGCCGGCGCGGGGGCGTTGGTGTTGAAGCCGTCGGCAGTCAGAACGGCAGCGGGTTCCCGACGCGCGGCCTTCAGCGGCATTGCCGCTCTCGGTGGTGCTCGCTCGTAGCGGTGACGGTTGCAGGAGGTCGGCCGCCCCCGCCCTGGTCTGCTGGGCTGTACCGGGGGGGGCGGCCGACTGGTCAGGCTCGTGCGGCGTGGCCGGGGAGTTGGGCGCCGGTGACGGTGCGGGGTGTCCAGTGCAGGTCGCGTTCCACGATGAGGCGGGGGAGTAGGCGCAGTCGGCCGGTGTCGGTGCGGGTGATGCTGCCTTGCTGGTGGAGCGCTTCGAGTTCGGGCAGGTTGACGTAGCCCCATTCGGCGTTGGTGTCGTCGCCGTGCAGCCGGGCGTAGCCGAACGCGTCGCCGGTGGCCGGGTCGTACTCGGCGATCCACCAGTCGCAGTCCCGGACGAAGTAGTGCAGGTGGATGACTTTGTCGGCGGTGGCCACGTCCTCGCTGCCGTACAGCGGCGGGATGGCGGCGAGCTGGCCAGCCGGGGGGTAGAAGCCGTGGCCGCGCTCGCGGCGGTGCTGCTCGGGGAAGGCTTTGGGTGCGGGTGCCGGCTGCGGGTGGGTGCTCATCGGTGCTCCTTCTGTGGTGGGGGAGGGGTGGTGCCTCCGGGAGGGTGGGGCAGGCTCGTCTGCCTGCCCGCTTGGCCTGCCGGAAGTGGCTGCAGCGGCTCGCGGCGCCAGGTGGTGACGCGGCTTCGGGGTCCTTGTGATGGTCGGCAGCGGCAGCGACCCGCAGGGGGCCGGCGATCACGGGGTGCGGCGCGGCACTGCTGGTGGCGGGAGGGGCGGCCACGCACAATCCGGAGGCGCTCTTGGGGTGGGGGCAGCGCCGGCCGTAGGCCGGCTCCGCTCGCGGTACCCGTGGCCGCCCGGCCCTGAGGGCACTGTTGCGCGGCGGACGGTTGTGATGGTTGGCTGACCGGCGGCCGCCGGGCGGAGCGTCGTGTGCCCCGTTCGCCTGGTGCGGTCCGGGCGGGCCGGGACAGGTCCGAGCGCGCTCCCTGTCCCGGCCCGCTTCGGGCTACCCGACCTCGCCTGCCGGGGGCTGCTCGCCGCTGGCGAGGCGCTCGACGGCCGACGGGGTGTAGCCCGCGTCGGTGAGGAACTGCAGGTAGCGGGCGGTGGCGGGGTCGGCGTGACGCCAGGAGTGCTTGCCGGTGGCGTCCTCGTAGGCGGCTAGCACCAGGGCCAGGGTGACGACCTCGGCGCGGCGCTCACTGGCCCCATCTAGCAGGCCCAGGACCCCGGCGGCGCCCCGGCCGTAGCCCGCCGCCTGCTTGGGGCAGCCGAGCAGAACCCCGGCGAGGCGGTGGGAGCCGGTCAGCGCCTGGGTCAGGGCGTGCGGGCAGCGCGCCAGCGAGGCGGCGATGAACACCGCCGTGCCCTTGGGTGCGGTCTTGCGGGTCAACAAGGCGGTGAGCCATTCCCGGCGCACCGTCTCGGCACTGGTCCACGCCTTGTTGTTCTCGATGACCCGCTTCCGTTCGGCCCGGGCCGTTTCCTTGTGTTCGGCGGCTTCGGTGTCGCTGGCCGGTGCTGCCTGCGGGCGGCCGGTCTGAGCGGACCAGCGCAGCAGGTGCCCGTGGGCGGGGTAGTCGGTGCAAACGTAGGCGGCGGCGTACCTGGGGGACCACGGGACCCGCTCCCGGTTGTCCTCGCCCTCAGGGTTGTCCTCGGCGTCGCGCCCGTCGCCGTCGTCCTCGCCGTTGCTCTCGTAGCCCTCGTCATCGACGTCGTAGCCCAGAGCCTCACCGGCTGGTTGCCCGTCGGTGTCGGCGAGCCGGACGGTGCCGGCCTGCTCGTCGGTCCAGTGCCCGTACTCGACGGCCAGGTGGGCGGCGTGCCCGGGGCAGGTGGCGTGCCCGGCGGGTGTCAGCGGCTCACCGTCGGGGTCGGTCAGGTCTGCGAGCAGCCTTCCCGGTCCGCCGGCCGGGCCGTAGCGGGACGGGGCGCGACCGGACAGGACGGTGACCCCGCTGGCAGCGATGGCGTCGCGGGCGGCCTGCTCGCGGGCGCAGGCTGCCCGGTCGTCGCGGGCCCGCTGGGCGACGTGGGCGAACTGACCGGGGCTGTCCTTGGCCGCAAGCACCAGGGCCTTGAGGGTGTCGGCGTCGTCGCCTGCGTCGAACTCGGCCAGGACGGCGGCCTGGTCCAGGGTCAGGAACTCATACCGCTCGGTGGCTTTCTTGGCCAGTGGGCTGGCTGCAACTGCCAGGGCTGCGTCGACCTGGGTCCGTTTGGTCTTGAGCCGCCGGGTGATCTGCGCGGCCGTCACCCCGAAGGCGGACAGTTGCTCGACGGCGGCGAGCCGGTCGGTGTCGGTCAGGGCGGCGCGGTGTTCGTTCTCGGCCCATTGGGCGACGATCCGGTCGGTGTCACGGTCGGCGTGGTCGGTGTCGAACACCCACACCGGAACAGTGGGCTGCCCGGCCTGGATCGCGGCGTGGGTGCGGCGGTGGCCGTAGCGCACCCGGATGCCGGTCTCGGTGCGGACGGCGACGATCGGGACGAGCACCCCCAGGTCGCGGACCGACTCGATGAGGGTCTTGTCGGGGGCGGCGTCGCGGCGGACGTTGCGGTCGACCAGCAGCAGGCTCGGGTCGATCTGCTCCATCCGGGGTCCTTGGGCGGCGGGAGCGGCCACCTCCGGCCCGGCCGCAGCCGGTACCCCGGTGTCGGCGCCGGTGTCGGCGTCGGTGGTGGTGCTGGTGGTGTCGGTCATGGTGACCTGTGGTCCTTTCCGGTGGTGAGGGCCTGGGCGGGTCCCGGGCCTCGGGGCGGCGGGTGCAGTGCCCGTCGCCGTAAGGCCCGCCGGAGGGGGTGTTAGACATCTCACGGTCCTAACCGTCAAGCCGGCTGGGTTTCGGAGGGCGCGGAAGGGGCGCTGCGGCACTACCCCAGTACTTCGCTAGGCGGCCGCGGCAACGGCTTGGGTGCTGGGGAAGGCCCTG
>JAABVA010006805.1_pt1 | contig 10064 bp, 13 predicted proteins | sample 5560331 | NCBI WGS metagenome assembly JAABVA01 (sample SAMN12812661, study PRJNA571458) | rock metagenome | isolation source: Antarctica rocks | place: Antarctica: Victoria Land, Mt New Zealand sud | collected 2016-01-07 | reverse complement strand
TCCCGCCACCAAAAGCAGCTTGGACGTCTAACAACGGCCTCCCAAGTGTGAAATTGGCTGCGGAGCGGCAAACGGGGCTGAAATCGGCGATGTCGCGCTCAACTGTGGTTCTCAATAACCCCCCTCTCTCAGCGAAGTCGAACGCCTGCTATCCGGACAACGCCTGCAGACCTGTTCGCGCACGGTGACATTGTTTGTGTGGCAATAAAATAATTGAGTTACAGCCAAGTATCCAACTTTGGCACAAGGACGCCAACCAGCAGGCCGTGCGCACACTGTGACACGCGGCACTGCTTGCCACACACCTCGTGCCAACAGCCTTGGCAACAGTGCCGCAGGCCACTGCCGGGACAGGGCAGCCTTCGAGCAGCGCTGTCGCGGCGTTCCTCCCTGTGAGGCCAGCAGGCCTCTTGCCTGCTGTGTCTGCGCGGGAGTGGTTTCTACACAGGCAGGGGTTGAGACTGCTGCACGATTTGGTCACTTGGCAATGGTTCCTGGCCGCGAGCACAGTGTCTGTGCTTGCATGAGGTATTGCAGAGGTAGGACGGCACAGCTTGAGACGCCAGAGAGCTAAAGTAAGCCATGTGAGTAGGAGCAAACACCCCCACATTGCAGGCAAACCAAGGTCTCACAGTGGTTCATCCGTCCCGATGATCCGCACTTCTGGCACTATGATTTGGGTTCAGCCATCACGTTTTTATAGAGATGCAGCACGGATGTGTCCCACTGCCGACATGCAAACACATGCTGCTGCGTACTTCCAGTCTGCAACACAGACACAGGGTCCGGGCAGAATGCCCTAGGTCGAGCCATGCGCTGACGGCACATGTGTGCAGGCAGGCTGGCAACCCAGCACATGCCACCCCCTAGCTGGCATAGCCCACCCCTTGGCATGCTGGCATGCAGGTGCAGGCCTGCATCGCGGTGAGAGCGCCCGTCCACACCGCATGCTCTAGCTGCACACCCCTGACGACAATGCTTCAGCCCTGCGTGACAGCAGATACTAGCACTTGCATTGCAAGTCTTACAATGCCCAGCTTAGTATATCAAGCATCAGACGTAAGGCATGCCAACACTAGTTACCACTGCCACCAGCATTGCCGCCACGTCTCTACCGCAGAGCGCATCCGCTTTACCCTGGCTGGCGTGAGTGGCCCACCGCTTGCTAAGCATGCACCAGGTTGCGCAGTGCCGCTGCCGCCCAGTCGTGCGCCGCTGCCGAGCTGGCGCATGCAAGCACGCGCTCCAGGGCTGCAACGCCCCCGCATGCCCTGACTGCTTCCCGGCTCTGTGCGTTGTCACTGCACAAGTTGTGCAGCGCCCCAGCAGCCCATTTGTGCATACCGGGAGAACCGCCGGGCACCAGGAGCCCGACCAGCGCGGCAATGCCACCGCACTCCCTCACGCTGTCCTTGTTCTGAGTATGTTCACGACACAGGTTGCACAGCGCCCGAGCAGTCCACTCAAGCACAGCGGCAGAGCCGCCGGGCACCAGCAGCCCAACAAGTGCGGCAACACCCCCACACTCCCTTACCCTGTCCCGGTTCTCAATGCTTTTAGCGCACAGGTTTGCCAGAGCGTTCACAACATGCTTCTGCATGCCAGCGGAGCAGCCAGCCGCCAGCAGCGCGACCAGCGCCGCGACGCCCCCACACTCCCGCACGCTGTCCTGGTTGTGAGTGTTTGGTCCAATGCACATAATTGCCAGCGCCCTGGCGGCCTGCTCACACAGAGCGGCAGAGCCACCAGGCGCCAGCAGCGCCACCAGCGCCGCGACGCCCCCGCACGCCCGCACACTGTCCTGGCACCGAGCGCTTGTCATGCACAGGTTTCCCAAAGCCCCGGTGGCCCGCGCACGCACAGCAGGCGCGACACCGGGCGCCAGCAGCCCCACCAGCGCCGCAACGCCGCCGCACACCGGCACGCTGTCCTGGTTCCTGACATTGTGAAAGCACACATTTGCCAGCGCGCCTGCAGCTCGTCTTTGCACGCCAGCGGAGCAACCAGGCGCCAGCAGGGCAACCAGCGCCGCGATGCCCCCGCACTCCCGCACACTGTCCTGATTCTGGGTGTTTCTCATGCACAGGGTGCACAGCGCTGCAGCGGCCTCCTCTTGCACAGCGGCAGGGCCGCCGGGCGCCAGCAGCCCGACCAGCGCTGCCACGCCCCCGCACTCCCGCACGCTGTCCTTACTCTGAGCGTTTTCAAAGCACAGGTTGCTCAGCGCGTTGGCAGCCTGCATCTGCACAATGGCAGACCTGCAGGGCGCCAGCAGCCCGACCAGCGCCGCATCGCCCCCGCACTCCCGCACGCTGTCCTTAATCTGAGTGTTATCAAAGAACAGGCTGCACAGCGCGCCGACAGCGTGCTTCTGCACAGTGACAGAGTTGCCGGGCGCCAGCAGCCCGACCAGCGCCGCGTCGCCCCCACACTCCCTGATGCTGTTCTGATTCTGTTCATTGTCGATGCTCAGGTTTTGCAGTGCCGTGGCAGCCTGCAGGTGCACAGCATCTGTCCTGCCTGGCGCCAGCAGCCCGACCAGCGCCGCGACGCCCCCGCATCCTCTGACATACTCCCTATTTTGGCCCTTGTCAGAGCACAGGCGTGCCAGCGCATGCGCAGCCTCCGCTTGCTCAGCGGCAGAGCTGCCTGGCGCCAAGCGCCTGACTAGAGCGGCGACGCGCGCGCGTGCACTGCCTTTCGCCATTGTGGCGGCGCCCCTGCACCCTCCACACACACGGCGCGCCGATCAGGCGGCCTGGCGCGCCCAGCGTGTCCGGGCCTCCTGGTACAGTCTGCAAGCCGACAGTGTGTGGCACGGAGCGCATCATTCCAGAATGAGGACACCTGGCCAGCACTGATGCAGTCGTGCGTAGCCACCGCCAGGCTGGTACACAGCAGGCAGCCAGTTTTCTTTTCCTTTTCCTTGCATGCAGTCAGAACTTCAGCACATGCCTGGGGTGGCCGTTGGCCAGAACATGCCTCTGCATGCAGGAGGGGCGCTGGAGAAGGCATGTTAATGCAGCCTCTGCCAACAAGGCACCGCTCATACCGTCCCAGGTCAAGGACCATGGTAAGGCCCAGCTCAGCAGCCTGCAGTATAGACTCTGTGACGTGCGGCCCGCACCCTGCTTGGCGCGGCCGCGCGCTTTGGCGGGCTTGACCAGACCGTGGTGGGCACTTGTACGGCCCGCTCCTGCGCGCCCTGCGTGCGCGCACGTGAGTGACGCGCTGCAAGCGCAGACTGGTGCAGCACCTTGGCTGCCACTGTGGCAGCACGCAGCACACCAGCATACCACAACAGCTCAGGGGCTAGGGTAGGCTGATTGTCGCGCCAAGCGCTGGGCGGACCGCCTTGGAGTTTGTGATGACGCAGCGCGCCGGCGTTTGAGGGCCGCGCGAAGCTTATACAGTCGTATCAGGAGGACGTACCCGTCTCAAGGCTTTAGCAAGGCGCGATGTAGCTGCGGTGTGTCTGATGGGGGAACGGCTCTGAGTGCGCGAGAAAGTCCCCAGCTGCAGCTTGGGACAGGCGCGTTCCCTAGACCTCACCCGGCCCTGTCTCAGCCTGCTGTGCATGACGTGCTCGGAAGGAGCGGAGAGGTACATAGCCGAGCGCCGAAGGGCGCCGCGCAGTCAGAGCCTTTCCTTCAATGCAGTCTTGGTCAATGCAGGAGGAGCGCCAGACGCTTGCTTTCCTATACTGACCCAGGTTTGCTGCTTAGGACTCTGCAGCACAGGTAGCAGGCACCTCCTTGGCACCTGGGCAGCAAGCAGCAGCAAAGCAATGAGGCTGGTGACCTACAACGTGAACGGCCTGCGTGCTTTGCTGGAGCACCATGATGAGACGCTGGCCTCGCTGCTCGAACGCCTGAAAGCAGACATCGTCTGCGTGCAAGAGACAAAGCTGTCTGGCGCCGACATGAAGAACATGGACAAGCTTGCTGTCGCAGCTGGGTGGTACGAGAGCATGGTCGCGCTTCCCGTTGCTTGCGAAGCCATGCCTGCCTTGGCTCACCCAAAAAGTGGACGCGTGCGCTCAACTCATACCTGAGCGGCGCACCAGGGAGTCCTTCTTTTCCCTGAACACCAGCGGCCAATGGAGCGCGCACCATGGCGTCGCGACCTTCTGCCGGACGTCCACAGCGGAGGCCGTTGCCGCTGAGGACGGCCTGGCGGGCACGCGCGCGCCTGGCGCACCCGGCATCTGCGCCGACCTGGACAGCAAGTGGTGGTGGCGGTGCGCCAAGCCTGCCCTGCGCGTGTGTGCTGCGGAGAGCGTGAGTGCTTTGCTTCACCTTGCAGCGCCGTGTTCCACGTTGCGCACGGTTCCTGGTGTGTTGTCAGCCTTGTCCTACTGTACTACACCTACAAAGACCCCCTGTGAAGGGAGCAACCAGGGGCAGCCTGCCCCGCTGGCACTGGACTTGCACAGGGGCCCTCGCGCGTCTGCCTCGCTGACTCTGGGCCCCGCACTCAGGTTCACGCGCGCGGAGCTGGACGCAGTGGACAACCAGGGCCGCTGCGTCATCACCGACCACGGCCGGCTGGTGCTGTTCAACGTGTACCTCCCGGCCGTTACCCGCAGCGGCCGCGAGGGCCCAGAGGGTGACCGCTTCACACACAAAATGCGAATGCTCCAGGCGCGCCTGGACAGCCGTCTGCATGTGGCAGTCTGCCGCGCTCTTGGCAAACCTGTGGGTGTTGGAGGAGGCCAGCCAACACTGCTCACAGGCAGGGCCCTGGAGGCAAGAGCCCTACGTGCTTGCATGCGCTGCCATACCGCCAACGACACAGGCGTCTGAGACAGAGCTTTCATGCTCCTGCCGCGTCAGAACAGACTGCCACACGCCTTGCAATGTGCGACTGCGACGGCGTTGTTGCCAAGACAAAAGCAGCGCAATGAGGCGCTGCAGAGCTTTCGGTGCTGACACCCTGCGACATGCCCATGACATGGTGAGGTACCGCGGTCCGCAGCCATGCAGAGATGCCCGCAGCTGTGCACTATCGCTCCTGCAAGGGGCGTGTCCGTCCCTGGCCGCCGACGCGGTCGCCGCGCCGGCGCAGATCCTGACCCACCGCATCAACACGGCGCTGTCCGCGGGGCGCGCGGTCATCCTCTGCGGCGACCTCAACATCACCGCGGCGCCCGAGGACCACTGCCACCACGGGCCCGGCGCGTCCGTGGACGCATTCCTGGCGGAGCGCCCGGACCGCGCCTGGCTGGCCCTCGTCACGGGGCCGCGCGGCCGCCTGGCGGACGTGTTCAGGTGAGCCCGCTCCGGGCGCGCCGGCCGGGGGTGCCGGGCTGGCGTGTGCGCCAGCCTGGCTGCGCTAGGGTGCGCATGGGCGGATGCCAGTAAGCGAGTTCTCTGGCAGCCACCCTAAACGCGCCTGCTGCATGTGCATGTGGCTGTGCAGCAGTGCACCGCGCCAGTCACCTTGCAAAGGGATTCACGTATCACACAGCAGAATCAGGCAGCGTGCACGGCTTGGGGCGCCGCCTTTCTGCGTGGCCGCACGGCGCTGACAGCCGACAGCGGCCCTGTAACCTGCAGCACGCCCAGCCTGCCTTACACTCATTTGGCTGCAGGGGATCGCGAGGCAGAGCCTGGTTTGATACATGCGCGCGTGCCGCAGGCGGCACCACCCGTCCCCGGAGGTAGGAGCCTCTGTATGGTCGTACCATGGCGAGTCACGCTCGCGCGGCCACCACTCGCGCTGGGACGGCTGCCGCGTCGACTATGTGCGCCCCCTGCACTGCATTTCGTGGTGTACAATGTGTATCCCCGCTCCATGTCACAACTCCCTTTCGCGGCCCCTATCATGGCACGCCCTTTGCATGCACAGGACTTGCATGCATATTAAGCCGGGCAACTTTGCCCCATGAACTACGGCACTGCGTGCAGCCATTGCTCACTACTGTGCCGTGGGCCAGATCCTGGCGGGCGGGACCCTGGCTCCAGATCCCCTTGGTTGCGCCGGGCACGGCGCGCGCGGCGGCGGCGTGTCGGCTGCGCCTGAGGCTGGCGGCGTACCGGCGTCGCCCGGCGGGCAAGTACTCAGCCGCAGCGGGAGCGGCGGCGCAACGCGCGGGCAGCCTGCGGCCGACGTGGCGCCACCTGCAGGTGCAGCCTTAACACGAGACAGCAACACACTGTGACGAGCAGGTTAAGTAGGTGCTGCGGTCACACCAGCGCTGTGTGTCAGTCTGACACAACTGGACATCTCAATCGCGGTCTGCGGCCCTGAACGCAAGCGATGCCTGTGGCCATGGCTTTGCCGGCCTAGTGATGTCGCACGCTCTGCCGCACTGCATGCAGGCGAGTCCCCTGTGGCGGCGGCGGCGCGAGCGGAGCCCGGCGCGTCCGCCTCTGGGGGCCCTGGCGCGGCGGACGCGGCGCCGGCAGGCGCACAGCCGGCGGCCGGCGCGGCTGACCGTGACGGCAGCTGCGGCGCAGCTGCAGTCGTGGATGTCGCTGTGCAGGTGAGTGACTGTAGTCTGCTTGTACCCTACCCTAACCCTCTACCCTGTATTGTAGGCTGGAAGCTGAGGTTGTGGGATACACTGCATGAAGTTGCAAGGTGTCTGGCGTCTGAAGGGCTGCATGGGCCCTGCGTGCGGCGCAGTGTACTGCAGGACCTAGGTAGCACGTGCACATCACTCTGCATGCGGTGACCGTAGATGCTACTCCAAGTAGCGCAGCCAAAACATCTCGTGGCTTCTGGCCTGACAACCATGTGGCTGAAATATCCTAGCCTAGCTGGTGCGCAGTTCACATGAACCCCTCTGTGCGCCGCAGGAGCCTGGAGTGCGCACGCTGGCCTCGGCATGCACGCACTGCGCAATTTTGGCCGATTTTGAAGGCTCGGACCACGCGCCCGTGGAGGCCGACTTTGCGCTGCCGCCGCTGGCGTTGCCTGACAAGCCGGCTGCGGCGCTGCCGCTCAGCAGCCGCGTGCGCTGGAGGCTGTCAGGTGGCGCCCCGGCCCCCGCTGCAAGTATTACCGTGTGCCAGCGCTGTTGCGTGGACGCTGTGTGCCTGCAACCTTCCAGTGCTGCCGCGTCATGATCGCAGGAGGTATTGTGAATGCATGTAAAACTGACGCCATGGAAATGTTTGCCATGCTTGCTGTTTGCATGCAACTTCAAACAAGACCCTTACTGCCATCGTGCTCGACTATGCAAAGCCCCACTTTCAGCTAGCGCTCTGCCCGCTCACAGGCAGTGCCGCTGTCTTGCAGCTGGCGGGCTGTCCAGCTGCTCCGATTATAGCGAGTCCATGGCTTTGGTGCAGGTCAGCGCACTCTCACAGGCTGGATAACCACGACTGGGCGGGGCCGCAAACGGCGACAGCAGCACGAGGACACGCCGCCGCGGGAGTAGGAGCAGTACCTGCAATAATGGAGTGCACTGTGTGTGCTGCAGCACCTGCTCTGACGTTGTGTGTGTGAGTGTATCTGTGCGTGGCTGTGCGTGTATGTTTGAGTGTGTGTGTATGAGTGTGCATGTGTGTTTGTTTGTTTTGTCTTTGAGTACAACTTGCATGTTGCAAGAAAGCTGGGGTATACCCTATTAGTAGTAAAGCCCTGTCTCAGGCTCATAGGCCTCGCTGTGTGTGCACTGCCGAAGCAAAGGCGGATTGCCTGTGACAGCAAGCAAAGTCAGCGGCTAGTCGATGAGTTTCCGAGTAGTACACCATCACTAGTGCAGCCTGGTCTTGCAAGATGGGAGGCGCTGCGTGCCTGCGCTGCGCGGCGCTGCTGCTGTGCTGCGCGGCGAGCACCTATGCCTACTACCTGCCCGGCACTTACCCGCAAGAGTTCTACATGGGCCAGCACTTGCAAGGTGCGCACTCGCCGCGCCCTGCCCCACGCGGCACCGCGGCCAGGCCGGGAGCTGGCGCGCAGACTGCTCGCTAGGTGGCTGCACACAGTGCTGCGCTCGTGCAAGAGCAGCGCTCCCAGTGCTGTTTTTGAGGCTCAATAGCACTGGCTAGTGATCCGTCCGATCAGAACCTGGTTGTCAGTGGGCCGACGGCTGGGCAGCAGCTTCCTGGGCACGGGCCAGCTGACCTGCCTCCCTCTGCGGGCCGCAGCGGAGGTGAATTCCTTGACATCCTCCGAGACCGAACTTCCTTACAATTATTACACGCTGCCGTTCTGCAAGCCACCGGAGGGCGTCAAGAAGTCGCTGAGCTCCATCAACCCGGGCACCATCCTGATGGGCTCTCGGATTGAGAACTCGCCATACAACTTTTCCATGCTGGTGCGCGGCCCGGCGGCGCGGCCACGCGCGCCTCCTCCAGCTTCGCGTGTTGATGCGCTGAACCTGCCGCCAGCGCCGGGCGTCGGGGAGCATGCGGTTGAAAAGGAGCGCGCGCCGTGCTGCCTGATCGCTGCGCACCCTGCGGCCGTAGGTCGAGGAGAAGGCTAAGCTGGTGTGCCAGCCGGACGGCTCCTACGGGCCGATCACGGACAGGGAGGTGGCGGTGCGCGGGCCCCGCACTTACCAGCCCGGTTTAGGCGGGAGGCAGCCCGCTCGGCGCGCAATTCGCTGTGTACAGCGGCCAGCGCGCCAGTCCCTGGGCTACCAGTGTACTTGCTGCTGTGCAGCCCTTACTGTTGGGCCCAGCCGGGAGTACGTCGGTGTGCTGGCACCGTCCAGCCAGCCTTGCTGGCCACGCGCCTGCAGTGAGCCAGCAGTGCGGGTGGCAGCCTCTGTGCCCGTCGCACGCCCTTGTTGGTCTGCACGCGGCGCAGCACTGGCCTGCTGCCAGGCTGGACGGCGGGCGGTGCGCTGCGGCGGAGCGCTGACGCTGTAGCTCTCAGCTGCTAGCAAGCAAGCAGAGTTGTTGAGGGCCTGCGATGGTCTGTGGCTGGCTAATCGCCCTCTGCCAGTGGTGTGACGAGTAGTGTGAGCAGCGCTGTGCGAGCTGGAGCGGCACACGGAAGCCAAGCCGTGTTCAGCGCGCCGAGCTGCCCAGCACCTGTCAGTGAGAGCGTAACGCGAGCGTGGGCGGCCAGAGCTGGAGGCAGCCAGCAGTGCCACTCGCTGCGCAGGACCGTTGAAACGGGCCAGGGCAATGCGCAGGGCCCGTGGGGGTGTGTCAGGCGCAGGCAGTGTACAGGGCGGAGTGGAGGCGCAGAGCAGCGGCCTGGGTCCGGGCGCAAGAGCATCCATATTCAACGCGAATCTGCAGGTCAAACGTGCAAGGGGCCCAGTATGGGCGCGGGGGAGGCCCCGTTGCGACCTGACGACGCACGCTGCAGACGGTACTGACATACTCTTTAGCGGCGTCTGTGCCAAGCGGCGGCGCGCCGTAGAAGAGCCGGACGGAAGGCCCGACCTCCTTCGCCGGAGACTGGCGGCGGATGCCCGAGCCTGCAGGGCTGCAGCCGGCGGAGCCCTTGGCGCGCCGCCAGCCCGTCCGTCACGCCGGGCGCGTGAGCGCGGCCGCGGCGCGCGCCTGGTTTACATGCCCTAACCCTACCCTGTCTTCGCGCACAGGACCTGCGCGAGAAGATCGACCAGCACTATCGCGTGCGCCTGATCCTGGACAACCTGCCGATCACGACCTACGACCTGGCGGAGAACCCGGAGAGCATCCGGCCGGGCTACGAGGTGGGCTACGAGCGCGACGGGCGGTACTTCCTGAACAACCACCTCATGTTCAAGATCCTGGTGCACAAGACCAATGGGCAGTACACGCGCGCGCGCGAGAACATGGCAGAAATCGAGGCGGCCGCCGTCATCGAGGCGCGCCCGCGCGCGTGGATCAGCTCTTCGGCCTGCTGCGCCGGCGGCATCCTGGGAGGCGGGAGCAGGCGCACCGCGCGCGCGAGGACCGGCTTAGGCCTGCCGCGTGTGCATTTTTATGGCCCGGGAGCGGAGAAGGGAGCCTGGCGTGTCCGGCGAGGTGGCGCCAGGCGCGCTCAGCTTGCCAGGCATGCTCAGCGGGCGGTTTGGCCGGCGCAGGGCGGCGCGCGGCGGCGGCTGGCCGGCGCGGCGCGGCGGGACCTGGCCGACGCGGCGCCGGCCGAGGACGCAGAGACGAAGTCGC
>JAABVA010006802.1_pt1 | contig 10065 bp, 5 predicted proteins | sample 5560331 | NCBI WGS metagenome assembly JAABVA01 (sample SAMN12812661, study PRJNA571458) | rock metagenome | isolation source: Antarctica rocks | place: Antarctica: Victoria Land, Mt New Zealand sud | collected 2016-01-07 | reverse complement strand
GCTCCCGCAGCAAGGTGCTGGTCTTCGTCGCGGCGGCGGCTTGGTGCAGCCGGTGGTGCTGCGTCCGGTTGGCGGCGATCTCCGCGGTGAGCGCGGCGAGGGCGAGCAGCAACGCCACCGCAGCGGCGTTCTGGTCCTTGCCCTTGCCGGAGATCATGCCCATCATCCCGATCTGCCAGGACGCCATCCGCAGGCCCTGCGCCGCGGTGCCCCACTGGTTGGGTTGCACAACGCCCGGTGTTCGGGCAGCTCGGTCATACATCTCGGCGGCGGCCGCACTCGGCCCGGCGTGGATTCCCTCGGTGGCCCGGGCCAGCGAGGCGAGCAGGTCCGCGGTGGCGTGCGCGATGCCGTCCGCCGCCTCGGTACCGGCGGCCAGCGCGGTACGCGCCTGCTCCGCCGCCGCTGCCCCGGTACGCAGCGCGGTCACCTTGTCCTCCTGTGACGCCTTCGACAGCCGGGTCGGAGTCATCTGCACCTGCGGCGTGGGGGCGCTGTCCCATCGTTGCAACAGCTTGGGTAGCGACAGGTCCGGGGCCAGGGTGCGGCCCCCGAACAGCACCTGCTTGCCCTTGCGGTCGGTGTCACCGCCCATCCCGACGGCGTAGCCGCGCAGGCGCCCGTCCGGGCCGTGATTCTCATGCACCCGCAACCCCTGGGCGCGCAACGCCTCCAGGAACTCCGGGGTCCCTCGCTTGGTGGCGGCGGTCTGCGACACGATCTGGCGCAGCCGCACCCGCGAGGGCAACACCGCTGTCGTGGTGCCACCACCACCGCCCGCACCCCCGGTGCCGGGCCTGTCCGGGCGCCGCCCACCGCGGCGGGCGGCCTTCTCGATCTCCCCCCGCGTCGGTGCCTTCGTCGCCGTCTTGTCCGCCCCCGCGGTCAACGTGAGGCCGAGTTTCCTTTCCCACTCCTGGCACACCGACCGCACCACGGTGAAGTCATTGCGGGGGTGAAACCGCCGTTCACTGTCCTGGCGGACCAGGGTCGCCATCAGGTGAATGTGGTTCTCGTCGTGGCGCACAGCGATCCACCGGCACCCCCCGGGATCGTCGGTGGGGGCGATGCCGGTGCGGTCCATGACATCCTCGGCCACGCCCCTCCACTCGGCATCGGAGAGCACCCGGTCGGAGTCCTCGTTGCGCAGCGAGCACTGCCACACCCACCCGTACTTCGACCCCTTCTCCCCCGGCCCCGGCGCTCGGTCGGGCAGGCCCGCGGCCTTACCGGGGGCGGTCATGTCCTCGATCAACTCACCCAACTGCACCTTGTCGTAGGCGAAGTCGGAGTCCCCGACCCTGGCGGGTTGGTGCATACCCGGGTCCCCATCCCAGGAGGCAATGACCCGCGGGGCCACGTGTTCCTCGTGCGAACCCGGGCCCATCAGGTAGCGCACCAACCCCGCCGGACACCACCCCCGGCTGATCTTGTCGATCATCGGGTCAACATCCGAATGTCCTCGATAACCCGGTCCATCCGCCGCGCCAACTTGCGGATGAACTCCATCATCGCCACCACCTCACCCTTCAGCTCCCCGGTGGAGTTCGCGTGCCTGGCGACGTCGTTGAGGTTCCCGGAAATGTTCGTCGCCAACCGCCGCACCACCAACAACTCCGACCGCAACCCCTCCAACTCCGGATGCCTCTGCGTCGCACTTCCCGCCCCTACCGGACGTGCCGCCGCCGTCGTGGCCACCGCCGCCACCCACGCCCCCGGCTTCAACCCATCCCGAGCTGCGGCCTGCGCCACAGCCACGTACTCCGCCGCGTTGAACCGCCCCGTCACCCGCTTCAACCTGCGTTCCTCGGCGTGCTCACGATGCCCACGCAACGCCTTAACCACACCCACTCCCCCCACCCCAATCCCCGTGTCGACCCGTCGCCGGGTCAGCGTCCCTGCGTGGTCACCGTCGCCGGTGACCACCTCGACTCGCGTCGAGCATCCCACGCCCGGCGTACGTTGTCACCAAAAGGGAACCTTTTGGTATATCTCGCTCTCGTCTTCTCACCGACCGCCGTACACTCATCCTCGTGATCTTCCCGACCGCCCACTGTGTAATGCGTTCCGGCCGAACCCAAGGGCGCTACCGCGTCGCTGCGCGATGGACCTACGGCCCACCCCTGACTTCGACCAGCCCACATCAGTCGGCTTTCTATCGGGAAGATGCACCGCACTGACCGACCCCACAACCACCACGCCGGGAGGGACCCATGACCACCGCAGCCGAACGCCGCAAACAGGCCGAGAAGATCCAGAAGGACGCACTCCAAGCGCGCCTGGACGCGGTACAACCGCTCATCGACGAGTTGAGCAAACACGAAACCCTCGCCGAGAAGCTCGCCGCGCTACAGACCGAGATCAGCGACAGCGACACCACGATCAGCACTCACTACCGCGCCGCCCTCGACGGCGGCTGGACCACGAAGGAGTTGGCGGCCGCGGGCCTCGACGTGCCCAAGACTGCGACACGCAAGCGCGCACCGAAACTCCGCCAGCAGACAACCGCACCGGCCGCGCCGGTGGGTGGTGACGTCGCCGAGCCGCAGGCTCCCGCGGCGTGAACGTGCCGCGTCAGCGGCGTGAACGTGCCGCGTCAGCGGCGTGAACGAGCCGCGTCAGCGGCGCGGGCCGTGACCGTGCTGGGTCGGGGCGACGTGCGGCGGCGGGTCGTTCGGGCGCGGCGCCGTGACGGTGCTGGTGTGCTCATCGCGTGACGCGCGCAGCGCAGACTGGGAAGGCATCAGAGTGCGCACCGCGGCGGAGCGGTCACGCTCCCCCCGACGTACCGGGTCGTTGCCCGCGGCCCGAGCAATACGGGCCTTGTACTCCACCGGGTCGACGCCCATATCGGCCAACAGAGCCGGGGTGGGGTTGAGCAGCAAACTCCACCCCGGCTTACGACCCATCGCCTCCATCCGCTCCTCCGCCTCGGCGGCCGCGGCGCGCGCCTCCGGACCCGACGCCTCGATCCGCAGCTGCGCGCTCAACTGCTCCAACTCGCTCTGCTTGTCGACCAGTTCCCCGGTGTGCTCGAACGGGGTATCCGCCACGGCGGCCAGCTCGTCGATGCGCCGCACCGCATACTCGTAACGGCCCTGCACCTGCTGGCGGTAGTCCTCGGTGTTGCGCACCAGGTTCTCCACCCGCCGCAACAAACCCATCCCGGCACCAGCATTCAAGTCCTGGGCGGCGACGGTGTTAGTGGCTGAGGGGATCGACAGCGACAACGCCAACTCGTCACTGCTCAACCACCGACTCGCCTGCACCTCCACCCCCCGCAGCTCGGCGATCGGGAAACAGCGTTGCTGCCCGAACTGTTTACCGTCGGAGTACGCCTGCCGCGCCGCATGCACCAGCGCCGGCGCCGCCTCAGCCCGATCGGTGTAGTGACGGTCGTTGATGGTGATCGCGAACGGCGCGTCCGCGGTGGCCCGAATCTGCGGCAGCGCCGCGTCGATCGCCTCCCTCTGCTCCGTGGTTTCGGCGACCTCTCTGCTGTAGGTGCGTTGCTCACTGCGGTGACGGGCCTGGGCGTCGCCGTAGGCATGTTTGAGTGCGGTCAACCGCTTCACATCGTCGTCGAGTTGCACCTGCTGCAGGTACCGCGGATCACCGGTGGCGACAGCCTTGGTGGCTGCGGCGGCGTTGCCCAGCTCGTCGGAACCGATGTCCTCGGCGGTGCGCGCATCCAAGTCGCCAGTCTTGATCTGGGCGATGAACCGGGCCTTGCGTTCCACGGTCTGCCACATCACCGTGTCAAAGGTGGCCTCGGTGACGTAGTTGCAGATTTCCACCTCGGGGTTCTGGTTGCCCTGGCGGATGAGGCGGCCCTCGCGCTGCTCCAGATCCGCCGGGCGCCACGGCACGTCCAGGTGATGCAACGCGATCGCGCGGTCCTGAATGTTGGTCCCGGTGCCCATCTTCTCCGTCGAGCCCAGCAGCACCGATACTCGCCCGTTGCGGCAGTCCGCGAACAGTTGCGCCTTCTCCCCTGCCTTCGGGTAGTCGTGCACGAACCGCACCGCCGCGGGGTCCATTCCCCGCGCGACCAGCTCGTCGCGCACCCCGTCATAGATCGACCACCGCCCGTTCTTGTTCGGCGTCGCCCGATCGCAGAACACGATCTGCAACGCCCCGGGTATGGGGGCCGGCGCACCGGAGTCGTCGCGGTAGACGGTGTCCTCGTTGGCGTGGTGGATGCGCATGATCTGCTCGGCGACCGCCCCGGCCCGGCCACCATTCAGCGGGGCCGCGAGGTTGCCCAACCGGGGGTCCAGTGACACGTTGCGCCCGTCGCTGGTGACCTTCAGAATGTTGTCCATGTCCGGGCGTTTCGGGTCGAAGTGCTCCGCCCGCCACGCCAGGTCCACGATGAAGTCCCGCACCTCCTGGTCGGCGGGCATGCTCAGCACCTGGCGTTGCCCGCCGACCAAGGTGGGCAACGCGGCCGGCACATCATCGCGGGTCACGACGTCGGTGTAGACCGAACTCATCGTCACCAGCTCGGGCACGTTCACGAAGCGCCCGATCCGGGTCACCGGCTTCAACTTCGACCCCGAGGCGTTCATCTCGATGGTGGACACCGTCCCGGTGAACGTCGTCCCCCAGGCGTCGATCCCCCCGACCCCGGCTGCCTCCAGCAGGTCCGGGCGCAGGTAGGACTGCATCACCCACATCTCCCCCAACGAGTTCGCCACCGGGGTCCCCGTGGCGAAGGTCGCCACCCGTTCCACCGACGCATCCGGGGTTCCTCCCGCCGCCCGATGGGCGTCGCGGCGGCGCTCCCGCAACGCCTCCAACTTCAACGCCAGATCCTCGGCTTGCTGCGCCCCCGGGGTGCACGCCAGCTCCGCCACCCCCGACACCCGGCCCCGGTTTTTGTACATGTGCGCCTCGTCGACGAACAAGTAGTCACACCCGGTCTGCTCGAAGCTGAGCCCGCTGTCCTTCGGATGGTCGATGAGGTCTTTGAGTCGCTTCTCCTGGCGCATGAGGGCCACCTGGATCTTCTTCTGCCCGATCTGGTTGGTCGCGTTCTCGTGTGCCTCCCGCAGCGCGTCGCCTTCCTTTTCCAGGTGGGCGATGCGGCGTTCGGGTGAGACGCCGATAGCGGTGAACACACTCTTGGGGACGATGACCATGTCCCAGTCGGCGGTCGCGGTTTGCGCGGCGAAGCGCCGCCGCTTCTCAGCGTTGTCGGTGTTGGTGCCGACCAGAACGTTCGCCCCCGGATACCACTGCATGGCCTCCCGCCCCACCTGTTCCAGGATGTGGTTGGGCACCACGATCCAGGGTTGCCGGGCCATCCCCAGCCGCTTGAGCTCCATCGCCCCCATGAACATGACCCCGGTCTTGCCCGCCCCGACCACGTGATCCAGCAGCACCGTCGGCTCCCCCACGATCCGGGCCACCGCGTCGCGCTGATGCGGGTGCGGGACCATGCCGCCCAGGCCCGGCAGCGCCAGGTTCGACCCGTCATAGCGGGCCGGGCGCAGACTGTTGAACCGGGTGTTGTACTCGTCGACCAGGCGGTCGCGGCGGGCGTCGTCGGTGAACACCCACTCCTTGAACTTCTCCGTGAGCTTGCGGGCCTGGGCTTGGGCGGCGAACGTCTTGGGCAGGTCCACCGGGTCACCCCCGCGCTCCTCGACGTCGGCCGGCGGGCGGGTCACCTGGATGGGTCGGGAGTTGCACACCGCTTCGAGCAGTTTCGCGGCGTCGTAGTCGCCGGTGCCATACACATCGGTCATCAGCGGCGACGTCCGCTGCCACCCCGGCACGTCCACCTTCCAGGCGCCCAGCGTGTAGTCCACGCTCACCCGATCCGCCCCCAGCACCTCCCGGACGAACGCCTCGTAATCCTGGGTCGGTATCCACGGCACCCCAGGGCGGACCGCGATCTCGGCGGCCTCGATCGTCCGCGGGATCACCTCCCGCAACGCCTCGACGTTCTCGGCGTAACCGCCGTCGCGGTGCTGGGCTGCTTCCGCCTCGGCGAGCTTGGTGCGCACGTTGCCCGAGAGGTAGCGGGCCGCGGGGATCAGTTGGGTGGGATCGGTGGTGTCGTGGAACACCACGCCCACCATCGCCGCCCGCGCGTCCTGCTCACTGCCTCCCAGCAGCGCCGCCACCCGGGACACGTCCACCGCGCCGGACTCATCCATGCTGATGGCCACCGCGTCACCCACACTGTCCACCGCCACGCGAGGGGTGGGTGGGGTGAGGACGTCGGTGGAGAAGATCGGGGCCTTGCGTGCGGTCTGGGTCTCCTCGTCATAGACCTCCAACATCGCGACGGTGGCGAAGCCAGGGTCGTCGCGGATGCCTCCGTCCAGGTGTGCGAAGCGTTTCGATCGGGTGCTGGGCGTCCACGCCCGCTCGTCCCAGTCCTGCCACAGTTCCTCGGGTACGGGCCCGTCGTAGGGCACCCCGTCGACCCCTTCCTTGGCCCGCCACGTTCGCTCGAAGCCGGCCATCCGGGTGTCGTGCTTGTCACCGGTGATGTCTTTGGGCTGCGTCCACACGAAGCGGTTGATCGGCCCGTGGGCGCGCACGTAGTCGTCGTAGAGGCGGTTCAGCTCACCCCGCAGCCCGTCGCGCTGGTCGGCAGGGGTGTCGGGGTTGTGGGCGTCGATGAGGGCCTGTGTGGTGTCGCGTAGCGCCAGCAGCTCGCGGAACTCGCCCAGCTTCTTCTGCCCGGCCGGGTGGGCCACCCAGCCCTCGCCATCCCAGCGGCGCAGCGACTGGGCGCGGTCGTCATAGCGCAACGTGTCCAGCACGGGGGGCCGTTCGGCGGTCGCCGCGGTGACCATGCCTCGATCGAACAGCCGGTCGTTCGCGGCCATGGTGTTATCGGGGAAGGCGTCCAGGCTGAGCCGGTGAGCCTGGGCCTCCCGGTTGATCGCGGCGAGCGCACCCCGCAGATTTCCCCCCATCTCCGCCCCGACGGGGCCCCGCACGATCAGATCGTCGGAACCGAACTGGCCGTGCCCGGTGCGCAGCTGCCCGAGCACCCGATCAGGATGCTCGGCGAAATAGGCGTTGATCTCGATGGTGGTGTTCTCACCATCGGGGCCGGCGACCTCGACGGGTGCGACGTGCACCCACCCTTGATCGGCTTGAGCGGCCTCGTCCTGGCCGCGTTTGCGGAGCACGATCAGGTCGGTCACGACCTCGGTGCCCGCGACGCGGGAGAACGCACCCGTGGGCAGGCGGACCGCGCCGACCAGGTCAGCCGCCTCCGCCATCTCTTGGCGCGCCCGCGGGTTGGCTGCGTCCAGGGTGTAGCGGGAGGACAACACCGCGACGTAACCCCCCGGCGCCGTGAGCGCCAGTGACTTCAGGATGAAATGGTTGTGGATGGAGTGCGAGTGCGGGTTGTGCGCCGGGTCGTGCAGCGCGTACTTCCCGAACGGCACGTTGCCCACGGTGGCCACGAAACTGTTTTCCGGTACCCGAGTGAGCTCGAAACCCTCGTTGCGGACCTGCGCGGAGGGATAGAGCAGGGCGCTGATGCGCGCGGTGGCCGAGTCCAGCTCGACGCCGACCATGCTCGCCGACTCCGGTGCTTGTCCGATGAAGGTGCCCGCGCCGCTGCCCGGTTCCAGAACCCGGCCGCCGGTGAACCCCGCCGCGTGCAGGAAACTCCAAACGTCGCGCGCGACGGCCGGGTCGGTGTAGTGCGCGTTGAGCGTGGTGGCGGCCGCTTCCCGGTACTGCGCCTCGGTCAACACCTCCCGCAGTGATTGCTGGGCACCGGCCCATTGGTGGCGGTGCGGTTCGAACATCTGCGGCACCGCGCCCCACCCCGACCACCGGGCCAGGGTGTCCTGCTCCGCGTCGGTGGCCGGGCGGCCCTGCGTGCTCACATCGTTGAGGACCGTGAGGGCGTCCAGGTTCGCCAGCGCCCGGTTCATCGCCCCGGACGGGGCGCGCACCTCCAGCCCCGGCACGAAATCGTGGGCTGTCCCGTGCTCGTCGCGCCCTTCCTCGGGCGGCGAGCCCAGTACGGGCACCGGCAGTGCCGGGGGCAGGGGTGTGCCACCGGGGTCGATCCGTTCCGGGGCCGTCGGAATGTCACCGACCTCGTCGAACAACGTCAGAGCAGGCGCCGCCGCAGGTGTGCGCGGACGTCGCCGGCCCCTTACACGGGCAGCTTCATGGCCCGCAGCTCGTCCTCGACCATCACGGTCAGGTCCTGCCGCAGCCGCTGGTTGGCCATACGATCCTTCAACCGGGCGGTCTGCGCGGTCATGATCTGCGGCAGCGGGAGCTTGTCGATCACCCGAACCTCCCACAGCCGCGCCGCCGCGACCTGGAATCCCGTCGAGCGTTCCGGCCAGATCATCGCGACTGCTGCGTCGGTCTGCTCGCTCGGTTCCGGCGCATACACCGTCCGCCACCGGTTTGGGTCGGACTGGGCTGCTGCCCACTCCCGTGCTTCGGCTTCCTCGAACCTCTCGTTCGCGGCCTGCTGCTCCAGCGGGGTCAGCTCCCGATCCTCCTCCGCCACCGGCACCATCTCGTACAACTCCTGGCTCAGCACGATCTCCTGGCACTGCAACCGAGCGGACTGGATCAACCCGATATGGGTCATCGCGTCCGGCACCTGCCCGTCGTGACGGGCTCTCCAGTCCGCGATCGCCACTTCCTGAGCCTCGGCCGACATCACGGTGATCTGGTTCGTCATCCGCTCGGCTTCGCCCCTCAAGAACGTCGCCGTCTGCTCCGGACTCCACTCCCGGGGTATCCCGATGTGCTCGGTCCACACCTGCGTCACGATCTGGCTGATTTCCTCGCTCACGGTCCTGCCCTTCACCGGCTCTGAAGAGGTCGAGCTGCTCGGGATTGTCCTCTGCTCTGCGCGCCACGGATCGCCCCTCCTGCTCGCGGCGCTCACCCACGCCAACGTCCCGGGCGACGCTACCGCCCGCGGGGAACGGGCACCCCGCAATCCCCTACATACGCGCATGATCAGTGCCCCGATCCGCCAACAGCACAGAGGGAGTACCGGCAGCGGTCGCGGGTTCAGGTAACCGTGGCGCTAGGTGCCGGTACAGGGTCGATCTCGGGATGCCGGTCTCGGCGACGATCTCACTCATGGTGTGCCCGACCTCGCGCAGGTGCGTGGCGTACTTGATCTGCTTGGTACTGACCAGAACTGGGCGGCCGACCCGCCGCCCCTGGGCGGTGGCCACCGCCCGGGCGTGCGCGGCACGCTCGGCGGTGTAGGTGCGCTCCATCTGCGCGAACATCGCCAACAGCACCACCGCGAGCTGCCCCATGCTGTCGTCGGGGTCGGTGGTGTCGATCTTGATGGGGTCGGCGAGGTTGCGGACCCCGATCCCCCGGTCGGTGAGATCGTGGATCAGGTTGAGGGTGTCCCGCACGGTGCGGCCGAGCCGATCAAGGGTGTGGAAGACGATGATGTCGCCCTCACGGGCGTAGTCCAGGAGCTTGCGCAGCCCCGGACGGTCGGTGGTGGCCCCGGATTTCTTGTCGACATAGATCCGTTCCGGGGGAATGCCCTCGGCAGTCAAGGCGTGGATCTGCCGCTCGAGTGATTGCTTCTCACTCGACACCCGCGCGTAGCCAAGGGTCGCCATACCGGCACCGTACCGTAGGTTCTCACCGTACTGGGGTTATGACACTCGATAACGAGACAACTACCGGGACGCCGCGACCTGCAGCTTTCCGCGCCGCGCTGTCATTTTCAGAAGTCGACTGCACCGCTGAGATTCAGGCGCCGACCGCTACCAGCTGGTCTCGCAAACGAGTATCAACTGGTCTCACAAACGATCAAGGAAGGTCCCCCGAGTCCGGGTCGTGGAACATCTTGGCCTCGACGGCTGGGACTGCGGCGTACCCCCCTCGCCCCGCCCGGTGCCGTGGTGTTCGACACCGCCCCGGCGTCCTTCGCCGTCCGGGAGCCGCTGCCCGGGGTGGACCTGGACGCGGCCCGCCCCCAGCCCGGGGTCGGTGTCGCGCTGTGGCTGCACGCCGACGACGGCCCAGGGGTTGCACGACCGCCTCGCCGCCGAGGGCGTCCCCATCACCGTCGCC
>JAABVA010006797.1_pt1 | contig 10069 bp, 10 predicted proteins | sample 5560331 | NCBI WGS metagenome assembly JAABVA01 (sample SAMN12812661, study PRJNA571458) | rock metagenome | isolation source: Antarctica rocks | place: Antarctica: Victoria Land, Mt New Zealand sud | collected 2016-01-07 | reverse complement strand
CTCGTGTTCGACCCCCTGACCACCGTGCAGCTCCGCCACCTCGGCGCGGCACTTTCCAGCGTCGCCGAGACCGTGCGACGGGAGACCGCCGGAGGTTCCGCCGGGTAGGCGCTGCGGATCACCGCCGGCTCGACAGGCGGCCGTCGCTCACTCGAGGTCCGTACCGGCAAGGCCCCCGGGTGATGGCCACCTGCGCAACACTGCGATCAGCCTGCTCCGCCTCGCCGGGTGGACCACTATCGCCGCCGCCCTATGACATCACGCCCGCAACCCCCACCGGCCCGTCAGACTCCTGCTGACCTGCTGATACTGGCCGCGCGGCTGAGCGAGGACGAGGGCGCCACCGTGCTGCTGATGGAAACCGGCGGGCTCAACGACGCTGAGGCGGTGGGCGGGCGGCAGGTGCCGCTGGTCACCGGACGCGGGCTGGGCGGCGGCACCGCGATCAATGGCACGTGGTGGGTACAGGGCCAGCGCGCCGACTACGACGGGTGGGCCGCGGCGGGGGCGGACGGCTGGGGCTGGGACGAGGTGGCCCCCTGGGTGCGGGCGGTGGAGGACCATGACCTCGGCGCCAGCGAGCACCACGGGGCGGGCGGACCGATGGCGATCAGTTCCCCGCCGTACCTGCATCCGCTGGGGACGGCCTTCGTCCAGGCCGGGAGGGACGCCGGGTGGCCGGTCAGCCACGATCTCAACGGCGAGCAGCGCGTCGGTGTCGGCCTGACGTGGGGCACCGTGCGCGGCGGGCAACGTTTCAGCGTCGTCGACGGCTACCTTGCCCCGGCGGCGGCTCGGGAGAATTTGGTGGTGGCCATCGGACGACGCGCTGACTGGGTGCTCGTCGAGGACGGTCGCGCGGTGGGTGTGGTGTGCACCCAGGCAGGCGAGGCGAGGCCGCGGCCGCGGACGGCGCCGCGCCGCCGGTGGTCGTGCGCGCCCGCCGCTCGGTGATCCTGGCCGTCGGCGCGGTGCACACCCCACAGTTGCTGATGCTCTCCGGCATCTGCCCGGCCGCCCATCTCGCCGAGCACGGCATCGACGTGGTGGTCGATCTGCCCGGGGTTGGCCAGGGTCTGCAGGACCACCCGACGGTCGTCGTGCCCTGGGCGCTGCGCGAGGCGGTGAGCGCGGCCGACGAGGCCGGCGAGGACCCCCAGCAGGTTTACGATCTCCTGCGCCGCGGCCCGCTGTCCACCAGCGGGCAAGCCCTGGCCGCCATCACCGTCGCCGGACCACACGTCGATGCTGCCTCCGGGCCGGACGTGCACCTGTGCGCCACGCTGGTGGACGGGGCCAACCCGCTCAACCCCTCCGACGCCCCCGCTTCGTTCTGCCTGGTCGCCCTGGTCAACCCCACCAGCAGGGGTTCGGTCATGCTGGCTTCGGCCGATCCGGCGGACACCCCGGTGGTGGACCCGCGCTACCTCGCCGACGACGGGGACCGGGCCCGTCTGCGCGAGGGAGTGCGCACCTGCCTGCGGTGGTTCACCTCACCGGCGCTGCAGGAGGTCGTCGAGCAGCAGCCCCTGGTACCACTCGACGCCGAGGAGTTGCGCACGATGCCGATCCTGCAGCAGACCTGGGCGCATTCCCAGGCCACCGCCGGGCGGATGCAGACCCACGGGGTTACCCCCGCCCGGTCGGCGAGCACCCGCTCCTCCCGGAGCGCGGCAGCCCCCACCCGCAGGCCGGACCGGGGTTTCGGCCGCTGACCCTCACCGGCGGGAGTCCAGGGCGGTGCTGCCGCGCCACCGCTGCGCGCCGGCTTGCCCCCGATTCGGTCGGGGGACGATGTAACCCGGCGCGTCGCCCGACCGCCACTGCCGGGCGACGTGCCTCAGGCGACGAGTTCACGCAGCTGTTGAGGTCGGCGGTGATGCCGGAAGGTCGGAGCATGTCTCGAACGAGAATCCAGCGACCATCGGATTGACGCGGATGGTTTCGCGCTGTGCGGCGGTGGCTCGTCTTCAGCGTTGTCGGCGTCGCGTTCGTCGCCGCGGCCGGCAGGCCCGCCTCACCCTGACGTGGGAGGTCGCCCAGGTGTGCTTCACCGCCGCCGAACAGGTCGCGATGGTGGCCAGCGAGGTCCGCGAGTCCCACGGGGTGGGCGCGGTGTTGGCTGAGGCGGTCAACCCCCGCCTCAGCCACGGTGCCCCTGACGATGCGGGACCGCCGCCGGTGGCAGTGGTGACCTTCGACGCGCCCAAGACGGTGCAGGCGATCCCCGGGTGGCACCGGTCGGGGGACCTGCACACCGGCTACCTGTATCTGCTGGTCACCGACTGGAGCGGTGAGGGGGTGCAGCGGATCACTTCGTGCGGATCCCGGGTTGGTGGGCGCCGGTCATGAGGGCAGCCAAGTCGTCGGGGGCGAGGAAGGACGGCGGGGGTGGCGGGCCCCAGTTGAAGAGGCCTTGCGGTCCGTCGAAGATCTCCGGGGTCCACAGTTCGTTCTCGGGGATGCAGTCCATGTCGGAGTAGTACTCCGAGAAGTTCCCGGCCGGATCCTTGAGGTACCAGAAGAAGTTGGATCCGGCGTGGTGGCGTCCCAACCCCCACACGTGGCGTTCGGGGTTGCCGTCGAGCATCTTCTTGGCGCCGCGCCCGATGTCGTCGATGTCGTCGACCTGCCAGCTGGTGTGGTGCAGGAAGCTGACCGGCGCGGCGAGGGCCAGGACGTTGTGGTGGTCGACCGAGCAGCGCATGAACGCGCCCTTGTCGCCGATGTAGTCGCTGACCTTGAAGCCGAGGCCCTCGACGAGGAACCCCGAGGTGGCCTCGAGGTTGGTCGTGCCGACCACGGTGTGGCCGAGCTTCTTCGGCCGGACCGGTGTGTCTCGCGCGATGAAGGGCGCACGCCCGAGCCGATCCGTGCGGCCGGGGCCGTTGTATGGCGTGGGTTCGATCCGGTCCTGGGCGATCCGTGGCGCCACCTCGACGCGGGCGGTGAATCCGGTGACCGGTTCCACGGCCGTGAGTGCGGTGCCGGCGAAGTCTCGGGGGACGCCGAGCTTCTCCAGCCGCGCCGCGGTCCGGGCGACGTCGTCGGCGTCGTCGACCCCGATCCCGAGCTCCACCAGACGGCGGGTCACGGCGGGCACGACTCGCAGCTGTTCGCCACCGTCACGGGTCGTGAAGGAACCGCCGCCGACGTGCTCGAGCCCGAACTCTGCGTAGTAGTCGATGGTCTCTGCGACGTTCGGGACACCGATGGTGACCCGGGTCAGCCGGTGCATGGACATGTCAGGCGTTCTTCCTCGAGGCGGACACGAAGGTCTGGTTCAGCTCGCCGATCCCGTTGATCCAGGTACGCAGCTGCTCGCCGTCCTGAAGGAATCGCTGGGGGTTGCGCCCCATGCCGACGCCTGGCGGGGTACCTGTGAAGACCAGGTCACCGGGGTGGAGCGTGATGATGTGCGACAACTTCGAGATCAGGGCTGCGACGGGGAAGATCAGGTCGCTGGTGCGGCCGTCCTGGACGGTCTCGCCGTCGATCGAGCAGCCCAGCGCTAGGTTGTCCTTGTCCGGGACTGCGTCCGGGGTGACCAGCCAGGGCCCGGTCGGCGCGAAGCCCGCGAAGGACTTGCCGAGGCTGAACTGAGGCGAAGGTCCGGCCGCCTGGGTGATTCGCTCGGAGAGGTCCTGACCGATGGTGAGGCCGGCCACGCGGTCCCAGGCAGTCTCTTCGGTGACCCGGCTGGTGGTCCGGCCGATGACCACCACGAGCTCGACCTCCCAGTCCGTGTTACCCCCCGGGGGGAGGGTGACGACCGAGTCGGGTCCACTCAGGCAGCTCACGAACTTCGTGAACGTGGGGGGGACGGTGTCGGGCACCTCGAAGCCGGACTCGGCGGCGTGTGCGGAGTAGTTGAGGCCGATCGCGACGATCTGCCGGGGTTGCGGCGACGGGCTGCCCAGCTGGGAGCGCTGGAAGGTCAGGAGGTGGACGTGGTCGGCCTGATCGGCACTCTCGGCCCAGGCGGAGAACGCGGCCCAGTCCGCATAGACACCGGCCAGTCCGGGACCGAACTTTCCCTCGCTCGCTGTGGCGACGTCGATGCCCTGGTCGTCTCCGATCAGCAGCAGTGCGCGGCCGTCGACATTGGCAAGTCTCATGTCTCTCCTTAGTTGGTCCGGCTGGCCGACCCGGTGGGCGTCGGTCGATCGGTGCGGAGCGCGAGATCGTCGAGGGCGCGCTCCACGAGCCTGCTCGTGTCGCGGACGTCGGCGACCGCGCCGTAGGCATAGAAGTCGGGGCGCACCAACACGACCTGGACGCCGGCAGCGGTGAACCAGTCGTGCGCCGCCGTGTCGAGCGCCACCAGCCGCCGGGTCACGGGGGAGACCGCGATCTCGCTGGGGGCGTACTCCTGGTCCATCAGCATCACACTGCGTACACCGAGCGCGTTCAAGGCACCCAGATGGTCGTCAGTCAGCGCGGCAGCCGGGTCCACGCCGTACCCGAGCAGCGTGAAACCGGTGCCGGCGACGTCGTCGAACATCCCGACATTGGCGCCGTCGGCGACGCGGAACTGCGGGGTGAGCGTGCCTTGCAGCTCCTCCGGAGTCAGATCGGTGTCCCACGCTCCTTCCCCTAGCCGCTCCGGTGGCATCGGGGGCAGCGCGAGGCGAGGGTCCGCACCAGCACCGATCATCCGCTCGTCGCGTTCTCGGGCCTCGGTCTCGTCGAGCACGCAGATGGTGCGTCCCAGCGCGACGGACATGGAGATGGCGTGCTGCAGGTGCTCGCGCCGCTCCGAGGTGTAGGTGTCGAGCAGGTCGGGTCCACACACGCCGCGCAGCACCTGATCGAGCTTCCAGGAGAGGTTCGCGCCGTCGCGGAGCCCGGAGCACATACCCTGGCCGGCGAACGGCGGCATCAGGTGGGCCGCGTCGCCAGCCAGCATCAATCGGCCCTGGTTCCAGGCGTCCGCCCAACGGGCCTGGAAAGTGTAGACGGCGTGCCGCTCCATCGTCGTGTTCTCGGGTGTGCGTCCCCACGCCGCGAGCAGCCGCCACGCTTCCTCTGGGGTGTTCATCGTTGCCCGGTCCTCCTCGGGCAGCCGCATGAACTCCCAGCGCCGTCGGCCCGGACCGCCAGACACGATCGTGGTCGGGCGGGTGGGATCGCACAGCTGCCAGTTCATCGGCGACCACTCGCGTTCTTCGTGCGGCACGACATCGACGATCAGCCAGTCGAAGTCGAAGCCGAGGTCGGTCAGCGCGGTGTTCATGTGCTGGCGCACGAAGCTGTTGGCACCGTCGCAGCCGACGATGTAGCGGCCACGCATCACCTCGTGCGTGCGGGTCGGTCCGGTGAGGGTGATCGAGACGTGGTCGTCCTCCTCCGTGAGCGCAACCGCCTCGAGTCCTCTCGTCAACGCGACGTTCGTCAGCTCCTCGACGGACTCGGCGAGCACCGCTTCGAGGTCGGGCTGGGAGAAGAAGTTCGACACCGGCCAGCCCGACGGCCCATCGACCGACCAGTCGATCCGGACCAACGAGTCGCCGTCACGGTTTCGCCACTCGTAGTGGTCGGGCACCCGTTCGCTGATCGCGCGGACCCGGTCAGCGAGACCGGCTGACTGCAGCAGGCGTCCGATCTCGTCGTCGAAGTGCACCGCGCGCGGCAGGGGGTAGGCCTCGGGCCAGCGCTCGACGACGTGCACGTCGTGCCCTGCGAGACCCAGCATCCGGGCCGTCAGCAGCCCCACGGGGCCCGCGCCGACTACAACGACATCGTGCAAGTCATCGTCCACAGGCATGACCGAGGTCCGCTCAGACAAGGGGGGTGACTCGCTCGTCGTTGCCGGCTAGCACCTTGCCGTACACCTCGTAGCTAATGGCGGAGGAGACCGCGGCATGCCGGGCCGCGGTCGCGGAGTCGCGCCAGATCCGCTGCAACGGGTTGACGTCGGCGAAGCTGCCCGCACCGTGTGCGCTGAGCAGGATGTCGATGGCACCGGTGACGTTGTCGGCAACCCACCCGACGTCGGCGCGGATCCGCGCCCGGGCCGCGTAGTCGGGGTAGGTGCCGGCCTCGGCCGCGTCGTCGATGTCGGCGGCCGCCCGGTAGGCGTGCAGCCGCGCGGTGTCGATCATCATCGCTGCTCTCGCGAGCTGGAGCTGGAAGGCGACGGAGTCGGACTGCGACTCGAAGAAGGTGTAGGAGATCGGCTTCTTGGCCCCCTTCTCGCGCACCAGGTCCAGGGCCGCCTGGCCCATCCCGAGCTGCGGGCCGACCAACACCAGCGAGAGGACCGGCACGAACGCCGAGCGGTAGAGCGGCTCGTCGGCGAGCACCTCGCTGGGGTAGTTGCCCTCGATCGCCGAGGGGACCGACACGAGGCGGTGATCCGGGACGAAGACATCGTCGGCGACCAGGCAGTTACTGGCGCTGGACTTCATGCCGGCGACGAACCAGGTGTCCTCCAGCGTGAGCTCGCTGGTCGGGATCAGCGTGAGGCCCTGGTCGACGACCTCGCCATCGGCGTCGGTCACGGGGATGCCGAGCACGACCCACGTCGCAAGCCAGGAGCCGGAGTTGTAGTACCACCGGCCGGTGACGCGGTAGCCGCCGTCCACCTTGGTGGTCGTCGCGGTCGGTGCGACGACACCGGATACCTTGGTGTCGGGGTCAGCGCCGAAGACCTCGTCCTGAGCCTTGACCGGGAAGAGCCCGGCCATCCAGGCGCTCACGTTCGCCAGGGTCACAACCCAGGCGGTCCCCCCGTCGGCGGCGCCGATCTCGGCGCTGATGTCGAGCATCGTCTTCATGGAGGCCTCGTAGCCGCCGTACCGCTTCGGGGTGCCGAGCTTGAACAGACCGGCGTCGGTCATTGCCAGGATCGACTCGTCAACCACCCGGCGGTCCAGCTCACCGGCCGCGGCGTTCTTTCGCAGTAGCGGCGCGATCTTGCGTGCCCGGGCGATGAGCTCGGTGTCGGTGGGTACGGTGGCGGGGGCGGTGTCGACGACGGTCATGGCGGATCTCCTTGCAGGGATTCTCGGATTGGGTTGATCAGCGGGCGCAGGCGGCGAGGGAGCGATCGAGGACAGGGACCGGGCGGTCCTGCAGGCCCGAGTGGCCGCCGAAGAGACGATGGGCATAGACCATGGGTGAGGCGGTGGTGGGGACGGCGTGCTCGACCTCTCCCATGAGCAGGGCGTGATCGCCCGCCTCAACGACATTCGCGAGTCGGCACCGCAGCCATCCGGCAACACCGTGCAGGCGCGGAATGCCGCGCTCGCCGAACCACGCCACATCCGCGAAGCGATCCTGCGAGGGGCGTGCGAACTGGAGGGCGACGTCAGCCTGCGACGCCGCCAGCAGATTCACCCCGAACTCACCGGTCGCTACGATCCGGGGAAGCAGGGAGGAGCGGTTGTCAAGGGCCAACCCGATCATCCTCGGTGACATCGACAGGGACATGAAGGCGCTGACCGTGCAGCCGCCGGGTCCGTCCTGGTCCGCCATGGTCACGACGGTCACCGGAGACGGGGTGGCGGCCATCATGTCGCGGAAGCGCTTCTCGTCCACGGGTACCTCCTTAATTGACCACGATTAATTCGATGATGCACGTGACGGGCGTCCCAGTCAAGCGATGCGCTACTATTCATCATGATTGATTGGCTCGGGCGGTGTCCGGGCGTAGAGCTGTCAACGAGAGGAGGAGCCGTGGCGAACCCGTCGTCTGATATGCCGGACGCACCGGCGATCAGCCGTGCCGAGTGGCAGAACCTGCGCAGCGCCGCGCTGCATGCATCCTCCCCGCTGGCCGTCCCGAGCAACCGTTCGGAATACGCAGCGGGCATCCTTGCCCAGTTCGCCGAGCGCGGTAGCCCGGGTGACCGGCTCGGCACGAAAGTCACCTTGCGCGAGCTGTGTGAGGTGTCGGTAGGTACGTTCAACGAGGCGGTCAAGCTCGCCCAGAGCCGCGGTTACATCACCTCCCGGCCCGGTCCTGGGGGTGGCATCTTCGCCGCGGAGCGCTCGCTGCTCGTGCGGCTCGGCAACTCGGTGCTCGCGATCAGCGGTGACGCGACCTCGGTCGCTGACGCCGTACGGATGCGCGACGCCCTCGACCCGCTCCTGCTGGAGGACGCGCTCTGGCACTCCTCGGCCACCGACCTCCGAGCGATGCGCGAGTGTCTGTCCACGATGGCCCTCGCCCGCGACGCCGGCGACTCCACCGCGTTCGTCCACGCCAACTGGGCACTGCACGCGCGCATCGCCGACGTCAGTCCGAGCGCCATCCTGCGCTCGGTCTACCTCAGCCTCCTCGAGCTCATCGAGTCACACACACTCTCGGTGGCCGGCACCTCGAACGAGCCGCTGCCCGAGTACGTCAACGCCCGGTATCTGCTGCACGAGCAGCTCGTCGACGCGATCGAAGGTCGCGACCACACCGAGGCGCTCCGGCTGATCACCGAGCACAACAACACCAACGCCGCGCACGTGGACGCCGTACCGAGCGGCGTCGACTGAGCGGTCGCCACTCCACGTCCACACCATTGTGCGGGCGGCCAACGGCAACGACTACGGACGTGACCTCCTCGCCCAGCACTACCGGCTCCACCACGGCGGTGACTGACGGGGCCGGGCAGCCGATCAGCAGCGGGTCCAGCGACGACGGCCCGGCAGGAGACCACCCGAGGTCCACGAACCCGCCGGGCGATCCGAGACCGTCGGCTCGGAGGACGACAGGAAGGCCACGACATGGGACACCACCACCACGAGCATGACGTCGAGGGCTCGACCCCGGACGCCGAGGTCCTGGACGAAGCGTTGGAGCCCTCGCACCCGGGTCGCGCAGCTTCCTGCACTCGGCCGGGCTGCTCGGCATCGGTGCGGCAGGCGTGATTGACAGCGGCGGCGTGCTCCACCTGCCTTCCGTGGCGGCGACCACCGGCGGTGCGAGCAGCGCCCCGCCGTCCGGGAGGGCCTGCGTGCAGCGGTTCGACGTGCACGCCCACGCGGTGCCGGCGCCCGTGGACGACGCCGGGCGCGCGGCGGCTGAGGCCCTGATGCGCCGCGAGGGGTTCGTCGGCACGGTGCCCGGCGCTGGGTGGAGCGTCGAGAACGCGCTGCGGTTCATGGACGAGCAGGGCACCGACCTGCAGCTGCTGTCCGTGCCGGGCGCGCTGGGCGCGGAGCAGGCGCGCGCCTTGAACGAGCGCACGGCCGAGATCGTCAGGGCCCACCTGCACCGGTTCGGCCTGCTCGCGGCCCTGCCGATGGACCAGCCGGACCAGGCGCTCGAGGAGGTCCGGCACGCCCTCGACGAGCTCGGCGCCGACGGCCTCGTGGTGGCGACGAGCTACGACGGCGCCTACCTCGGGGACGAGCGCTTCGAACCGGTCTTCGCCGAGCTGGAACGACGGTGCGCGCCGCTGTGGGTTTCGGGTTCGGGTATCGGAAGACTTCCATGGAGGAGGTGGCGCGGGCGGCGTACATCTCCCGCCCGGGCAGTATTTTCTGTTCAGCTTGAAGGAGGCCTTGTTTCGGGCCGCGGTTACCCGGTCGTTGGAAAGAGACATCGCCGCTGTCAAGCCGATTTTAGCCCGAAGTTACGACTTCGGTGACGCGTGAATCCGGTGTTGAGCAGGGGGTTCAGTGTTTTGCGGGGTGGTTGTTCTGGCTACGTCAGGGTCCGGGGAATGGTGGTGTGCAGGAGCTCGAACGCACGGTGTTGCGTGGTGGTGGCGACGGTGAGGGTGGGCACGGTCGCCACGTCCGGGTCGGTGCCGTAGCGGATGTCGTTGCGTGTCAGGGTGGCCAGGTGATCGAGGAGCGACCGGAAGGAACGCACGGGCTTACCGTCGGGGCCGGTTTGACGGGATGCTTTGGTGTGCGCGATGTGTGAGCGTTTCGCGGGGGCGACGGGGTCGGCGGGTTCGGGCCGGTTCTCGTCGGTGAAGGTCAACGGCGCCCAGGCTCGGCGCAGGTGCCAGACGAGGTAGGCGGCGAGCATGCACAAGAACACGTGGGCACGGACTCGGGTCTCGGTGTAGTGGTGGATCGGGCGCAGCGAAAGGTCGATGGCTTTGAGGCTGCGGAAGTCGCG
>JAABVA010006795.1_pt1 | contig 10071 bp, 10 predicted proteins | sample 5560331 | NCBI WGS metagenome assembly JAABVA01 (sample SAMN12812661, study PRJNA571458) | rock metagenome | isolation source: Antarctica rocks | place: Antarctica: Victoria Land, Mt New Zealand sud | collected 2016-01-07 | reverse complement strand
TGAAGCTTGCTGCGACGGCCTTACGCAACGCCCCAGCCGTCGGACTCGAAACGGCCGAACCACCCTCCGACGCCGCCATTCATGCCACCTCCAAGGCATCGCTCAGCCCACCCCACAGCGGACCGATAGCAGAGTGACACGCACTCACTGCGCGAGTCCAATACCAATTCCTTGCTCTGTGATAGGTCAGTCTTATCACCAGTCGGCGGGACGATCCAGCAATTGGGCCGGGGCGACCATGGTGGCGGCACCGCGACGGGCACGCATCACCGGGTGGCAGCCGATGATGCCAGCAGGGAGGACACGAGGCTGTCGGCCAACGCGAGTTGTGGCGCGATTGGGCCAAGGCCGGCCGTGAGTCAAACGCCGCGCTCTCCCACTCAGTTCATCAAATACGCCGGGATGGATACCTATGACCGAGGGCGTGTTCGACCAGCTGCGACCGGTTGCCGTCGCAGTGTTGTTCGGCGAGGCGGTCGAGTGTGAACAGGTCTGCTGATGCCAGGCGCATACCGAGCTGGACTGCCGGCGCCCGGGCCGCTTTGTCCCGATGAGTGAACAGCCCGCTGCCAGGGGTCGGCGCGGGTGCCGTGAGCTCGTCCAGCGCTGGCAGGACGGCTTCCACCGCTTTGAGCACGATCCCGGCTGTGGTGGCCGGGTCCCCAGCGGCCTTGATCTGGTCCCGCTCTTCGATGACCGCTGCCCGCAGTTCGATCGGGACATACACAGTCACCGAACGCTGCGGGGTTTCGACCGCTGCACTCGGTCGAGGCGCCGGGCGCGAGGTAGTTGCCCGCTCCCCCGACTCTTTAGCATCAACGCCCACCTTGGGCGCCGGCGTGACGTCTGGCCGGTGTCGACGTAGACCGTGGAGGCCGGCGGTCCGGTCGGGAGGCGCGAAGGCCATGGCCAGGTCGGCTGTGGGCATGACCGACTCAGGGACGCTCATGCTGGGACCTCATCCGTCTGCGGGTGGTCGGCACTCGTCTCAGCGCCGATAAGCGCGGCGACGATCTCCTGGGCCAGGGCTTCGTAGTCGGCGGCGAGAGAGGTGGCGCTGGCGGCAATCACCGGACCCGTCTTCACCCCTCGGCGTCTTTCCCACCATTTGGGCCCAGCCGAGGCACTGGCTTCCATCTCATGGGCCAGCTGGCCACGCTCTCGAGCGTCGGCAGCGGCGGCCTCGACGTGGCGGATGGTGACATTGAGCACCGGAGCCGCTCCCCCCAGATCAGCGGCGACGAGTTCGCGGGCTCTGTCCCGCACCCGTGACGCCCCGGCACCGACTCCAAACAGGACTACTCCGAGGAGGCGAAGCTCGGGATTGATGGTGCGGGCTTCCATGAAGCGTCGCGCGACCTCCCGCAGGCCCTTCCGGCTCGAGCGCGTACGCCTGACGGGACGTCAGACCCATCGGCCCGACACGCGGAACAGATTTAGGCGTGCGCGCATGACGGCGCGCCCGCCCACGGGGTACAGTGGGCATAGCAAAGCGACCTCTCTGGAGAGTGGATCGAGATGCGGTCCGGCCATGGCCGGCCCAAACGACTTAGCTGTCAGACATGAGCTCCCGCGCCAACGGGGGCTTTTGTCGTCTCGGGGGCTTGCCCCGCCTGGGGGTTATCCGGTCATGGGGAGTTCTTCCTGGGGATGTTGCTTCGGCCCGGGCGGCAGGTCGGTCACGTCCGGGCGACCGAGGGCGACGCGCTCGAGGTACGCCTGGACCGAGAGGCCCTCAAGGGAGGCGCGACGTCGCAGCTCGGCCCGATCATCGGGGCTGAGCCGGAACGCGACGTTGACGCTTCGCTCTGTACTGCGGTGGATGCTGCCTGCGGCCGTCATGATGATGAGCATGCCGTATCTGAGCGGAAGATTCTGGAACTCCGCCCTCCGTGGCGTGTCGCGTAAGTGAAAGATGGGACGGAAGTGGAAGTGGCACTCTGCTCCATCGCGGTTACGCACGTGACCTGTGTTAGAGGCCGTCTGAGACGGCGGCGGCTGCGCGTAAGTAGGCCCGCTGTGTGGCCGGCTGGAGCGACTTGAGTGGGAGTGGGTTACGCCGAGGTCGGCGAGCAGCGCAGAGACGGGCTTGGAGGTCATCGAGGTGCCGCGGTCAACGTGCACGGTGTGCGGGGCGGCGCCATTGCGGTCGATGGCCTCGGCGATGAAGTCGACCGCCAGTGCGGAGTCCTCGACCGGGGAGATGATCCAGGACGGGTTGAATCGGGAGTAGATGTTGGATGGTCCGACCTCGGGACGTTGGAGATCACGGGTGCTGGCTCGACACCCTGGCACCGCGAGCAGATCGTGTCGCACGAGTGCGCGCGCATGCTCAGCGGCCACGTGCCGTCTATGCAGGGGTCGCCGTTTGCAGGCTGACGAGTTTCAGGCCAGCAGAGGGTAGACGACGCCGGCGGCCAGGGCGCCGACCAGGAACCCGGCAACGGCTTTACCAACGGTGTGCCTTCCGGCACGCAAGCGGGCCCAGCCGATGATCGCGAGGACCGGCAGTAAGACAACGGCCGACAGCCATCCCAGGACCAGGCCCAAGATCACGGCGACCCCTCCTGCGACTGCAAGGTGGAAGGAGGCCTTATACCAATGGGAGACCGTCGTCATCGCCGCCAGACCGGCGAGCATGGCGGCCACCAGGGCAGCTGCGGTGGTACTGGCCCGGGTTGGCGTGGAGAAGGCACACCGCGACCTTGACGGCGCACGGCAGGATCTGGTGGAGGTCGACCGGGTCGCCGCCGGCGCTCGTCCACCGGCCGCCGTCGTGCCCGAGTTCGCGTCAGTCGACGCGTTTGTCGAGGACTACGTGTTGCTCAGCTGGCGGCACCGGCTCGTCGGTGGCCGGTGGTGTGCCACCTGGTGGCGGCACGCTGAGGCGGTAGCCCGGCTGGAGGCCGTCTGGGAGGCGTTCGAGGTCATGCGACGAGATCCGGCGCCCGCTTTGTCCACCTGGTGGCGTGACCACCTGGACCCGCATATGAGGGCGCTGACGGCCGAGGAAGGAACCTTCGCCGGCTGCACCGCGACCCGGCACGAGACGGTCCACCAACAGCAGGAGCCGTGGGCGACTCAGCCGGCTCCTGAGGGGACGTTCCACACGGACGCAGACTCGCCGCGGCAACCTCGCCGCGTCACACACGCCGCAGCGAAGGAGGCCTGAGGATCATGAGCCAGCATCCCCACGAAGAGCTTGAGGTCGGTCACCACCTCGACCAGACGGTCCGCACCGCGCTGACCGGGGTCGCCCAACTCATCGAGCGGATCTCCCGGTCAAGCGCTGAGCGCGACCGCGAAGCCGCGCAAACCATCCGTGAGCACCTCCTGCATGAGCGCCTGGCAGCCGCCGCTCCCCGCCCGTCGCCGGGGACGGACCCCGGCCTGTCCACGACGACGCGGCCTGATCCCACCCTCGACATCGCGCCCGCCTTGGCTCCAGATGCTGGTCGGGACGACGGTTTAGAGGGGTTGAGGGGGCAGGCCGGGACCTACTACACGTCCGCGGCCGGCGAGGGGGCAGGCAGGACGGCCGCGGCATGGAGTGCCGCTGTGCGTGACCCAGCGGCCGACCCGGGTCACCCGACGGCCGGCTCCGCCGCGGCCGCGCTGAACGAGCACTCCCGGCGCCGGTGCGGGATCGACCTAGCCAGCACCGTCGCCAACGTGGTGAGCGATGCCCAAGCCAATCGTGCGGCCGCGGTGACCGAGACTGCGGCCGCGGCCGCGGCGGCACGCGAGACGGCCCTAATCATGCTGCCCAGCGAATCGGGCCAACCCCGACCGCGGCGTCTCACCGACGAAGGCTGCAACAGCGGAGGAAGCCAGCCACCGACGCCAAACCTGGGAGCTGACCCGTGCCGGATGGGAGCGAGACAACAGCGCGACCTACGGTGGCGACCCTCGGCGGCTGCGCGCCGGATGGGACGCCCTGCCAACGCAGACCAAAACCGACCTCTACTGGAAGCAGTACGACACCGAACCGAACCTGCGCGGACCGTCCCGTCGGCAGGGATCCCGGGTGGTACCCCTGCGGTAGGGCCGAGCGCCTCCCCGGCGGAGCGGGGACTCCAACCCAGCAAGGCTCCCAACGCCGAGGAACGCGCGCACCGAGAAGAAGCGTGGCGGATGGCGCAAGCGGCGCACACCGCCACGCTCCCCGAGGGCACCAAGGAGCGTGACGCCAGGCGGTCGTGGGAAGCACTGGAGTGGCAGGACAAGGCGCTGAGGTACTGGACCGCCTACGACGACCCTGCGTCCCACCCGGCGACGGCCGGCGCGCCAGCTGTCACCGCTGCGGCAGGGGGCGAGATCACCCGAGCGCGGGTCGTCCAGCTCAACGAGCAAGCCGCCGACTACTTCGCGACGCAGGCCGGCCCCGGCAGTAAAGGCCGGGCGTACCTCGAGGACCGGCTCGGAGCCGAGGCCGTCGACCATGGGCCGTGGCGGTTGGGGTACGCACCGACTGGATGGACCAAGCTGACCGACCACCTGCGTCATGGGGGCGCCACGAACGACGAAATCCTGGCCGCCGGGCTGGGCCGGGTGTCCTCGCGGGGCACCGTCATTGACGCCTTCCGGGACCGCGCCACTGTGGGCATTCACGGCGACGAGGGAGAGATCATCGGCTTCGTCGGGCGGGACTTATCCGGTAGCGACACGGCACCCAAGTACGTCAACACCGGCGGCACCGCGGCCTACACCAAGGGCGACCACCTCCTCGGTCTGCACGAGGCCGAGGAAGGGGCGCGGCTGGTGCGCGTTGACGGACCCTTCGATGCGATCGCCGTCACGTCCGCCGGCGGGGGTCGATACGCCGGCGTGGCCCCGCTCGGGACGGTCCTGACGTCGACGCAGGCCGACACCCTCGCCGCCCGCTCCGGGGGCCGCGTCTGGCACGCCTTAGACGGTGACGCAGCGGGAAATCGCGCCACCGAGGACGACTTCTGGCTGATGCGCGACCGCGGCGTGGACGCCCGGCTCATCCCGCTGCCGGGTGGCACCGATCCCGCGCAGCTGTGGCGGGAGGACCCGGACCGGCTGAGAACCCTCCTCGACGTCGCGCAGGCCGCCCCCACGGCGGGGCTCGTGGTCGTCGACAACGCCGTGCAGGAACTGGGGCCCGCGCTGCGCAACGGCGAAGCCACCGCGTTCGAGGAACTCGCCGCGGTGCAGGACAAGATCGCGGCGGCCCTACCCAGCGAACAGGACCGCGTGCAGGTCGACGCCTACACCGCGGCCACCGTGCAGGGGCTGCGCGCCCAGGCCGCCGACGAGCGGGTGGTCAGCCACCGCCTAGACGCGGCCGACCCGACCGCCGAAAAGAGGAGCAGCCCAGACCAGGCGGAGAACCTCGCGGCCACAGCAGACCGCGCCCGGTCCGGGAGGGAGCAACTTGGCAGCCGCGCGGACGACCTCGACGCCACGGCAACCCGTGCAGCCGCGACGCCGGCATACGACCGGGCCGCCGTAGTCAACCCAGGCACGGTAGGTGACGGTGAGGCGGTCACCGCACGCGTCGCCTCAGCCGCCGGCTTCTCAAGACCGACGCGCGACATGCTCGCCGACGCCCAGAACCGACCCAGCGCGCCAGCCCGCCCCGGCGCCTCGCCCGCGCCGAACCTCGGTCGCTCTCGAGGTCAGGGGCGATAGGCCATCCCGCCGCAGTCGGCGTGCCCAGATGCGGTCGCCCGGCCGGTTTAAAGCGGCAATTCGACCGACCGGGCGGCACCAACCGGCGGGACTCAGCTGTGCAGATCGGACCGGACCCTGCTGCCTTCGCGGCTATGACGCGAGTTCAGCGTTACTCGGAGGGTGCCGGACCCGGAGCTGCGCGGTCGTCGCGAGCGGGAAGATTTAGCCTGGTGTCATGGGTGACTCTGTATCGGTGCTCGAGGCAGTCAGGAGGGTTCGCGAACTGAGAACTGGGGGCCCGACCCCTCCGACCGAATTGCTCGCCGCATTGATGGTTATCGAGGATGCCGTCCAGGCGATAGGCGCGTACCAAGCGCTGTCACGCTTCACCACAGCGGGTGACGCCTACCTCTCGAAGTTCGGACTTCTACAGGCGCTGCAGCTCGGGTTCGACGCAGCCGAGAAAGTAGGGCGGACTCTCGGGGTAAGGCTCCGGGCGGACCGCGAACCAGGCGGCAAGACGGTTCTCGTGACAAGAAATCTGGTCGCAGGCCATCCGATCGGCGGGACCTTCAACAGCCAACGCTGGAATCACTTCCATGACCGACAAACAGCGCAGAGCAAGGAGGTCATCAGGGTCATGTCCTTTCACGCAGCGGATAGTGACATCTGGACCGGTCAGACGGTGGTGGTGGCGCAGCTCATCTCCGACGGGCTGGACGTGATCGCGGGTCTCCTAAACCGCGCAGTGGAGTCGGGCCCAAAGGAGGGTCCGTGACCCAACAGAGCGACACCCCCACGGCCATCCTTGCCCACGTCGCGGTGGGCCTGGACGGAATCGCACGAATGTTGGCCCATTACCTTGGTAAGGTCCCCGTCTGGACCGATTCATCGCTCTGCGCTGCGGACTACCACTCCGGTTCGGTGCTCGACCTTGTCCGAACCGGCGGCATCAACCTCGAAGTGCAGGCAATCCAGCAACTCAGCCAAGCCTACGGCCACATACTTGCACTGTCCCGAACGATCGGTGAGCCCGACGCGATCCTTGCGCTTCTAACGCTGACGAGATCAGTCCTAGCTTCTGCGGGTCTTGTGCACCATGCACTCGCCACGGGCCTTGACGAGCGCGAACGCGCACGCCGCATGATGAACACCTATCTCTATTGGACCGGGGAAGCCCTTAACTACGTTGGCGATTCCGATGCTGAGGCAACGCTTCATAAGCGCCGCGCAGTGATTGAGGCTACAGCGGGCGAATCAGGTTTCACGGTGACGGCGAAGGCGAAGAATCCGCAGACAAGAGTGTGGCCGGAGTGGCACGTCGGCGCGCGGCTACCGGGTGAGATGGCCCGTTTGACCGAGATGGTCCAAGCTGAGCCAGCCGAAAATGCCGTACTCGCCGCCTCGACCCTTTACCGACTCATGTCGGCTGCCGCCCATGCCCAGCCCCATGCCGGTTACGGCGTAGTTGAGGTTCGCCGCCCTCCACAGGTGGCCGACCGAGACTCCTACACGCCAGGATCGCTCGAGGTGCGGACGGTGGTCCGTTGGATGTACACCATGGGTGCCTTACTGAATCGTGCGGTGGTCCGAGCCGGTGACTACTTCGGGTGGGATCTCCAACCTTGGGAGGAGGCAGTGCACGCGGACCTACGAAACTGGTCAGCGATCGCGGACACGGAAGATCCGCCACCAGGCCCGAAAGCTTGAGCCAATGACGCGCGTGCGGTCACCGCCGCTTGCGGATCTTCGTCACTCGCTGCCACGCGTAACGGTTTTGAGGCTGCGTTCGCGTGATTGCTCGGTGTTGCCTCTCGAAGGCGCGTCTCACTGGGGGGAAGAACGCGCCCCCCCGAGCGCGTCTGGCGCACCCGAAGCGTGTCACCGAACGCCCGACTCTCGGCATGAGAGGACGTGTCCACGGCTAGTGCGATGCGATCGACCGGCCGGCGTATCGGGCCCAGGGTTCGGCAGCTTTTTCGGCGTGGAGGAAGGCGACGTGTGGGCTGTAGCCGAGAGCGTCGGCTACTAGTGATGGCGGGCATTGGAGGACGAGTTCTCCGATGGCGCGGTTGCGGGCGCCGAGGAGGTTCACGCCGAGGGTGCGCAGCCGGGCCATGACGGTGTTGGGGTGCAGGTGCCGCCCGGCGAGGGTGCTGGGGAAGAGCCAGGGGCTTTCGGGCCCGGCGCCGGTGCGTAGGTTCGGCCGTGTGGCAAGGTGCTCGGCCACGAGTGAGGCGAATGGTTCGGGGATGTCGGATGGGGGGTGGCCAAGATTGATGGTCATGCCGCTGGTGTCCTCGTCGATGATGCTGGTCGGGAACGTGACGACTTTGACTAGCGGCTGGGCGTAGAGCAGCAACAGCGTCCCGGCGACGCGGTAGGGGAGGGATTCGCTTGTGCCGGTGAGAAGTTCGTGGATCCAGGCCAGACGCTGGTCTTGGCTCAGAGATGGACTGGTCCTCGCTGATCGGTGCTGGATCGTGACTGAGGTGTTCAGTCGAGTCTTCTTCGCGACCACGAAGAACGTCCGGATCGCGCTGCGCGTGGTCGGGCCGGTTGACAGCCAGTCGTCCACATCTTGCTGGGTGCAGGTGGCGGCGGTTCGCTCGTGTGTCTGGTGAAGCCAGAGGAGGAATTTCACGGTTTCGGTGATTTCCTGTTTGGCTGAGTGGATGGGGCCTCGGGTGGAGGCGCCGGCTGCTGACATGGCTCGGATTCGTCGGAGGTGGTGCCAGGTGGCGAATTGCCGGACGGGCTGGGCTGCCGCGGTGCCAAGCCCATCGAGCTTCGCGTCGATCCACCGTTCGAACCGGCATAGGTAGGGGTCGTGTGGGGGGAGCAGGTCGTGGTGCTGCATGAGAGCCCGTAGGTGCTCGGTGGGTTTCCCGGGGACCGTGTCGAGTCCCTCGTGGGTGGCCGGGATGGTTCCGTCGCCGAGCCCCTGCAGCAGCTGCTGAACGATGGGGGAGCGCTTCCAGGTGATGATGGATTCGGGCCGTTCCGCGGCACAGAGCACGTCGACCAGCTGGGCCAGTGACGGGTCGCTCGGTGCACCGCCGAGCAGGCGTTGGAGGTCGTCGCGCAGGACGCAGCGAACGCACAGCCGCCCGCGATGGTGTCCGGCTTCGACGTTGCAGCGTTCACAGTGGAAGTCGTAGGGGATCTCGGCGCACGTTGAGCAGATCGGGTGGCCATCGGCGTGCGACCGGCCCGGCAGGAGGCGATCGTGGAGGCACTGCGGGCAGGTTCCCTTCGTGTGGAGCGCGTCGTAGTAGCAGATGTTGCACAGGCGGCCTTCGGGCCAGGTCGCTGCGAGACGCGGAATGTTCCGGCCGCAGCGTGCGCAGGGGTCAACTCGCGCGCTTGTCGTGCGTGGGCGCCCCCGCACTGTCGAACGGGGGGAGAGGCCGGCCGGTCGTGGATCCATGGCTACCTTCCGCGTGCTACTCGTCCAGGATGTTGGCCCAGCGCGGTCGCACGCTGCGGTCGAGCGGGACCACGTTGGGCGCCGCGGCGGTGCCGGTCCTGCGGACGCGAACGTCGGTGGCGGTGGTGGTCAGTAGGTCGGCAGGTGTGCAATCGAAGATGTCGCAGAGCGCCGCGGCCACCTGCAGCGAGAGCCGCTCCGGGCGCTGGTTGACCAGCCGGTAGACCTGGGGCCGCGAAAGTGAGATGTCGCGTTCGGCCAGCAGGGGGATCAGATCGGTGGTGTTGTGCAAGCCTCGAGCCGCCATCAGCTCGGCCAGCCGCCACTGATAATCGACCTTCCGCCTCATGATGCGCCGTCCTGGTAGGTGCGTCCCAGGGCTTCCTGGACGGTGCTGTCCAGAGCGGCCCGCAGGGTGGAGCGCCGGAACTCATCGGAGACGAACTGGTAGATCCCAGTGGTCGATGGGTGCTCGTGGCCCATCTGGTCCTGCACGAACCGGGGGTCCCAGCCCGCCTCGAGCAGGTGGGTGGCGTACGAGCGGCGGAACGAGTGCAGGTCCAGGCCGTCGGGCAGGCCAAGCTCTTGGCAGTAGCGATGAACCCGTCGCAGGAGTGTCGCCTCGCCGACCAGCTCACCCTGCTCACTGGTGAACAGGTCGAGGGTGCCGGGCTCGCCGCGGCCGTTGGCCAGCCAGTCCTGAAGAACGTGGGGGGGCCAGCTCCACACCGTGAGCACGCTGCGGGGCTTTGGTGGGGAGGCTCGTCGTGCCTTGCCGTAGTTGACCTTGCAGATGCCGAACGCGCCGAGCTCACGCGCGTGTGGGTTGCGGGCGAAGTCGACGGTCTGAAGGTGCCGCAGCTCGTTGAAGCGCAGACCGTAGGCGTAGGCGACCTTGATCATGACCGCATCACGGTAGGCCGCCTGCCAACCCTTGCGTCCGGACCTGCCGATACGCTCGACCTCGTTGTCCGCGTGGTCGAACAGCGCGCTGAGCTCCT
>JAABVA010006793.1_pt1 | contig 10072 bp, 11 predicted proteins | sample 5560331 | NCBI WGS metagenome assembly JAABVA01 (sample SAMN12812661, study PRJNA571458) | rock metagenome | isolation source: Antarctica rocks | place: Antarctica: Victoria Land, Mt New Zealand sud | collected 2016-01-07 | reverse complement strand
CTTCTACAACATCCGCAGGAGGCACACTGCGCTGGGGCATCTGAGCCCCTCAGAGTACGAAGAGGTTAGACTGAGAGGAGATGCTGTGGCTTAAAGGCAAACAGTCCGTGCAAACGGGGCAAACCCAGTCACGATCAGGATAGGATTCTGGTCTCCGGGCGGCAGCCTCGAAGGAAACGGCTTCGCAGGCGCGGAGTCCTGGACGAAGGCGCTCGACTCTCCAGAGAAGCACTTCGAGTAGTAGGGAAAGGCGCCTCGAAGCCCCGCTACATCAGCGGGCTAAGGGTAGCTAAAGCCCGTTCGACTATCTTGGCGGGAAGGGGGCGACTCTCCCACTCTTCGAGGGTCAACTCCTTCGCGTTCGTCTTGTCTAGCTCGAACATCCTCTCCATCTGGGCGGCGAAGCGCTCGCTGTAGACTTCGAGGTTGATCTCGTAGTTGCCGAGCAAGCTCAGGCGGTCTATGTTGGCCGTACCGACCGTGGACCATACACCGTCTATCGTAGCGGTCTTTGAGTGGATCATTATGTGCTCGTACCGGAAGATCCTCACGCCGGCCTTGAGGAACTCTTGGAAGTGGCGTCTCGCGAGCCAGTCCGCGGTGACGTGGTTCGAATGATAGGGCAGCAGTATCTGCACGTCCACGCCCCTCTTGACCGCGTCTATGAGGCCGGCTCGCATCGCGCGGTCGGGGACGAAGTAGGCGTGGGTGAGGTAGACGTGGCTGTTCGCCCGGTCTACCGCCTCGATGTACATCGCCCGTATCGGGAAGATTCTCAGGTACGGATCGTTGCGCCGGAAGACGCTGGTCGGGCTCCAGACGCGCCGGCCAACCGGGGCGATCTCCAGCAACTCCGGCGTGCGGTGCGCGTTCCAGAAGTCTACGAAGTCGTTCTCCACCTCGCGTGCCTCGTCGCCCCGGATGCGTATATGCGTGTCGCGCCAGCCAGAGGCGTAGAGCGAGCCGATGTTGTAGCCGCCCAGAAAGGCCACCCGCCCGTCCACTGACATGAGGTGCCGATGGTACCTGAAGACGTTGCGCGGATTCGCGAGGTTCTCCGGCCCCCACAAGGGACGAAAGTGGAGCGTCTGTATTTCCTCGGGGAACCGCTTGAACGAAGGGGGCACGACCACGTTCGCCAGGCCATCAAAGATCACGCACACCCGTACCCCCTCGCGCGCCTTCTTCTCCAAAGCCTCCACAAAGCGCCGGCCGACCTCGTCGCCCTTCCAGATGAACGTCCCGAGGTAGACGCTGTGCTCGGCGCCCTCGATCTCCTCCAGCATCGCCTCATAGAGCTCGACCCCATACGGGTATAGCTTCAGCCATCCGCCGCTCTCCAGCTCGACCTCGGGCTGATCCACCCACGGGAACCCCTCCTTCGCCCCCCCGCGGCGCTTGCGAACCTCAGCTATCGCTACCAGGATCCCAACCAGAGCCGCCTGCAGCGCCGCCGTTACCAACGCCACCCGCAACCCGAGCCTCCGAAAGTCCGCCAGAGCGCCCCGCGTCAAACGCAACACCCGCAAGGGAGAGGGAGAGGACCTCAACGCCCGAACCTCCGCCCGAGCAGAGTGAGGAAGAGGTCGTCGAAGAACAGCTTGAGAACTGCCCGAAAGCCATCTGGATCTCGGAAGGTATACACCTTGCAGGCAGCCACCGAGCAGGGCAAATTACGGTCCGAATCTGCCAGCCTATCCACCTGCTCTACCTCTCAAGAAGCACTCCAACTCTCTATTCGTAGACTTATCCTCGACGGTACGCATACGTACCCAAATATCGTCTGTCTGCATCCTCGACAGCCTGTCCGCTATCTTCCCCACTCCTGACCCGAAGAGTGCGTAAAGCCTTGAGACCGCGCCGTCATGGCTCGTGGTTCTACCGTCGGCGGATGCGCGCGAAGAAGGCCTCCGCCTCCTCACGCGCCCGGCGCAGGATCTCTGAGCGCTCCTCCGGCCCCGGCTCCCTCTTGCCGCGCTCGAAGTAGAGGATCGCGGCGCGGCCCATCGCGAGAGTCCCCGCGTAGCCGACGCCGCCGGCAGCTGCCCAGCCCGCCACCGGCACGAGCTTCAAGATCTGGCGGGAGAGCACGGAAGCCGAAGCCGGCGGCGAGCATCCCGATAAGCTCCCGCGCCCGCTCCACCGAGAGCTCCTCATCGTGGGTCGCGGCTATCCCCAGCACCATCCGGATCTGGTTGACGATGATGGCAGGCATGTCCGCGCCGGGTATCGGGAGGGCGCCGATTACGGCGTTCTGGTGGGCATTGTGGCGAATTATCTCCTCGCACACCGCCCGTCTCAAAACCGGATACCCCCGTCCGATCGGAACCAGGTAGTCCTCCTCCAAAGCACCGGCGATACGAGGCGCAAGCTCCCCCGACACCGCCTTCCCGCTCACCGCCGAGAGAGAGACTGTCTCCGCATCTTCGACGGCCTCACCCGAGAGGTGGGCCTCGACGCCGACAGGAGCTCGGGTGACCATAAGAATCGCTTCTGCGCCGTCCGCGTTCCTCTGCGCGCCCAGCAGGTCCGCTAGAGTAGCGGCCTCTGGGAGATGGTTGCCCGTCACGGCCAAGGTAGCGCGTCTGCGGGACGCAGATCTCGACTCCTGAAAGACACGGTAAAGGTTTCTCAATCCAAGCAAGGAGCACCCCTTTCGGTAGGCGGCTTCATTGACCTTTGAATTCTTTCGGATATATTACGTTCAGGTAAGGTGTGGGTTTCGATAACGAATCCAGAGGAGAAGTTGCAGCCCCAACGTGATCTTCGGGACATAGAAGAGATTCAAGAACTCTTCGAGGCTGGCCAGGAGTCCGGGAAGCTGGAATCAAGCGAAGTCTTGGACCTACTCCAGGAAGTAGATCTCTCGACCGACGAGATCCAACAGGTTTACGGTCTCCTTAAAGAGCACGGCGTTGTCGTAGTCGACGCCGACTTCCTCAACGACACCCTCCACCACGAAGAAGATGACGCCCAGCTCGTCGAAGAGGTACTGGAGAGCGATTTGCGCACCCGCTACACCGGCGACGCCGTCCAGATGTACCTCGACGAGATCGGTAAGACCCCCCTCCTCACCAAGGCCCAGGAGGTCTACCTCGCCAAGCGGGGCGAGCGCGGCGATAGGAGGGCGAAGGCCCATCTCACGCGCGCCAACTTGCGGCTCGTCGTCTCGATAGCCAAGAAGTACGCCAGCCGCGGCGTCTCGCTCCTGGACCTCATCCAGGAGGGCAACATCGGGCTCATGCGTGCCGTCGAAAAGTTCGACTACCGCAAGGGCTACAAGTTCTCGACTTACGCTACTTGGTGGATCCGGCAGGCAGTCACCCGGGCAATTGCCGACAAGGGCCGCACCATCCGCGTCCCCGTTCACATGGTCGAGAAGATCAACAAATATTACCGGGTGCAACGTGCCCTGGCCGCCGAGCTAAACCGCGATCCCGACGACGAAGAGGTCGCGAAGGTGATGGAGATAGAGGCAGAGGAGATCGCACGCATAAGGCGCGTCAGCCGCCACTCCATCTCCCTCGAAACCCCGGTAGGCGAGGACCACTCCAGCGAGCTCGGCGACTTTATCGCCGATGATGACTCCGAGACTCCCCACGACCTGGCCAAGACCTCGCTCCTGAAGAGCCGCATGCAAGAGGCCCTCAACAGCCTCCCCGAACGCGAGCGCATGGTCCTCGAATACCGCTTCGGTCTCACAGGCGGCCAGCCCAAGACCCTGGAAGAGGTCGGCGAGCGCTTCGATGTCACCCGCGAACGCATCCGCCAGATACAGCTCACCGCTCTAGCCAAGATAAAGAGCAGTCCCCATGCCGCCAGTCTGCGCGACCTGCTGGATTAGCTTCTTAAAGCGGTTTCACAACGACTGCAAAGTAAGACAGACCAGAATCTATTATCAGGTCGTTATCTAAAGCGAGGCGTATCGGGCACAGGAGGAGTGCTCTTTATCCTCTCGATTAGGGCAGTCGTAGAGTAGCCGGACTCGAAGGGCAGTATCTTTACCTCCGCCCCAATCTCCGCCGCCACCTCCGCCTCCGGCAAATCCTCGACGCGGTAGTCTCCGCCCTTGACGTAGACGGCGGGCTCGACCTCGCGCAGGAGGCGCACCGGGGTGTCTTCGTCGAAAATGACGACGGCATCTACGAATTCGAGGGCTGCCAGTACGGTGCCCCGGTCGGCTTCGGGGACTACGGGACGCGAGGGTCCTTTGAGTTTGCGGACCGAGGCGTCGGAGTTGAGGCCGACGATGAGAGCGTCGCCGAGGGAACGCGCTGCGCACAGGTAAGATACGTGTCCAGGGTGCAGCAGATCGAAGCAGCCGTTGGTGAAGACCAAGTGTTTCCCCGCCTCGCGCATCCTGACTACCCGGGGCGGTATCGTGCGGGCGGGTTCACCGGAGGCTAAGTGGAGCCTCCTCCGCGGGGGTTCTGCTCCCCGCTCTCGCGTTCCTTGCGCGCCCTATCCTCCTCGTTTTCGGCCCGGTTCTGGTTGCGCCCCCCTGCGCTGCCTATGACAGAGATCATTACTAGGATCCCGAGGATGGCGATGATGACTAGCCCGATGGCTGCCGCTACGACGATACTCAAAGTAAAACTCTCCCTTGCATACATTGAGGCTGCCGGGCGAGGAAGCCCGGCAGCCTCAATGTTACCAGAAGGTGCGAGGGCGAAACCGCCCTCGCACCTGTACTCTCTAACTACCCCCGGCCTGGGCTCCCGGCCCGCCTATGTTCAACTCGCCCCGTTCGATCTTCCTGGCGAAGTTCTCCAAATCCTCGCGCATCTCGCGTTCGGGGTTCGAGATAGCCTTTGCCGCTAGCTCCCCGATCTTGCCGCCGGGCGGATCGGCGTAGTTCATCGTAACGTCTATCCTCGTCCGACCCTCGGCGACCTCCTCAAAGCGCACCTGACCGGAGGTCTCGACCTCATTGTCGTTGGTGCTGTTCCAGCCGATGCCGCGCTCCGGGCTCATCTCGGTGGTCCTGGCGTCGAACTCGACGGTCTTACCGAGAGGTCCCTTGACCCGCCAGTGGCTCGTGTCGCCAGCTACGCGAACCTCTTCGACGTTCGACATAATCTGGGGAAGGTTCTCCAGATTCGACCAGTACGTGAAGACGTCCTGCATCGGAGCCTGTACCTCAATGCTCTCGTGTACCCGCTGTGCCATGAATCTCCCTTCGTATACGCTACGCAGTTCTAAACAGGAACGTACCGGAAAGTGGGGATTATTAAACCCGACCCGACCGCACGAACCTATATACGAGCCCCCAGACCGCCCCGAAGACAGCGTGGTCTAGAACGGGCAGGAGCACTTTCGCGGTCCGCTGCTTCCACGGCGGCAGATGAACCCCGGTGAGCGGCAACCAGCTCGCCCACCCCGCGCCCCACGCCAGGAGGCCCAAAGCTAAGCCTACGGCCGCCTCCTCCCTGGCCCCGCCTCTCTCCCGGCGAAGGAGACCCAGGGCCGTTCCGATTCCGGCTCCGTAGGCGAGGTGGGCGAGCACGACGATAATACGCCGGGCGCCGGACGAGAGGCCCTCCAGCAGGCCCAGCTCCTCAAGCCTCTCGACGACTTGTTCGGGGGCGGTAGTATCCACCGCCCCGGTGGCGGCGAGCGCCTTGCGAAAAACGGTCAAGGCCAGCGTGCCTCCAAGCCCGCCGAGAGTGCCAAACAGAGCCCTTGAAATCAAGTTCATGCAGCGTCCGTACCCGGAAGTCTAAAAAGCTAATCCCCTTCTTGCAGAACCTCGTAGGCGCGCTCTAGCTGGGCGTCCTCCTTGAAGACCTCCTCTTTCGAGAGGTCTCTGGTCTTCTCCGGGGTGCGTGGCTCCTGGCCCTCCTTTAGGCTCACCTCGACATCCGGTTCGATGCCGGAGCCCCGAATAAAGTCCCCGTTCGGGGTCAGCCACTCGGCGATGCCGAGCAAGATGGCCGAGCCATCGCTCAAAGTGTACTCGTCGAGCACGGTTCCGGTGCCGAAGGTCGTCTCTCCAACCACCCGAGCCCGTTCGTTATCCCGCAAAGCACCGGCTACGATCTCAGTGCTCGATGCGGACCCCTTATTCACCAGTACCACCAGCGGCGCGTCAAGCGGCTCGTTATTATCGGGGACGTACGTGACCTCCTCCTCGCTGTCGGCATTCTTGCGGATAAAGATACTGCTCCCAGCGGGCAGGAATTGCGAGGCGATGTCGTCAGCCTGTCCAACAAGTCCTCCCGCATTGTCCCGAAGGTCCAGCACGAAGCGTTCGGCGCCCGCCGCCCGCGCCTCGGCCGTCGCCTCCGCCAACTTATCCGCGCTGTTCTCTGAGAACGACGCCAGCCGCAAACGGGCGACGTCCGTGCCCGGGATCAGGTTCCAGGAGGCAGCGGATACCTCTAGCTCGGTGCGCTCTACGTTAAAGTCGCGCTCCTCCTCGTCGCGGAGCATCGTAAGCTCTACCTTGCTCCCCTCGGGTCCCCTGACCTTGTCCGCAATATCCTTGATGTCCTCGTCCTTGACGCTCTCGCCGTCCACGGACACCAGGACGTCGCCAGACTCGATCCCCGCCTCCTCCGCCGGTGATCCGTCGAGCGGGGACGTGACCACCACCTCGCCGTCCTTGTTGTCCAGCTTGATCCCGACACCCACGTACTTGCTGGAGAGTCCCTGGCGGCTCTGCTCGATCTCCTCCGGACTAAGGAAGCGCGTGTGTCCCTCGTCCCCCAGAGTCTTCAGCATCCCCTCTATAGCGCCGTAGGTCTGCTTCTTGGGATCGATGGCCTCCTGACCCACGTAATCCTTCTCGACCGTCTCCAGTGCCTCCACGTATAGCGCCACGCTCTCCCTGTTCTCCGCAGAGACGCCCGCCGGGCTCTCCGAGCGCCCGTAAAGGTACGACGCGAGCATGAGCACAAGCGCCACGAACACAAAGGCCATCCTCCGCGCCAGCAACCGGCGTTGCTGCCCCTTGGTTACGTTGTTCTTCCACACGCCGCTGATTTTAGCCCGTAAGCTTACTAGCCGTCAGCCCGTTGGTTGCCAGGAGCTCTGGAGATCAGCGAGACACTTATCTGTGGCCATGAGGCGGGATCGGAGAAGGTTTAGGCTCTCCACTCAAGCATCCCGCCGGTCTTTGATGTAGTCCTCCTCGTAAGAAGCGTAGGTAGGGCGGGACACACCCGGACGCCAGCGGGAGATGAGGGCCAAAAAGGTTGCGCCCGCTCCGATAAGGGCGAGGACGGCAAACAAGAGTCCGCCGAGGATGGGGATCTGGTACGCCGCCGCGACAAGGACGGCGCCAACCACGGCGGCTAGAGCGTCGCCGGCCCGGTATTGCCCCGTGACTAGCACCAACTTACGCCCGAGAAAGTAAGCGGTGACGAAGAGCCCGAAGAAGACCAGCGCCAGGTAGGCCGGCCAGAGCAAGAAGAGCAACACAATGCCCACCCCCGTAATGGCGAGCAGCACGGAGAGTATGATCGCCGCCGGGAAGGAGCCCAGGCCCAGGATCAACGAGCGTCCGGGCGAGAGCTCCAGGCTCCGGGTGGCGGCGCGTAGCGGCCTCGGGATGACGACGGTCGCAAGCACCGCAACGGCGGCGAGCACCAGGGTCATCAAGGCCCACCCCGCCGTATCCGGGAAGGTGCCGGAGTCCTCTTCACCAAATTTGGGGGAGAACCCTGCCCTCTCGGTACCGATGACGACGGCTGATGGAGCGCGTACGAGCCTGCCGTCGCCAAACGAAACGTCTCCCTCGACCCATGCCTCGGGTCCGAGCTCCACGTCCCCGTTGCCCACCTTAACGTCGCCCTTCACCGGGGCGTTTATGTGTATATCGCCGGAAGCCGCCTGAACGTCACCTCCGACGGGACCATTGATGTCGATATTGCCAAGGCCAGACCTTACGTCCTTCTCGACCTCGCCCTCCACGAGCACGTAGCCCCAAGCGGTCGAGACCTCTTCCGCGGTGTCGCCCTTCTCCACTACCACGTTTTCCATGACCTTCTTCTCGAAGGCACGGGCGGGGTCAGCGGAGAGGACCAGTGCCGCCAGTAAGAGGGCGGGGACTGTGATCAGGAGTCCCGCGGAGCGATTCATGCTTCCTGGGCTCTACGCCTCCGGCTGAGTACGACCGCGAGGGCTATCAGAATATCAGCCAGGGCCCCCAAAACCAGTAAGAGGAGAATTGTGAGACCGGCGGCGTCGACTACCGCGTTCAACACCTCGACAGAGCTATAGATCAAAGCCCAAAAAACTCCCAAGATACCCATCGTCAACATGACGGCCTGTGAGGCTTCGATCTCCAGGGAGGCGAGTGCGGCGACAAGGAGAACAGCGGCAAGGAGCCCCCAGATGATGCGCCCCCCCGCTAACCGGGTCGGCAACGCCATCGCAACGCCTCTGTGGACGGACCGTGACCCCGCCCGGGAGCAGTCCAGGGAGCCTAAGAAGGCGTTCAAGTCTAGCTCCCGTTCGTAGAGCTCGCGACACTCGCGGCAGCGAGTGAGGTGGTCCCGGGGCTCCCGCTCCTCCCCGGCGTCGAGGCTCTCGACCGCCGCGTCCCTGTCGGCGAGCTCGAAGACCTTCTCCGGGTCGCAGCCACGGGGGCCGGCCTCGCCCGGATGGTTCATCCCGTCTCACCCTTCTCTTCGAGTCTCTCCGCGAGCATGTTCCTGGCGCGAAAGAGGCGGCTCTTGAGGGCCGGGATGGTTATATCGATGACCTCGGCGATCTCCGCGTAGGTGAGACCCTCGGCGTAGCGCAACACGAGCGGGACGCTGTAGGACTCGGGCAGCGTCATCACCGCGTCCCTCACGCTCCTGGCCCGTTCCGCCTCGTCGGCGTCCACATCGGGACCGCGCGTTAGCGGGGCGTGCAGGTCGGCGTTGAACTCCACGACCTCCCGGCGGCGGCGCACGGTGTCTATGCCGAGGTTGTTGGCGATGGTGAGGAGCCACGTCTTGAAACGGTACTCGGGGTTGAAGGTCGAGAGGCGATCGTAGGCCCTCAAAAAGGTCTCCTGTACCAGATCCTCGACCGCGGCGTCGCGGCCGGCGTAAGGGTAGATCACTCGCCCCACCAGCCGCTCGTGGCGTCTGACCAACTCCTCGTAGGAGCGCACGTCGCCCGACCGGGTCCGCTCGACCAACTCATTGTCCGAAAGCCGCGCACGGGGGGAGGAGAGACGCTTTACCCGCTCTCGCCAACCGCCCAACGCCACAGGTGCCGAATACCCCATATGCTAGTTATACGATATTGCGTTCCGAAAGTTTCGGAAGCTGTAAGGACAATGTTACGCCTCCCGCAAAAAGCTCGCCCGTCTGGATAGCGAGAGCGTCCTTACCGGGAGACATGAGCATCCACAGCGGTCCGGTTCGTCAGGGGACGAAGCGAGGCGTGAACCTGTTCCGGGAGAAGCGCCAAGGGAGTTTAGAGCAACTCCCTTAGATAGAGAGCTGGCCATCCACGGAGAGGCCGGAGGGGCCGGAGGCGTGGCCCACGAGAGCCTCTCTGTCGACGATGACTATCTTGCGGTTCTGTACCTCGATGGTACCGTCGCGCTGTAGCTCGCTCATGACCTTGGAGACGGCCTCCCGGGTCGAGGCGATCATGTTCGCCAGCTCCTGGTGCGTCAAACGTATGTCCAGGATAGTGTCCGCATGATTCTCCTCACCAAAGCGCTCACCGAGGTTGAGGAGTAGCGTCGCCAGACGGGTCGAGACCTCGCGGTGCAGGAGGCTCTCTATAACCTCGTCGGACTGCCTGAGACGATCGGAGAAGGAGGAGAAGAGCTTTATGGCGAACTCCGGACGCCGCTTTATCACCTCGGTCAGAGTAGACTTCGGTACGTTGGCCACCCGCACGTCAGTAACGGCCTCGGCGAAGACGTCCTGCCACCGGCCCTCGACGAGGCTCAGCTTCCCGAAGACCCCATCGCTCTTCAAGAGCGCGGTCGTCGCCTCTTTGTAATCGCCGTAGATCTTAGAGGGTGTGTGAGAACTTAACCGAAGGACACACAGTAGGCGACGGAGCACCGAACGGTTAACCGCTGTTGTCCTGTCGAAGAGCCGCAGAGCATCGCCGGAGC
>JAABVA010006790.1_pt1 | contig 10078 bp, 16 predicted proteins | sample 5560331 | NCBI WGS metagenome assembly JAABVA01 (sample SAMN12812661, study PRJNA571458) | rock metagenome | isolation source: Antarctica rocks | place: Antarctica: Victoria Land, Mt New Zealand sud | collected 2016-01-07 | reverse complement strand
TGCAGCAGCTGTACAGTCACTGTCCAAGCAGACCCCACAAGCGTACATGTGACAGACAACATGAGCACAAGGGATCACAGGGTCAGCAAGGACAAGATTACAATGTTTGCATGCAGGTGTGCCGGCAAGTGCAGCAACAGGGAGTGCATACTTGCAGCACAGGCTTCCAGCCCTTCCCTGCCCCCTCCAAAGGCGGCATAGGCCTTTCCATACCCCTTCTTGCCGGCCTCCTCATCCATCTGGGAGGCAGACTGACTGGGAGCCTTTATTGCCACTGCTGCCTTCTGCTTTGGAGGCTCAGCAGCTACAGATTCCATGTCGTCGTCCCTTGACTCTGTCACTGGCAAGTCCAGAGAGGAATCCACATCATCATCAATGAGAGCCTCCAATGGAATCTCTGCAACCCACCAACATGCTTGTTTTCCTTTGCAGTGTGTCACCCTGTATGTGTATGCATGTTTTAAGTTCTGCAGTGTGTCCCTTTGTAAAAGCGGGTTGCGCTTCTGCTGCATATCGCCCTGTGTGTGTATGCCTTGAACGCTGCAAATGCAATGCCTGAATGGATGCACTGCTGATGTTGCCAGCTCTGCCATGATTACTGTCTCTGCAAGCACTTGAGTTGATCACGGACCAACCTGTCCCGTACGTCAGATGCACACAGAAGTACCGCCGTTACAAAGCTACAAAGTCTTGCTGATGTAGCAACCTGTACTAGTTTGCTGCATGCACATTCAGTGTGCAACTCATCAGAAGCACCCGATGTCAACATGTCTCAAACAGAGACAATGTTCCTAATCATGAGATCACTGATAGATTGTCCATCATGCACTCACCATCGCTAGATGCCTCCAGATCTGCATCTCCACACTGCTCAAGCAAAGCCCGCTTGGCTGCTCCAGGCTTGCCTGCTAGCGCTCTCAGCACTGGAGTGCTGACTGCCGGCCATCCTGTGTACACCCACATCAGCTGAGTATCAGCCCCTGTGTGTTACGGGTGCATCACATGCCCAAGCAGAACATGCGTGATGCTGATCCAGCACATGCATGACACTCAGCAGCTTGCCTCAGAGGCTACGGAGCAGTGCCACCATCAACTCAACATACCACATGGGATGTACTGCTACCAGCGCAACGCTTGAGTATCATGATGCACGCTGTCCGCCTGCAGAGGACACGGCGTGCACGCAAACTTGTAACAAATGACCCTCATGGAGGCACAGACACGCCTGCATTGATGCTACCAGTCACTGCCAAGTTGCAGTTGGTCATGTCAAATGCCTTGTGTTGCTGCCTGATAGTGGCTGTACTATGTGAAAGTGTGTGAGCCACACCTGAGGCAGTGAAGATCTCTGGCTCAATGACAGTGGCAGCGTCCTTGCCCCACAAGCTGTGCAGAGTAAAGTCGATACTCTTCTTCGGCTTCTTGGACTTACTGTTGGGGTCCACCCAACCCTCAGTGTTTGGGGCCTGCAAGGATCACATATCGTACTGTCTGTACAAGCCTCAAACCCTGCCCAAGACACTGCTTGGGGGCTGGAGGGGGCCTGCATGCTGCACACTCTCACTTCCTCATGGGACAGCACGTGCACCAGCCCTTTCCAGCTGCATGCACAAGTAGGAACAGGCACTGCTCAAAGAACCAGGTGCAACTCCCCACAGGAACAGTCTTCAACAATGGAGTAATATGTGCAATTACCATTTCCAACTGCATGCACAAGGAGGAACAGGCACTGTTCAAAGAACCATGTGCTGACTGCCCACAAGAACAGTGTGTGATAACAGAGTACCATGTGCAGACAGCAGCATCTGCTCAAGACAAAGGGTGGCCCAGGTCTTCTGTCGGCTGGCTCTGCTCCACCATGCATCATAACTGCTAGTTGTGTTTGAAAGTCTCAGCGGTCTGACTGATAACCAGGGCAAGGATGCTGATGCCAATGCTGAAGCAATCAAGAGTGGAAGACTGACCTTGAACACACGCTCAGTCTCCAGAGAGCCTTTCTCAGGCTTCTGGTTCTGCACCCCAGCAAACAGGAGCTGCCTGATTTGTGCACCGCTGCCAACATTCATGAGCTCAGCTCCCGGCACCTTCTGAGAGGCCCACTTGAGAAACCTGTTCTCTGCTTCTTCCTGATCTTTGACTGCTTTCTCTTCAGCAGCTGCCAGATGGGGCCTGGAAACATCAAGAAAGGTGTCGTACATCTGCGGTGCTTGCCACCTTGCCGGAGTCTGATGGATGGACCGGCTGGACACATAATAATATACAGCTTGGAAACAACAAAATAGATATCACTTTGCAGCATGGTCCTGTATACTTGTGTGCGCCTGCAGCATGATGTACTTCTTGTGAAGCAGCAGATCTGTCATGCATGCTGAGATGCAGGTTGACTACATCTATAGCAACTTACATGACCTGTTTATACACAGGCAGCATGTAGGGAAGCAGACATTGGCAGGTCTGACCTGTTCACAGACATGCCTTCCTTCTCCATGTCAGTCAGCAGCAGCCCAAAAGGGTGCCAGTACTTGCCATACATCTCGAACATCTTGTTGTTGGGCAGACCAGTTGCTTGCTGCACTGCTGCCTGGACCCTGCTATCCATTACGCAGTCCCTGGCCTGCAACAGGAGCGACACACACTTGGGGATCACACCAAATCTGCTGCAGGATCACCTAAAAGGTGATGATTAGGTGATAATGATTGACCTGCACACAGTTTGCTGCAGGCTGGACACCTGCCACATGAAGTGTACAGTGTGATACAAGATAGAGCATCTGTCATAGTATAGCTCAATACAGCTCTTGTAGGTGAAGACATGGCACTCTGCATTGCAGAAGTACTATATGGGTGCATCACTGAAATACACAAGTGCTGGTGGTCCCCACCAATGCAGGCTTGGCACCTGGCAGGTGTGTGACTTGCCTCAAGTGCCTTTTTTAGTGCCTGTGCTAGCTGCCAAGTTGCCTTGGCATCATACGCAGAATAGTCAATCCACTTGGCACGGGTGCTTTCATCCGTCTGAAGCTCCTCGACAGGAGGAAGAACAATCAACTGCATCACACCCCATCATCAACATTACTATGAGTGTTGATACATGAACAAGCACAGAGTGAAGGTGCTATGCCAGTTTGACTTCTCCTCCATAACAAGGCTGCTGATAAAGAGCTCAAAGAATTTTTGCAAGCACCATGAGGCATTGTGGGTCATTCACTAGGCAGCTTATCGCTCTGGGACTGACCTTCCCCTCGGTCGTGTCCTTCTTGATGTTCTTCCTGCCGAACAGAGTCTTCATGCCTGTTTTGGAGCGCATAGTGGATGCGTAGTCCTTCATCAGTGCTTTGTCACTACACACCACAACAGTCTTGGTTGAGTCACACGCTGCAAGGGCTGCTGCTTGTGCCATAGTCTGTGGTTGCTCCAAACCCAAGTGTAACGGTGCTGGTAAAAGGTCACAGCTAGCATGTCACCAGGCTCATTGCAGCCAAACTGTAGCATCCTGGTCTTGGAGATCTGTCATGCACCCCAGCAATGCATCTGTGCCACACCTGTACATGACTTGACTAACTATAGGCCATTATTCCCATGTTCCAGAGCAGCACAGTCTTGAGTGTGAAAATCAAAGCAGAAATATGCTTTACAGTGCAGCGAAACAACCCTGGTAGCTTTGTATGCAGGTGGGCGTACCCAGTAAGGCTCTCCAGGCTGTAGCCTTTGCCCTGTCTGGAGGAGTCCCAAAGGCGAGCCATGTGCATGGTGTCGGCTGCAAAGCCCTTGCAGTCTATGCCGTGGTTGCGCAGCACATGCCGGTCGAAGCTGTAGTTGTGCCACACCTTCCTGATGCTGTCATCCTCAAAGAAGTCTTTGAAGATGGCAAACATCTCTTTGCTGGCTTCCTGCAGTAATATTCACACGTTGTCCCACAGATGGCTTTGACACAAAAAGGCAGTGAATGCGTATTGGGGCAACAGGCAGCATTGCATTGTCGGTGATGTCAAACTCATGTCAATGTAGAAATCAAAGCTAACAAAGGGGCAGCTCGAAACAAACAGCAGAGCATTCTACTTTGCCATTTTGGTTCATCAATAGAGTGTTCTATGATGCATCTGGGCATAGCAAGGTCACACAGAGCGGCTTACTTGATTGCCTTCCAACAATGTGTCTACCCACAGCTGATCTTGAGCTGTGCTGCTGTTGGCTGCAAAATTGCAGACCTCGCCCTTTGTGCTGCCTCCATAGATTGAGAAACATGTGACGATACCATGACCACAGGGGGATTCCTTGCTCAGATCAATGCTCATCACCTGCACACAGAAGTGACCGCAAATTCAGAACATTGTCGACTATGGCAGTCAACGTTCAACTAGTAGTGCACAGCAGCTTGACAACCGACCTTGACCATTGGAGCTCAAACATGTGATTTCAATGCTGATGCCATTGGCTAATAGCCTCTGAAAGCCTTGTCCAATAGTGCGTGTGTATGCTTGTCCAAGTCTTACCAATGTCTTACCAATATCTTACCAACTGTTGAACAATGACACTGGGAGAGAGTCTGAGTGAAAGCAGGCTAGACTGAGTGACTGACCTCTGTGTCACATGCAAAGATCATATCTTTGTCTTTATACTTGGTGCGCAACAGCTGCACCACCCGTCTTGCCTCCTCAGCTGTTTCCACAACACAGATATCTGCTGGAATTGATGAGACTGTCCCGTCTGACGCTTGTGTCTCAGGCACTTTTTCTTCATCTGACCTCGACTGTGCCTACGAAAACACATTAGGTGTGCAGTTGAATTGCGTGCTTGCTGCACCTCCTCAATGAATGTCAAGTTGCACTTGATAATGAACCAAATCAAGATGGCATGTGTTGAACAAGGGACCAACAAGGATGGGCAAGTCGACAGTAGTTGAGCCATGGCCAAAGGCATGAATAGATGTGAGGTAGACGTGGGGAAGACTGTGTTTGAGTAGACATACGAGTGACACCTCAAAACTGCATCTCACCAAAGATGACAGGTGGCTCAGTTGAGGTGAGTGAAGGTCATCCTCTTCGATGACAATGCTCTCAAGGGCTTCCTGAATTTCAGCAGTAGATGGCTGTGCTGCAGTACTGCGCAGCTTGACTGGACGCCTGCTGGAGTGCCCATTGACGCCGTTTGCACTCCATGCACTGGACCTTGCAGCCTCTGCGAAAGCTGTCGCTGTGGCAGCATGACTAGGGTGTGCAGCGTCATGAGGATTGGCCCTACTGCGGGCCTCAACTGCATCGTTGGGGAGGCGAATAGCAGACGTGACCTGATGTCGCCTAGAATGTTTGGAATTGTGAGGTGAAAGCTGTCCGCGCTGTTCCTCCTCCGCTTCCCGTTCCCGAATCCGTTTATCTTGCCAACTGCCCCCGCTGCCACCCTTCCTGCTATGAAATGGACGCTGTTGACCTGGGAGATCAGACGTGCGGGGCGCTCTGGAAGCCTGGGTTGTCCGCATTACTGATGCTGACTGGCCGGATCCATAACATTCACAAATACTTTGCGACCGCAGAAGCTTACAGCCCAGACGCGCCAGCTCTAGCTGCTTTCGCATGACGGGAGATTTACGTTTGTTTGCCACTGTCTGACCCCAGAAGACAGTAGGCAGCAGTAACCCCTCAGGCCCAAGATAGTACTTTGCTCCCTGTGACACACGACAAGTCATGTCCTGCAGCATTATGTCTGCATCGCGCACTACTTCAGCGAGTCAAGGCTCTTGACTGGAGCGACCGCCGTGGCACGGGTGCCCTAAGGGTTGGGAGGAACCCTGAAGTTGTCCGAAGCGGTAATTGCTATGGCGTTTAATTCGGCTCTTTAAAAAGATGAATGTTTCAGGTTTATTTCCATTTGTGCTCCCGGAAATGACGAGTTTTTCAATAAAAAAAGAAAAAGAGAAAGGGTGCCAATTTTACCAAATTGTAAAAATATTGATTTTTGTAACGCGTCCATTCAAATTGTTCTCTGGATTTTTTATCAATATGGGGAGATCTTAGAACGCTGAATGGCAAAGGTTGCTCTTGTAACAGCTCTTCAACCTGCAGGTGACAGGAACAGGGCCCAGAGTAAGCTTTGATGTTATGCCATTTGGAGCACACACATGCATCTGTGCAAGTATGGGGTACTGACCAGCATGGCACCACAGGGTAAGACCCTTTCTTAATTTGCTGTGTTGAAGTACCACATCAGGCTCGCAATGCATTGCTCATAGATAGCATCGTGTTACAACACACAGCAAACGCGCTTGTCAATCAATGCGGTTGAAGATCTGCGGTGGTTTGACATGCTGAATTGGGCTTGCTGGTGTATTTGCAGCAGTGTACTCAGTCTTGACAGCAAGACCTCTACTTGCAGCTCGAGTCATGGTCACAGCTTCCTGGTACTCCAGCAAACCCGTGATCACCTCACCAGCCTGCACAGTCAATATATGATGATCTTGTACGGATGCCTCAACAAGCTGCCATTTGTCATTGCTGCAAATGGTGAAAGCAGGAGCATCTCTGATGCATTGACCACTGCTTTCGCTGGGACTATTTGCTAGCATTTTGCACAAACTGTATGAGCAGCAACAGTTGAAATGCAGACTGTGACAGCTACATAGCACAGACATGACAAGCCACCTATACCACATGCAGCATCAACATTTGAAACTCACAGTGGAATCAAAACTGTTTCACCTTGCAGTGCTCTAGCAGCCAGACTGACTTCTCCTGATCAGTCATCCCTCCAGGCTGATGCTTTCCTGATCGTCTCTTGATCATCCTCCTCTTCTTCTTTTTCACCACCTTCTTGATCTTTTGTATTTCCACCACCTCATCCTCTGGTATACCAGCCAATGCTGTGTTTGGTAGTGACTGTTCAAAAGGCTGCTGACTGCTCAGCTGCTGTGTGCTGGACATTTGTCCTGTCTGCTGCTGCTGTGACTGCTGTTGTGACAACTGCTGCTGAGTCAGTGAGACGCTATGACTGCTCAGTTGCCTGCTCAGGGTTCGCTCCTGGGCAGGCTGACTCCCAACCGAAGCAATGCTGCCTGTTCTCCGCACAGTCAGCCCTGTACACAGTCATTGCTGGCACACTACTGACTTTTCGCATTTCATGCGTCAAGGTCACATGCTGCAGCATGACAGAGCCTCAATTGGGTTTGAAAATACAGTCATGTAGACACAGGGCAGGGCTGCTTGAAGATATGTAGCTGACATGTGCAGTGTCCAAGTCCGTGAACAGTCTTGTAGCTGATATGCGCAGTGTCCAAGTCCATGAACAGTCTTATAGCTGACATGCGCAGTGTCCCAGTGCAGGAACAGTCTTGCAAGACAAGGACGCCTTTTTGCGTGCTACCTGTGGTGACCTGCTGGCTCCCAGTACTGTGCTTCCTTGACATGGTCTTCACAAGAGCCCCCCTCTTGTTGAAGGAGAAGCATGGCAGTGCAATGTTGCGGGACGCCTGCTCCTTTTGCAGAAATGCATCAGGGGCTGAAACCACTTTGAGAGCTTTTGCCATGAAGCTGGACAGGCCCGGCACCACCCCTTGCTCACTGCTGGCCTCATCGTCACTGCAATAGCAAGCTATTTTGGTCTCAAGGTCTTGCTTCATGGCAGCTAGAAGCAACCTATTCCAGAGTCAAGGTCTTGGTTTATGGCAGCCAGCATCTGCGCTGGAAGCTGATACCCCAGAAGAGCTTGTGTCATGGACTTTGACAGATCAGACACCTTCCTCTGGTCACTGCTAGCCTCGTTATCACTGCAACAGCAATCTGTTTCAGACTTAAGCTCCTGCTTCCTAAGAGGGTTGGAGTGCATCAGGGGCCGGCACTGCTGGAAGAGCTTTGGTTGTTGATTTTGACAGCTGGTGTCTGCCTTTGCAAGCAGTGACTGCTTCCCCCGCCTCTACTGTTACTAGGAGCCTGTCGTCTCCTGATTGAACGCATAAACTTGGCAGCAGATCAAGCGTTGACAGTGAAGCATCAACCTTCCTCCGATCAGCATCACAATCTACTTGACCTGCATTTGTGACATCGCTTCTGGTGCCAAACATAAGACGCAAGCTGTGATCTCTGATAGTGCATTGTGACGATGATGGCAGCATCATCGTGTGAGTCAGACTCCAGCATCCTCACCTAGCATCAGGAGACTTGTCTTCACTGCTCCCATCGGCTCCACCATCATCATCATCTGTGCTAGAGCCATCACTAGCAGCACGTCCCTCAACAGCCTGGCCTTCTGTTGCAATCTGGACAACTGTGTTGGCTGCTGTGCTCTCAGCGACAACCCCCTCTGCTGCTGTGCTGTCAGCACTGCTGTGTGGAGGGATTGAAGACATGGGCATTTGCCTGGCATGCTCATCTTGGCTGAGCTCCTTGTGGAGGCGCCTCAGTGTGGTGTGCAGGGAGGGAGTGGTGCTGATGTGAGCTGCTGCCCTGCACCTCAAAGCAAGCATCTTTAAGTCATGCTTGTCAAACCTAAAAGCAAGCAAAGCATGTCAGCAGACCATGTGTTGAAGCAAAGCAGTATCACACAGCGGAGTTCAATCACATGAGACAACATCGATGTGCCAAATGAACACGGTTAACACTCAGATGCTTAAATGAGGCTGTTAACTGTTTGATGTCATGTGATTGAGAGAGTATGCGTCCACGAGGTTTTGTAGCATGTCTGCTCTCAACAACCACAACCTACTGTGCAGATGTTCTCATGGACAATCATTAACAAAAGTCTGCAGACCTTTCTGTCTGCAAAAGCAAGCCGCATTGTTACAGCCTCTAGCTATGTTGTCATTCAAGCTGTCACTGCTGCAGTCTGCTATGGGCCAGAAAGACACACCTGCGCATACCAGCTGCTACGCGTGCTCTCAGGTCTGCAGCTGCAGCCTGCTGTTCCGCCTTTTGAATGTCCGCCATCGTCTGACTTGACTCAGTGGACTCTGCCACGGCAGACTCCACAAAGTTTTCATGAGCTGGCTCAGCAAAGCCGACCTTGTGCCGCGCTGCACTGCTGCTTGCAACAATGCCTTGGTCATTAAGCACAGTGCCGGCAGTGCCCTCAGCTGCATGGCTAGCTGCATCAGCAGTTGCATCAGCAGCTGCAACAGTGGCTGCAGATGAGTTTGCGTCATCAGGCTCAGCTGTGGATGTGCTGTCAGCTGCAGCTACTGGTCTCGTCATCTCATCTAGAAGCTCAGGAACAACAGAGCTGTTGTGCGGCCCTGATTGTCTGTCAGATACATTGCCTGCTGAGATCTGCTGCCCGGATTCATCCCCAGAAGCAGGAGGCTGTACAGCACGGCTGTCTTGCTGAGTCCTGCTGTCTGTGGACTTGTACTTCTGCCAGCCTTTGGCAGCAGTTGCAACCTTGGCAATGACCCCTGCTGGTGAGACGTCAGGCCTGGTGAGGACGTCATCAAAGATGGACAGCTTGGTGTCAGAGCTCAGCAGCTCGAGCAGCATGTCTGGCTGAGCCATGCTGAGCTGAGTGGAGAGCCCTGACAGGGGAAGAACGCCTGGCACCTGAGCAGTGCAAATAGGATTGTCACAGTTGGCTGGAATGAAGCTGACGTCTGACTGTCGCGACTTGTCAAAGCATTCAGTGTGCATGTGGCAGATTGTACCGATCAACAGTGCGTTGTCATGGAATGAGCACCATGGGATGGGTACAGAAGTTGGTCATTGGGCATGTCAGCAGCAGCATTGACAGGCACCAGCTGCAAAACTCATTTGCCCCTTAAATGTAGAGCAAGCGTTTTCCTGCGACCTTACAGCATGCCTGACGCTAGAGGAAGAAATTGTGTGTAATAAATGAATGAATACAGCATGCCTGTAGGGCAAAAATCTACTGTGGAAACACAGCTCATTTTGGCAAGCATGCATTGTTGAGTGGATGGCATACCTGTGCAAGTGTGGTCTGCCGTGCAAGCTGCAGGCCCTTGCTGCAACCAGACTGAGCCAGCTGCATGGCTGCCTTCTGCACGCTAGCAGCTGCTGGGGCTGATGGCTGGTGCTGACTCCTTGCATGCTCTGCCACCAGCGTCGCCACCTCATCAGCTGTCAGGAACTGGTAACTGTCAGCA
>JAABVA010006788.1_pt1 | contig 10078 bp, 8 predicted proteins | sample 5560331 | NCBI WGS metagenome assembly JAABVA01 (sample SAMN12812661, study PRJNA571458) | rock metagenome | isolation source: Antarctica rocks | place: Antarctica: Victoria Land, Mt New Zealand sud | collected 2016-01-07 | reverse complement strand
ATCGCCGGAACCTGCGGGTAAGCCGCTGGCCGCCTCCAGGGGGAGAGGCGGCCAGCGGGCCGTCACCCGACGCGAGGGCGGTCGCGTGGCAACTTTGGAACCTTCAGACCACGGGCAGACGGCACGGCAGCCTCCCGCCGCCGCCGATCGACGCCCGGTGGTGCTGCCCGATACGGCCCGGGATGCGGTTCGCCGGCCACCCGGCGGTAAGGAATGCTCGGGGCAATTGTTCAGCTGTTGGCGAGTAGGCCGCCGCGTGTCCAGGTCGACCACGGTGTGTTCCAGTCCCCGTATCCGTCCCAGCTTGGCATCGGGCCGCCGCCGGTGTTGCGGTAGAGCGCGACGTCGCCGATCTGCGCGAAGTTGAAGTACTCCTGCGCTGCGGCGACGTTGAGGTTGGTGCACCCGTTGGAGGTGCTCCGCTGACCGATGTTGCCGCCGTTCCAGCTGGCTGCATGGATGAACTCGCCCGAATTGGTCAGCCGCACCGACCAGGGAACCTGCAGGTCGTACCGGTCGCCCGGTGTGGTCCCGATCATCCGTTTGACGCGGTTTCTTGCCATCACGACCTTGGTGCCGGTGAAGGTGGGGGTGGTTGCTTTGCCCAGTGAAACGGGAAAGTTGAACTTGGTTCTGCCGTCTGTGGTCAGCGTCAATCGTTCGGTGGCGCCGTCGACGGTGGTGACATTGGCGGCGCCGGTCTTCATGGTGAGGGTCAGACTGTTGTTGAAGCTCAAGCCTGTGCCGGCAGGAAGGCCCCGGGTCGGTAGGTCGACGGTGATCACTGCATGTGCCGGCCAGAAGGTCTGGGTGCGGTAGTGGGCCTCGAGGGGATAGTCGGGGTAGATCGAGCTTTTCTGGAAGAACCACGCCCCTTCGACCTTCTGGCCGTTGACGGTGACCGTGGTGGCTTTGACGAAGGGTTTGGCGTCCGTGATGGCCTTCGACAGGTACACGATGATCGGCATACCGATGCCGTAGGTGCGTCCGTCGTTCTCATACAGCCGGATGTGGACCGGTGATCCCGCCGCCGCAGGGGTCGTCGAACTCGACGACGACGACGGGGACGGGGACGGAGACGTAGACGTAGACGGGGTAGAGCTGGTTGTTTGCGGGCTGGCGCTCGCTGCGGCCTGCGAGGAGGGCAGCGCCGAACCGCTGGAAGCACGGACCACCGTCGAGGTCGGGGTCGAGGCCGGGATCGATGATGGCGGCGGTGTCGATGATGGCGGTGTCGAGCCTGTCGCCGCGGCTGAGAGTCGGCTGGGCGGCGGTGCGGACGCGCCGGCATCGGGGGCCTGCGACTTGCCGCAGGCTGACAGGGTCGCCCCGGCCAGGCCGAGGGCGCTGGCTGTGAGCAGCGATCGGCGGGAGAGAACTCGAGGGTTCGATGGCACGTGTGTAACTCCTTACGTCGTCGATCAGGTGTCGATCTCGGCGACATCGTCTGACTGGTCCTGCGCGGCACTGCCCACCCGGCGGGCGCGAATCGTTACTACTAATACCCCCGATAGTTTATCAATACCCCGGATAGACCATGTGGGCGTGAGCTTCGTGTGGTTCCGGGCGTGGACGACTTTCCCGCCGACTTGTTCGCCGTTCCACCTCCAACCCGCGTGTGGGCGGCCGCAGCAGAAGCGGTCCCGCTGTTCGACCTCTAAGAAATCGGGACAGGACGGTCACGTTTCGCGGGGGCCTGTCCCGGTGTCAAGTCCGTCGTGGCCGGGCGCACATCCCCCGGATGCCACCGCCGCCGGGCCGTCGGCTCGCAGCTGCGGGAGCGCGCAACGAATTCGACGGAGTGTCCAGTGCCAGGATCGGCCATGGCGGCTTTACGATCAGACATCGAACGTTTGTGCTACTGATGGGAGTGTCGATGAGTGCAGCAGGCATCGCAGTACCTGTCCGACGGCCAGCGCAGTCCAAAGCTGCGCTGGCCCGGACGGCCAAGGAGCAGCGCCGTGGCTACGCCCGAGCTGTGCTGGCCGCGTTGGCCCGTTCCCTACAAGGACGGCCCACCCCACAGATCCGCCAGATCGTGAAAAATTCCCTCCAGCCATTGGGTGTTCGACTCTCCACCGTCGAACTGCAAACAATCGCCAAAGGCATCAGCACGGGAAACCCAGTGCAGCTGCCGGGGTAGCGAACCGCCATCTGAACATGAGGCGTACGCGCCCCTTGCAGCGCGGCCTGTGAACCAGACGCCGCGATGCTCGCCGGCCACAATTCGCTAGAGGAATGTCTTCACCGCCGTCGGCCCCGTTGTGCTAGTGGATTCGACGTACCGGCCAACCCCTGAAGGGCGAGTGAAGCTGTGACAACGAACCCAGCCGAGTTAGCGTCGGCGCTGTTGATTACTGGCACGGTCGGTGCGGGCAAGACGACAGTCGGGCAGGCCGTTGCAGACTTGCTCGTCGATCGGAAGATGCCTCGTTGGCGGTTGATTCGGACAACAGTAGCGAGTTCATCAACTGGCACCTGTTGCGATGGTGTGAGAAGGAGAAGTTGACGTTCACCCGGTCCCGGCCGGGGAACTGCAACGACGGTGCGCATGTGGAGCAGAAGAACTGGGCGGTGGTCCGCACCATCGTCGGGTATCTGAGGTATCACACCTGTCCGGAGTTGTTGCTGTTGAACAAGATCTGGGCGCTGCAGTCGTTGATGACCAACTTCTTCTACCCGCAGCAGAAGTTGGTGTCCAAGGTCCGCAACGGCGCGAAGGTCACCAAGACCTACGACTGGCCGCGGACGCCGATGTTCCGCGCCACCGGCCACCAAGCCGTCGCTGCCGCGGACAAGGCAACCCTGGCCGAGCAAGTACGCCGACCTGAACCCGGCTGCCATTCAGCGGCAGATCCAGGCCCTCACCGCGCAGCTGCTAGCCGCGGCCACCAGCAAGGGCGCCGCGGGGCGCAGGCCCGATCCCAAGCGGGCATCGGCTGATGAGTCAACGACTACCGCTACGCGGGCATCCTGACGAGTCACCGGGGATTGCGACCCGCCGTTCGTGCCGGCTACATCGAGCCGATGTAGCCGACCATATGCATCCGATGTAGGGGTCAGGCTCAGGGCGGCGGTGCGCCCAGGTAGTAGCCGGCGATGTCGCCGATGAGTTGGACTGTGCCGGCGGAGCCGTTGTACAGGGTGATCTTGCCGTCGGCGCCGACGGGGACGACGACGAGGTTGGGCACCGTCTGGGCTGGGTTGAAGTTCAGGTTCGATGCGGTGGGTCGGGTGGCGCCGTCGGGGTAGACGGTGATGTAGCCGCCGGCGGTGGGTTGGGTGACGGTGACGTTGAGAACGACTGCGGAGACTCCGGAGGCGGGTATTGCGTGGACGCCTTCGATCTGAACCTTCAGGGACGCTCCGGCGGCGACGGCGGTTCGGGGTGCGCCGTTTCCGACGCGGGTGTCCAACACTCGTGTCGGGCCGACGGGGCCGAAGGCGCCGGCGGTGGTGGGAGCGCCGGAGAGGTAGTAGCCGGCGATGTCGCCGATCAGTTGGACTGTGCCGGCGGAGCCGTTGTACAGGGTGATTTTGCCGTCGGCGCCGACGGGGACGACGACGAGGTTGGGCACCGTCTGGGCGCGGTTGAAGTCCAGGTTGGAGGCGGTGGGTCGGGTGGCGCCGTCGGGGTAGGCGGTGATGTAGCCGCCGGCGGTGGGTTGGGTGACGGTGACGTTGAGAACGACTGCGGAGATTCCGGAGGCGGGTATTGCGTGGGCGCCTTCGATCTGCACCTTCAGGGATGCTCCGGCGGCGACGGCGGTTCGGGGTGCGCCGTTTCCGACGCGGGTGTCCAATACTCGTGTCGGGCCGATGGGGCCGAAGGCGCCGGCGGTGGCGGGTGGGCCGGAGAGGTAGTAGCCGGCGATGTCGCCGATGAGTTGGACTGTGCCGGCGGAGCCGTTGTAGAGGGTGATTTTGCCGTCGGCGCCGACGGGGACGACGACGAGGTTGGGCACGGTCTGGGTGCGGTTGAAGTCCAGGTTGGAGGCGGTGGGTCGGGTGGCGCCGTCGGGGTAGGCGGTGATGTAGCCGCCGGCGGTGGGTTGGGTGACGGTGACGTTGAGAACGACTGCGGAGACTCCGGAGGCCGGTACTGCGTCCACGCCGGTGACCTGCACCGGAATGCTACTGAGCGCGGCGACGGGGGACTGGACCGCGCCGGTGCCGTTGCGGGTGTCCAACACCCGCGTCGGCAGCACCGGGTGGAAGTCTCCTGCGGCGCTGGCGGCGTGGTTGAAGCCCGCGACCCCGCGGGGGGTGCCCAGGCCGGTCGGTCCGTCGTAACCCGGACCGCCCGTGCACAAGTAGCGCACTGCGCAGCTGCCGTTGCTCCCGCTGGTCACGTCGTTGAAGGCCGCCGGCGACGCGAGGTAGGGCTGGGCCGCCGGGTAACTCTGCTGGGCCGGTGTGCCGGCCAGGGCGTAGGTCGCCGCGATCACCGGGGAGGCCGCGCTGGTACCGCCGAAAACCAGCCAACCGGACTGGTTGTTGCTGGGCGTGCTGTCGAATACCGCGACACCGGTGTTCGGGTCCGCAACCGCGGCCACGTCGGCGACGGTGCGCCCCTGGGCGCAGCCGGAGTCGTGTTGCCACGCGGGTTTCGGGTCGTACAGGGAGCAACCGCTCCCCGCGCCGATAGCGCCGGCGGTACTGGAACCCCAGACGTTCTCATGCCACCCGCGGGCGCTGGTGTCCCGCGTCAGGCTGGTACCGCCGACCGCCGTGACGTATCGCGACGCCGCGGGATATTCGACCCCGTAGCCAGAATCCCCCGAGCTGGCAGTGATGGCCACACCAGGATGGTTGTAGTACTTCGCGTCGAAGGTGGCCTGCGAAGCGTCCTCCGGGCCGCCGTAGCTGTTGGACACGGCGACCGCGCCGAGTCGGACCGCCGTGTTCACCGCGGCGCCCAGGTCATCCACCGAGGAGGAATTCGCCTCCACCAGCAAGATGGAACAGTTCGGGCAGGCGGCGGAGACCATGTCCAGATCCAGCGACGTCTCCTGCGCCCAGCCGGCGTTCACCGGCGGCAGGGCGGTGCCGCCGTTCTGGTTGAGCTTGGTGAAACAGCCGGCGCCGCAGGGCGGCAAACCGTACTGGCTGCGGTAGGCGGCCAGGTCGGCTTGTGCGGTCGGCGCGTCGTAGGCGTCGACGACGGCGACGGTGACGCCGCGGCCCGACGCCGCGGAGGGCAACGAGTAGGCAGCCTGCAGGTCCGCGGGTCCGTATCCACTGGGAACCGTTGAGGACGTCGTCAGAGGGCCGCTGACATCCAGATCGACAACGGCGTCACACGCCGCCCGACGTTTCGACGGAGCACCGCAGACCCGCGCATGCCGATGTCCTTTCAAACTCGCCGGACCTGCATTGCCAGCGCCCCGCGACGGCTTCGGTGCGGCAACCTTCCCTGCACCGGCGATGGCGGTGGCGTCGCGGGCTGACCCGGCTCCCACGAAGGCCACGGCCGCCGATGCCGGACCGGCAAGTCCCAGCGGCAGCGTCAGCAGCAACCCCGCTGTGGCCCACGCCCGCACCGCGCGCCATCGGTTGCTGGGTCCGGTCTCGACTGCAGCCATGCTGGGTTTCCTTCGACTCGGAAAATGTGTGCTGACCGACCGGCGGGTTCGCCGGCCGGTGAGGGTGCCGGGTGGCGGCAGCACGTAACGCCACCTGCGGTCCGCCCCGTTGCTACGACGTGGTCGTCGGCGCCGGAGTGGATGGGTGCGGAACCTGCAGAACGGTGCGCGCGTCCCGGGCGGCGGCGACGGTGACCAGCGCGATTTCCATCCGATTCCCCCTCGGTTCGGTAACCCGGCTGACCCGAACTGGGTCCCGTGGCTTTGCGTCCCCGGCTTACGCCGGGTTTGCCTTGTCGCTCATGCGAGACTGGAAGCTCGTCGATACGCAATCCCCATTGCGTCCGACCATGGTCTCGAATTCATTCTATTGGAGTAACCAGCCGAACGCAACCGCTCTTTGGAGCGGTGATTCGCGCCGTTCGGCCTAATCGACGGACGTAGCTGGGTTCACGAACAGGGGTCCGGCAGGGAACGACGGGTGTCCGTTCTCGTCGATCGAACATCGCCGTCGCCGTCTGCGCCCGACGGACGCTAGCCGGGGGTAGTGGCGTCGCTGACGGTCCGGTCGCCCCGAAGCAGCTTCCGCCGCACTATCGTGCTGATCAGCACGGCATCGGCCACACCGAAGACCACCCTTGCCCGGTTGTCAAGGCCACGAGCACCACATCGGTCACGTCGCCCCCGGCGACCGATGGCGCCCGGCCGGCGCCGACCTCACGCCCGTGACCGTCACCGAGATCCACCACGACCAAGCAGCATGAGCACACAACCAAGAAAAGCCGGATGTCCAGATCAATCACCCAGTCCGACTTCCAGCACCGACGCCGGGTACCGCCAACGCATCCAGCGCCGACCGGCCGGCCGATACCCATAGAAGTCGTCGTGAAAGACCGGCTCGATCCCCGGTTCCAACACCATCTTCACCACCGTCTGCGCGATCCGATCCGACACCGTCGGAACCCCCAACACGCGAAGGCTCCCGTCTCGTTTCGGAATCGACACTTCCCTCAGGCGGCGGCGGGAAATAGCTGCCGAACTCATCCGATTCACAAACCAGTGAGTCCGCCACGGATTTGCATCCATCCTGGGCGGACCTGAAGTCATAGCCAGATACTCCAACACATGCTCGGAGACCCGGCCGACGTTGTCTGATCAAACCGCGAGAATGTGCGCACGAAGTCGGTAGCAACACACCGGCCCTGAGGAGAATGCGTGATCTTCCGCGTTCCCGCCGCAGTTAAGGCGTGGTGACGGCGCGTCCGGGGTGGAAGGGGAGGTGTATATGTGGGTCACCAGTGTCAGAAACCCTCAGGTTCTTCGGCGTTCATGGGTGGAATGCCGCCGACGGACACCGGTTGCTGGTGGGGCAGCGGGTGTCCGTCGGAGCGCGGAAGGTACGTGGGGGGTGCGGTCAGTCGTTGTTGGTGTCGCTGCCGGGTAGGGGTTGGGTGTCGTGGGTGGTGAATACGAATGCGGTGGTGGGGGTGAAGGTGCCGGTGGTGTCGGTGGTGCCCACGATCAGGGCGGTGTCGGCGGCGGTGAGGGCGGCGGGTGTGGTGTTGGGTTGTCCGTCGATGACCAGTGCGGCTGCGGTCAGGTCCACGCTTGTGGGGTTGTCCTGGTCTCCGATGGTCAGGGTGCTGCCGGTGACGGCGGTGACGTCGCCCGCGATGACGGTCGGCGCGGTGGTGTAGGCGTATACGGCGGCGGCGAGGATGGTGTCGTGGTCACCTTCGCCGAGCACGACGACGGTTTGCCCGGGGGTGAGGGCGCCGGGTGCGCCGTCGATGAGGACGGCGGCGGCGGAGACGTCGATGGTGAAGGTGTCCTGGCCGTTGTTGTCCTCTTCGGCGTTGTCGCTGGCCTTGGGGCCTTTGCTGACGGTGATCATCGAGCCGTTCACCGATTCGACGGTGCCCAGGTAGGCGTGGCCGGGGGTGCTGTGCTGTTCCTGGGCGGTGGCGGTGAAGGTGGCGGCGGCGCCGCTGCCGGTGACGCTGCCGCTGATGGTCATCCGGTCGCCGATGACTGCGTCCGCGGCGGTGGTGCTGCCGGATGATGTGGTGACCTTGGCGGCGTAGCGGTGGCCCGGGGCTGCGTTGGCGGTGATGAGTTGGTTGTGGCGAACAGTTTTGCCGATGCGCAGGTCATGGGCCAGCACGGTGACGGTGCTGGCGGTGTGCGCCACGACGAGGCCGTCGGCGGTGAAGGAGACCACGGCTTTCTTCGGTAGCGGTTTTCCTGGGTGGTGTTTGCCGGGCGCCGGCGCGGGGTGATGCCGGAGCACGGTCTTAACCGTGTGGGTCCCGGTCGGCGTGTGGGCCTGGGCCGGGGTGGCCGCCAGCAGCATCGCGATAGCGGTGGCCGCTGTGACACCGACCTTCACGAGCGTCGAGCGGCGGATGGGTGAATTTGACGCGGGAGCCTCCGTTGAAATGGGTCAAACGTGGATGTTGTCCCCCGACGACAGCGAAAGTACACGGAACGAGACCACGTGGCAACAAGACGGGATGGGAACCTGTTCAGTGGTTTCGCGGAATTTTCGACATGCTCACCAGCGAGCACAGCCAATTGTTGACTGAAGGCGTAACAATTCAATCCCCAAAGTGTCGAAAAATCCACGATCGATTGACCGCGGCCGAAAACGTCATGACGCTGAGTGCTTTATTTGACCGCGGTCGACCCGAAAGGTCGTCGAGCCCGACGGACCTGTGATCGCCACACACGGTCATCGACCGGTCAAAGACGGAGCGGGGCGTTGATCGCCGACCCCGGAAAAGTTCACGCACCCAAACGAACGAGTAACCCGACAGGGCAACCTTTTTGGATCAGCGCCCACGCCGCCTCGGACACCGCCGACGCGGTGGGGTCGGTGTCTGTGCGCAACCGCAGAGAGGTTCCAAAAAGTTTTGTCGACCCAAGGGGGTGATCTTTCGGCGATTGTTGAAACCATTGGGCCGATCGGGGGTGGGTTCACGAACAGCGGAACTTCTTGTGACTCTTTGGTTGGCACATCCACGCGTTCACCATTTGTCTGAGGTCAACTCGGGGCTTGTCTTGTCAAGGTGGACAGCAACGAAGGATGACATACCTTGGTTCTGCTTCGGCGTGGCGGCCCAGTTGCAGCCACGTCTGGTATCCGGCGACGTAGCTGGCGTGGGGTGCCTGCGCGTGCGGGGCCTGCTGCTGCGACGGCCGTTACGGTCGACGCTGCGAGAGTCAGGTGGCTCGGTGGCGGTCTACTGCTCTGTCGGTGGCTGGGTTGGTTCGCTGAAGCCCTCCGAGTTTGTGGGGGCGGGGACCCGGCCCGTCAAGGGACGCGTCCCCGCCCGGTCCATCCGTTCGGGCCGACCTGTTCCTCCGCTGCGCTCCCCCAAAGGTCAACACCGATCGGACGAACTCGGCCGCGGCCACTCTCCGCCCTTGACCGTCCACCCCGCCCCCACACCCCCTGCGTGCATCAGCCGAACGTGCCGGTGCAGAAAAGGGATAACCCGTCGCCTGCGTTCGTTGAGGGAAGCGCCGCCCTGATCGGCGCGGGAAAGGGCGATCACCTCGCATTCGGGCAGCTGTACACGGCTTACGCGCCGCGGGTGTTCGGTCTGGCCCTGGCGGTCATCCACAATCAGGCGATGGCCGAAGAGGTCACCCAGGAAGTGTTCCTCGAACTGTGGCGCAAAGCATCACGCTTCGACCCGGCGCGGGGATCTGCGACCGCGTGGATCCTGACCCTGACGAAGTCACGAGCCATTGACCAGGTCCGCCGCGCCGAGCTGACCCGTGCCCGCGACACCAAATGGACACAAGGCCACATCGACCGGGATTTCGACTCGGTTACCGAAGCCGCGCTAACCGATCTCGAGCACGGTCAAGTCGGGGCAGCCATGGCGGCCCTGAGCGTTGCGCAAAGGCAGGCCATTGTGCTGACCTATTTCCGCGGTCTGAGCACCACAGAAATCAGTCGACTGCTGCTCATCCCGGCCAGCACAGTCAAGACACGCTGCCGTGACGGCCTGATCAGGATGCGCACTGAAATGACCGAAACCGTGAAGGTCACTTCCATCAAGTAGCAGCAGGAATTCCGTCCAGAACTTCTTTCAGGGCGGCTTGTTCTCCATGGGTGCCGGCCGGCGGCCGAGGTCGCGAGCTTGTCTTGGCGACGGCGCGGGCAGACTGATATTCGCGGGATGGATACCGCAGGACGAGCTGTTCGGCTGGAGCGTTTCGCCTTGTCTAAAGGACGAGCGTGACAACGAAAGCCGTTGTCGCTGGTGTGCCGACGATCGGACGAGGCCGGTCGGCGACATCAAACCGAACCTGCCCATCTGCAGGTACGACTCATCGACCTGGACGGCCAGCACGACGTGGAACACACTGTCCTGGGCGGAAGCGATCTGAGCGCCACGAACTCCAAGGAGCACCCCGATGCAGTGTCCCCACACAGCAGTAACCAGCACACCCTCGCTACGCAAACCCTGACGCTCCAACTT
>JAABVA010006785.1_pt1 | contig 10080 bp, 17 predicted proteins | sample 5560331 | NCBI WGS metagenome assembly JAABVA01 (sample SAMN12812661, study PRJNA571458) | rock metagenome | isolation source: Antarctica rocks | place: Antarctica: Victoria Land, Mt New Zealand sud | collected 2016-01-07 | reverse complement strand
GCGCGGCGGCCGAGGCGGCCGAGGCGCTGCGCGCGGAGGTGGCCGCGCTGCGCGGCGCCACGCGCGAGCGCCTGGCCGCGTCGGAGGAGCGCCTGGCGGAGCTGCAGGCGCGGCCGCATGGGTGCCGGGGGCATTGGGCTATGTGTTCAATGGGTTCAAGGACTCGCCCTGCACTCTGGGCGCCTGCGTGTCCGCTGAGTGTTAGGGTTAAGGCTTCAAACAGCACGGGCAGCCATGCTAACGGCGAGTATGTTTTGGTCTGTGAGCGATCGAGGGACGCCGAAGCTCGGCGCTTGGAGCATGGGCACGTGTCACGTGTCGACGTGCTTCAGGGGATGCCAGAGCAAGGTGGGAGCGTGTGCCGAGGCGGGCATGCGGCGCCCGGCACTGACGCCCCCGCCGCTGGGCGCCGCTGCAGGCCGCGGCGGAGGCGGCGGCCCGCGGCACGGACGCGGACGCGGAGCGCCTCAACCGCGACCTGGCCGAGGCGCTGGGCGTGCTGGTGGACCACAAGCTGCACATGCAGCGCGCGCTGGAGGGCGTGCACGCGCACATGCGCGCCGTGGCCGGCCAGGTGGCCGCCGCGGGCGCCTGACGCGCGCGCTCAGGCGCTCCACTGTTTAGGTGGACCTGACCTGTTCGCGGAGCAGGCTCGTACGTGGGGGCTGACCTGCGTGTGACGCTGCCCCGCATGCTTGCCTTGTCCTCGTGTGGCTGTGAATGCATGTTGACTTGTTGCCTGCCAGTGATGCGCACGCCGCCTTTGTGTCCAGACTGTCTTGTATGTGTATGTTAGCGTCCCCCAACATGGGTAAGGAAGTGTGTTTCTGTGGCTGCGCTGGTACCCATGCCAGCATGCTACAGCGCAAGACAGTGTGCGCACAAACTTGCAACTATCAAATTGGCTATTACTCCTGATGAAAAGTAGGGCCGGGCCTTGGAAGTGGGAATTTTAGGGCACCAAGACTCGGATGCAGAGCATATAGCGCTTTCGACTGTCGTTCAAAGAGCGCAGCTCATGTCCAAGCGCTTGCCCAAGGCTCTCCCTCCTCCCGGCCAGTGCCAACCAATGCTTGGGTAGAGCCCGGCGCTGCTGCACTCTGGGGGTTGCGCAAAATGCTGAGCAAAGCGAGGAGGCTGGTGCAGGCGCTTGAGGGGTCGCGGTTGCTTGCATCCAGGCGCGGCCAAGCGCGTTGCTCGGGCTCGCACTGCGTGCACAGCGAGCAGCTGCTCTCGTCCTCCCATCAGCTTCTGAACGTTTCCAGGTCCACGGTGCAGCTGACGACGTGCACACGTGCATGCAGGGGGTTCTGCAAGCCAGGCTTTGCTTTTCAGCCTTCCACAGAGGTCGCAGAGGTAGACATTGTCAGGCATGCGGGCGTCGACCTGCTGCATGACCCGCTGCACAACAAGGTATATCCCGCCCACACGCTGGCCTATGCGCTGTGTGATGCCGGCGAAGCTGCATTGGGCTCAAGGGCAGGCCGCTGCGCACAGGGAACAGCATTCCCAGCGTCGGAGCGGGAGCGCTTGCAGCTGCGTGGCCTGCTCCCGCCGCGGATACTGAAAATGGACGCGCAGGTGCTGCCAGGCCCGAACGCTCCCGTTTGTGCTGGCGCCAGCAGACACTGCAGGGGGCTGACGCTTCCGCTGGGGGTCGGCCCAACAGATAGAGCGCTTTATGGACGACTACACCTACGGCAAGACCTACCTAGACCCGGAACACGTGAAGGGGGGCGGCGTGACGCACGAGCACGTGCGCGCCCGCTGCTGGCGCACCTGTGCTGTCTCCTGTGGGAATGGTGCACCCTGTCAGGCTCGGCGCTGATCGCACTGGACTGCAGGTGCGGCGCTGGAAGGCGCTCCAGGAGCTGCAGGTGCAACCCGCCTGTCTCTGCTTCCCGATGCCAGTGAAGCTGCTGCATGCACGCCGTGAGCAGGGCACACCCACCATATCTGACCGCATGGTCCCTGCTGCGGCCAGGACCGCAACGAGACCCTGTTCTACCAGTGCGCCGCCGCCACCTTACCCCACTCTGTAGCGCATTGTGGATGCCTGCACCCTGCAGGCACCTGGCCTGCGACCATAAGCCATGATCGTCCAAGCTTGCCAGCCTGCAACACATGCTCCCTGCCAGGTGGCACGCCCAGCACCATGTCACACCACTGGCATGCACCGCATGAGAGATCCAGAGTGGCTGCTGACGGGCCTGCCCCTTTGAAGGCGTGGCCGGGCCTGGCCTTGCTACCCGCGGGTCTCAGCCGAGCTGCTGAGGAAAAGTTGCAATAAGTGGGCTGCGCGGTGCCAGGATCCTGCTGGACAACTTCACGGAGATGGCGCCCATCGTGTACACGCCGACCGTGGGCTGGGCGTGCCTCAACTACCATCTGCTCTTCCGGCGGCCGCGCGGCATGTACTTCTCCGCCAACGACAAGGGCGAGATGGTGCGGCACGCGGCGTGGTCAGGGTAGGGATGGGTTTAGGGTGGCGGCCTCATGTGGGGGCCCTGACGGCTGGCAACCAGCTCAGCGCGAGGCTGGCGTGGCGCGGCCTGTGGCAGCCGGGGGTCGCTCGAGCCAGTGTCTAATCAGTGAGCTATGAGCTGGGCTGGAGCGCGTCTCGCCCGCGGCAGGCCTCCATCGTGTGGAACTGGCCGAGCCATGATGTGGACGCCATTGTGTTGACCGACGGCTCCCGCATCCTGGTGCGCCTGCGCTCGCTGACACCACCGAGGTTTTACGCATGCGCGCCTAGCCGAAGCCTCGCTGACGCGTGGCTGCATGCGGCCTGCAGGGTCTGGGCGACCTCGGCCTGAACGGCCTGGGCATCTCTGTCGGTGCTGGCCCCTCCCTGTGCTCAGGCAGTGGGCAGCCCATGCGGTCTGCATGCGTCGTGACACGGCCATGCCTCTGAGTCACGGCTGCTCGTGGTGCCGCTCGAGGCTGTCTTGGAAGCTGTCAGCCTGGGCTGTACAGACGAAATACTCCACAGCTTGGAAATGCTCTTGGTCAAGGCAGGCGAGCAGCTGGAAGGTCACAGGCCAAGCCTGTGCAGAATGCTGCCGTGCCACAGGGAGTCGTCAACATACTAGTAAAGCCATGCCCCTGCAGCTCTTGAAACCCGGCCGCGCGTGCAGGCAAGCTGGACCTGTACGTCGCGGCGGCGGGCTTCAACCCGGCGCGCGTGATGCCGATCGTGCTGGACATGGGCACCGACAACGAGCGCCTGCTCAACGACCCGCTGTACATGGGCCTGAAGCACAAGCGCATCAACGGCGACGCCTACTACGAGGCGCGCGCCCCGCCCGCCGCATCAGCCAGGAGCGGCATCGACTGGGTCGGGCGATGCGGGGCGGCCTGCTTCCACAATCGCGCTGCCGACAGAGAGCGCGGCCTGACACGAGCCCTGCCCGCCGCATCACCCAGGGGCGGCATCGGCTGGGTCGGACGATGTGCAGTGGCTTGCTTGTGCGGTCATGCTGCGAACACAGAGCGGCTTGCTGACAAGCGCTGCGAGGTGCATTGAGGCTGTGCATGCGCAGCGAGGTGACGCGCGAATGTCGGCACGCAGGTCGTGGACGAGCTCGTGCGCGCGCTCTTTGGGCGCTTCCCGCACACCGTCCTGCAGTTTGAGGCGCGTCCCTGGTCACGCGCGTGCACCCCGTCTCTTTATGTAACTTCTGCAGAGGCCCGAGTCCTGCTTGCATCAGAGGCCCAAGTCCTGCTCTGCATTCAGAATATACCTTGTACAGAAAGCACTTGACTCTGTTATCGTGATCTCACGTCCGCAAGCCATACGCATTGCATAGATGGTGGGACGGGGCGCAGGACTTCAACATGGCGCATGCAGCGCCCCTGCTGGAGCGCTACCGGAACACGCACCTGGTGTTCAACGACGACATCCAGGGCACCGCGACCTGCGCGGTTGGCGGCGTGTACGGCGCCATGGCCGTCCTGGGCATGCCCTCCGCGCACCTCTCGCACACTATTCGGCCAGATGCACCAGATCGATGAGCAGTTGCACCACCTCTTGGGGCTGGTCCTGTTGGTTCTTGTAGCAATCAGTGTTGCGCCTTGAATACCAGAGTGTGCTCTGCCAGTGCATTGTGTCCTGCTGATGCCCCTGATGGTGAGTCGGTCGGTGCAGGCAAGACGCCCGAGGCGATCACCGAGCAGCGCTTTGCCGTGCTGGGCGCGGGCAGCGCGGGCATGGGCGTCGTGTGCATGCTGGCCCGGGGCATGGTCAAACATGTGCGCCCCGGCAAGTCAGTGTGGGGTCGCAGAGCATGGCTGCGGTCGCCCTGCTCCCACTCCTTGCTGCCAGAAGCTGCAACAGTCTCTGGCACGTCCCCGTGTGTACCACACCATACCGTGCCCGCTTGCATGCCCAGGCTGATACGTTGGACACAGCACGCAGCCTCAGTGACTACTTGCGAGCATCTGCAGGCATGAGCTTGAGCTAGCACCGCGTGTGTTCCTGGGGATTGATGAGGAAGCTTGTGGCATTCAGTGTGCGCGCAGCGCATCTTGAGCTGGGCGAGCGCTGTTTGCGGAGAGGTTCGGCCATGCGTGGCTTGAATGCAGGAACAAGCAGTGTCGTGGCAACAACGCAAATCAGCCCATCCGCGCATCTGAAGCCGGATTGCACGGCGGCGGTCGTATGAGCGGAGGTCTCCGCACCGGCCCGGGCGCAGGGCCTGACGCCGGAGCAGGCGGCGGAGCGCTTCTACATCCTGGACGCCGACGGGCTCGTCACGCGCAAGCGCGGCGACGCGCTGACCGACACCGTCCGCCCGTACGCGCGCGCGGAGGAGGACCTGGAGGGCATGCGCCTCGAGGAGGTCGTCAAGCACGTGCGCTGCGCGCCGCACGGCTCCGGCCCTGCGCGCTGACCAGGCGCGCGGCCAGGCCCGCGGCCGGCGCCGCGCCCAGCACGCGCACCGCGGCCAGCCGCGGCAGCGCCGCCGAGCCGCAGCGCGCGGCACAGCACATGCCTGCCGGCACAGCCACGCACGGGCGTTGGTGAGCGCGCGAGCAAAGCCTTGGGATTGCTGCGGGCGCATGTGGGGCCTGCCGCACAGCTTGTCCGGGGGGGTAGGGTTGCAGCGCATGCAGAGCTCAAGCTCGCATGGTAGCGACCCTGGACCTCACGCGCGCGCGCGGCGGCGCCGGCGGTCACGCCGCTGCGGCCGTGCTGGCTGGCCGGGCGCTGGCGCTGGCGCAGGCGCGCCGCCCGGGAGCGCGGCGCTCAGCCCAGTCTGGTGCACAGACGCGCTGCCCTTGCCGCCCCCTCGGCGCAGCGCTATGCGCTCGGGCGCTATGGGCGTTCCGGGCGGGTCGCGGCGAGGGCTGCCGCGGCACGCGCTTGCAGCGCGGCTGCGCCTGCTCCGAGCAGCGCATGCCCTGCGCACGCGCTCTCGGTGCAAGCAGAGGCAATAGGAGACAACAATGCGCACCCGCGTTTCCAGCCTTGTGCCACCAGAAAGGGTCAAAGGCACGGTCCGCCGGCGCGCAGGTCGGCGGCGGCGCACACGCGCTGCACCTGACCGGCCTCGATTGCGAGCTGAGGTGTGCCGAGGCGGTGCGGCTGACCTGGTCCGCAGGCGAGCCCGCCGCGCACCATAGCGTGTGACTCCGCCCCGGCATCGGCGCCAGGCGCGGGCAGCGGCGACACTGAACAGCATCCCAATGTCTAGTGGCAGGGCAAGCATGCTCAAAACGCGACCTGCGCTTCTTGCAAGCCTTATTTTTGTCGCCCCTCGCATGCGTCGGCCTGTCAGCCATCGCGCTGAGCTGAGGACCTAGGCTGTAGCCAGTGTCTGCAAGGGGCGCACTACGCTGGACGCAGTGGGAAGAGGGACATGCTGCTCTTTGGTCAATGGTTTGTCTGCGCGCCTCTGTGAATGGTGTGGCGGCCCTGCCGGCTGCCCATGTACATTTTGCCCATTCTGCCCACCCTCCCTGTTCAATTTGCTTATTTTGCTTGTTTTGTTGCATGTGCGCAGCCTGTCAAGCGCAGCAGGGCGCATGTGGTTTATGTGAACCTGCTCTCCACATGTGTGTAGCATAGTAGGATGACGTCTCCTGGCCTAGGGCAGTTTGCCATTGACCTTGTTTTACCTGTCGCAACACCTCGTGCTCTGTGCTCGCTGTGGTGTGACCAAGCCTCCTGGCTGCAGCAGGAGTTGGTGACAGTACGGCTGTTCTTCCATAGCTGAGCGGCCATATGCACTAATAAGGCTCACAGCGTCTAAATCAGCGCAGTGCTGAAAAGGCCCCTCTACGGTGGCCTCCCTAGCACCCAAGCTCTGCAGTGGTCTGGCAACGCCCTCGAAGAACTGCGACCCGGGCGTAGACAGCAACAGGACCCTCTCGCAATCAAGTGACCTGGTTGACCACGATCGGCTGCTCCAAGGTAACCATAACGGCTCAAATCCAGCATTTTACAACAGGCCAAAGTGGGCTATTCTGCATGGACCCTATTGCAGATAGGAGTAAACACACCCAGGGTCGCAAGAGCCTGCGGCGGCGCTGCAGCGGCCATACGCCCCAGGCAGCAGTGCAGCTGTCTCCGCACAGGCATGGCTTCTCAAAACTGCAAACGGCTGCACCGCAGCGCTAGCCCTCGCCACACTGATGCGGCAAAATGCGCTTGTCTACAGGCGGGAGACTGTGTCCTGGCCGGAGAAAATGGCGTGCCCCGCAACGACCGCCAGGCGTGTTGCGGCGGCCCGGCCAGCTGTTGGCCCGATCAGTCGTGCTCCAATAATCTTGTCGATGACCGCCGAGAATGCAGCAAAGGACGCGCAGCCGAGGCACATGCCCTTTGGCCCGGCGCTGTGCGCGAGCACGGCGCCCGCGGCGCAGCCGGCGTACACGCTGTTGTAGATATCATGCTTTGCGCGCACCTGCGCTGCCCGCGGCATGCTGAGTGCTGCCGCCGTTGCCACGTTTCGGCCCATGGGCGCATGGTGCGGGGGTGCAGCGGGTTGCTGGAATCTGGAACGGGCATGCCGAGGGGAGCGCCGGGGCATATGCACGGCAGGGCACAGCTGCGTGCAGCTCTCTGCTGCTGCTGGCCGCCAATCAAGCGCGCGCGGCGACGGCATAAGGCAACGCTGACAGACATGCACGCTGACGCGGACTGCCATCGCAAATGACCTCTGCGGTGACCAAACAGGCCCTGCGGGGGGTTGGGTCAACGCAAGCGGCGCAGGCGCGCAGGTGCATGCGGCTGCACCTTTTCGATGACGCACTCGGAGCCCGCGAACAGGGCGCCGACAGCCGAGAACCCCTTAGCGTACGACCTGCACGCGCGCGCAGCATCGGGCGTCAGCGCGCGCTCTTGTCAGCAGGCCATGCAGCCTACCCTACCGTAACCCGTAACCCTTCAACACGCAGCACGCGTGGGCCGCCGGTGCTGCCTGGCGCCCGCTGTTGCGGCTGAGCAGCCTCCCTTGATCGGCGCCCCTGACAGGACAGCAGCCACGCGGCCTATCCTGCTGCATGGCGCGAGACGCGCAAGCCACATCGGCAGCCTGTCGCATGCGCTGCCGCCCCTCCTGCTCAGACATGTTAGCCACATGGCCGAGGGAGGCATCCGCGGCGCTAACAGAGCACTTGCACTCTTCCTCCTGGGCACCGTCCCGAGTGCTCACCACCTCCTCCTCCCAGGCATCGCCACAAGTGGGCTGCGCGGGGCGCGGACAGGCGCAGGGGCCGCACACGCTGCGCTGCCGCGTGGTGATGAGCATCTGCCGGACCGCCTGCCGCATGGTCTGCTTCTCCACCGCGGGCTCCAGGCCCCCCACGCCGCCGCCCTGCGCGCCCACCCACAGCGCCCCTGTTGAAGCGAGGCGCTGTGCGGCCGCCGCACCTGGGCTGCCTGCACTGACTGGCAGCCCAGGTCCTAGCTGGCAAGCGCACGCCTGCAGGCAGACAGGCCCAGGTCATGGGCTCGGAGCACTGCTGCACCTGCAGAGGCGCCAGAAGCGAGCGAGCTTGCACGCAGCACAGCGCGCGCGTCAGGCACAACGGGGTCGCGCGCACCGCGGCGTCCATCGTGACCATGAACACGCCGAACACCGCGCCGAGCCCGGCGCCCATCACGCCCGACAGCACTGTGCGCACGCCGCAGTTGTTCATCACGTCCTCCTGCTGCATCTGCTCCGGCGTCGGCAGCACCAGCTGCTTGTACACCTTGCGCTTCTTCTCCGCCTTTGCTGGCTGCGCCTGCAAACACGCACGCAGCTCAGCCTAATTAAACGATAAATGAAGAAGCGCACGCCACTGGCCCATGACGCTGGTGGTCAGCAAGCTGTGCGCCTGAGCAGACGACTGCTGCGGGTCAGTAAAGCACATACATGGTCCGCGCCGCTGGTCGAGGCCGCCGGCTGCAGTTCCTCGCCCGGAGCCTGGACGGGCCGCTCGTCGCCTGCCATCGGCGGTTATCGCTCTGCGCCTTTTGGAATAGGCGCAACGTGCTCTACCAACAGCGCAGCAGGCTGCGCCACGGGCTGGCAAGAGGTGCAGTGGTCACTTGCCGGCGGCACTGCAGTGCAGGCTACTGTATTGGACAGTTTTACGCTTCCAGCCTCCCCACGTTCAGTCCTCAGCCCAGGCTTCACAGACAGAGGCAAGAGCTGACAAGCTTGGCTGGCCCTGGCACAGCAGGAATAGCTGCCCCACTGTGCTCGCCTGGCTGTGCCTCAAGCTGCACTTGAAGGCCACTTGGAAGGCTTGCTTTGACATTGCCACTGCACTGCTGAGCTAAGCGGCCTGAGCGCCGAGCACAGGAGGGTAAGGGACCCTTGCTACTTGGCACTCAAGTTTGATTAGCGCAGGAATATGCAGCCAGCAGATGGCCTTGCCCGACAGGACTGCTGGCAGGCACAGTCCACAGTCCCCCGACGTTCCCAGTGTGTGCCAGTCCATGAGTTGGTCTGCAAGCTTGCCAATACGTCTGGCCTCTCACCTTGCCACATCTAGCCTGGCTCCTTTTTGTGGCTTGCGGGCCAGCACAGGAAGCCCGGCGGCTTGCCACGCGATCTAAGGTCACTGGGGAGCTTGCTTTCCGGTGAGCTGCCATGGGCTCCTTCGCGGGGCCGGACTGCAGCGGCGCATGGCTGACGCCTCTGCCGCTGCCCGAGGAGGGCGCGGGCGTGGCTATGGCCACTGACGAGGGCGAGGTGCGCCGGCGTGGGCCGCATCTTGTTTACTAGGGAAGATTCAATTTACTAGGGAAGGTCCAGTTTGAGTGCATTGGCCTACTGGGCTTCGCGCCACCCAGGACTCTACCGGCGCGGTGGAGGAGGAGCTGCCGGCCGACGTGTCAGCCGCGCTGGAGGCGGAGCAGGGCCTGAGCTGTGCGAGCGGCGACAGCTGCCTGCAGGGCGCGCATGCTGCCGTGTGCAGCACGCCGCCGGGCAAGGGCGCGCTGCGCGGTGCGGGCCCTGCACGAAGCGGCAGCGCAGCGCGACTGCTGTGCGTTACAACTCTTAGTAAGTGTTCGAGTGCACTTGAGCATATGCGCGTTGCGGAGCTGCTTATGTGTCGAGTACTGCCTCAAGTCAGGGTGCTTGGTCCAGGCCTTTGACTCTTAAGTGATGCATGAATACTGGCCCACATGCTCGATAGTAGGCCGCACGGAGACCTGATGTGGGCAAGTGCGCTGCCTGGCAGCGAGCTACTGAGCGCGCCTGCTGGCCACCACAGAGCAGCAGAACCCCTCTCCCATGCTGCAGCTGACAAGACTGCGCTTGTGGCGGCGCAGGCGCCGAGCCGCGCGGCGCCCTGGTCGGCGAGAAGCGGCCGCGGCTGCGCTGGAACCCCGCGCTGCATGCCCTGTTCCTGGCCGCGGTCGCCGCGCTGGGCGGCCCGGAGCGCGCGCAGCCGAGCGCGATCCAGCAGGCGATGCGCGTGGAGGGGCTGACGATGTTCCACGTGAAGAGCCACCTGCAGAAGTACCGGCGCGCGCTCGCGGCCGAGGCCGCCGCGGCGGCCTGCGCCGCGGGCGGCCTGCCGCGCAAGCGGCCCTCGCGGCGCCGCGCGCACTTTGAGTGGTACCCGTCGGAGCCGTTC
>JAABVA010006783.1_pt1 | contig 10088 bp, 8 predicted proteins | sample 5560331 | NCBI WGS metagenome assembly JAABVA01 (sample SAMN12812661, study PRJNA571458) | rock metagenome | isolation source: Antarctica rocks | place: Antarctica: Victoria Land, Mt New Zealand sud | collected 2016-01-07 | reverse complement strand
CTGCGCGAGGTCGCCGCGGCCCGAGACGCCGAGTTTCGCGTACACGGCTCGCAGGACGTTGTCGACGGTGCGAACCGACACCACGAGCTGGCCCGCGATCGCCTTGCTGGTGAGCCCCGACGCGGCCAGCGACGCGATCTCCATCTCGCGGCGCGTGAGGTCGACGGAGCCCTCGAGCAGGTCCAGCGCAGGCGTCGCGGCGCCCTCGCACCGCTCGGCCCACGCCCGCGCCCGGGAGGCGGACCCTCCGGCCGAGCCCACGTGGCCGGCGACCCGGTGCGCTGCCGACGCCTGCGCCGCGGCCTCCGCGGCGCACAGGAGCAGACCGAGATCGGCGAACCGCTCGGCCACGTCGTCCAGCCCGTCGGGGTCGTGAGCGGCCAACGCGGCGCCGTGCGCGCTGTAGAGGGCAGCCAGCGCGACCTCCCGCCCGGCCGTGAGGTCGGCGAGCAGATCGGTCACCGCGCCGGTCACGCCGAGCCGCACGGCCGCGTGCAGGGCCCCGACGCGGTGGCCGTGGCTCGTCCCGTCGTCGGCCGCGTCGAGAGCGATGCGTTCGGCCTCGGTGACGCGGCCCCCCACACCCGCCAGCCAGACCCGGGCCGGTTCCCGCCAGCCGGCGAGCAGGCCGACCGACTCCTGCACCCCACCCTCGGCGAAGACCTCGTGTGCCCGCGCGAGCTCCCCGAGCCCGGCGAGCGCCACGGCCAGCTCGCTGACCAGCGGTACCGTGAACGCGAAACGGGCGGCGGGCACCCCGGCGGCGGCTTCGTAGAGCCATCGGACGGCCGTGCGCAACCGACCGCGTCGCGCCGCGACGATCCCCAGGAACGTTGCGTACAGGGCGATCCGGTGGCGATGCCCGGACGCCAGCGCGTCCTGGTGGCACCGCGTCGCCAGCTTCTCGGCCGCGTCGAGGCCCCCGTCCTGCAGGTCCGCGAACCACGACACCGCGATCAGCTCGAAGCGCAGCCACCCACCGGCCGGGTCCGGCTCGCCGGAGACGTCGAGGCCGCGTCGGGCGAGCGCGGCGGCCCGCCCCGGGCGCCCGCAGCGCACCTCGGCCAGCGCCGCGGTGGACAGACCCGCCAGCCCGGCGCCCCCGACCCCGTCGGGTTCCCCGGTGAGGGCGCCGGCCACCTCGGCGGCCTCCTCGTCACGACCCTCGAGGAGCAGCGCGAAAGCCCGGAGCGCGACCTGGGCCGGCGACCCGCTCGTCGGTGCGCCGGGCTCGCCCACCGCGGCGACGGTGCGGGCGACTCCCGCGAGGTCACACAGTCCCCAGTACTGGTTGCGGACCCGCAACGTCGCCGCGTTCAGGCGGAGCTCCGTAGAGCCGTCCGGGTTCCGGGCGAGCTCCGCGTCGAGGGCGGCGAGCAGCTGCTCGGCCTCGACGGCACGACCCAGGTGGACGAGGATGCGGCCGTGGGTCAGCCGCGCCCGCGGCCCCCCGGAGCGGGCCGCGGCGCGGGCCAGTCGTTCGGCGAGCTGCGGGTCGTTCTCCTCCGCGGCCGCCGCCGCCGTGAGCAGTTCTGCGGTATCGCTCGGCTCGCCGAGCGCCGTGCGCCAGGCGAGGGCGCGTCGGCGGTCGTCGGCGCGGTGCGACTGCTGAGTGCCCGCGTGCTCGAGCAGACGCCGGTAGGCCGCCCGCTCCTGCAGCGGCGTCGAGTGGCGTCTCAGTACCTCCCCGTACATCGGGTGCGCGAGCGACACCTCGACGCGCGCGCCGGCGCGCCGTGACGTCACCAGGCCGCGTTCCTTGACGACGGCGACGGTCTGCGGGGAGGTCAACGCCGCCGCGACGTCACTGCCGAGGGGTTGGCCGAACGCGAGCAGCCGCAACAGCTCCTGCTCCGGGCCGCCGAGCGTGCCGGCGCGCAGCAGCACCATCTCGACCATGCGGGAGGTGAGCGGGAACGGGCCGTCCCAGCGCCACACTTCGCCGGAACGCCGCAGCGACCCGTCGGCCAGGCCCGCGTCGACGAGCTCGCGCAGGAACAGGGGGTTGCCGAGGGCGAGCGTCCAGAACTGCCGCAGCGCGGCCCGGTCGACCTGCCCGTCGAGGGCGCGCACCACCAGCCGGTCGCTCTCGCCGCGCGTGAGCTCGGGCAGGTCGATCCGCTCGATCACGGTCTCCTTCCACAGCTCGAAGAGCGGATCGGGCACCGGGACGCCGGTGGGGGCGGTGAGGAGCAGGAACGCCTCCCCGGACGCTGCGAGCTGGCTCAGGAGCACCGCCGAGGTCTCGTCGAGCAGGTGCGCGTCGTCGACGGCCAGCAGGAGCCGCGTCCCCTGGGCGACTCGCCGCAGGAGGCGCCGGGCCTCGATCAGCAGCCGACCCGTCGAGCCGTCACCGAGCTCGAGGTCCGGGAGCAGATGGGCCAGGGCACCCAGCGGGATCGACGCGGTCGAGCGCGATGCCGCCACCCAGCCGGGGACCCAGCTCCGCGACTGCGGCGAGGCGCTCACGGCGGCGGCGAGGGCGGCTCGGGCCAGGCGGGTGCGACCCACCCCCGGGTGGCCCACCATGATGACGCCGGCCCGTTCCCCCGCTCGGATGATCCGCGAGACGGCGTCGATCGTCCCGGCCCGTCCGACGAGCGGCCAGTCCTCCGCGCTCAGCCTGTCCACCCCCTGCCCGCCTCTGATGTGGCCCCCGGAAGTGTGTATGTTCTCGGTAAACCCGCTGAGCGTTCAAGCTCCGGCGTGTGGGTGTGCGCGTTCGGGCCAGCCCACAGCGATGTGCGCCGGAGTCGTCACGATGCGTCGTCAGCACACGGTGCGCCGAGCCACCACCGTGTAGGACGGCGGCATGGACGTCGGGGCGTACCTGCATCGGATCCGGGCCGACCGGTCGGACACGCTCGAGATCCTCGTGCGTCGCCACCTCGAGGCGGTCCCGTTCGAGACGCTATCGATCCACCTCGGCGAGGCCATCTCTCTCCGGCCCACCGACCTCTACGACAAGATCGTCGTCCGACGCCGCGGTGGGTTCTGCCATGAGCTCAACGGCTTGTTCGGCTGGCTGCTCGCCGAGCTCGGCCACGAGGTGGCGCTGCTGGGCGCTCGCGTCGCCGGTGGGGGCGGCTTCACCGCGCCGCTGGAGCACGCCGCGCTCCGCGTGCTCGTCGACGGTCGGGCGGCGCTGGTCGACGTCGGTTTCGGACGCTTCGGCGTCGAGCCCGTCGCACTCGACGAGCTGCGGAGTGCACCGGACGGCGACCTCGACGTCCTCGGCCCCGACGGCTCCGTCGCCTACCGGCTCGACCCCCGCCCCCGGCGGACCGCCGACTTTGTCCCCACCTGCTTCTGGCAGGCCACCTCGCCCGACTCGTTCTTCACCCACGGCCCGGTGTGCTCGCTGCCCGTCGCCGGCGGCCGGGCCACGCTCAGTGGGCGGACGATGGTGCGAACCTCGGCGTCGGGGGAACGCTGGGAGCAGGAGCTGAGCGACCCCGACGCCCTCGCGGCGTACCGCGACGTCTTCGGGATCGAGCTCGACCGCCTCCCCGTGCCCCTGCACCCGGTCCCCTGACGGCGCCGCTCGCTCCCCTACACTCGACGCCGCGCCGCCTTAGCTCAGCTGGCCAGAGCAACGCACTCGTAATGCGTAGGTCTCGGGTTCGAATCCCGAAGGCGGCTCCACCCTCACCAGCAGGTTCTCCGCTAGGAAGCCTGCTCTCGGTCGCTCTGGTGGCAGTTGTGGTTGCAGTTGGTCTCTCGCCCGGCCTCCTGGGCACGGGTCATCAGCGCCGGCAACGTGGTGACCATGTGCGTCTCCCAGCACGCCACCCAACCGAGGCTGCGGCGCTCGTAGTCGCTCAGCTCGACGTTCTCCCAGCCGTCGCGATAGAGGGACTTGTCCTCGACGTCGTACGGGGGCGTGAGCGCCACGTGCGGTTCCTGCAGCGGCCCGAACTTCGGATCAGTCATCGTCGCCCCACAGCGCCGAGCCCATCCGCTGCGCCGCGTCCCGGGCGACCTCGGAGCTGATGTGCGTGTAGCCCTGGGTGGTCCGGACATCGGAGTGGCCGAGGATTTCCTGGATCGCCCGGATGTGGACGCCTTGGGCAACGAGCAGCGTCCCCGCGGTGTGGCGGGTGTCGTGGACCCGGACCTCGCGGACGCCGGCCCCGCGGAGGAGCTGCTTCCACTCCAGCCAGTCGGCCCGCGGGTCGATCGGCCGGCCGGTCGCCTGGGCGAACACGAGGTCGAGGTCGGTCCAGAGTTCGCCGGCGCGCTCCCGTTCGGCGTCCTGCGCCGCCTTGTGCTCGCGGAGCTGAGCGACGAGCGGGGCGGGCAGCGTGACCATGCGCTTGCTCTTGCCCTTGGGCCGGCGGAACACCAGCCCACCGCCGTAGCGCTGCGGGCAGGCCGTGGCGTGTCGGGTGCACTCCTTCGAGCACCGCGGCCCGTGCAGGCGCTTCCCGCAGGCGTGCGGGTCGTCGCAGCCGTGGCGCCAGAGGTTGCGCTGGAGCTGCCACCAGACCTTCACGTCGCCGGTGTCGAGGTCGACGTACTCCCAGCGCAGCCCGAGGGCCTCGCCCTGCCGCAGCCCCGAGGACAACGCCACCGACCAGCGGGTCCCGTTGCGCCAGCCGTTCGCGACGGCCAGGACGCGCTTCGCCTCGGCGAGGGTCAGTTGCTGCTGTTCGATGGCCGGCGCCGACGGCGGGTCGACGAGCTGGGCGACGTTGCGGCTGACGTGGCCGCGCCGGTGCGCGATCTTGAGTGCCCGGCCCGGCCCGCGGCGAGCATCACCTGATACAGCCGGTCGGTGCTCGGGCGCGAGACGGTCGAGCCGGTGACGCCCGACGTTCGGGATGATCCAGTTGGTCGTCTGCGACCAGTACGCGTCCAGCGTCCGCGGCGAGACCTTCTGCGGCGCGATCGTGTCCAGATAGGTCGTCATCCAGCTCGCCACCGTGGGCGCCTTCCCGGGCTTCTTCACCTCCCCTCGGTCGCGGTCGCGCTCCAGCCCTCGGACCTTCTTGGTCACCGCACCCTCGGTCTTGCCGCGGACGTGGCGACGATCGGGCGCCCCGTCAGGCTTGTAGCCGACCGTCACGTAGCCGTGCCACGAGCCGTCCGCACCGTCGTAGACCGTGGACCGTCCGTTGGGTCGACGGCCCGCCATCAGACGACCGCCTCAGTGCTGAGGAGGGAGACGTACGCGCGGACGGCCTCATCCGGAACGCGCCGGCTCTTGCCGATCTTCACCGACGCCAGCTCACCGGCGTTGATGAGCCCGAAGACGCGCGAGCGGCAGATGCCGAGCAGCTCGGCGACCTCCTCGACCCGCCACAGGTACTTGGTCATCGCTGGTCCTCCGGGTCGTGCGGGCGGGGGAGACCGCGGCCGCGATGCGGTCGCAGAACTCGGCGTAGTCGCCGAGGTAGGGCACACGGACGCGGCACAGGCGCCGGCCGGGAGCGGACAGGACGGCCACGCCGGGGTCGGCGATGGCGTGCTCGGCGCCCAGCTCGCGGGCGTCGGGGCCGTGGAGCATCTCCAGCGAGTCGCCGGGGACCCGGAAGCTCAGCCGCAGCGCGTACTGCTCGCGGGCGTAGCCGCCGCCCATCGCCTCGGCCTCGGCGCGCGGCGCGAGGGTCAGGACTCGGAACGCGACCGTGCGGCCCTCGGAGCGGAGACGGAGATTCGCGCTCCTGATCCGGTCGGCGACCGAGCGCTCGCCCCGCGCCGGCTTGGGCAGGGAGCCAGCCGCGCGCAGCAGGCCGGGGAACTCCTCCATGACCACGAGGAACAGCGGTCGCTCCGGGGACGGGGCGAGCTGGTCGACGCGGTCGGGGAGCGAGGCGAGACGCGCGTCCATGACGCCCACCAGGCGTTCGAGCAGCGATGCGTGCTCCTCGAGGTCGGCCGTCCCGGAGGCCTGCCACGCGCCGTGGACCGAGCCGGTCCACGGGCGTCCGAGCAGGAGTCCGGTGATGTCGGAGCCGGCGATCACGATGTCCTCGGCCGGGGCGAGCTGGGAGAGGACGCCGTAGGAGAACGCCGACTTCCCCGAGCCACTCTGTCCGGCCACCGCGAGGTGTCCGGCGCCGGCGAAGGCGTGCCCGAGGGCATCCCCGGCCTCGTCGCGGCCCAGGACGATCGACTCCGTGCACGACCGGACCCCGATCCGGGGCAGGGCGTACTGCTCGCCCAGGGGGTCGCCATTCATCAGCTCGATCCGCACGGTGTCCGACCGATCCCGACACTGATGAGTTCCACGCCCTGAGGCGTGAGCCCGACCCCATCAAGAGGGGCCGTAGGGCGACGGAGCTGCTTGCGCTGTACCAGCAGCGCGCGACGGAGCTGGCCCGACTGCGTCGGGCGGCGATCGAGGAGGCCCGCGACCAGCTCGGCGGGAGCTACACCGAGGTCGCCAAGGCGTTCGGGCTGACCAAAGGGGCGGATCACGCAGATCAGGCAGTCCGCACCCAACCCCCGAGCGCGCCTTCTTCGGCGTCGGGCCCGTCACCGTGGCGATCCCCGGCCGACGCTTCCCCGGCCGCCGGGACCTCGTCACCCAGCGCCTCCTGCGCGCGACGGCGGGCCCCGGACAGGTCGTCGGCGGCGAGGGCGGCCTCGCCCTGCAGCACCCGCAGCTCGGCGAGAAGCTCGGGGTCCGGGCCGCCCGGCTCCGCGGCCAGCAGCTCATCTGGCTCGCCGCTACGCCCGGTTGCTCGGTGAGCCCGAGCGGCGCTGCCCGGCCGGGATGACCGCGCGAAGGCCGAGGTGCTCACGGTGCTCGCCGGGGGCCTGGCCAACAAGGACATCGCAGATCGCCTGCACGTGTCCTCCCGGACCGTGGAGAAGCACGTGGAGAACCTGCTGCGCAAGGCCGGGGCGCGCTCGCGCACCCACCTCACGGCCATGGTCCGTGATACCCCGTAGACCGACCTGGCCCGGGGCCCTACGTGGCTTCACCGATGTGCCCACCTGCGCGCTGCTCGCATCCTCTCCGTATCACTAACCAACCGGAGCGGAGACGATCATGGGATCATCCGATGTCCAGGGCAAATTCTGGGGCGCGGCGCCCCGCGACTGGGCCGAGAACGAAGAGATGTGCTTGCCGTTCTACGAGGCGCTGTTCGAGGCCGCGGCCGTCACGGCCGGCACCCGGTTGCTCGACGCCGGCTGTGGGGCGGGTGTAGCGCTCTCGGTCGCCATCGCGCGAGGCGCTACCGCCTCGGGGATCGACGCCTCCGACGGGCTGCTCAGCGTCGCCCGCGAGCGCGTGCCTGCCGCCGACCTGCGTCACGGCGACCTCGAGGCTTTGCCCTACCCTGAGGGCGCCTTCGACGTGGTCACCGCGTTCAACTCGGTCGGGTTCGCCGCCGACCCCGTCGCCGCGTTGCGCGAGGCCAAGCGGGTCACTCGACCCGGCGGCACCGTCGGGCTCGTCGTCTGGGGCGAGTCTGACCGCTGCCAGCTCGGCACATGCCTCGCCGCGATCGGCCGGCTGCTTCCTCCCGCACCCGCGGACTCCGCCCCGCCCGAGGTCACCGCCGAGGACCAGATGCGCGCCGCAGGGCTGGAACCTGACCGGGCCGGGGAGGTGGACACACCGCTGATCTACCCCGACCTGCCGACCGCCGTGCGCATCCAAACCTCCTCCGGCCCCGCCCGCATGGCCATCGAGCACGCTGGCGAAGCCGCCGTCCGCGAGGCCCTGGCCGGCGCCTTCGCCACCTACCGTCGTCAGGACGGCTCCTACCACCTTGACAACGTCTTCCGGTTCCTAGCGGCCACGGTCTGACACCCCACACCCGAGAACCACGCGGCTGCGCTTGAATGAGACCCGATCTCGGAGCCGGGGTTGCGTTGCCGGCGGGCCCCGCCGGCCACCCGCGGATGCCGTGGGCGCGCCCGCGTCGGTCCTTCGGCGGTTATTGCGAGCGTTCGCGGAGTGTCGGGACGCCGTCGCCGTGGAGGTCGTCGAGTACGGGTGGGCGTCCGACCATGGCGAGCAGCAGGATCCGGAGGGGGCCGTGGACTTCGGGGCCGTCGCCGGTGGTCCAGTCGATGTCGTCGGCGCGCAGGCGCAGCCCGGCGATGCGTTTCTTGGCGCCGAGCAACGGCTGGGTGGTCCTGGCCGAGTCGGCGGCCTCGACGAGTGCCTCCTCGGAGTGCTCGATGGTGGTGGCGGTCGGGTAGGCGATGTCCTCGCCGTGGACGATGGTCTCCACCAGCCACGACCCGGTCGGGCCCGGGGGAGAGTTGCGGCTGTGCACGCCGGCCTCCAGTCGCTCCAGCAGCCGGGGCACCGGATCGGCGCCGACCGCGGCGACGTTGCGCGCAATCAACCGGCCGAAGGAGAAGCCACTGCTGGCGAGTCCGAGGAAGAACCTCGGTGGGGTCATCTCCACGGTGGAGACCACGTGGGCCAGGGTGTCCTTGGTGCTCCAGCCCACACACAATGAGGGCACCGACCACTGGGCGTCGTCGAGCGTGGTCAGCGCCTCGGCGAGGCGGGCGCGCTCGGTCGCGATCAGGTCCCAGGTGTCCATGTCAGCCCCCTGCCGGGTCAGGCGGCCCTCGACTCCTGCGTTTCGGCCGACACCGAATTAGAGTGCGACCGAACTCAAGAGTCAAGGGGTGGTCGGTGGATGAGATTCAGCAGGTCCTGAACGCTCTGGGCTCCCCGGTCCGGCGGGAAATCCTGTGGCTGATCGGTGACCATGAGCGCCCGGCCGGGGAGATCGCCGCGGGCCTGCAGGTCAGTGCACCCACGGTCTCCGAGCACCTGAAGGTCCTGCGGGACGCGGGCCTGGTCGCGATGCGTGTGGACGGCAGTTTCCGGCGCTACCGCGCGCGCCGCGAGGTCCTGGACGGGCTGGGGCGCCTGCTCACCGACGACGCGGACCGCTGGGCCCCCGCCGACGACGTCGCGGAGCGGGAGTTCGCGACCGCCCGCACCGGCCACGCCGTGTTCGCGTCGGTCGAGCTGGGCGGCTCCCGGGAGCGGGCGTTCACGGCGCTGACCGATCCCGAGGTCTACAGCCGTTGGCTCGGCGTGCCGGTCCAGCTCGAGGACGGGCACTTCGCGGCCACCATGGAGTGGGGCACGCAGGTGCGCGGCCGCTACGAGCAGGTCCTCGCGCCCGAGCTGATCGTCATGCGCTGGGACTTCGCCGACGACGTGGTGCCGGTGCCGGGCGTCGAGCACCGTGCCTACGCCCACTTCGCGGCGACGCTCGGTGGCTGTCGGGTCGAGGTCAACCAGCTGGTGGACACACCCAAGCAGGCGACGTTCATGCAGAACGCCTGGCGGGTGGTGCTCGGCCGCCTTGCCCGCGGCCTGCCCGACATCGCCGAGCCCGACCGTTTCGGCGAGGCGACCGGGTCCCGCTCGCCCCGAGCAAAGCACCCTCGAGGCGCTGCCAGGTGATGGCGATGGGGAAACGGGCGGCCCGCCCGGTGGCGGGAGCTCCAGGTACCAGACGGTCGGGGGCGTGACGCGGACGGTCACCACGCCAGAAGTCGGTTGAGCGCGGGGGCGACGTCGCGGTGGGTGTGCACTGGGGCGAGGTGGCCGTGGCCGAGGCGGGTGAGGTCGGCGGCCAGGGGTGTGTCGTGCTCGCCGTCGGTTTGTAGCAGGACGTGCAGCTCCGGGAAGCGGCCGGCCATGTCACGGGGGTCGGGGCCGGCGTTGTGCACGGCGTCGGTGAGCAGGATCGCGACGCGGCGTGGGGCCGCCGAGCGGGCCAGCTCCTCGTGCGCGACGGCGAGGCCGAACCCGACGTTGGTCAACCCGCGCGCGGGGAGCCGTAGCAGCTGGTCGAGCAGCTTCGCGCTCGGGATGTGCGCCTCGAGCGGTGTGAGCAGGGCCGCGTCGGACCAGAACGCGACCAGGGCGAGCTGGTCTCCGGACCCTGACCCGCCAAGGTCGGTGGAGACGGCGGCGACGGTGGCTGCTGCGATCCGCGCCTTCTCCCCGCGCATCGACCCGGACACGTCCACCACCAGCACGGCCGCCCGCCGCGAGCGCATCCGTTCCCGGACGATGATGTCGGTGTCCTCGGGGACGGGCCGTTCGGTGAGCACGTCGATGGTCCGGTCCAGGTCGATGTCGTCGGACC
>JAABVA010006782.1_pt1 | contig 10090 bp, 17 predicted proteins | sample 5560331 | NCBI WGS metagenome assembly JAABVA01 (sample SAMN12812661, study PRJNA571458) | rock metagenome | isolation source: Antarctica rocks | place: Antarctica: Victoria Land, Mt New Zealand sud | collected 2016-01-07 | reverse complement strand
CCGACTTTGGCCTGTCCAAGCAGAAGCGCGACACGTACGTCAGCAACGTGACCAGCCAGCGCGGCACGCTGCCCTGGATTGCGCCCGAGATCATCAAGACGCCCGAGTCGGTCACGGAGCGGGTGCGTGGGCCGCACCGCCGCGCCCTGCGCCCGGGCGTGTCGCGGCGTTCACCAGCCTGTTTTCTTTGCTTCGCTGTGGCGTTGCAGGGGTGCACCTATCCGGGGGCGTGCTTATCAGGTGGGCAGGGCTGCAGCATATGCCATGTGTGGCATGTGCACGGGTGGGATGCAGAGAAATTTGATACGAGAGGCACTCGAGTGCGCTGGCAGGGTGTGGGGTTGCAGCAGTGTTGCTCGCAGCGTCAGCGGCTGGCGCTGACGCCGCGCGCGTGCGCGCTGCGCAGGTGGACGTGTACTCGTTCGGCGTGGTGCTGTGGGAGCTGTGGACGGGGCGCGAGCCCTACGAGGGCCTGAACTACCACGCGCTGCTGCACCAGATCACGACCAGCAATGGCGCGCTGCGGCCGCCGCTGCCCGGCAAGGCGCGCTGGGACGGCGAGGTGCCGCCGGAGCCTGCGCCGGGCTGGAGCGACCTCTGCGAGCGCTGCTGGGGCGAGGACCCTGCGCTGCGGCCACCATCAGCGACAGCGTCAAGAAGACCAAGCGCGTGATCATCGTGGAGGAGTGCATGAAGACGGGCGGCATCGGCGCGTCGCTGTCGTCGGTCATCAACGAGTCGCTGTTCGACTACTTGGACCACCAGGCGCGCGCCCCGCACCGCACGGCCGTCCTCTGCGTCTGGGCACATGGCCATATCTTGTGGCCTGAAACGGCATAAATTCCGCACTTGAAACGTGCAGACAGGCACGTGTACGACAGCCCTGCACCATGGGTGTCTTGTTGATGGCCCTCAACAGCTCCCCCTCCATCGCATACATGGCAAAGCGGACCGAGTCCCGCAGAGTGCCAACGCACCCAAGCACACCAGGGTGTGAACCTGCGGCGTACCTCCTCTGCAGGTCATCCGGCTCAGCTCCCAGGACGTGCCGACCGCGTACGCGTTCGAGCTGGAGGCGGCCACAATCGTGCAGCCGGAGCAGGTAATTGAGGCGGTCCACAAGGTGACGGCTGGCGTGGCGGCCGTGCCCGTATAGGCGCGGCGGCGGGTGACAGCCCCGGGTCGACCGGCGCCCCCAGTGCAATAACCCCAGTCGAGGTCTGGGAGGGCTTCAAGCAGACCTGGGTCTCTGCATGTAGATCAGCGGGTGTGGGCGTTGTACCATAGGAGCATGGGCTGCGTGTGCGGGGTAGCGAGGCGCAGGGGAGCGGGGCGCGCCTGCAGCAGCTCCCTGCGCACGCCAGGGGGAAGGCATCAATCACGCGGGTAGCAGCCGGTGGCGTGTGCGCATGCCTGGGCCCAGCCCTGCCTGCACCAGGCCCTGCCGAGGTGTGGTGCTTGCGCTCGCTGTGCTGGGCATGGCGACAGGCGCGAGGCTGGGGCCGTCAGCAAGGCGCCAGCATGGGGCGCGGCTGCTGGCCAGGCTCAGCAGCACGGCATCAGCGGGTGACGATGCAGAGGTCTTGAATGTTGTGGCGGTTGTGAGCTTGGGGGGGTCCCTTGCGCACTGGGGAGCGGAGAGACGTGAGAGAGTGCAGGGAAAGCTGTAGCGCATTGCTGTCTGCGCAGTGCACCTGCACTGAATCCTGTGCGTGTGGCATCGTGTGGCATCGTGTGGTGTGGCATGCAAGGCTGCACACTGCAGGCACTGAGGATGCACAGCACAGTCCTGTGTGCGGACACAAGGAGCAGCACTTGTAAGGTACAAGTTGTAACAGTGCTGAATCTTACTTTCACACTGCTATATCAAGCATTGCTAGTATTCATCGTGTGTAGCACTGCGCTCACTCTACCAGATTGAGCAAGTGGCAGGTAGACACACAGGAAGACATTGGTAATGCCCCACAAGATGCCCAACACCCATTGCCCAATGTGCCCCAAACACACTGCATCTGCATACAGAGCCGCAGAGCTGAAGTAACTGACAAGCACGCTGCTATCAGGCATTGGCTTGTGGCGCACTTGGCTTGTGGCGCTCTCGCCTGCTTTCAAAAACCATGACACACTAGGGAATCATGGTTCAGTGCTTGAGTGCAGGACAGACCCATATGTTAAATCCCGAGGGCCGCAAAAAGCATAGCTAGCAAGGTGGTAGGCACAGCTGCTTGCATGGGCTGCCGAGCGAACCTCTGGGCCAAGGCACCCCTGAACATGCACCCAGCGCCAAAACGCCCCGCACGCAATGTGCTCAGAAAACCAACATGATCACATCATTGGTGCACCATGCCATGTGGCTTGCCTGCACCTGCGTGTCATGCATATACGAGCCTCCACGGACAGGGACAAAGCCCTGCCCCGCGCTGTCTGCTGCAGCTCAGCCCTCGCATGCTGCCACAGGACAGCTACTCTGCCCAGTAAGCCTGAGCTGCTCGCATAATGCAGGTGCCTGCTTACTCATCACCGTGTTCGGCGGGGACAGCATTCGCTGGCGCGCGCCTAAGCAGCCTTCTTCCCATTCATCTTCCCGTTCATGTTTCCATTCGTCTTTCCATTCGTTCTCCTGGTGCCCGGCCGCGGCGCCTGGCCGCGCACCCGCCGCCACACGAGGCGCGCGAGCAGCCGCGCCAGGCCCCAGGCGGCCGCGAGGGCGGCGGCGGCCGCGGCGGCCCACGCGGCTAGGACGTCCAGTGAGTTGCGCACGGCCCAGGGCATGCCCGCCTCGGGCGTGCGCAGGTAGCTGCCCGTCTCCGCGACGTGCTCCACCCAGTCTGCGCGGCGCGCGCGCGAGCGTCAGCGCTGGGTCCCCGTCCTGGCTTGCCGCGCAGGAGCTTCCAACGCCGGCAGGGAGGCCCTGCCTGCTCACACGCTGGGCGCATGCGCTGTACGCGCGAGGAATTAGCCATGTGACGGGCACACAAACATGTTACCCTCAATGCAACCTGACCCAAGACGCAAGGCCGCGCTCGCTTACATGTACACACATGGCCTCTTCGGCTGGCAGCTACCATGAAAGAGCCGCCCGCCAGGGCATCGGCCGCCGCTGCCGCCGCGAACGACGGCGCCAGGCGCCGCGTGCAAGGGCCTCCGCGCCGCAGGGGGCCCGCACCGCCGGCCTCCTCGGTGGGCGTGCGGCGGCGCGCGCGCAGGCGGCGCGACACGCGCGCCGCAGCCTCGCGGAACTCAGGCTCCGTCAGCAGCCGCTCCAGCGCGCCGCGCACGATCGGCGCGGAGAAGTTGCGCCCCATGATGACCGGCAGGCAGAAGCCCAGGCGCGCGGCCTTGGCCGCGCTGTCCGGCTGGTCCGGCACGCGCCCGGGCAGGGCCAGGATCGGCACGCCGTGGTACGCCGCCTGCGCGCCCCGCCGTGCGCGCATGACGGTCCTGCACAGACATTGCCTGCACAGACGTCACGACTGCCCGCTATTTGATTTGCAACATACAGGCAATGTCGCGTCAGGGATGCTGTCAGGGATGCAGCAAGCAGCTGCTCTGCACACTCACACCATCCTCCAGTGTCCATCGTCGCAGAGCTCCTCTGGCGGACAGGCAATGCAGTAAATCCAGCCACAAGACATGATGGCATGCAGGCTCTTCATTTGGAACCAGTGAATGTATCAAGCCTGCAAGTCGGTCCCACAAGACGCGCGGGAGCGCGCCTCATAGAGCGAATTTGCGCCACACTGCGACAGGAACACGCGCGTGCGCGCGTGGCCTAGCACATCGTTCTGGGGCATCCAGTCGACCACCTGCGCCGCGTACGAGCTCACGGCGGTGCCCAGCCCGTCGCTGCCAGGTGGACCCGCTTATGTCCTCGCCCACGCAAACATGCTGCCTAGGGCCAGGCGCACGCATGGTACACCTTGAGCAGCAATGTCCCGCACCCGAGGAATCTCACGCAAAAAGCCGGCGATGGAGCAAGCCTTAGCAGACCATGTAGCGGTCGCCTACGTTGGTCATGCATACCCTACGCTGGTCACGCATCCCCGAGCCGGGCGCATGCGACGACGTACAGGCGCAGCACGCCACACGCGCAGCCCGGCGCCGGGCGCGCCTTGATGTGGCCGCCGAGCGTGACGTTGGCCAGCGCCGCGGCCTCGCCCGGCGACAGCTTCCACAGCACGCGCGCGGCCAGGCCGGCAAACGCCTCCGCCAGCGTGCGCACCTGCGCCGCGGCTGCGCGGCGCGGCCGCGCACGCGCGTCAGCCTCGCTCCAACAAGGCATGCGGCCTGTGCACGGTGCGTCGCTGCAGCAACGCTCACTGAAGCCATGAGCAATGGAGGGGCGTCGCACTCAGGATGACGGTGGTGCCGGTGGAGACCAGGACCAGGCCCGCCTCGCCGCTCGCGGCCACGAATGCCTGCGCGGGGCGCCCCAGGGCATGGGCCGGCCAGGCCCGGCAGCGCAAGGCGGCCGGCAACGTGCGTGGACTTGGCAAGCACACGCGCATGGCGTGTGGTTGAGGGGGAGGTTGGGCATGACGCTCGCCAGTCCTCCTCCTCTATGGCAGACGCGCGGGTGTCCCCCGCAGGCCAAGCTGGTGCATGCCAGTAGATGTATCCTGACACTGAGACAGTCCCAGAGCAGAGTGCAAACCCACACTGCACTGTCCATGCTGCTCCTGGGGCAGGCAAACACGCCCGCCAGCCGCATGCACCAGGTCGGGCAACTGCAGCGGCCGGTCCAAGTCACAGAGCAGAGTGTGATATCCATGCTGCGCTGTCCACGTTGCTCCAGGGCAGGCAGGCGCGCCCCACCCCAGCCCTAACCCTACCCACCAGGCGCACCTCCAGGTCGGGCGGCAGCGGCCCGGACGGGCCCTGCAGCACGCCGCCGATGTACTTGGTGTTGGGCACGATCGGCCGCGGCGGCTCGATCGCCCAGTCGGCGGTGAACAGGTGCAGTGCGTCGCGCTGGATGACCTCCGGCCGCGTCGTGTCGACGCCCAGCTCGCGCCTGGCGCGCCGCGCCGCGCCGCCTCAGCACCGCGCTGTCTCAGGAGAGTGCTGGCTCAGCAAAGCGCTGTCTCAGCAGCGCGCTGTCTCAGCAAAGTGCTGTCTCAGCAGAGTGCTGGCTCAGCAGCGGGCTGGCTCAGCAAAGCGCTGCCTCAGCAGCTTCGAAGTACGAAGGACAGCAGTCCGTTATCAGCCCGACCGCAATCTGCAGCGGGCAGGTCGCCGGGCTGTCGCATAAACGCGTACACAACTGCGTGAGGGCAGAAGGCATGCGCTTTGGCACAGGTGCGGCGCGCGCGGCGCGCGCGACGCAGCAGGGCGCCAGCACACGTCCCCAGCATCAAGCTCGCCACCGCACAGCACCCCCAGCTGCAAGAGCGCAAGCCCATGTAGCACAAGCGCGGGGCGCGCGCCAGCCGCGCTTCAGGATGGGCTGGATGCGGAGGTAGTCGACGGCGCAGTTGGCCAGGTAGATGGCGCTGTTGTGCAGGCGCTGCGGGAAGGTCATCGGGTGCGTGTAGTGCGTGCCCAGCTGCGGCGCATACGCCAGCGCATTGGGCAGCCAGAGCTGGCGCCCGCTGCCCGCCCACCACCTGCGCGTGCGCCACACGCCAGTGTAGGGTAGGGCAGGGTGTTGGCAACCTAGGCGAGCGATGTCCGTGCACCGCGCAGGTGACGGCAGCGGGAGCCAGCACCACGCGGCGGGGCGGGCGAGCGGGGCTGTCCCGCTGGCACGTGCGGACGGGCAGCATGCCGTGCTGCCGCGGCGCCAGGGCACGGCGGGCGAGGCCGCGCCCCCGCGAGCTGGGCAGGCAGCGGGGGGCGCGGGGAGCGCGGGCGCGCACGAGTTGGAGAGCGGCATGAGCGGCGCGCCGGTGTGCAGCGACACGATGGGCACGCCGCCCAGGCGGTCGGACAGCGGGTGGTTGCAGATGTTCATGAAGTCGCCGAGGATGACGTCCGCCTGGAACGCCTGCGGCGCGGGGCGCGGGGCATGTCAGGCTAGGGCTGAGATACCCTATCGCCGCTGCAGTGCAGCATCAGGGGAGCTTGCCGCACTTGGCTGGCGCAGGCCGGCAGAGCTCCGGGGTGTGTGCTGCAGACGTCGCTGTCTGGATACGGTGACATGTGAGGGGGTCTGGCACCACCACCGCAAGTTGCCAAGGCGCGCAGTTGCATCAGGCGCAAGCCGCAAACAGAGCCAGGGCGCGCAAGCATGCGAAGGTTGCGCACAGACCATGCGCAGGGTCGCCTTTGCAGCAGGTCGGGCTCCAGGGTGGCCGTAACGGGCCGGAGCGCCGGGCGCCTACCGCCAGGCGCTCCATCACGGCCGCGTCGCTGAGCAGCGTGCGGCAGTGGCGGAAGAAGTGACCATAGACGTTGACGAGCTGCGAGGCGAAGATGACCGGCGGGGGCTTCCCGTTGAACCGCTTCCGCAGCGCGTGCCAGGCGGCGTCGCCCTCAAAGCGGTAGGATGCGACCTCGCTGGCCGTGGCGTTGTGGCCCTTCTTGGCCCAGTTGCCCGCATTTGTGTCGGGCAGGACATGCTGCAACGCCGCAAGAGTCGTTTGCGCGGGCTTCCCGCACATCCTCGTCTTTGTATTACTAACCAGCGCCGAGCTACTAGCAGCAGCACGTGCCAATGCAGGCTTCCGGTTGCACAAGCAAGTCATGAACAAGCAGGCAGGAGTGCAGGCAGATAGCTAGGGAGCGGGAGAGCACGCGGCGCACCAGCACTGCATTCCCGCGCGCAGCAAGCTCTTCATGTATCTGCGACACCGGGCTTCTCCTCACTGCTTGCTACTTGCACACGCGTGCGGGAATAGCTTTGCAGGACACGTGCAAGGACAAGTGAAGACATACACCGCGCTCCGCACGAGCCTGCTCTGTGTCCCAGTGCCGCTGCCAGACAGTGAACCGCACCTTGAAGAATACAAACTGGTGGCTCACTGCGTCCGGCAGGTTCAAGACCAGCACCCTGTGGCACTCGCCCCACAAAATCACCGACGCCAGGCAGAGCACTGCCAGGAGTGCGCGTGGCCCCATGCGGCCCCTGCTTCACACGCAAGGGACCCAGCGCAGCCAGACCCCTCAGAAATATGCTACTTCTGCTGAGCGCAATGTTCGTGCAGGCCATCGTCATTGCACTTACGAAATAGGTAGTTGGGGATAGGGCTTGGCTTGTACGACCTCCGGAGAGGCGGTGCCACTTCTGCTATATATAGATACGACGACGCTCAGAACGCGGTATCACCTGCCAGACAACCTGCTACTTCCAGGCCACCTGCGTGCAGCCCGCAACACCAGCCTGTGCGAGCGAGATGGCGCCCAAGGAAGACAAGAAGGTGCAAGCACGCACCTGTAGCTGCACAGTGCCGCAAGGCGGCCCTGCTGTGTGACCAAGCACCTATATACCAAGATGGCTATGGCACATGCCGCCCCAACAGGCACCCCAGCGCCCCTCGCTATTCGCCTGGTGCCTGTGTTGCCTTCACACCTGTGCTGCACACCAGAGCAGGTTCGGGCGGGCGCAGCAGCCCAGAAAGTGCCGTGTGCGGGGTTGGCAACGCGCCCTGACCCAGCTCCTGCGACAGCCCAGCTTGCAGACACAGGAGGAGTGGCGCCTGGTGCCCGAGCGGGTTTGCGCTGAGCAGCGGGCGCGCTTGGCGCGCAGGCCAAGCCGGCCGCAGAGGGCAAGGCCGGCAAGGCGGTGCGCGCGGCCGGGGGCCACGCCGCCCCGGCCGCCAAGAGCGAGAAGGCTCCCAAGGAGCCCAAGGCGGCCCCGGCCAAGAAGTAGCAGGCTGCTACTAGCAGCCTTGCCGGGGAGAGGCAGCAGTGCACGAGGAAAGCGTGTTTCCGCAGGGCAGGCAGGCGGCTGCACTGCTGCTGTGCGGGATGCTGTGCCAGTGGTGATGCAGAGTGCGCTGCCTTGCAAGTCCTGTGGTGCGGCGGGCAGGGTCAGGGGGTGCTGAACACGGGCACAGCACAGCTTGGCTATATATAGACATACGGGAATATAGAGGCACTCGTGTGCCTGCTCGACAGCCCCTGCTTTGACTGAGCTGTAAGAGGGAATCGCAGCGCTGCTTCGTGCGCCCTTCGCTTGCACAAAGGAACAAGCCACTCACAAAACCCAACAGAGCGCACAAATTCATTGCGCAGCCCACGACCAGATGGCGAAAAATGCACCACACCAGTGACAGAGCCAGCCAACACTCACACGCACACCGTCCCGCTGGTCACTCCGCTCATGCGGCTGGCAGACCCCGCCGCCTGCGCCGCCGGGCGCGCCAGCGCGCCCTGACATCGCCCACCGAGGCGCCGGCGCCCTGAATGCGCTGGGCTGCCTCCGCGCGCTCACTCCAGCTGCGCGGTCCAGTCGAAGGGCTGGAACTGCTTGCGGAACTCGGCCGCCTGCGCGCTGGTCGCGCCGGCGCGCCCGGGCGCGCGCAGCGTCTGGTGCGCCGCCTCGGGCGGCAGGCCCAGCAGGCCGACCAGGATGCCGCGGCCGAAGCCGCGCGGGAAGTCCGCCTCGTCGTCGATGACGTGCACGTGCCCGGCCGCTAGGCCGCGCTCGAGCGCAAAGTAGGGGAATGAGGGCGGGATGCTCCCGCGCAGGCCCTGCGGGCCGCGCGCGGGAGCGTCTGATTGATCACATGGACGGCACGACGAGGGCGCGGCGCTATGCGCAGGCTGTCCACAGCTGCTGATGCATGTCGCTGGACACGCTTCACTCTACGTGCGGGAACCATGCCACACCTGCTTCCAGTACTTGCAGCAGGCGCGCATGCAGCGGCCCCTGCAGCAAAGCACACGGCAGGGCGAGTCGCACCAGGTCTCCAACAGACGCCAGCAGCCAGGACTCACAACTGACAGGCGGCCGCTGCGAGGGTCTGACAACGGGCTGGCCAGCGTGCCGCAGGCGTTGGGGACGCAGTGCGCCGGGCGGGGGCGCTAAAAACCAGAGGGCGCGCGCCTTGCCGGTGGTGTCCAGCCAGCGCTTGGCGTGGTGCTGCGCCCACTCGCTCGCTGCGTCGTCGATGCCCTTCTTGAAGTACATCGCCGCCTGCGCAGGCGCAGCGCTGGCTCCCTACATGCGGCCATGCGCTGCCCAGCGGTGTCACCAGCAGCCAAAACGACCCTGCTGTGGAGGCGAGCCTCGCAGGTCTGAGCTCCAGCGCCGCAACAGCCCTCCAATGGGTGCAGCAGGGAGGCGCCGCATGCTGCCATGGCTTCCTTGCCGGCACGCCAGCCACGCGCGCACTGCCGCATCCTTTGCACTGGCTTGAATGCGCTGAACAGCCGTTTCTTGCTGGAAAGGAGTGTAGCCGCCCCGCTGAGAACCAGGCACATGGTGTGCTTCACTGCGTGACAGCACACGCGCGCCAACGCACATAAAAACAGATGACCGAGAAAACAACTCCCCCGTCGAGGTCACAAAGGGAATTGTCGATGTAATCATACGTTGCTGGCGGCCTTGGGCGGCAGCGGCAGCGCCTCCACGGCCGCGTGGCTGCGCGCGTCGCCCAGCGCCAGCGCGGTCTCCATGAACAGCGCCTCCTGGCCCTGCGTCGGCAGGGCTAGGGCTTCAGACCCTGCTCATCTCACTGCTGACTGCCAGTGCAATGTCGCTCATGCGAGGTCCAGCGATCAGCCTCGAGCCCACATCGGACTCAACTGTCGGGGGCACTGCATGCGTATGTCACATGCACACCGAGCTCCACAGCGCTCAGCAGTGCAGCCTGCCACAGGTCCGTCCTGGAGCGCACCAGCACAAACCAGCTCGCCCGCGCGGCGCGCTGCCGCGGGGCGTGGGGCGCGCCTGCGCGGCGTACATTTGCACCAAGCACTTTTTGAAGTTGCGCATCTCGGTCCAGACCTGCTCGTCTGCCTGCCGGCAGCTCGATACGTGGTCCATGGGCACAATTAAGCAGTGGCCCGGCACCAGGCAGCCCCTGCGCCGCCGCAGCCGGGTGTGAGCGCAAACCAGGAACCCGGCCCAGCGCACGCAGTCTTCAAGAGGTTGCCTCACGACAGGACGCTCAGTGCCTGAACAGCCCTGCACAAAACAGGACAT
>JAABVA010006780.1_pt1 | contig 10091 bp, 10 predicted proteins | sample 5560331 | NCBI WGS metagenome assembly JAABVA01 (sample SAMN12812661, study PRJNA571458) | rock metagenome | isolation source: Antarctica rocks | place: Antarctica: Victoria Land, Mt New Zealand sud | collected 2016-01-07 | reverse complement strand
CACGGATCCGCTGCGCTCTGTCACGTCCTGGATCATCGCGCCCTGGTTGGGAGTGTTGAACTGCTGCAGGGGCGTGCCGTTGGCCGTCAGCTTCTGCACGAGGAGGAAAAGATCCGCGTCGTCCGCGTCCCCCGTCTCCACCCACAGATGCGCCTTGGGATAGCCGACCAGCGTCGTCTCCTCGTCGAAGCGCACCACGAACGACACCTGCCCGGGAAGCGTCGCGGCGTCGTACGACGCCGTCGCCGCGCCGGGGGGCGCGTCGGGGCTCAGCGTCCGCCTGCGCCCGTCGAAATAGTAATTCGTGTTGGCGACGCCGTCGGGCGGGAACTGGGGCGCCGGAAGGCCGGTGCGGTCGCCGCCCTCGAGGTCGAGCAGGGCGTACCGGACCCGCGGGGTCCTTTCCCAGCCGTTGTCCTCGCCCTTTAGGTAGTGGTCGAAGAACCGGCGCAGGTCCTCGACGTTCGCCTCGTCGTAGTAGTCGGGCCATTCCAGGCTGGCGTGGATGCGCAGCCACTTCTCGTCGGACGCAATCCGCCGCCAGGCGCGGAACGTCCCGGCCGTGTGCAGGGTGTGGGAGTAGCTCGCGACGACGTAGGCAGGCACAGTGATCCGGTCCAACTGCGGGATCTTGTCCGACCACAGGGAATTCATCAGCGGGTAGCGCTCCGCCTCCGCGAGCACGTCCTCGCGACGGTTGTTGCCCGCGAACTTGTGCTGCAGCATGTCGGCGAAGCCGAGGTCCGGCATGCCGCCGCGCAGAACGAGATCGCGGTAGACGTCGCTGACGCCCTCCCACGGGTTGATTGCCGCCAGGTGCGGAGGTCGCTCGGCTGCGGTGAACCACTGCGAAACCGCCAGATAGGAGGTCCCGCTCATCGCAACCTTGCCCGTGCACCAGTCCCGCCCGGCCAGCCACTCGATTAGGTCATGGCAATCCTGGCCCTCCTGGCGGTCCCACACGACGCTGTCGCCGTCCGATTCGCCGACGCCGCGGGCATCGGGGTTGCAGATCGCGTAGCCCTGCGCGCACCAGTACGCAGGGTCGGGACCCTCGAACTTCTCCAGACCGGACACGACGCCGTTGTCCAGGCCGACCAGGTCGAAGATGCCGGTGACGCTGGGCGCGGTGCCCTCACTCTTGCCGTACGGGCTCCACGCGATGATCACCGGGACCCTTTCAGTGCCGACCGGGCGGAAGACGTCGACATAGATCGTCACGCCGTCTCGAAGCCGCACCGGAACGTCCTTGTCCAACACGATGTCTGTCGTAATGGACCGGAACCTCGGATTGATCCGGTAGCCGGTCGGCAGCGTTCGCGTGCCCGGCTCGAACGGGCTCAGCACCCCGCGCGCCGGGCCCGCTTCGTAGGGGTAGGACGGGACGAACACCCTGTCGTCGTCGCTCATGTCTATCTCGCACCTCTCGTCTGGGGCGGGGAGTCGGTGTCGGTGGCTTGTGCCGCACCCTCACCGTGACTCACTGCGGTCCACGACACCAACGATGATCGTGCATATTGGCCATCACCCATATCGATGTCGGGCTGGTGGAGCGACGGCTAGCGGCCCCCGCGTGCGGTACGAAACGTCATCACGCTCGACGGGGCGACGACGCGGTAGGCGCGCGGCGGCGCAGGTAGTGGGTGACCGCAGCCTTGACCTGTCGCAGGACCGGCGCGGTCTCGACCTGTCCTACGCCGGGAACGGCGGCTACCGCCGTCGTGAGGTATCGGTAGAGGACCGTCAGGTCGCGGGTCAAAACGCTGGCGAACAGGTCGGCGGGGCCGGTGGTCGCCGCAGCGAACGCCACCTCGCCGTGTCCGGCGAGGATGTGCCCGACCGTGTCGTCTCCCCGCTTCGAAGGGTGCGCCGGGGACGCCGCGACATAGGAACGCGGATACCACCCAACAACCCCAATCGACTCTAGGTAGCGAGAGCGAGCCAGACCGGGTCGATAGCTACTAGGGGATCAAAGGTCGCCGAAGGAGCGTAACGCGGCCCGTGCAACCGGCTCGCCCCACTCTTGTACAAAGTGGCCTGCTTCTGTGACGACCAGCGGTTCCGGACAACCTCGGATCCGGGTGCGCAGCGCTTGCATCGCTTCCACGTCCGGATCCTTTGCTCCAATAGCCATGAAGGACTGACCCGACCATTGTTCTGTCCAGAACCTGAGCGCCTCCCGGGACTCGGCGACTCCTTCCATCTGGGGCTCGACCATGGCCAGGTCCGGAAACGTCCGAGCTCCAGCCTGGAAGCGGCTGTCGGGGAAAGGAGCGTCGTAGCCAGCCATCTCCCGGTCGGTGAGCTGTGGTGCCGTGTCGCGTATCCATTGCCCCACCGGCAAGTCAGTCGTGTTGCGGACCACAGATCTCCACTCGTAGAAATGCGGGCCGAGCGGCTCGCCGACGGGAAGAACTGTGTTCATCACCAACAGTCTGTCCAGGTTGGAGCGGAAGCCAGGATCCACGGGCAGGGTGAGTCCCAGCGTCGCTCCCCAGTCCTGAGCGACGAGGGTGATGTTGCGGATGGCGAGATGCTCGACGAAACGCAGAAGGAACGTCCGGTGGAAGTGGAAGGTGTAGGCAGAGTCCTGCACGGGTTTGTCGGAACGTCCGAAACCAAAGAAGTCGGGGGCGATAACCCGCGCACCGCTTTCCAGCATCACCGGGATCATCTTCCGATAGAGATAGCTCCAGGTCGGTTCACCATGCAGGCATAAGAACGTCCGTTCGGCGTCCCTCGGCCCCACGTCCAGATAGTGCGCCCGAAGTCCTTCGTACCCGGCCAAAGTGTTCACATAGTGTGGCGGATACGGGAAGTCCTGAAGATCGGCAAAGCGATCGTCAGGCGTACGGAGGGCGTCGACGGCGGTCATGGAGATTCCTTTCAGGATCGGCGCGGAACGGCGAGCAAGATCTCTCGAGCGAGCTTGTTGGCGCGACCGGTCCGGCTCACTCAACGCCCCGATCAGGTTGATCGCGATGTCGGTGCAGCAGGCCGCGGGCAGTCGCCGGCGCAGTGGCTCACATGTCGCAGTGACTCACATGTCGCGGTAACGCTTGGCCTGCGCCAGCAGCGAGGCCAGTCCCTCGGTGTCTGCCGGCCCCGGATGCTCGAAGGACCCGTCGGTGCTGTAGGGGTAGGCGGTGGTTTCGCGCTGGTAGCGCCATCCCTCGCGCAGCGGCCCGACGTCGTAGGCGTCGTAGCCGATCGCGTGGAGGAATCCGGCCACCGCCTTCTTGGCTGCCTGGTCGTCGCCGGCGATGGCCACGGCGCTGCGGTCGGCCGCGCCGCGCGGGCGGCGCAGCGTCGTCAGGTGCCCGAAGAAGACGGTGTTGAACGCTTTGACGACGCGCGAGGTGCTCAGGTGGGCCTGCAGGAGCTCTGAGGTGGTGGTGCTCTCGTCGTCGAGCTCGGCGATGTGCCCGTCACGGTCGGGGTAGTAGTTGTTGGTGTCGACGACGACCTTGCCGGCGAGGGGCTCCACGGGAATCTGGCGGTAGGCCTTGAGCGGCACGGTGACCACGACGAGGTCGCCGGCTGCGGCCGCTTCGGCCGCGGTGGCGGCTCGGGCGTGCAGCCCGAGCTGGCCGACCAGGTCGCGCAGGGTGTCAGGTCCGCGGCTGTTGCTCACCACGACGTCGTAGCCGGCGTCGACCGCCAGCCTGGCCAGCGCGCCGCCGATGTTGCCGGCGCCGATGAACCCGACGGTCCCACCCCGGCCGAGGTCACCGCCTCGCGCCGCTTGCAGGACGTCGGCGACGGGCGTGGCGGGGCGGCCCAGCAGCCGCGCCAGGTCCCCGCTGTCGGTCTCGAGGTCGCCGTGGGCGATGGATGCGTCGAGGGCGGCGACGAAGCGGGCGCTCGCCTCGTCGAGGCCGCCTTCCTGCAGCCAGGAGGCGTACTGCTCGGCCGGAAGGTCCCGGTAGGTCACCGGTGTCCCGGTGACCTCCCTGATGATCCGGGCGAGCTCGGAAAGATCGAAGGCCGGGCCGCCGAGCTCGTAGGTCCGCTCACCTTCCTCGTCCTGCAGCAGCGCCGCTGCCGCGGCGGCGGCGTAGTCCTGCCGGGTCGCCGCGGAGATCCTGCCGCTGGCCGCCGCGCCGATGATCTCGCCGCGTTGGAGGTACTGGGCCAGCTGGTCGGTGTAGTTCTCGGTGTACCAGCCGTTGCGCAACAGGGTGAACGCCACACCCGCGTCCCGCAGCGCCCGCTCGCTGTCGCGGTGCTCGCCGGCCAGCGGGTTGGTCGAGTCATCGGCGTTGAGCATGCTCGTGTACACGATGCGAGAGGTCCCCGCCGTCTTGGCGGCCTCGAACACGTTGCCGTGGTGGGCGACCCGCTGGCCCGACTCGCTGCTCGAGACCAGCAGCAGCCGGTCCACGCCGGCCAGCGCCGCGCCCAGGGTCTGCGGGCGGGAGTAGTCCGCCTCGCGCACCTGCACGCCCCGCTCGGCCAGGTCGGCAGCGTTGCCCCAGGTGCGCACGAGGGCGACTACGTTCGAAGCGGGCACGCCTCGAGCCAGCAGCTCCCCGACGACCAGGCGCCCGAGGTGGCCCGAGGCTCCGGTGACGGCGTAGGTGGGCATGGTCATCCTCCTGAAGCAGAGATGTCACGGAGATCGGAATGCAGTCGACACGACAAGGCCGGCGCGGCGGCGCTCGAGCATGGCGTTGAACGAGGCGAGCGCGGTCGTCTTCTGCGGCAGCCATCCCGGCGACGTCGCCGAATACTCGCTGGTCTCGGCAAGGCCCTCAAACCTGCCAACACCGTCTGGGTGCCGCCACCATTCAGTAGCGAAGCTCCTCGGTGAAGTTGGATTGTGTCTGCGTCACACCTAGGCGCTCGAACGCTTGGCCTATATCCGTCCCCTTGTCATGGAACTCTTTGCCCACCGCCTGCAGTGCCGCATCGAGCGATTCTGCACTGTCCCATCAGACAACATTCACGAACTGAAATGGCCCGTGGGCGTCTGCGGCTCGGTGACCGACCCCGTCGATCATGCCCGGCTGCTTTGACACGAAGTCCTGAATGCCATGCCAGAAGGCAATGAACTCATCCAGGTTCTCGGGCGGAAGCTCGAAAAGGACGATGGTGGTGATAGCTGTCACGGTAGCTCTCCCCTTGCTGGGCTGGTCAGCGCCGTGCCCGGTCACCCACACGCTCTGATCGGGACCGGCCCGCACCGGTCCTAGGCGATGCCGATCTGCTGGGCCATGAGCGCCGAATCCCAGAAGACGTACTCCTCGACGAGCAGCTCTCCCTCCCACCTTGCGGTGGTGGAGAAGTCGAGGTCGAAAGACTTTCCTGTGCCGGGGACCGCAGTGCCGTCGGGAAGGACCAGCTCGCCGCTGAAGGTCCCGGTGGCCTTGCAGACCACCGTCATCCAGTCGCCGTCACCGAACTGGATTGGGTAGGGATCGTTGTCGACGTGGACGTCGGGGAATGCGCGGAACATGCCCTCCATGGCAGCAGCGTGTGCGGTCCGCCCGTAGATCGGCTTGTCGTTCCCGGTCACGTGGGCGATCATGTCGGGGTGATGCGCGGCGTTCATCGCGGCGATGTCGTGGCGGTTGAACGCGTCGTCGCCCTTCTTCATGAGCGACAGGACGTGGGCGACGCGGTCGGAGGGGGGGGTTGGGGTAGCCATGGAGGCTCCTTCTCGGGCGGCTCGTGCCCTCAGTTGCCCTCAGTCGGTTACTAGGGCGCTGGTCCAGACGTACGCTTGGTCGATACTAGGTTCCTAGGAGATACTGACTAGATGACCACGACCACCAGCAGGTCGGCCGCATGACTGCCCCCGCAGGAGGCACCCGCTACGACCCGTGCCCCGTGTCGCCGGTGATCGACGTGGTGTTCAGCCGCTGGACGACCCCGATCCTGTGGCTGCTGCAGAAGCGAGGCCCGCTGCGGTTCAACGCGATACGCGACGCTCTCGGGACGGTTACCGCGAAGACACTGACGCAACGACTGCGGCAACTCGAACGCGACGGGTTGACCACCCGGACGCTCTACCCCGAGGTGCCTCCGCGGGTCGAATACGAAATCACCGAGCTCGGCCTCTCGCTCAGTCCCATCTTCCGGCAGCTGGTCCGCTGGTCATCGGAGAACATGCCGAGCGTAAATCAGGCTCGCGCCCGCTATGACCTGGCCGGGCACCCCAGGCCAGCCTGACCGATGGGTCGGGACCTTCTACGGCCTCGATGCGAGGGCCCAGGACCAGTCGAAGTGGCTCCCAAATGGCTTCGGCGAAGGTGCATGCGGTGATGAACTGGTTGGCTTGAGGCGACGGCCGTCGTTGTGGTCGCTGCCCCCGGCAGCGGCGCAGAGATGGATCGTTGGAGGGGGCGCTTCTCGAGGGGACCACCGTCGTTCGACTCCCGGGAAGTGCTCACAGGTGGCGGTTGGCTCCACCACGCGCTGTCGAGATTAGACGACTTCGTGGCCGACCCTCTGCCGACCGACGCAGGGGCGACGGGCGAGTTGACCGACGTGAGCTCGGCCCCCTGTTCGCGATGACAGGCCGCCACCAGCTCTTTGCGGACGCTCTGCGACATTGAAGGCGATCGTCGTCCCGGTGACCGGGCTCTGCTGGTCGGATCGGCTGGCGAGCCGATCGGGATCGTGGAGACGACGGCTGTCGAGGTGCTGCTCACGCCCGACACCAACATGGGCGGATTCCACCGACCATTGCAACAGGCGTCTTGTCTGGAGGTTGTCATGGCAGGTACGGGTCGTCCTGGGGTGGAGCAGCGGTCGTTCGTACGTTGATCAGGCAGTGACGTCGGCCAGGGCCGAGCCGAGCGTTACCAGGTGGTTCAGGCCGTCTGTGAAGTCGCTTCCCATGGGTACTGCTGCCACGATGTGGTCGGCGCCGGCGTGCAGGTGCTCGCGGACTGTTTGCGCGATCGCTTGGGCGTCGCCCTGTGCGGCGCTGGTGTCGATCAGGACGACGAGGAGCTTGTCGGGTCCGAGCAGTCGTCTGGCTTCGAGCGTGGACGCCGGGGGCTGCATGGCGGGCATCGCGCCGTCGGTGGCCTGTCCGGCGAGCGCCAGCATCTTGGGGCCGTTCGCGCCGACGATTCGGGGGTAGCGCCCGTCGGGCGCTTGCAGCTGTCCCGGCGACGGGGCGGCCATCTGGTCCAGATAGTTCCGCATCGTCGTAAGCGGCCTGCCGAACGTGCGGCCGACGCTGGCGGCGTGCTGAGGCCAACCAACCCCGAGCACGAGGACGACCCGACCGGTGTAGGCCTCGGCGAGTTGGGCGGCGGCGCCGTGCGCGGTCTGCGCCGGCCTGGACCAGATGTTCGCGACGCCGGTGCCGACGACCAGGCGGTCGGTGGCGGCCAGCAGCAACGCGGCCTGGACGAGGGCGTCCTTGCCGATGACCTCGTTCACCCATGCCGACCGGTAACCGGTCTGCTCCAGTCGGCGGATTGCGTCGCACTGCAGGCTGACAGGGGCCTGGCCGGTGGCGGAGGGCAGGGCTGCCCCGACGCGGCCCAGCGCCCGGCGGGTCTGCTCAACCATCGCACTAGCTGTCATGAGGCGTTCCTTGTCTGAGTTGAGGGCACCGCGGTCAGCAGGTCCTGCAGGGCCTTCAGCGTGTCGAGCACGAAGTCGAACAGCGGTCGGTCACCGTCCTGGTCGAGCCACTGTTCCAGCGCGATGTGGAGCACGCTCACGCTGAGCTCCGCCGCGAGGGTGCCCGTCGGGGCATCGATGCCGCGGTCGAGGAAGCCCTGCCGGATCGCGTCCGCCAGCGCGGCCCGCTTGCGCAGGTCCCGCTCGCGCAGGCCCCCGTCCGAGCAGATGATGTCGCGGCGGACCCGCAGCTCGTCGGCCCGTCCTTCAAACCGGTTCTGCGCAACGGTCCGCAGCCCCTGCACGACCAGCGTTATCGGGTCGAGGGAGGCGGGCGCCTCCCGCATGAGCCCTGTGGCGTAAGCAGGGACCTCGTCGCCGCCGAAGAGCACCTCGCGCTTGTCGGCGAAGTGCCGGAAGAACGTGCGGGTCGTCAGGCCGGCACGGGCGGTGATCTGCGGCACCGTCGTCGCGGCGAACCCCTGCTCGACGAACAGTTCGAGCGCCGCGCGCTCCAGACGCCCCCGCGCATCGGACTGCCACCGACTCACCAGCTCACGGTAGGTGCTGACACCTCGTGCCGTCACGATAGGGTGACGACACGACATGTCGTCACTGGGACGTCCACCCCGGCGAGCGGAGCTGCGCGATGTCGGACGAGGTTTGGATCCTGGGCGGCACCGGGCGCAGCGGCCGCGCGACAGCAGGGGAGCTCGCGGCCGCGGGCGTGCCGGTGGTGCTGGTCGGCCGAGACGCCGCCCGACTGAGCGAGGCGTCGGCGGGCGTGGGGGACGCCCGGGTCGTGGTCGCGGACTCGGTCGCGTCGATGATCGCCGCGATCGGGCGGCAGCGGCCGGCTGTGGTCGTCAACACGGTCGGGCCGTTCGCGGCCACGGCGGCGGCCCTTGCCCGCGCGTGCCTGCCGGTGAGCTCCTACGTCGACCTCGGCAACGACTTCGTGGCCGCGTCCGCGGTGCTCGGCCTGCACGAGCAGGCGGTCGCGGCCGGCCGGACGCTGGTGACCGGAGCGGGGTTCGGCGTGCTGGCCACCGAAAGCGTGGTGGTGACGTTGTGCGAGGGCCGGCCAGCGCCGGAGCGCGTGCGCACCGACGCGGTGCCGTCGGTAGCGCTCGAAGCGGGGGTCCTCGGCGAGGCCCTGGCCGCGACGATCGTCGACGGCGTCCCGCAGGGCGGCCGCCGGTACGCGCAGGGCCGGCTGGTGCGAGCCCGGGTCGGCGGCGAGCACGAGCGCCTGACCCTGCCCGACGGGTCGCGCGTCACCACCGCGAGCATCCCGCTCGGCGAGCTCGTGGCGGCGCAGCGGGCCAGCGGGGCGCCGTCCGTGGTCTCGGCGTCGAGTGAGGTGCCGAGCTCGCTGCTGGTGCGGGCCGTGCTCCCGCTCGGGTCGGCCCTGTTATCGATCGGCCCGTTGCGCACCCTGGCTCGGCGCCGGCTCGCCCGGGTGCGGCTCGGGGACCGGCCGCGCCCCCGGGAGCACTCCTGGGGCCGCGCCGACGTGCAGTGGGCCGACGGGACCGGCAGGACGGGCTGGCTGCGCACCGGTGACGCCTCGGCGTTCACCGCCGCGGTCCTGGCCGAGGTCGCCCGCCGCTTGCTGCGCGGCGGGGGCAGGCCCGGTGCGTATACGCCCGCAGCGCTGTTCGGGCCGTCGTTGGCCGAAGCGTGCGGCGGACAGTTCCTCCTCGACGTCCAGCCCGACCACCTCGAGCGGGGTTGATTCCGGGGGCCGACCCGGCGTGGCTGACCGCCACTCGCGCTCGCCGCCAAACGCTGGTGGCGCACCCCGGGCGATGACTTCACCGTCGAGGCGGCGCAGGCGTCGCTGGACCGGTGGTGCGCCACCCGCGGGGACCTGCGGATGCGACCCGGGCGGCGCCGGGGCCAAGGTCAGCGTCGCGACCCTCGCCGCCGCCGAGCCGCTGGCCCCGATCCCGGCGCCCTACCCGGCCGAGCTGACCGTCGAGCGGCGAGTATCGGCGCAGGCGCTGGTCGCCTTGCGCGGCAACCTCTACTCGGTGCCACCCGACATGAGCCGGCCGCTCCTCGATTGAGCGCATCGGCTGCGGCAGCCCACGCGGGCGCCTGCTGCACCGGCCGCAGCCCTCGTGGCGGCAAAGCCGTGCGACGGGCGCGCTAGTGCCAACCACCCCCGGGCCTACGCTTCAGCGGCCGTCCGCGGGGCCCTGTTCCGCTCCAGCACCGAACGCGGTGTCCAACCCGGTCAGGTCAATCGAACGCCGGCCGCTGTCCGGGACCTGCCCGACGACTGCCTGCAGCACCTCCAAGGCGACCAGGACCTCGCGGGTGACGTCCTCGACCGGGCGCTCGGCCGCGACCGACACCAAGATCCCGCGGCTCTCATACCAGCCGAGGATCGGCTCGGTCACCTGCCGGTAGAGCGCAAGCCGGCGGGCGATGACCTGCTCGGTGTCATCCGAGCGGCCTTCGTGCTGCGCCCTGGCCAGCAGCCGTCTGATCAGCTCGTC
>JAABVA010006777.1_pt1 | contig 10092 bp, 7 predicted proteins | sample 5560331 | NCBI WGS metagenome assembly JAABVA01 (sample SAMN12812661, study PRJNA571458) | rock metagenome | isolation source: Antarctica rocks | place: Antarctica: Victoria Land, Mt New Zealand sud | collected 2016-01-07 | reverse complement strand
AGCAGCGTATCAAGGGCCGTCTGCTTGTTTTGCTCCGATGAGCAGCGTATCAAGGGCCGTGTGCACTAGATCAGTCTGCACTTTCTCTGGGAAGCCTCTTGCTAACCCGGGCTCATAACCTATTGAAAGGATAATGGGTACTTGTGCTATCTGCCTATCTAGTGGATCTCACGCGTCGAGGTTGACTGCAGTCGACTTGGGTATCGTTCGATAGATAGCAGGAGCTCTGCCGTCTAAGGCAGGAGAAGACTCTGCCAGCCCCTTACGCTAAGACTAAAGGAGTCAAGGATGCGGATAGAGCACCGCACTTCTCAACAATAAAAAAGAAAAAAACTTTATGTAAAGAATTTAAGATCTTAAGCAGTCAGCAGCAGTCAAGAAATACTGTAATGAGAGAAAATACTTTTATTATAGACACTGAATAAGAGTTAAAATTAATTATTTAGCTGCAAAAAAGAATGCTGTGATCACTGTGACTCTTAAAGACATAAATGACTGACAGAAAGTGAAGAATCTTGTTAAATTGTAAAATAATAATAAGAAAAAAGAAATAACAGTCATTATAAGAATTGACTGAGATAGAAAGACAGCAGAGAATATCACTACAGTAAGTGAGAAGTCAGCAAAGAAAGAAGTTGTAAAGAAGAAAATAAATTTAAATATTAAATATAAATTTATCTTCTTTCTTTATTGATTTTTAATGTCTTTGCTAATAAATATCAGAGAACAGCTACTGTGATATATGAGAAGAATGCAGATCAATGTGTAAAGATTTTGAAGAATGTTAATTATATATTAAATGTTATTGTTATTTATTATTAATGTGATGACAAGATATACTTTAACTATGATCACTACTGTCTTTTTTACAACAACATTTATGAGATTCTTAACTCTGCAGCTATTTAAATGTAAATAAAGATTGTTAATAAAAGTAAAGTAACAATTCATACATTACTCATCAGCATGAAGATCATATTAGCTGATTAGTTAAAGAAGAGAATCTCATTATTAATTACATTGTTTTCTTTCTTTCTTATGTCATCAATATTCACAACATCTTCATCATCTCATTTCATTCAAATTTACACTTTCTTATCAGCATCAACATCAACATCAGAAATCTCTATCTCTGCAGTTTCTTTCAGTGATGTTAAGACTATATTAAAATTATTAACTTCATTAATTACAGCATTACAGTGTTTTTGTTGAGAAGCAGTGTTCTAGCTGCTTCTATGAAGTGAGATAGAACTAGTGTCAGAGACTGAGTGAAGACTCTGCTTACATTGACTGCAGTCAACATTCTTTCTATTTTTTCTGTAACTCTCTCAATCAAGATGTGCTCATAGACAACACAGTTTAGAGATTTCACTAGACAGCATAGTATAGCATGAGTATTCATTTCTTTTAATAAATTATGAGCTCAGTTAACAAGAAGCTTCTCAGAGAAAGTGCATACTTCTAGTGTATGCAGCAGCTAAGTCTGCAGACTTTTAAGATTCACAGTGAATTCAGCTTTAGCAGTGTTACTGATTATTGAGGTTCATGATAAATTCAGCTTTAGTGAAATCAGCACAGTGATGGCAGCTTGATACATGTCTGTTAGACAAACAAGCATCTTCAGTAACTGAGTATGTTTGACTTGAAAGATTTAAGAAGAATTGATCTCAGCAAAAATCAGCATTTACAGTTACTCATAAGAGCACTGTTCTTTCAGCAGCTTGATACACATCTTGTTGAATAAATAAACAAGCACTCACAGTTACTTAGAGAGCACTGTTCTTCAGTAGCTTAATATAAGTCATTAAGATAAATAAGTATTATTATCTTACAGAACAAGAGACACAAAAGCTTTCTATTTGTTTTACTTATATTATCTTCAATGCATACATCATTATTTTACTTTATTCACTTCTTATACTATGTGTCAACTATCATCATCATGAACTTCAACAACTTCTTTATAAAGCAATGATCTGTTTCAATTCTTACTTGCAAGAACTGCAATCAATGATTCATTCTTATAAAAAGATGACTGATAGAAGAAGATCTATAAAATGTTGTTGAAGTCTCAGCAGTCAACATATCAGTTAACAGATTCTTAGATTCATTTTTTTTCAGCAGTCTTGACTTTAAAAATCAGAAAACTGATGCAAAGATCTTATATTGACTTATTATCTGCATAAATATAGATGATCAAGAATATTTAATGAATAAAATCAGCACAAAGAATGTTTGAGATGTGCTAAAGTTCAAGTATAAAGAGAAGCTGCAGACAACTGAGAGACAATATTTGATGAAGTTTGTTAAGTATAGAATGTCAAAGAATATGTTCATTAAAGAAGCATGAACTTATCTGAGCAAACTCAGCAGAAAGATTGCTGCAACTCAGTCTGACATGATCAGATTGTTCAAATCAGAACAACAGTTTCAGGCACTGCTTTAAGCATTATCAGTTGAGTATGTTGTGATTTACAATGTCATTGATGCTCAGAACAATTCAGACATTAAGAGAGATCTATAAAAGCTTTAGAAGAAAGAGATATAGCTTAAGATTAATGAGACTGTCATTGTCTTGTGAACAGACAAACAGAAAGAAGATCAACATTTAATGAATTAAAATTGCAGTTCATTGAATTACTGCATAGCTAATATTAAGCAACATTATTGCAGATCATTCAGCTCAGACAGTAATCATTTTTCTTGCTGCTTTATTAAGTGCTTTCTTTGCAATGACTCTCACTTCATTAAAGATTGCAAATTTCTTTCTGATATTAAGCAAAATACTCAAAAGAAGACAAGCAGATTGATTACAGTTAAGCTGTACAGATTGACTGCAGTTAAGTTGTATTAAAAGTTAATTTATAAAGAAAAAGAAAAGAGACATAGAGTCTTTGATGCAGAAGTTAGTGACAGTAATGATGATGATTTCTTCTCTGAATTTGAAGAGAAAGAGAAAGTTAACAATGAAATCACTGCTCTGTTTAAGAAGACTGTCAGTAAGATGCTTAAATCTGAATGAGTTGCAGATTCTGAATTCTTCTTACACATAACTGATCAACTTCAACTCTTCAGTGATCTCCTCATACAAATGAGATGTTGACAAATCAGAGTTAAGAAAGAACATTTATACTCTCACTATTGTAAAGTAATCATTATGCAAGTTAAATCAGAAAATTCTGTAAGACTGAGTTCAACACTTTACATGTCTGAACTTAAGGTCAATCTTCTCTCAAGAAAGCAGATATGCAAAATGAAACTGTACAGAAGCTTTAATCAACACTGTCTTTAAATGTATAATAAGCACAGCAAGATTATAATAGAAGCATTAAAGTGAGACAGAGTCTATATAGTTAAGCACATTGCAAAGAATTTTAATGAATTTGCTCTGATATCTGCAGTGCATACATCACATTCAGAGACTGCTTTTCTCACAGCTGCTTCAGATGCAAGTCTGCACAACAACATGATCAATTTCTCAGAAGTTGACACTGCATCATTGAATAGAAAGATCAAGACTTACAGACTTTGACATCAATAATTTGCTCATCTTGATTCTGTAAAGCTGCATAATCTTTACAAGATGACAATTCTTGAAAAGCCAATTCTCATTGTTGAGAACAATGAGATCATGTGTGAGATTTGTGCCCTGATTAAGTTCATCAATAAGTGAGATCACATCATAAGCAAAAGAAAGACTAACATTCTTACTTTTATCTTCATTAACATATGCAGCTCATTATTCTTGTCATTTAGCAGATATCAGTACTTTCTGAAGATAGTAGATAATCACTTCTGAAAAACATAAATGATACTGCTGAAGTGATGTGATGAGGTCTCACAGACACTGCAAGAATGATGACTGAAAATTAAACTTTAGATTGATGCAAAGATTCTTGCTGTATAAAGTGACAATGAAATGAAGTTAAAGTTCACTTTAAATGACTGATGCAAGTCTCTTAACATTATACTGCAATACATGATGCTCTATATGTCAATTCAGAATGACATTGCTGAAAGAATCATTCAAATCACTGAGAACTCAGTACACATCATGATCAAAGAGACACAACTATCAATAAAGTTCTGAGTGCAGACAGCACAGACAGATGTTTATCTTTGTAATTGAACAGCAACTGATCTCTTAATTAATGATAAGTAGATGACTTCTAAGAAAGCTTTCACTGATGTGAAGTCATTCATCAATTACATCTATGTATAAGAATGCAAGTGCTACAGCTACATTGATCTCAAGTTACTATCTGAAGGTAGGCACAACAAGTTTATGAATTGAGAACAAGTGAAAGTCTTCATGAACTACATTGAGAAAATCACAAAGCAGTATTAGCTTTGAGCTTCAGATCTTAAATACATCATCAAGAATTATGCTGTGAAGTTTGCTAAAAGTGAAAAGAAAGACACTGTTGATCTTAGACTGCAACAGTAGACATTAAATGTTCTTTTGAACAGAAGACTCATTAAATGTTCATAAAAGAAGTTAATTATTGTGAAGATCACAGCTTCAGATCAGACATTCATGACTTAGAACAGTAAGATGCAGCTTAATTTGATCATGATCAAGGCTGACAAGCCTTAAGATAAACAATATGAGGTTAATTTGACTGTAGTCAACCTAGATAAGTTGTTAAATGAAAAGATCAACACTGATTAAGTTAAGATGATGACACTTAAAGAAGTCAGAACCTTTCTGCACATTGAGATTCTGAAATGAAAGAGAAATGACAACAACAACAATTAAGATGTAAATGAGTTCTTAATTAAAATATTGAGAGTTATACTGACACTTATGACATTCTCTGCAGACAAAGAAGACTCTATAATCAGATCTGACATTTCAACATCTGCTATCTATGCTGAAGCAGTGAAAGACTCAATCTGAGAAGAAATGTGAAAGAATGTCATTCATACAGAGCTGACAGTCTTGACAGTAAATGAAATATGAAAAGAGACTGTGCCATTAAGAAGAGTCAACATTGTGATCAGTAAATGAGTCTTTAAACTCAAGCTGAACACTGATGAATTCTTAAATAAGCTTAAGACAAAACTTGTGACAAAAGACTTCTCACAGACATATAATGTTGATTACAAGAACATCTTTATTCTCACTATTAAGTTTAACACTCTGCAAGTCTTTCTGACTATTGTTGCACTCAAGAATCTAGAGTGTCATTAAGTAAATGTCAATAACATCTTCATGAAATTCTTTCTAAAGAAAACAATCTATATAACACTCTCTTCTGAAGTCAATGTTGCATCTAATTATGTTCTGTACATACTGTGCAGCCTTTATGGTCTTAAGCAAGTCACACAGAACTGACATAAACAATATGTTATTAAACTGCTTAAATTAAGTTTTCACTAAAGCAAGACTGATCTCTGCCTTCTTCTTCACAGCATCAAAAGAATTATACTGTTTCTTTATGTAAACAATATTGTTGTGACTTCAGTGAATCTGTCACATGTTCTTTGATTTAAGCAAGCTCTTGTGAATGTGTTCAAAGTCAAGAACTTAAGAAAGACACAGAAAATCCTCAGCATTTAAGTCACACACAACTGCAAAATAAGAACTCTGTACCTGAATCAGATTTACTATATGAATAAGATATTAAAGAATCTTCACATGCAATCTGATAAGCACAGAGTCATCAGCATTTCATTCAACAAATATGATGCTCTTTGTCTTGCTGACTTAACTGATTAAAGAATAGATCAAAGACAGTATCAACAGACAATTAAAAGCTTAATGTATGCAGCAATTCATACTCAGTCAGACATCATCTTCACATTAAATCAATTAAGTCAATATCTCAGCAATTCTGCAGAGCATTATAGACACACACTTAAGAGACTACTGCAGTACATAAGATCAATCATCAATCTCAGCATCATGTACAGCTTTAATGAAAGTCAAGTAATGCTTAAATACTCTGACTTTAACTATGCTTTGAATAAGCAAAATCAAAAATCAATTCTAGAATGTGTCTATATGCTTGAAGATAAATCAGTGTTGTGAACAAGCTAAAAGCAGAAGTTCATTGCTATCTTAATCACTGAGATTGAATACATGACTATGTCAATGTGTGCAAAGACTGAGATTTGACTTGAACAGATATTAAGAAACATAAACATAAGCAAATATCTTGAAGTTAACTCATACTGTGTGAGCATTCAAGAGAATGAAGCTCATCAGACTTCTTTATTTATTCAGCTCAGAGAAGACAATTAAGTTATCTTGATCTTAATTAAGAACATACATGTATATGAACAGTCAAAGCACATCAATGTCTTTTATTACAACATTTACAATCTGCATAAGTGCAATCAGATTCAGATAGACTTTGTGCTCAGTTAAGAAATGATTGTCAACAGACTTATTAAGTCTCTGTCTAGACAGATCTTTAAGTAATTCATTGAATTTATGAGACTCACTGTTGATGATTAGTTGAACTTTTAAATGATTTGTTGAACTCTTAATGATGCATTTAGTCATCTGATGTTTGCTGTCAGTGAAAGTCAATAGATGCAGTCTCATCAAGTGAGAGTGTTGAGAAGCAGTGTTTTAGCTGCTTCTATGAAGTGAGATAGAACTAGCATCAGAGACTGAGTGAAGACTCTGTTTACATTAATTGCAGTCAACATTCTTTCTACTTCTTCTGTAACTCTCTTAATCAAGATGTGCTCATAGACAACACAGTTTAGAGATTTCACTAGACAGCATAGTATAGCATGAGTATTCATTTCTTTCAATAGTTTTTCTTCTTCTTCACAATCTTCACAGCTTTCACAGTCTTCACATTATGTTTTATATATCTCAATTTAATATTTTTCTTCTTCATTTTTTTCTCAACTGCTTTCTTCACAGTTCATGTCTTCACTATTTTCTTCATCATCTTCATCATCTTTACTGTCTTCATCATCTTCATCTCAGACTCTACAATCTTTACAAAAAATATATTTCATCACATCTTCATCAGCACTGTCTGCAGTATCACTTATCAGTAATTTACTTAACTTAAGCACTGATTTTAAAACATAACTGCAGAACTTCTTTACTTAATTTGAGTGAAAACACTCTACTTTGAAGACATAATTAATGAATTATTATGATATTCTTTTAAAAAAGATGTACAATTTATGAAGTATACAGCTAATTACTAAGCAAACATAAAGAAAGTTAAGCATTTCAGTTAATCTTAAATGACAGTTAAAGAAAGTCTTACATTCATATTAGAAGAAAAGAAGATATATAATAATTATAAAAACTTATTTTACAGAGATCTATGATTTTAAGAAGAAGCAGAAAACATTGTAAGTGTTAAAGACAATGAGAAATAATAGTTAATTTATTATAATAATATATTTATGTATAATTAATAAAGCTGTTTCAAAAATGTCTCTCTGAATTGTCTCTTATCTTATACTTCTGTACAGTCATATGAATAAATGCTGAAAACTCATTCTTAAATCTCTTCATCAATGTCTTATGTCTCTGCATTCATATCTTTAGCTCACTAAACAACTTCTTGATAAAGTTGTAGTCTGATAAATAGAGAGAAAGAAATGCAAAAACAACACTGATCTTATAATATATAACTGTAAGTTTCTGTCACTGAGATTAGTAATAGTAATAGCAAGAATACTTATATTAGTATGAAGACTTATCTCTGAATGATGTATTTCACAATTATTCATGCATAGAACACTGTGTGACTCTGAAAATTACTTATACAAAGATAAGATCTTCTCTTAAATAAAAATATTAAACATTTTCTTGTTCATTTCTTTCTTGTAGATCTTTTCAGCAATATAATCATCAATTATTGTTATTGTCAGGTAATGTCAAGAGATAAAAAGCTATCTTGCTAAGTGAGCAAGAAGCCTCAGCTATATAGTTGTCTAACTATGACATCATAAGGGCAGGTAAGCAGAAGCAATTTCTCATAATAGTGAATAAAGCAAGAACAAATGTCTAAATGAAAAGAAATGATGATAATGAGAAAAGATCATAATGATAAATTAGTGTAGTGAGAGAAAGAAAGACATCAGCATCATAACAAATTACTAATTACAAAAAAGATGTCAGTCTCTGACATTACTTCATTTGTTACTTCATCTCTTTGTTCTTGTTCTTACACTTAACTAAGATTCTCTCATTCTTCATATTCAGTACTATTTATTCATCTTTTATCATCTTAATCATCTTTGTATCTGTTGTTCTGTCATTCTTTCTTAGATATTCAACAATAAAGCTTAATATATTGATCATCTCTGCAAAGATGCTCTGAGTTCTTACTGCATAATTCTTAAGAGTGCTCAGTTTTCCTTTTAAAATGATGATGCAATTCTTTACTTTAACAATATAATTTTGTATTTCAGTCACTGTCTTCATTTATTCATTCAGATATATCTCTAATTGAGTGAAGCTATCAAGTAATTTTTGTACTATGACTTGTAGAAGAGATACATTGATGATAAGAATTGTAATAAATAAAGATTGTGACTTAATTGATGCTGTAACTGATCTTAAAATGAGTAGATTCATCAATTACTATTTATTTATTAAGAAAACATCAAGCTCTGTCTCTTCTGCTTTCTGTTTAAATGTATAAGATATAGTAAGCAGTGTAAAGACATTGAAGCTGATTGCTGTTTATGATAATGTGATCATTTCAGTAAATGTGATGATGATATTAAATGTGAACAGATTTTAAAGTGTTGATTTTAATGACAGTGTTGATTGAATAAAGAAGTTTAAGATAGATTTTGTTGCTAGATTTGATGTAGATGACAATGCTATTATGATAAACAAAGCTGAGTCTGATAATGATGATGATGCTGTTCTGATAGATAAAGCTATACTAATGTTTTGATGCAATAAGCTAACTCAATTTAACAGTTTAACTTTTATAATAGATGTTTCTGTCTTGCTGTCTTTGACAGTTTTCTTTGATTTAGATGCTGATTGTGAATTAAGATGTATGATCTTATTGTTAAATTGAAGTGAATCATTATCTTTAATTTAATGTGTATCATAACACATCTTTATGTCTGCTTCTCTTTTCTCTTCTTTACATAACTAATAATAGTTCTTAAAAACAACATAGCAGTTCTTACTGATGTTATTCATCATAACAGTCTTGTTATCATAGTTAGTTCTTAAGACTCTGATATTTCTCTGCTAATTGAAGTTCACAGGTCACACTGCATTTCTCTTGTTTTCTTGCATCTTTTATATAATTATGTAGACATTGTAGTCATTGAGTCTTACTTTATTTAATGATGATTTATTTAAATAATTTAATGTTTCAATGTACAGCTTTTATTCTCTTCATACTGTCTAAGAAATGTTGCTCACTCTGACTGTATCAATCTTTTTGTCTAATTCATCATCACATCATAGCTCATGATTCACTGACTCTGAGTTTTTCTTTTAATTAATCATTTTGACATCTTGTGATATAGAGAGTGAATGAGTGCTGTATGTGTCTTATAGAAATGGTTGATGTGCTGAAATTGTGTGAAAGATGTAATGAGTAATAGTTAAGAAAATTTCTGATGAATAATAATGTTATTTATTTCTAAATGTTTGTTTACTTTTCTGATATCTGTCATTTGAGTTTAAATAGCATATATGAAATTTACTGCTTAAATAAGAAATGCTGTCATATAGTTATGCATTAGATGTTTGCTCTAATTTGTACAGCTGCACTAGCTCTTTAACATTTCTCAAATCTTTAATATTGACTCAGCTATTAAATTCTGAGCCATACTCTAGTTAACAGACTAAATATTTAATAGTTATATCTCTGTCTCTTTGATATGTTCTTTTAAACAGCAGTTTTTTGACTTCTTATTTCTTTTCATCATTCATTATAACTTCTTCTGACTCTTCTGATCTTAATCATTAATATGAGTCATTGATATGAGCTGATTTCAGGTGTACTATTGATATAACATCATAAATGCATCAACTCAATAATAATTTCAGCTAATATATCAGTTTTTCAACACAATTCAGAACTTTCAGCAAGCTCACAAACTGCTGTCTCAGCTTCTTATTTTTTTCTTTTA